>OBEQ010454580.1_pt1 | contig 111250 bp, 129 predicted proteins | sample 1670901 | NCBI WGS metagenome assembly OBEQ01 (sample SAMEA104232315, study PRJEB22302) | groundwater metagenome | biome: forest; feature: aquifer; material: groundwater | place: USA | collected 2011-08-07 | depth 5.4 m
GTCCATGTGGGTATACATAGGGGAGGCACAAGGAGGGGGTTGTGAAGCGTGGGGGAGGAAGAGAGAGAGAGAGAGAGAGAGAGAAGAACACACACACACACACCACAACACTGCGGCGCGAAGGTTTCAATCGAGCAGAACTGGACCGCAGGAGGCATGAACGACTACGGTGGCTACGTCCTGCAGTGCAGCGATTGCCAGCGTGTCTTTCATTGTCGCCTTGGCCGCGACATCATGGATTCGCGCGTCATGAAAGGCGCAACCGTGCTTGCGACCTACGACGAAGCTGTCGACGGCGAGAAGGACGGTGTGCTGAAGCAGTTTGGCCTGACGGCCTGACTCATGCGCCCGACGCTGGCGGAGCGGCTTTGGCGGCCTTGCGCCGCCACTCTTTCGTGACCTCGGATTGGCGCTTCGACTTCGCCTCGTATTCCGGACCTTCGAGGTAGCGCGCTAGGTCAAGCAGGTAGTCGTGTGCACGTTGTGCTGCGTAGTCGTCGGCAAAGTTTGCGATGTCAACAGTCGCCAGAAGCGCTCGGATTCCAGGCGCGACGTATTTGCTGATCATGGGGCGCGCGTTCTTGCGCCCATGTGGCTTTTGTGGCGCCGTCTTCTTCGTTGAGGTCATTGAGCGTCCGTTGGCCGTGGCCGTAGCCTGGACCAGCGCGCAGCAGCAGCATGGCGCGCCCGAGCGCTTCGATCGCGGGCTTCTTGGCCGGCTTCGTACGAACGCCACCCTTCGTCCCAGAACGATGCCAGCAGTTCCTGATCGACGCCTGATCGTTTCTGCCGGTCAGCATGATCGTACGGGTTGGATTTTCTGGACTGGCCGTGTCTGGCGGCCCGCCGCCCTGCGTCGAAAGCGCTCAACTTCCTATTCCCCCTCGGCGGTTCCGCTACGCTGGCTCGAAGCGGCTGCTTCGCGCTCCGCGCGCTCGCGCTCGACCTTCGCGCCGCTACGCTCGTAGCCGTCGAGCTTGAAAGTGTGGCGAACGGGCCGACCATCGGCCGTCCAGCCGTCGTAGGTCCAATCACCGCCCCGTACGAGGCTCTGTTGGCACAACAGTCGGTGTGCGGCCTCAAGCAATTTTTCTATTTCGTTTCGCGCTTCTGGCGTCATGAGCTTGCTCTCCGTGCCATGTGCGAGCTACCAGCGACCGCAATGCGAGCACTTCAGATTGCGCCCATCGGTGACAACCGAACGAGTTAGACCACACCAGCCGCATTGCCGACTCCAGCCCGGCACCACCGACCCTCCCGGTCTATGCAACAGCCGCTGCGCGGCCGGCAACGCGGCTTTGCTGTGAGGACGCTTCAGTGCTTTGTGCACGTAGGCTTCCCCCACGATTTCGTTCACTTGGCGAGCAGCTTGCGACCCGCGTCGGTCACGCGCACCTCGGCTTCGCCAGCGTAGATGCCGAGCGGACCGATGCGGCGTCGGGCCGCCTTCAACAGGCCCAGGTCGACAAGGGCTTGCACGTGAGCAGACAGTGGCTCACGCACGAGCGCAACGTGGCCCGGCTTGGCGTTGATGTCCTCGACGCGGCGAAGGGACTGTTCAGCAGTTTTCATGGGGCGCTTTCCTTTTCCGTTCTCCGGATGCAGCGGCCATGTCGAGCATGCGATTGAGCAGATCACGCGCACCTAACACGTCGCGCTTGATGGCTTCGATCTGACCGATTGAGGGGGGTGCAGTCATGGTCAATGAACTGTCCATGGTTTCACTCCTTTGCGGTCGGGGCTCCGTCGTCATCGTCAACTTCAACTAGGCCAAGAGCCTGCCAATTGTTGGCTGCAACCGACCGCAACACCCCCGCTTGATGGCGAAGGTGCTTCGCTACGCGCTCCTGCCCCATCGTTTCTTGGTGCAACGCACCGTCCAATAGAGAATCTGCGGTTGCCCGCATGTGATTGCTGCTGGACTCCAGGCGATGGCGTAGCCGTCGCGTCTCAGCATTTGCGCCGGTGGACCACGGCAACCTATCGAGCACTTGGCACAGCAGGGCCGCCTGAAGCAGACCCAACGCCGTAGCGTGCTGGCCATCAATGGCCTGATAGACAGCGAGGGCGAGAAGCGCAAACCCGATCCAGCCCTCACCGCGGTTGGGGGCAACGACGCGCAGCCAATCATTGCTGTAGAGATATTTCATTCGCATTCCCCTAGACGCCACTAACCAGTTCGACCGTTTCGTTGCCTGGAAGGTCGCCGACTTCAAAGCACCCTTCGCCACGAATCCGGCGAACCTCCACGTTGTCACGTGGATCGATTTGAGTCTTGCCCTCCACAACGAAAATCGCGTCGGGATGGTCGTTCAGTTTGATCCAGTCGCCGACATTGCAGCTCCTGGCGTTCTGTCTCGCTCTCATCTTCCTAACTCCCTATCCGGACACACACAAAACGAAGCCTATTCGGATTCCTGTGTGGAACGCTCGATGGACGTAGCCGCGTCACTGAGCGCTGCCGCTGCCGCTTCGATGCCAGAGGCCGAGGTTTCATCACCGATAGCGCGAAGTCTCCCCGCCAGAGCTGCAACGGCATACGACAGCTTCCATGCGCGTCTGGCGAGAGCCGCCTTGCTTCCTGTCGGTGGACGACGTGTACGAGTAGTTGTCATTGCAGATTCCACACGCTTTTTTTCGGATAAAGCCAAAAAACGTTGCGCTATTGGTTCGTATCCATTGGATACCACACGCCGAGACAAGTCAAGCGTGCGAACGCGACGACTGCGCAAGGGACAGCAGATCACCCGTAGCAATCCCCAGAGTCTTGCACGCCTGTGTCCAGTCTCGCTCATCCTTCGCGGTCACCGCGTCCCACTCGATGTCGTCTGGTTGGAGCCCGCAAGAACCCCAGCCGCGAACACGGAGCATGTCCGCAAGCGCCCATGCTGGCGACAGCACCGACAGCGACTCTCGATACACGCCTTTCTTGATGCCCTGCTTCGTTCGTTCGAACCACAGATCGTCTCGCGGCTCGATCTCGAACATGTCCGTTGTGAAGACGCGTTGTGATGCATCAACAGCAACCACTGGCATCGATGGAATCTGCGTCGTCCATCCGGCACGATGCAGGCTCTCGATACCCACGAGCACGCCGGACGGCATCGCAAGCAAGAGAGCTGCTTGCCAGTTCGGCGACGCCTCCACCAGGAGGTTGGCAAACACGTCGCTGTGCCCGCCCAGCGGCTGCACGAGTCCGCGTTTCTTCCAGAGGTAGATGTATTGCGAAGCGGTCTTCCTCGTCCACTGAAACCGAACGGTCAGGTCCGACCCCATGAACAAGGCCGGGAGGCTTCGTAGTCTTTCGATGGCCGACACTTGTTTCATGGGGTTGGCACATCATCTCGATCGGCGACCACCTCGGCGTCGATCGCACGCATCTGATCGATGCCCTGATCAAGGGCTCGTACCGCCGAAGCGACCATCTCCTTCACCAGCTCGTCGCCAAGCGGCCAGGACGAAGGAAGCCATCGGCGCAGGTCCTCGCCGATGGCTTCGGCCGAAGCCTCCAGCCCGGCTCGGCGCGCATGCGCCTTCTCCAGCCACGCGGAGGGCGTCTCGTTCGGGTACGTCGCGAGCCGCAGCTCCAGGTCCTGAACCGAGCAGCCCGCCGGCACCCCACGGCCGAGCAGCCAATGCAGGTCAAACACATCCCTCGGCTTCAGATACGGTCGCGCGCCCAAAGCAAACACCTTGTCGGCGTAGATTTCCGGCAGCTCAGCCGTGGGCACGAAGGCCTGGGCGCCCGCGCCGGGCCCGCTCGCCACACGCACGGTCGAGACCATGACCTTCAGCGGCGCCATCGCCTCTTCGGGGGTCTGCCACAGTTCGACCTTGACCCGCACGGCCCCGATGAGCGACGGCCCGCCGATCGCCACCACGAACGCATGCGGGTTGTGGCCGTCCTTCGCCTGGGTAACCGTGAGCGAGGCATCCTTTGGGACCCAGGGCGCGCCTTTGAGACGTGCTCCCACCGACGCGCCGATCGAGTCGAGCTTGAGAGACGACCCCACGAGAAAATCCAAGTCTTCGCTCAGTCGAGGCGAGCCGTACACGAGGTGAAGGCTTGTGCCGCCCTGGAAGATCAGCTCGGACGGCTGCCAGCGCCGGGACGCCATAAGCGATTCGAGCACGGCGACGTGCAGCGCCTGCCTCAGATCGAATGCTTCAGTGGTCGAGAGGGTTCGCTTCGCCATGATGCTTCTCTAATGAACTTTAGAGAAGTATATCCGTCCTGGCGCGGGGAGGCAATGCTGACCGAGCCCCCGGCTGCAGTCCGCTGGCCCTGCATCTTCACGGTGACGGGCTGTCCTCGTTTGGTCCGACCACCGGCGCGGCGGACGCGTTGGCGGGTTGCGGATCGTTCGGCCTGACCCCGTAGAGTGTCAGATCGATCACGGTTCCGGCGTCGGGCCCGGTGAATTTCCCGATCGGGAGGCCGCCCAGCAGCGATGCCTTCTTCGCGTACACGACCTCGGCCTTGACCGTCGCGCTGCGCCGACCATCGAACTCGGTCACCTCGTACGCCCCCGGCAGAAGGATGTAGTCCTCATCCCAGGCTGCAACTTGGTTCGAAACATGGTGCGGCGTGCGCTCGGTGAGCGTGTAGACACCGAGCACCTTGGTTCGCGCGAGGCGATCAGCCATTCAGTTCTCCGACCACATACTCATGCCCAAGGGTCCTTTCACATTTCACAGGCCAGCTTCAGCCCGTTCTGCCAGCCAATCTTCGTGCTGCCCGTACTGGCTGTACGCATCCGAGCCATACACTGGCCTCATGGGACGCCAGTGCTCCAGGGAGACCTCGCGGCCCGCCAGTCCGTCCAGGACGCGATCAGCCGCCGCCTTGGCCTCTTCGCGTACGTCCGCGAAGCAAGACCAGCCCTCGTCGTCGCGACTCACGCGGCAGCCCCGAAACCGCGTCTCAAGCGCCCATCGATCGCCCCGCGCGTTTTCCGCCATGACGTAGTACGCAGAGGCGATGAAGTCCTCTCCATCCTCGGTGCGTCCGGCCAAGTAGAGGTCCGATGCAACGCTGAATGCGATCGCGCCAGACGCGTCACGCACAACGCGTTCTTCAGGCGTCGCCGCGTCCCCTTCTCCTGCAAACCGCTGCGCAACGGCAGCGGTGGCTGCATCAACCGAGATGCCTAGTCGATCGGCCACGCGCCCGGGCAAAAGGCTGCGCAGTGCGTCGGTGCCATACACCCCGTCATCGCGATTCGCGACACGCCATTCTTCATCGACGGCCGCCTGCACAGCGGACTCGACCCACGCAGCCGCGTGCGTCATCAGCTCGCCGTCATCGAGGGCGTGAAGCGACCGCATCGCGGTCTGGAAAGCCTCGGTCATCGGGGCAGCAGCCCCCTCTTCTTGGAGGATGACCCACTCTTCGACATTGGAGGCCTTCGCCCGCGCATAGGCATCTATGAGGCCGCGCGGCAGGTCAGCCGGGTGTGAGCGCTCCTCGTTCCAGTAGCCAGGAAGTCCTGCCTGCTTTGCCTCGCGCTCTCTTGCTCGCCACCACTGTGCATCCGCGTGGAACTCATCCTCCATGGCCTCGACGAGGATCGTGTCGATCTGTGCCAGGGGATACAGCTCGCGCACGAACGCGCGTGGCTCACTGGCTTTCTGCCCCTCGGCACCGACGCGGCAAATTCGTAGACCCGTATTCATCGGCACCATGGATGGCCGCTCCTTTGATTCAGGCCGGCTCCGGGCCGCTGTCGTCTTCATCGTTTGCGGGGCTGGGCGCGTACTCTTTCCAGAACGGATTGTCTTTGAGCAGGGCAAAGGCATTGCCAGCGAGGGGCACCTTGCACATGCCGCTCAAAGAGTCGTATCTACCGGACTCGAACAGCACGCCCATGGTCGTTCCGCGCGGGTCGTACAGGAACGCGGCGCCCTTGATGCCATGAACGCCATCCAGGGTCTGGCGAGCCGCGCTTTCGATGGCATCGCGCGCATGCTCCTGTTCCTTGGACAAGCCGTTTTCGGTGACATCGATGTGGCACAGCTTGAAGTGCTTGGCGGCGAGATCGTGCAGCTTGTCGTTCAGATCGAGAGCCTGCTGCACATACAGCCCTGTCTCATAGTGCAGCACCTCGATCCACTCGCGCTGCTCAGGAGTCAACGCAGCAAGCCGCTCGTCGGTCACTTTCGACAGCGCCTCCATCTCCCTCTTGTTGTCGTCGAGCATCTTGGCGACATCGGGGTGATTGCCCCACCGGGCCGGATTGGACTGCTGCAAGGCGCGCAGCCCGGGGACCTCGTGCTCAGGCAGCGTGATGCCGGAGCAATGCTCCCCTTCACGCATCCCAAAGTCCCATTCGGGAGAGAACCCGTCGTGACGGAGCCACTTGAACATGCCTTCGGCCTGCTCACGATAGCCTGAGGGAAAGTCATAGACGCGCTCGCGCTTCGCCGATTGAACTGCCTTGTCGGTACTCATCGTTTTCTCCTTGATCGCCTGCCCTGTTCACAGTGATGGGCTTGTGTCGTCGTCATTTTCCGTGCAAACGCCTTGCGCATCCTTTGCGTTGCTTTCGGGTCTTTAGGGTGACGGCGCATCGTCCACAACACAACGTCGCTCAGCGCCGTCGAGCCCCTGTTCGACCAGCTCCTCCTGCGTCAGGCCGCTGAACCGCAACTCCCGGTAGTTCTTGAATGGCATCTCCGGCATCTTCGCTCCGCGCCCTGCAGCCATGGCCTGCGCCACCTCTGCGCCGAGAACTTCTGCGAGGCGCGCCAGCCTGACGCCGGTCTCCTTGTAGACCGGCACGCCCGTCCGGTCGTAGACGGCTGCGAAAAACAGCCCCGCTTCGCCTGGGCATTTGCCGTACACCAAACTGCGCCCCGCATCCTCATCACGCGCACCATGGCCGCGAACCACCTCAGGGTCCAGCAGCGCTGAGTAGGTCGCAAGGAAGGCCTCGCGATTCATCGTCAACAGGTCCGACGTTCTTCCGGTCTGCGCGAGATACCGGTACTCGTCGTTCACCGGGAATTCGCGTAGCTGCACCGAATCGGTGTCGGCCGTGGTCGGTACGACAACTGCACAGCGGTCCGCCGCGCCAATCTTCATCCAGCGCGACCCGGGTGTGATGGAAGCGACCGGCTGCTCGGTACCGCTGACCGCCCGGAGCTGGCGTTCGTTCGATGCTCCTCGGCTTTGCACGACAAGCCCGCTGTCTTGGAGGACCCGCACGAGCGCGAGCTGTTGCTTCGTCGGTCTGTCCAGGACCTGCGTCAGAACTCTGTGCGGGTCTTGCTGCACTTCGACGCGCTGCTCGGCGAGCTTCACGACGTGCACTTGCCGCCCGAAGGGGGCGTCGCGGCTCGCCGCCTTGATGCCCGCCGCCGTGCTGTCTTTGCGCAGGCGCGCAGCCCAGCCGGTGGCGTTGTCGATGTCCGACAGCGGACGAACCTGAAAGCTCACCGAGCCGGTGACGCTGATTGCAGCATGTCGGCATGCTTCGTCCTGGAAGACTGAGCGCGAGTCCATCAGCAAGTTCGCTGGCGAAGCAAATCCCGCGATGAAGACGCTGACCTTCGTCCAATCGGCACCGGACGCATCGCGCGCGGCGCCGCCGATCTCCAGGACTTCGCACCTCATCGTCGACGGTTTCCCATCGAGCCCTCTGACGGCATTCGTGAACGCGTACATGTGTCGCTCCTCCCTTCTACATCGGGCCTGCGTCCAGCACTGCTGCTGCGCCGACGTTGTGTCCTTCGGGCGATGCTTCGAGCAATCCCTCGCTCGGCGATGTTGCCGCGTCGTGGCCCGCCACTACTTCCTGTGCCCGGTCGGGGCCTGGACGCAGCGGAAAGTCGGACAGTCCCCCCAGCTCCGCAATCACCGCCTCCCCGTCGACCCCGTTGCGCGGAGCATGCGTTCGGAACTCGGCCACGACTTTCATCGCTCGATCGACCTCCTCGCCTCTATTGCCCCACGTGTCGGCGACGTAGCGCCCCTGGCCGGAGAACCGCACGTCGAGATGCTTCGCTTCGGAGAAGCGAACGCCGATTTCGGCCAGAGTGGCGAGCGCAGCCGACAACTGTTGGCACACGCGCGGTGGCACCTTCAGCGATTGACTTAGAGGCCTTGTGGGCGCGACAAACGCCTGCGGCTTGATCTGGTGCCATGCGCCGAAGTCGTCTGAGCTGCCGCAGCCCCAGAGCATTCCGGTTCGTTGCGCAAATGCGGCGAGTGCGGACCCTCCGAACTCGTCCGCCGCGCGGTCGGCAACGATGTGCCACCCGGTCGCAAACTCGCCCTGCACCAAGCGAACACGCGTGAGTCCCGAGGCTTGCGCCGCCGCGACGATGGCAAGCCCATTCGGGCAGCGGTCGGACTGGTCGGGGAATTGTGTTTCGTGTGCCATGGTGGTCGCTGCAAAAGAGGTTCCGGCTCTAGATCGTCAAACCGTTTCGGACAAGGCCAAAGCGGTCTTGCGCCGGGAGCGGGTCGTCCACGTTGTAGTAAGTCCAGAGTTCGTCAAGGGCTGCCTGCACGCGTTGATCCTCAACGCCGATCTTCCCTACCTCGTCATCGTTGCAGCAAACCCCGCACACCGTCTGCGGCTTGCCGTCGCCGTTGAGAAGACGCTCGGCATATTGGGTGCCTCTGTTTCTACAACCGAGCGTCTCTCCCAACATCCGAAAGCCAGCTTCGTTCCCAACGATCAGGACATTGCCGTCAGCGACTCTGAACTGAAGGATCGGTTGTTCACCTGCTTGCGTTTCGTTGCTCATGGCAGCGGTACCGATGAATGATGATCCAAGGTTGCGCGCACAGCAGTCGCTGGATCGCGCACACTCGAAGGCCCAGATCGTCTTGTCAATTGCAGCTCGTCGATCGCATCCAGGTACGCATCGAGCACATCCCCGTACTTCAGCGGCAAGTTCGTCTCGCGATTTGCGCGGCCAAACCAGCCGACGATGTTCCTGTCGAGTTCTTGGGCGGCGAGCGTGCGACGCCTGCCACCCGCAACCAGCTTGGAGGAACCATCGTCCTGGACATGCTCGTAGACGTTGATGTAGGGCGGCTGGTGCCCTTGCGCCAACATCTCGACATAGCGGGAGTACGTCGGATGCATGCGGATGCCGGCCTCGGGTTCGGAGGTCACCAGATCGCGGGCGGGAAACTCGCTCAGGAAGTCCACGTAGCAGTCCAACTCGTCGTTGATCCCGCTCTGAATGCGAGGCGTTCCCAGCGCGAAGCGGGGGCACGCCGTATCTGGCTCCATGGAGCCAGAAGGCTCCAAGTAGCGGTCGCGGTTGCGAAGCGCGCTCGGTTGCTCGGTCAACAGCGCATTCACCGCGGCTTCGGGCAGGCCGAACCTGTTCGCCACGGCAGCAACGGGCGCTGCGTCGGCCAGCTCGTGCGCCGGAGCATCCAACAGCCACACGGCACAGTCTGATGCCAAGTTCACGCAGCCGAACACATCGCGTTCGTCCTCGAAGCCATGCTGCTCGACCACCTCGGCGGCCGACGCGGTGCGCTTGATCAGCTCGCGCCAGCGCACCACATTGCTCTTCGCTCCGATGCCTTTGCTCTTGCCGTCGTGAAAGCGAGCGCCGATGGGCAGTTCACCAAACACCGCACGCTGCGTTGGTCGGGTGGTTGCGCGCACCGATGTGCGCTCGGCTCGACGCAGAGCCCGCACATGGGGCGGTGCGTACTGCTGCGCGAAGTTTGGCGCGTCGTGCAGTGCACCCTTCAAGTAGAAGCCGTCCTCAGCGCGCAGATACCACAGAGCATCCAGCACATGAACTGCGATGCGCTCGTTGGCCTTCATCGCCAAGCGAACCGCGCCGCTCCATTCGTTGAGCCAAACCGATTCGATGAAGTTCGCCTCGGCCTCGCGCCGCTCCAGTCGATACTCGGTCATGCTTCGACGCAGCATCGCCTCGCGATAGTGGACCCATGAGAGCGTGTGCGGCTCCAACCCCTCGCTGTCGAATAACGGCTTCCCTGCATCAATCATGGTGCCGGGCTTTCGTCGGTTGAGTCGCGCACTGGCTCGCTGACACCGGCACCATGCTCTGCTTCATTGGTTGCAGCGGCCCGATACGCCGCCAGCAGGCGACGTTCGAGCCTCGCGGCCTCATCGCCATCCGTGCTGGGCTCGCCCTTGGCCTCCCAGTAGCCCTCCAGGTTCTTGGCCTTGCCAAAGGCTTCGAGCACTCGCTGGAACTCGGCCGAACGATGCGTCGCATCCGCGGCAAGACGCGCCTTGTAGGCAGCGTACTCCGTCTCGATCGCGTCGCAGAGGCGAACGTACCAGCGCGATGCCAGATCGACCCGCGGCAAGCTCGGCCAGTGCGGCGCGTTGCCCTCATGAATCAGGTCATGGAGCGACTCCAAGCCATCGCCATCGCGACCGGCGGCGTTGGAAGTGGGTAGTGCCGCTAGCTTCTGAGCGCGCTCGCGCGCCGGGTCGTCGCTCGCCCACGACTGAGGGCCCAGCAGATACTCCCCATCTCGAAGCCAGCTCTGCTCTCGTCCGTTGAAAGCCTTCAGGCAGCCCGGGTAGCGCTCGGGAGCGACGAGAACCGGCTCCGGTTCCTGCGCGCCCTTGGCGAAGTACCAATAGACGCCCCTCTCGGTCGGGATGCTTTCGAACCGACGCAGCACCGCGCGAACGGGCACTTCCTCCGCCTCGAACGGCTCTGGTTCGGGCTCGAATGCCCACGCCGGGCAAAGCGTGCGGTACCTCTGCAACTCGTTGCCACCATAGGCTTGCGTGAACTCGTCCCAGGTCGCCCAGGACATTTCGTCATCGTGAACCTCGAACCGATCAGTGACCGTATCGAAGAAGGCGAAACGGTCGCCCGTGCCCTGGCCACGCAGATCGATGAAGCGCTTCATACCTGCGCCCTCCTACGGAGATGGCGAATCGTCCACGCTCTCGCACTGGACGGCCGCTTCCGGGGTTCCGACGAGGGAGCCGACTTGGCGCACGGCATTCGCGATGAACTCCGTGACATCGCGCTCGCCGGACGCGATCTCCTCCGGCCAAACCTCGATTTCTTCGCCGTCCGCGAACCGGGCCCTGAACATCGGCAGCACCTCGGGGTCGTGCTGTGCGTCGGTCCGAGTGATCGCCGCGAGCAACGTGATTTCTTGGCCGTCACGCTCTGGATACTGATCGTATGGCGTCATGAAGATCGCTCGTAGGCGAGCTGGATCACTGTCCTCTGCAACGTGGTTCGACTTCATTGGCAAAGTCCTTCTTGGCCGCGCTCCTATGGCGCTGGCGAATCGTCCGTGCTCTCGCACTGGACGATGGGTTGCAGGGTCGCGCTTTCTGCGTGAGCGCTCTCGCCGCGCTCGTGGCGGCCATAGAACGCGCCGCAGCGAGCTTGAACGTCCTTCGCGATGTCCACCCATGCCTGACCCGCAACCAACCCGTTGCCGACCGTCGCAGGGTCGCGCGCAGCCATGTCATCTGCGTAGCTTCGGATGGCTTCGACGATGAAGACCTGACCCATGGCGCCGAACTTCGAAAATTTCAACAAGTCGAGCACGAGGTCTTCGTTCGAATCAAGGGTTGCAGGAGTGCCCACAACGTCGCGTTCCAACATCGGGCGCCGCATCGTGAAGTCCAGCGTGACTTCGTGATTGCGAGTGGTGGTCGCCGACGCTGATCCCTCGTCATCCAATTCGACAGGCTGATCGACGAACGTCCACCGGTTGTCTTCGTCGCACGCGCACACGATCTTGCCGTTGTCGCGAAACTCGACGTTCTCGATCTCATAGCCGTCGATAATGATGCGATCAGCCATATCCAGGCATCGCTTCAGTGGGGTTGTGCTCATCGTTTCGTTACTCTGATCGTTGCGAGGCGCTTCACGGGGACGGCGAGCTGTCGTCGTCGTTCGCAGCTTCGGCCGAACGCTCCGCGTCAGCGCGCTCGAACATCTCTCGCACGCCGTCACAGCCTTCGGAGAGCACCTGCTTGATCTCGTGCAGCGATTCGCCCGGCGCCGACGCCAGCATCTTGATGCCCGCGTCGGTCGTGAAGATCGGCGTCAAGAAGCCCTTGGCGGCGAACTCGCCGAGCTGCTTCACCTGCTCCGAGCAGTTCGCCCGCTCAGCGGCATCCCAGATGTCACTCGCACTCGCAGCCACCTCGCGGACCGCGTGGTAAAGGGTCGGAACGTCCACGCCGTGGTGCTGCAGCGCCAGTCCAGCCCACACAGCGCCAGCAGTGGCAATCGCCGCCTCGGCTTGGTATTTCTGCAGGACGCCGCAGAAGTCGTCGAAGGTGGCCGTCGTCTTCGCGGCGATCTGATCGATGGTGCTCATGATGGGGAAACTCCAGTTTCGACGGCGAGACCGTCTTCGATGGCCTGACAGAATTCACTCGCAAGGCGCAGCGTGGTTTCGCGGTCCTGCGCCGTGGGCATCACCCGCTTCGCGGCAACATCCTTGAAAAACCCGATGAAGAGCAGCGCCTGCGAGATCACGCGCTGCGTGGTGTCGAAGTCCTTGGGCCCGAGATGCGAAATGCGCGCAGGCGCGCTCAGCTTCTTGATTGCGCCATCCAGGCGCGCGATCGGTTCCCCAAGGTCTGCAAGCATGGCGATCCCCTCGTAGGCTCGCGCCTGGGCGGAGAGCGCAGCAAGCCGTGTGAGGACGGCGCTCATTGCTCAACTCCCGGCGACGCGTCGTCGTGCGACGGTGGGTTCAATGTGACCGTCCGGTGGACGTAGCGCAGCGGGTTCCGGCGAACCGCGCCGCGCTCCTGGTTCCCCGCCTCTTCGAGAGGCGCCACCTGAGCCGTCCAGTCGTCTGCGGGCACAAGAAACCGATGGAACTCGCTATGCACCGCCTGCTGATTGAAGGCCTCCGCGAGCGTGAGCAGGCCTTCAGGACTTGCGATCAAGTCGTGGTTGGCCGCCTCGACGGCCAAGCGCATCTCCTCCGCAAAGGCCGCGCCTCGCACGGCGCAGACGAGATGCCGGCTCTCGCAGCCTGACGCGAGAGGCCACAGGAAGCTGTCATAGGCCGCGACCTCGTATCCAAGAGTCCGGCACGTACCTTCACCATCGACATCGACGACCACCTGCTCCAGCCGCAACGGATACTGCGACGAAACCCGCGATAGAAGCGACTGCTCCTGCGGCACCAAGCCCAGGGCGATAGCGTCTTCCAAGGCATGTGCGGCACGCACCAGCTCCAGCGGTGTCGCGGCGGCAGTGCCCGGCATCAGCATCCGCGCGGACGTGGCCAGCCCCTGCGCCACGCGCGCAAGCATCATGCGTTGGCCTTCATCGAGCTTTTGCAGTTCGCGCGTCGTCTGCTGGGAAGGTAGATGTGTGCCGAGGTAGTCGCGCAGAACATCCAACGGCAAGATGATCGCATCGCCTGATGCAACGCGCCCACGCGATGCTGCTTCAAGGTCCTGCATCGCCCCCTCCACACCGCCCGCCGGTGAGGACACGAACGATTCCTGCAGCGAGCCATCTTGCCGACGTGTGGCAGTCGGACGCTCTGCGAGGCCTAGCTGGCTTCGCTCCACCGCGGCGGTTTCGGAGGCGCCGGTTCGCCACGTCGCGAATTCGGCATCTTTCGCGGCGCTCCGCTCGATCTTGGCCGTGTCCGTCCGGCGCGTGTGCTCCGTCGACTGGCCGCCGATGGTGTACGTCGAAAAGGTTCGTTGTTGAACATCGGTTGTGCTTGCCAAGATGGTGATCGCCACCCCGGTCTCCAACTGGACGAAGCGCTCCAGATCGGCTGCGTCATAGGTCATCGCACCGACCCGCCCGAACTGTTCGTGGAAAGCGTCGATGGCGATTCCTACAGCGTCGTTCTGCGTCATCGCATCTCCCCCTCGTGTGATGAAATGGGCGCTGTGCATACTCGCGTACGGCTGCATGTACCTGTCGATGACGGCAGCTCGGTCCGCGAATGGAAGTCCCGCAAGAAATCTGACGGCCAGCTCATCGCCGCCTTGCGACCATTTTTCCGACATCTGGTCGAAGACATCGCCAGCCGCTCGAACGGCGTAGGGCTCGGGCACTCCGTTGCGCGTCGCGGACGCATGAAACTCCACCATGAGCGTCTCGCGAGTCACCGGCGCCACCGGCAAGTCCTCGACGGCGAAGTGCTCCACCCGTACCGCTGGCCGCCCCACTTCGAGCCGCCCAGGCCGCGCCATGCTCTGGGCGTACAGCGGGTAGGCCGCATCCCCCTCGCGTGGCACGGGCCCGACCCACACCACGGTGTCTGCGGGGATGTGAATACCCGTGGACAGACGGCCTTGCACGGTGAGCAGTGCGCATCCGCTCGCTGCCGAATCGGCCTCGACGAAGCTCTTCGCAACTGCGAAATCGTTGCGGCCGATCGCCACGAATGCACTGATCTTTTCATTCGCGCAGAACCGTGCCAGTTGCTCGCACGCCCCTTGCGTCGGCAAGAAGACAATCGTCTTGCCGAGACTCAAGAGTTTCGTCCACTTCGTAGTTGTGTCCATGGTCCACATCAGCCTCTGATTCACTACATCGACAAATCGACTTCTTCTTGATCCGCACGTCGGCCATCAAGCTGCGCCACCACGTCACTCGTGCGGTCACGCAAGAGCGTGTGCTGCAGAAGGCTCGACGGCGCCGTCGCCATCCATTCCCCGCGCGACTCTGCCGGGCCCTCGTGATGCGTGTGGTTCCGGCGCACGGCCATCGAGCCGTCCTCGAAGTCCATCACCGCGTAGTCGAGGATCAATCGCTGCGGGTCCGGCCGGAGATGCCAATTTGCTGTGTAGGCGAACTGGCCGTCGCCACACCCAGCGAGATCGCGCGCGCGACACCAGTCCGAGAACCCAATCTCACGCCTCGGCTCTTCATCCCACTCCGCCCAGGCAGCCAGGAACAGCTCCGCTTGTGTCAAGGCGGCGTCCCGGGTTGGCGGACGCGCCCGATACTCGGATGCGGCAACGAATTCGGCCGTTGCCTCCTGCGAAAGCAGCTCGACCTCCCCTTCACCATTTTCGACATACAAGTCCTCGCCGACAGTGATTGCCGGTCGCAGACCGCCGCCCCATCGTGAATCGTGAACGATCGGGTAGCCATGTACGTCGCGCTCAGCGATAGCATCGCGCAGCCGGACCATCACACTGTCGTGTCCGTGCCGAAACACCTCCGCGTTCGGCGGCGGCAAGGCGGGCTCTGCGCGCCCACGCGAGCGGGCCAAGAAGATGTCGCTGCAGTGATCCACCGCTGATCGCACCGTGAGGCCATGTCGCATCGCCGCGTCGAAGTTGTCACGCAGCCCGTTGCGCTCGATGTCTCGCCAGTCGTCACCGCTCACACTTCCGAACGTGGTCCGCCACACCGGATCGAAGGCAATGACTTCTACCTTGACGACTGGTGCGGGTGTCGCCATCGTGCTCGTCCGCACGGTGGGCGACCGAACCGTGGAGCCAAGCTCGCGCCGGTCCGGCATCACGAGCTGTCGCGACTGCATGCCATCAGCAGTCACCTCACGAATCAGCAGACCACTGTTTGAAGGGTTCAACATCGCTCGCTCCCGCCTCGATTCACGGCTCGAAGCCGCATTCTTCGTCGTGTGGTTCGCCCTGTCCCTGGATTGCGGGAACGGGTTGCGTACGGGCCCACTCGATCACAGCGTTGTAGTCCCCCTTCAGATCGGCCGGGACTCGGACCTCGCGAAAGTTCGTGGTCGGGTATCGATTGACGATCAGATTGCCCGCCTTAGCCAGCAACTCGCCGTCTCGATACTCGAAGTTCCAGCCGCCGTTCTCGACGTAGCCGCTCTTCACGGTTCCATCCGAGGTACGCCGTACGTCTGAGAGCAGAAGCGCCGATTCATCTTCGCCGCAGAACAGAACAACTCGACTCATCCTCGGCCCCTTCGTTGGGTGGTTGCTAACTGCGGTTCAGAGTTCCGGTTGACTCGCACTGTCGTACGCGCCGCGCTCGACAGCGACACGACCCAGGCTCAGCGCGAGTCCTGTATGCCGCTCGAAGACCTCGCAGAGGCTGTCGGCATACACAAGCTCGGTCTCGCTGATGGTTCGAACCGATGCGTCCGGGTCGACTCGGCCACCTTTGTCACGAATCACCCGGACTGCTTGGAACGTGAGGCGGTAGGTGTCGTTGTCATCAAGTTCGACCTTGACGTAGTTGATGCCGTCCTTCGCGAAGGCGGACGGCAGCTTTAGCGACAGGCCCGACTCGATCGCGAGCAAGTTCTTCGCGCCGGTCATGGCGAGAAAGCGGCGCCCGCCAAGCTGCTGCAGGATCACCTGCGCGATTTCTTGATTTCGTGTGCGCTCAGTCACTTCGTCGCTCCAGTCCTCGCCGTCACGTCGGCTCGGGTGATGTGTCGTCGGTCAGGTCGGCGATGCGACCTTTGATCTCGTCGAGTTCCTGCTCGTACTCCGCCCTCGGCAAGACGCGTGCATCGTTCGGGATCACGCTCAAAGATTGCAGGTACTCCGTCAAGCCCGCCACGTCCGCCTTGTTCTTCATGAACCCGTCGTCGAAGATGCTCGATTCGCCCTCGGCCAGCTCGCTGCCGGCCTTGATCTCGAATACCGTCTTCCCTTCGGCGTTGCGCACGTCGGCCAGAAAGGAGCCCCGCTCGTCGACATCGATGTAGTAGCCGAAGAGCTTGGAGAGGTCGGCTTCGGCCGCCTTCCGTGCAGCCAGTCGCGCTTCGCGTTCGCGCTCCAAGGCTGGCGCCAGCACCTGCTCGTCTTCCACGACCTGCAGGTATTCCGCGAAGCGCTCCCATGGGTGCGTGGACTCGGCAACGAACACCTTGGCGTCCTGATCGGCGACGCCATCGCCGAGGCTTGTCATCACACCGGTCCAGGCAGCCCCGTAGTAAGGGAGGCCCAGCCGTTGCGCGATAGCTTCGATCTCGCCATCGTCGGTGACCAAGCGCCAGTCATAGCTGTCGGGGTCTCCGATGTCGCTCAGGCGCACATAGACAGTTCCGTCTGTTGAAGGCGCATGCCGCACGTGCTCCTCCAGCCCACCGACTCGGTTGCCGTTGCTGTCCCGCAGGATCACGTTCCTGCCTGCGAGCAGCAGTTCGCCAGCAGATCGGAGAAGCCGCGCAACTTCGTGCGCCTTCTGATCGCCCCCGAATGCCGCGTTGTCGGTGGCGATCTCCAACGTGACATGTTGTCCGTCACGGTACGGCTTCAACCCGGTCGCATTGGCCAAGCTATCCGGAATCGCCTCTCCGACCTTGTTCCCGTTGATGTCGAACAAGGGGAAGCCCTCGTCTGGCGAGCGCACGCCACGATCGAGCTTGTCCGCAGTCTCGGCCAGGATACGAGCGACTTCCTCGTCGCGGGCGTCTTCGAACGCTGCGTTTTCGGTCCCTATGACAACGCTGAACATGGCTGTGGCCTCGTGTGTTGATGTGGTCGTCAATGCTACCGGCCCCTCACGTGGGCATCGCCAGCATCTCTTCGACCGCTGCTCGAAGCGGCGTCGGCCACGACGCCAAGATCGTCGCGTCGGCGCGCTCGCGCACCCAACATCGCACGAGGAGCGCCGGCGGTGTCCCCATCAAAGCGGGCGACACCATAGTTGACGTGCGCAGGCACCACATCCCGACGTGAAACAAGGTCGCGAGCTTCGTCCACCCGAGCCAGCGCGGCCACGTGTTGCAGAAACGGCCCCATGAGGCAGTCTTCGCGATCCCTCGCATCGCGACCAACCACGTAGTAGAGACCCGGCGCGGTGGACACCTCGCACCGCTCCCAACTCGTGGCGCCGTAGATGGCATCCAGGTCCTTCGCCGGCACCATCCCCAGTTCACAATCGAAAGTTGCGACCTCACGCATCACGAGGTATCGACAGGCCTGCTCACCGTCAACCCGGCAACGCGCGTCGATGAAACACTGCCCATCGGCACGCACCACCGGGCTCACGGGCGCGACGAAGCGGCCGTTGCCACGGAGCAGCGTCACGCCCCACAGGCAGTCGACATCGGGATGCACGCGAACCGGCGCGTACAAGGGCACCTGGGCGCCGCCCAAGTCGGCGCGCATCGCGACAAGCATCTTTTGTCCGGAATGAGCTGTCATCGCTGCGCCTCATGTCGTTGCAACAAAAATGTTTGTACATTTTTATTGATAGTACGCGACATTCGGCGGCGAGGCAAGGCTGAAGGCCCTCCCCGACGCCGACTAGATGGCTCTTGGCGACTCCGCGAACCATTGCCTGATGAAGACTGCCCAGTAAGAATCGTGCCCTGCTGATAGGAGAGCACAGATGCGATCACCGCCTAAGGTCATGCAGCCGATACTTGACCTTGCCGCCGACCCCGCCACAACAGTAGAGCAACTTCGCGCCGAGTTGCAAAAACAGGACAAGGAGCGGCTGAAGCGTAACGGGTTTCATGTACTGCAGTCTCTCGCAGTGCAGGATGACTTGGCTGAGTATGTGATCAAGTTCGCCTGCGTTCACGAGGCATTGGGTTCCGACGATAGCGTGTACGCAATGCTGATCGACGCACAGTTCCTCCGCGGTGAATCGCCACAAACACTTTCAGATGAGCAAGCTTGTCGAGTCGCGCGCTTCCTTCTGGACAGTGGCCTTCTTCGTCGCTTCCCCGGGTTGATCTACAAGGCCTGCCGTGCCGGCTGGCGCGAGTGTGGGAGCATGTTGTTTGCTGAGGGCATCTACAAGCCCTTGGAGTGGCAAGGCTACTCTGGCGACGGACCGGAACAGGAGACCAACCTAGCACAACTGTTGCTCGACATCGTGAAGCCGTCACTCGATGACCTCCGCATCATTCGAGCCGGCTTCAAGGACAACGGTGCTGGTGCCCAGATCCTGGACCGCGCTATTCGCCATCAGGCGCAGTCATGAAATCATGAAAGCTTGACGCTTCGTTCTTCATCAAATGTTCCTCACCTCGGTCATCATGGCGATGGGCCGTCCTCGCTGAGGATGGCCTCTGAATGAGGCCGCCAGACTCGCTCGCGGTCGAGAAGGCCCTGCACGAAAGCCTCTGGCAGAGGTGCCGCATACATCCCGCCGTCGCCCGAGCGGTTGCAGACACCTGACTCGTACTTTAAGCCGACCGTAGTGCCTCGCGCGTCCTGAAGAATTCCGAGTCCCTTGACACCTTGCAGCGGCTTCACCAGGGATTGCATGTCGCGCTCAATCGCGTCACGAGCCGTTTCCTGCTCTCGCGACAATCCGTCCAAGCCCATGAGGCACAGCACGAAATGCTTCGCCGCCAGAAGCTCGAATGACTTCGTGAACTCGTCGGCCGCCACAAGGTCCGAGCCCGTTTCCTTCGCCAAGACTTCGACAAACTCCTTTCGCGCAGGGTCCATCTTCTTCAGTCGCGCGGCGCCCGCGACAACCGGCGACCTGTATGTCTCGAACCAATTCTCCGCGCGCTCTGGGTTGTTGCGCAGCCTTTGCAGCGCCGCCGAGTCGCCGCTGCTGCACCCTGGGTAGTGCGCCTTCATCCAGCAGCTCCACAGCGCCTCCTTCCACTTGCGTGGGCCATGATCGATCACGAAACGATCCAGGGCAGCACCGGTCACGTGGTCGAGGCCATCCGAACGTTCAAGCGGCTTGCGCGCGGCTTGTTGATCACGATCAGTTTCCAGTTCCATGAGCGCCGCCGCGGCCTCGATGCGCACTTGGTAGAGGTCCACCACGTCGCGGGACGCTCGCAGGCGATCGGCCGCGCAACTCACGTCCTTGTTCGTGTGGTGCGGTTCTGGCATCAGCATGAACGACATGCCGCTTCTACCAGCCAGCGTTGCCTTGTAGGCGATGCCTTCGACAACGCTGCCCTCACGCAGAGCCTCCCTGCGCTCCTTGAGCAGGCGCTCTCTCTGCTCATCGAGGGATTCGATATCGCTGTGGCCCAACGTCCACTCTTTCACGCGGTTCGTCATGCTTCTGTTCTCGACTGATGCCGTCATGGGCTCGGCGAATCCACTGATTCCAGTGAAGTGTTCTGCACCGACTCGCGCTCGTCCAGGCGCGCGCGCACGATCTGCGACTGCGCATCGTCCAGCGCGCGTACCTTCCCCACGTTCCACACGAAGAGACTCGATGGATCGGTCCAGTCATCGTTCTCCCAGAGCAGCACGGCGTCATACCCGAGATGCCGTGCTGCGTCGGCGATCGGTGTCTCGTCTGCCAGCAGGTAGTCGATGTGCGGCTCGCCTTCCAGCGCCGACGACAGCGCCGCACTCAGCCTCGCCCGCGCCGCTTCGTCAATGTTCGGTTGGCGCATCGTCGCGGTGACCAGATCAACGCACAGCTCGGGCGACGACGTGTCCGCAATGCGAAGGTTGGACAAGTCGTAGAGCTGCGTGCGCCCTGACACATCCGTTGGATCGAAGTACGTGCTTGACCCGCACGTGGAGAAGTAGGCCCCGGCCGAATCGATGGGGCCAAGCCGCGTGCCAAGCTGGACAGCCTCCAAGCCGTCCTTGGTGGTGTCGGTCCGCCCATTGCGTGCACCTCGTGCGCGATCAGCCTGAGCCACCAGCATCTCCGCCCACCGCTGCGCAAGGCCCAGCGCGTGATCCCATGCCTTGACGAGCGTCAGCGGCGCGCGATCCGGATGTTGCCCGGTCAACAGGGCCAGCGTCGTACTCGCATCGGAAAGGGTGACGACTGACATGCGGCTCAGATCATTCGGCACGTCGGCCGAAATCCACGAGGCCTCGGCGTTCACTTGCGATGGATGCTCGGAAAACGTCGCCCCGTGCCGGTCCACGATGTAGTGAAGTCCGCTTGCCGAGTCGGGCTGCCGCGACGCCATGCGCGCGATCGACGCGCACTGCTTGGCGGCTTCAATGCCTCGCCGCAGCGCGTCCACTCGCGCGGCCGACTTGATGTTTGCAGTGTCGAGGTGCATGTCCCGTCCCTGCTTTCAGGGCGACGGTGAGTCGTCATCGCTCGCAGCAGCGTGATGCCGCTGTTGCCCGGCGTCGGGCGTCGGGACCGGAAGCTCCATGCGCAGTCCAAGTTGCGCAAGCACCTCCTCGACTACCGATTGCGCCTTCACGGCACCGGCCGGGTCATCGGCGTAGCGTTCGCCGAGCACGCGATTGACCGTTTCGGCATCAACAGACCCCAAGGCGGCCAAGGCCGGAATCGCGTGAGCCCGCGGAATGGCGCCCTCCGGCACTGTCCGGAAGGCCGTCCCGGAAGGCTGGCCAGCCCTCGACGGGGCGTTCCACGGCCGAAAGCCAGTCGTCTCCTCGATGCGCCGCAGAAAGGCCTTGCCTTCGTCGGCAATCCGGTCGAGGTACTTCGGCATGAGGTCATTGCGGTCCGACAGCGTGGTCGCGAGGGTCTGCACCGTTTCCAGCGCGGCCACCACGAGGTTCGCCCGGTAGACCAGGAGGCCCAGTCGCTCCTCGCGCGGGGATCGGCCCGAGTCAATGGTGGCGTCGGGAAGATTGCCGGCGACGACATCACCGTCCACATCCAACACGAACGACGCCTCGGCGGCGTTGTCGCGAGCCGAGGTCACTCGGTACTGTTGCGTCAACATGGCGTTTCCAATCACTAGAATTGTTATGACAATTTTTCCACACAATCCGCGCGCTGTGGCGGTCCAGGCCGAGATTTCGTCACCCGCACCCTACTCGCCGTTGCTGCCGATCAGGGGGACGGCGAATCGTCCCCGGAGGGCGCCGCAAGGCGCTCGGCACCCTCCAACCACACCCTGCCGTTGTAGCTCACCGTTGCGAGCAGTGCCCCATCTCGATCTCGCACCTGCCCGCCATTCCAGTTCCCGCCGCCCAAGCCTTCGGCGGCGATGTACTCACGGACACGCCTGGACGCATCAGCCAACGACGTAGCGCTGACCTCCGCCAGGGGCACACCAGGAAGCGGGCGCGAGGGGTCCTGATCGCGATCAGGGTTGCCAACGCTGGCGAGGACCACCGTGCAGACACGCGGTGCATTCAGTTTCTCACCGGTGGCTTCCTCCTGAGCAGGCCTCCCCGCTCCCGACTGCGCCACAGGAAACGCCGTGCTCCAGGCGATAGCTGAATGCTGCGAGAACCTGCCGTCAGGCAGTCCGTTGTCCTCGACGCACTGCCGCCACGCACCACGCTCGGTCGACGACCACCGCCAGTCCGGATCAGCCGAATCGAAGTCGTACAGATCGGCGGCGTCTCCGTCCGTCCACACGAAGACGTGATCGGCCTCGACCTCCACCACCCCAAAGCCAGCATCCCTCGCAACGACCTCATCCCGAGACTCGTCGGTGACAGGATGGAACTCGACGCCGGCAGCCGATCGCACCAGAAGGCCAGGGTTCGCAAGCAGCTCGGCGACAAGCGCTTGCTTTACGACACCGATGTCGAGGCCTGTCGACGGCAACAATGTGGCCTCGTCACGTTCAACCGCCCGAGCGAGCTGGCCTGCGCTGACGCGGCCTCGATCGGGAAATGCACCACCCAGTTGCGCCACCACCGCCAACGTCGTCGCCGAAAGTTCTCGTAAACTCATCAGTGCACATCTCCACTCACGTGCTGCAGCTCATGGGCTCGGCGATTCGTCCGGCTCCATCGCTGCACCGGCCGCTATCAACCTCGCCGCTGCCTCCTCGATCTGTCGCTCCACATCGGCCCGGCCCTGCGTGTAGTCCACGCCGGACGCCGAGCGCTGCAGGAAGCCCTTCGGCATCATCACCTCCGTTCGGATGCCAAGCGCAACGCCGGCAGCCGCACCCGCCAAGTCGACGCCCGTCTGCCCGCCGCATACGATTCTGCAAAGGCCGATCTCGCTGTGAACACGCTGCAGCACCGCATACACCCATTCGTTCGCGCGCTGCTGAGACCACCCAGCGGCCGCGAGCCTCTGCATGCCGTTGCCCGCCACGTTGATCGAACGAGCGCCCCGCTGACGCAACCCGACGATCAGCTCGGTGGCAACCGTGTCTGGGTCCGCCGCCAGTTCCGCGTGCAAGTAGCGATCAGCCGCCGCCCGCCGCGTCAGCCGCTCGCCGGCGGTGTCAAAGCGAACCGCGAACGCTACCGTCGCATCGGCCGCCTGGGCGTTGTGCCATGTCCGTGGCGCGTACTGCGCCGACGCGTGTTCCGAAACGAGCAGCATGACTTCGGCCTCCTCCTACCTGCTAGTCCCAGTGACGCGGCGACGATGGCGTCGCGGCCAACCGTTGAGTCGCTTCTTCAAGCGACACTCCGTCCTGGAAGCAGCTCACTAGCACCGTCATCCGATCGCTGACGTACTCATGCGCCTCGAATTCGGAACACCGCCTCACTTGCGTGATCCGCTGCGTTACCTCATCAGCGAACGAGTCGAACGAACCTGCCTTCGGCCGTTGGTTGTCATTCGTCGATGGTGTGAAGTTCAACATCCTCATGCCTCCTTTGCCGCAGCACCCAATCCGGCAACCCAACGTCGCACGCGAAACCACGCGAGGCGACGACGCACGCACAACGAGTCAAGCCACGGTCGTAGCGAATTCTTCGAAGCGCGCTCTTCCCTTCTCAGCCACTCCATCATGGAGCGGAGGCCGGTCGGGCTCGCGTCTGTCACGAACTGGGTGTCAAACCACTTCCGTGCACGAAGCTCACCGCAGCCCGTGATGACAACGCCAATGGACTCGATTTCCGCACACCACTCCGGCCCCCATCCAACGTTTAGCCCTTCTTCACTGGCAAGGCTGGCAAGAGCGGACTCGTCGATCTCGGACACGGATGCAAGAAGCATGTCAGTCGCCTTTCACTCAAGTGAGGTGGTTGCCGGTATGGTGCTCACGCGCCACCTCGGTGCGCGCAGTGCCCGCAAGTGACCGGCTGCGCCTCCCACTGTGCGATATCAGTTTGCAGTTCGACGCGTATCTCTTCGGCCGTCTTCACGGCTCCACTCGCGCCACGATTGAACGGACTGATCGTCTGCCAGAAGCACCTGCGCCGTGTGAGGCTTCGGCCGCAACCGCCCGCACACTTGAGCGTCTTTTCGCCCGGCAGTGCGACCTCCTCGAATTTGATCCGCACCATGCCCCGCCCCTAATCTCAAGGCGACGGAGAGCCGTCGTCATGCGATGGATCACTCATGGGCGGCTCTTCGAGACAGCAGACATCGAAGTAGCACCTCTGCACACCAGCGTCGGAAAACATCGGCGACCCCCCGCACTCCGGATCGCCTGCGATCAGCGTCACGCCGTTCTGCAGCACGCGCGGCGCGCGGCCTGTCTCCACCGCGAGGTATGCGCGAACCGCATCCTTCAACGTGTCGAAGTGCACATCGACGTGCAGCCGCCGAAGCGGGTTCGGGGTCCGCAGCACGAACGGACCCAACCCCGCGCCATCATCCGGCTGCATGGGACGCGTGCCCAAGACCTCGCCTACTCGCGACGCGCGGGCGGCTGGCGTCCTCCACTCACACAGCGCTTGCCTCGCCTCCGAAGTGCAGTCGCCGCCCAAGAAATTGCCGATGCCGCCCATCAGCTTCTCAACGTGCTTAGGGTCTGCCCCCTTGAGTTCCTCCAGCAGCACGTCTCCCACCTCGCCGTACACCTCGCCTTGAAATCCTCTCTTCGTGCAGAAGAAGAGGTAGCCGGGGGCATGGGAAACGTCCACCCAGCCCACCTCCCGCACACCAAACTCGTGATGGCTTTCGCCACGCGGATTGGCGTCGTTCGGGCGAAGCTCCTTCAAAGGCACAACGATTTGCTTTCCAACTTGCATTTCTTCTCCTGATATCGGGGCTCAACCTTGCACCAAGAAGCGACGCTCGGTGACTTCTGAGGGGGCGTTGCTATCGCGTCGAACCGGGCCCCGGCTGCGACGCCGCGCCGGGTGCGGATGCGCGTATCACCTTGAGTTCCAGTAGGGTGTTGTCCAGACGATCGCGTCGTTTCTTCAGAGTCTCACGCGCGAGCTGACGTTGAACGCTCTGTTCCGCCTGTGGGTCCACATCCGCCAGCAGATGAGCCGCCGCCGCCCGCACATCCAGTTGGTCGTCGAGCGACAGTTCAATCAGCGAGGGCACGTCGCCCGAGGTCAGCGCCGGCCGAACCGCAGCGAGGGTGTGAGCGTTGATGATCCGTTTGGGCACAGGCGAATGCCCGCCCCCGACCTCGCGGTTCTCCAGCAGAAGCCGGCGCAACTGCTGTGCCCGCTCGGTGGTCGGGATCGTCGCGCCGGGTTGCGAAGGGGGCGTCGCACGCCCGCTTTCGCGTTCCACACACAGGCTGACGCTCGGCAGCGCGCACACGAGAACCCCGGCGCATGCGAGCCGGGACAACCAGTGCCGGTTCGCCGCACCACAGGATGCTGAAAGAGCCTCGGCTTGCCATTCGGTCACGGACTCGAAAATCATGCTTCACTTCCTGTTGATGACGGCCTGACTTACGGCGACGGGCTCTCATCGCACTCTGCGGACAACTCGCGTACTTCATGCGAGGCAGGTACTGAAGACAGCGATCGCGCAGCGGACTTCTCCGCGCCACCCTCGTCAACCACTTCGCACCAGCGCACGATGCCGTGGAACCCGCTTGATTCGCCCTCCATCCACTCGACCATCCGATCGTTGATGGAGTCGTACTGACAGAACCGACCATCGATATTGCGACCCAAAAGAGGAACGCCCGAGTCCAGCATCACGACGATATTCTTTTGCTCCGGCGGCAACCGCTGTTCGATTCCGACCCATGGCATCGTCGGTTGCTCGTCGGCTGCCATGGCACGCCCAGATCGCCTTGCGCCTTCCAGGACGGCCTGCAGTGCCTCGCCCTCGGTCGCATACTCGCGAACCTCCGTAACGCGCGAAGGCTCCCCCTTTGCTGCGACTCCGTGCCGCCACCAGACGACGGCTGGATTGCCATTCTTCGTTCCCAATTCCTGCGGGTGCCACGACATGGCGGGCTCGGTCGTTGCCGCCATCTCCACCACCGGCGCGTCGCCGCACTCGGAGTCCCAATACACGAATGCGACACCTTCGGATGCGGCACGCGCTTTCGCATCCGTCTTGTAGAGCCATTCGATCTGATGCGCAGTGCTGTAGTAGTGACCCAAGCCAAATCCGCTGTACCGGAACAAGCCAGCGAAGACGGCCACTTCACGCTCGTCTTTCCGACCAAACCGGACGGTCTGGCCATCAGCCCAGGAGCTGTCAATTTCTCGGCCTTTTGCCGCAGCACTGTGTCGTTGTTGAGCAAATTGCATGTTGCCTCCTACAGATTGGCCGCCAATGCTTCCTCGGCTTCGTGTTCGACGGTCTTGCCCAGCTCAGTGCGCAACGACCGCATCGCTTCGCGCAGGTTCGCGTTGAAGACTTGACGCTCCGCGCCCACCGGGTACGGATTGCCCGCATACCCGGCCGCGTACCGCGTCTCCTCGACGCCGTGCACGAGGTAGTCGCTTCGATGACGCCGCATCGCGATCTCGTCGAACACGAAGCTTTCGAATGCGCGAGCGAACATCTCTTCCGGCTCGCTGTAGTACGGCTTCTTCCGCTTCGCATCCAAGGCCTTGGCCGCACCATGAAAAACCGTCTTGCCGTGCTCCAGGTCCAGGTACTCGCCATTGGCGGTCCGGCGTGCATTCGGCACCGGCGCCAACACCGCCCCATGGGCCTTCGCCTCCAGCAGGCGTTCCAAGCGCACGAGATCGCGCCCAGGCTGCTGGAACCAGACGCGCACCTGCTCGCACGGCTTCTTGAAGAACGAACGCTCACTGCCGCCGTTCAGGCGGTACAGCTCTTCGACCTTCTCGGGCACGCGTGTGTCCAGAAACTCAACCCGCAAGGCAGCGAGTGAGCCCATCTCGATCGCGCGCGTCACCTTCGCCGCGCTCAACGTTTCAAACGCGTTGGCGACCAGCGCGTTCACGCTGGAAGCGTAGGTCTGCCCTGCGGCGACCTTCTCTTCATCGCCGTAGAAGCCGGTGCCGTGCCGAGCCCAGCCCACGAGGCCGGAGCTGGTGCGCTTCGCTGCGTTGACCACGTGGTCCGTCGCCTTGACAATCGCATCATCGATCGCGATTGGCTTCATGCTCAACTGCTCCATCGCCTTCTTCGCTGACGCCAAGTGCGGCGGCGAGGCCGATGTCACCGAGTCGAGGCTTCCGGTCATGAACAGGCCCGCTGTCTTTCCGGTCACGGCGAGCCAGCGGTCCAGTGCATGGCCCCACTCATGGGCCACCGAACCGGCACCTTTCAGCCGCGTCATGTTCACGACGAACCGCCCGGGCTCGAAATGGGCCGCATGGCGCCCCTTCCCTCGCGCGCCGAAGGCGATCGCCAGTTCGTTGCCAAGCGACATGGCTTTGGGCGGCAGGCCCACAGCGTCGGCCAAGTCCATGAAGGCGTCGTGCGCGTGATTCAGCACCGTCTGCCGCTCATCCTGAGGCAGCCAGTTGCCGTATTCGATCCCTCGAAAGCCGAACGTCTCCAGCAGCTCCTCGCCCGTCACGTCGCGGCCCCGTCGCCAATCCACGCCCTTGCGTTCCAGGTGGTCGAGGTGAGGACGCTCGGGCCGGAACTTGGCCTGATCATCGGGATCACCCGTCTTGTCCAAAACCGGGCGGATGAGCTTCGACCACGAGGTGTTGTGCGCGGTGCGGTAGCCTGCTCGGTAGATCGCAGTGTGCGGCTCCGAGATCAAGCTCACTGCATCCCGACCCAGAGCCTCGTGATACTGACTGCGGGACGTGTAGCTGTAGCCGATCGTGCCCGGGTCCAGCTTGCCGACCTGTTCCTGCACACGTTTGCATGCCAGCCGCACATCGTCCAGCGTCTTCGCGGACTCAAGCTCGTCGCGAACCAACCCGACCGCCGTGATGTAGGCCGCGCTCTGCTCCACCTTGGGCGGCTCCGAGTTGATCTTGTCCTTGATCCACTTGATCGCATAAGCCGCCTGCGGCTCCACGCCGTCACGCCGCATCGCCTCGTAGTCGAGCGCAGGCCAGACGTTCTTCTTGCTCACCAGCGTGCGCCGTTCGAAGTCGTTCATCGAGGCGATGTCTTCGACCGTCATGCGCTTCGCGTAGAAGTCCTTGCGCGCCCCACCGATCTTTTCTCCCACGTCCTCGATCCTCGTCGAGTCACTCGCGGTGCCAACCGCGTCGGCCTTCGGCGGCGCGGCAGCAAGAGCCAACCGAGAACGCTGTGCCCGCGCGAGTTCGGCCAGTTCGGGATACTCGGAGAGCACCAGCATGGGAACAGGCAGGCTTTCATGAAGAGCCTTCTCGACCACGCGCCGATGCGAGACCGGCTGCTGGAGTCGATCCAGCAGCTCGCGGTGTTCCTGCCGCGGGATCGATATCTCGCCCCTCGTCGCCGCGCGATGTCGCTCGCTCTCGGCGTCGTTCACTCCGAAGAGGTGCTTTTCCAGGGCGTTGACCCGCGCAACAGCTTCTGCGCCCGAGGCGCGTGTGAATCTGGATTGCACGTGGTCCGGCCTCAGCGCACTTCGCACCAAGTCCCACTCCGTCTTGGTCATTTCCCACGGCTGCTTCGATTCGCGGCGTTTCGGCTGCTCGACAACTTCCACGCGACCGTGTTCCACATGCACGGTCCGCTGTACCGGCTGCCCGTCGATCGGCGAGAACTCGTCGAGCATGAGCCGCACTTGAGCACCATTGCCGGCGTCTCCCTGCTCGACCGCGATCACGGTCCCTTCGACCATGCCTCCGTACCTCTGCGTGTGTTCGACGTTGGGGGTGAAGCGCGCCACCGAGCCCTCGCGAAGCGTCGCCACCACCAGCTCCGGGTACTCGGCGAGCACCTTCTGCGGCACGATCTCGCCCGCCGCCAGCGCGTCACCAACGTTGCGCCGATGGAGTTCCTTCGCCAGCTCCAGCAGCTCGGCCCGATCGACGGCAAATCCGTTCACGAGGCTCGGATCATCTCCAGTCACCCGCGACACAGCGGTGACCGTCGCCCGTCCGAACGTCGCCAGGATCGAGCCACCAACGGCATGCTTGCGTGGTACCGCAACGGTCACGCCCTTGAACGGACCTGCTGGGCTGGGCGAGTCGTAGGCGTAGAAGACTTTTTGTCGCTCTTGCGATCCGACCAGCCGTTGATCCGCCCCCACGTCGCGCCGCACGCGCGCCTCGTCGTGGAAATACTCGTCGCGCGTCATCTGCCACGGCGCGCGCTGCGCGGGCGACAAGCCGATGCCCTTCTGAAACGCAGCGGCGCCGATGGTCAGTCGCTGCACAGGCCTGCGCGGCTGACGGAACTCGCACGACACGGTGCCGGCGGCGCCGTCGAACGCGGTGACCATCACGCTCGACACCTTGGTCTCTCCGCCGATGTAGCCGTCGACAGGCTTGAACGTGTCCGTCACCTTCAGGCCACCGGCCAGCAACTCCGCAAGAGACCGCGTGTCCTTCTCGCGCTCCATTTCCTGGCGCACGGTCTGTCCGATGAGGCCGAAGACCTCTGAGCCCACCATCTGGACATACATTGCCTCGAAGTCAAGCTTCCTGTCGGGCACGTAGTAGTTGGCGCTGTCGGTTGCCGCGCTGGTCGCGATGCCACCATCGCCCGTGCTCATGAGTTGACGCCAGTAGATCGCGCCATCTCGCCGTTCGCCGATGCGCGCGAAGGCACCACGCGGCTCGGCCGCGACCTTCTTCGTCCATTCGCCGTTGAGCCTGTGACGCTCGACGCCACCAACCTCATCGGGCACTTCGATCTGACCCAGGTCCAACGGTCGCGCGTCGTCAACCAGCTTCATCTTGCCTGCAACGAAGTCGCGAATCTCGGAGTTGTAGAACAGGCCCCGCTCATACGCTTCGCGCAGCGCGCCTCGCAGCGCCGCCACCCGGCGCTGCGCCACGTCCTCGCCCTGCACTGCCGCCTGTCGCTCCATCTCGGCGCCGCGCGCGTCCAGAGCCTTGTAGACGGCGATCGCCTCGTCGACCAAGGCACGGTCGGCCTCAACGGTGTAGCGCTGCGCCAGCGCCTGGAGGCTCTCCGCCCTCCCAGGCACTGCGAATACCGATGAGGTCTCCGGCTCGCCTTGCACGCCAGGAGCGCGAGGACCAAGCGCATGCACGAGATCAGCGACCTCGCCCACCACCTCCTTCAGCGCGGAGACAACATCACGACGGTCGCCCTGGTCTCGGTCTGAAGCAAGGCTGCGCGTGGCCACCACGTTCGCGGCCACAGACAGGATGCGCTCGCGTGCCTGCAGGTGAACCAGCAGGCCATCGTGCGCTGCGGTTTCGAGATTGCATGGGAGCAGCCGCGCGTCTGGCACCACGAAGACACTCGCATCGTCGATGCCCCTCGCGACAGGCACTTGATACGGCCAGTCCACTTCGCGCACTGCCGAGCGGTCCGAGGCATCCAGCCCGAGCGCCGCATAGCAGTCCGACTCCCGAATCCACGCCTGACGCAGCAACGCGGCTGACGGGTTGCGCAGCGCGCTTCGCGCGCCCGCGCTCACAGCGATGTTGCTCTCGCGCGCGTTCTCGTAGAAGTCCGCGCCGGGCACTTGCTGCTTGGCGGGAATCCAGAGTTTCGGGTACTGGCCGGGCTCCATCGCCTCAGGCTTGAACTCGGCACCGAAGCGAAAGTTGAGCGGTTGCCCACCCGCCCGCACGGCCGCGACGAATTCCTCGGCCGTGCGATGCAGGAATGGCTCCCCCCGCAGCTCCGGCGGCGTCACGGCAACGAAGTCGCCGTCATGCAGCGTCGGGATCAGCGCCCGCAAGCGCTCCCGCGTGGGCACCAGGACATCGGAGTAGAAGACGCCCGGGGCTGCAGTGTCACCACCGGCTTCAAGCGCCGCAGTGGCACCCCCGGCCCGCTCGAATCGCGCCCGTCCTTCGACGGGATCGGCAACGAACCCCATGCTTTGCAGCGCCGCTGCCTGCGTTCCCGGCGCCTCTTCGAATACCGTCGCCTGCCACTTCGGCAGGTCCTCGATCAACAGGCGCAGCCGACGCCGCTGAAGCGTCGTGTCCACCACGATCTCCAGCTTGGCGCCGAAGCGCACCAGATCGACCCACCTCAGCTCGGTCATGCCCTCTCAACTCCCTTTTGCAACTCGCTCGATAGCAAGAACGCTTCGACCTCAAGGTGAAGGTGTCAGCGCGTTGTCGCGCTGTGCCGCCTCCTGTGCAGTGACGCAGCCGTAGTCCGGATGCATCGTCCACGGCGCGGCGTCGAGCAAGCGGTTCACCTCCGCTCGGATGTCGTCGAACCCTTGCGCGCAGTCCCGCCCTTGAGCTGCCGCCAACTCCATGGACTCTTCAAGTTTCTGGAGCAACAGGAACACGTACTGCGGCATCTCGCCGGGGTTCATGCAACCTTCCTGGATGCCTTCCACGGTCAGCGCGTTGTCGTCTGCCGGTGAAATCTTCCGAATGACCTTTGCGGTGATTTCGGGAATGGTTTGCATGGAACCTCCTTGTGCAATCCGTGTCGCGCTCACACCATGTCTTCGTCCAATTCCGCAGCGAGTTCGAGAACCTCGCCCAGGCCGCCGTCGTCATCGTCGGTGTCATCGCACACGAAGTCGGGCGCCGCATCGATCGCCTGCAAGGCGAGGTCGAGATACGAGGCGATGTCGGCTTCGTCCGCCGTGAGGCCTTCCCCGCCGAACTCCCCATGCAGGAAATCGAACTGGTCGCTCAGCACGCCGTACGCCATCGGCAAGTCGAGATGACCATCGACTCGTCCGATGGTCACCATGTAGGGCTGAAGAATCTCGCCGGGGTTCACGTCCACGTGGACGTAGTAGTCGTTGCCGCGCCAGAGCACGGACCCGTGGCCCATCGCCTTGAGAACCTCGGCTGGCGCCTGAAACCGCGCCAGCACCGGTTCGATGCGCTCCACGCGCGGGCTCAACATGTCGTTGCTCATCATCGTCTCCTTGCGTTGCTTGGCGGCCGTCTTTAGAGCGACGGTGACGGCTCGCCCGGGGACGGCCGGACCATCCGCTCGTCCAGCCCCAGTTCCTGCATGCGTGATCTCGCTACCTCGCGGTGGCACCGCGCGATCACGAGCTTCCACGGCTGGTTGATGTTGTGCTGGTACCGATGCAACCACTGGTTGAATCCGCCAGCCTCTATGTCGTCACGCACTCGGTCGAATGGAATGGACCATTCGCTGCGTTGACTGAACAGGCTGTAGCCCGCGTCGTCCTCCGGATCACCCCCGGTTTCCAACTCGAACGCCTCGCCATCGACAAGCGCACGCAACGCGACGATTGCCTCGTCGCTGAGGCTCGCGCCGAGCGTCTCCGGCGGACTGCGCGCAGCGCCTTCAGCTTTGATCGGGGACACCAGCCATGCGTCGGCATCTTCAACCATTGCCACAATGCCGCACCCGAGTCGATCGCGTACGTGCAGTAGCTCGCCCGACTTGACCAGCATCGCCCGCGATGATTCGAAGAGATCGCTGTTCAACTCGGCCACTGCGATGGCGCCAATGCGCTGTTTGGGCTGAGGCGATCGAACCTCTGCCGTCTTCACCTCGGCGCCGAAGACGACAAGCTGCAGATCGTCGGCCTTCATATCGTCGAGCGACGGTCCGCCGGAGATGCGCTGGCGCGCCGCCAGCGCCGCGAAGGCCTTGCTCATCAACTGCAGCGGCACGCCATCGCTAACGCTGCGGGGTGTCACGAGTTTTCCCATACGGAACATGTGGCTCTCCCTTTCTCGCCGACTACAGAGCGAACTCCAGATCCGGCTCACGCACCGTGTCCACAGGTTCGGCTTGCACGACCAGCGGCACTGCGAGGCGCAGCAGAGCGCGATCGCGCTCCTGCTCCACCTCGGTCCAGATCGCCTGTGCCTCGGCCGTCGTCAGCGCGATGCCGGGCGATCCGGTCGCGCCTCCGCGCCGTGGACCAACCACTTGCGTTGCAAGCTGCTTTCCGTAGCCCGGATCGCGCCGCCCGAGGCCGTCGACCAGGACCCAGCGGCCATCGAACGAAAGTCCCTGCAACGTCGTCGCGCTCGCATGCTGAATCGCGGCGAAGGTCTCGTCATCCGGGACCGCGTACTGGAAGTACGTCACGGTCTCACGGCCATCAGCACCCACCACGTCGGCAGCGCTCAGCATGCGTTGATCGCGTCGCAAGGCAAACACGCGTCCTTGCACCAGGGCTTCTCGCATGTCGATGCGATCGGCATTCACATCGAGCACCGAAGGTGCTTGATCGATTCGATCCGCGACGGCGGCGAAGCCCAGCGCATTGAGCTGGTCCCTCGCCGCCGAGAGCACGTCGAACTCCTTCTCGTAGGTCATCAGACCGATGCGCACCAGCGCCAGCCGTTCCTCGGCAAGGCTCTGCTTCACCACCCATGGCTCAGCGTGGTCCGCACTGAAGCGCGGGACCTGCTGGTACGCCACCAGCACGGCCTCCATCGGCTGGTTCGGGTCACTGTCGATGCGCACGCGCACGTGGCGCGCGTCGAGCGCGTGCAAGACTCCGGCCGTGCGGCCAACGAGCGCATCGATCTCCTCTCGAAACGCAACCCTGGGCGTTGCGTACTGCGTCAGTGTTTCGCTGATCTCGCCCACGAGCTGATTGGCGAAGCGGCGCGCCTCAGGCGTCGCCGTGACCGCGAACGTCTTCAGCGAGTCAAGCGCGCGCTGGAGTTCGTCCCGCAGCAAGCTTTCACGGAAGGGAATCTGGCTCATGGGGTATTCCTCTCTGCTGGAATGCGCCTGCGCGGTCACATCGTGGAGGCCACGAGGCGACGCAACGACGGATGGTTCTTCCTCGTCCTCCACGAAGCCGGTCTCGTCGCTGAAAAAGGGCCAAGACTCTCTCCGCACGGGCACTGACATCGCGTCGCGGTCGCTGCCGCCCATGCGGGCTTGGGCTTGCGTCGAAATCGTCATGACAGTTTTCCTCGTGTGTGGGCGAGAACAAGGCCCATTCAAGGGCCTTGCATCGACCTCGGCTTGGGATGTCAGTGAGGCGACGGGTCGCTGTCGCGATCGCTCGACTTGCCGGTGAACAGCTCGCGCACCTTCGCAAACGCCTTCTGGAGAATGTCGCGGAAGGACACGAACTTGTCGTGCAGGCTGTCCAGCATGTTGCCGTCGATGCCCTTGCGCGCGGGAATGCCGCGCGCAAGGGTCTCGCCCTGGCTCAAGCTGTCCTCGTAGCGGTTGAGCAGATCGCCCGGCGTGTTCGACAACTTGGGCATGTCGCGGCTCATGCGCCGAACGAGATCGCGCGCCGTCAAGTCGTAGGCCTCGTACGTCGCATTGCCCTTGATCGCGGCTTCCCAGTCTTGATGCAGCGCTTCGTACTTGCCTCCTGGACGCATCTGCTTGGTGACCGCCGCGACATCGCCCCGGTGGTTGTCCTTGGCGATTTCTTCGACCTCCGCAAGAACGCGGCCCACCTTCGGATCGGCTTCAAGCTTCCCCTTGACCTCGGCAAGGCCGGCAACGGCCTTTTCCATGCCGGTGATGTTGTGTTGCGTCAACTGCTGAAGGGTCGAGCCGCGAAGCATCTCGCGCGAAACCTGCTGCGCCTCGTCGCGCCGGACTTTGCCCAGAGCGCCAAGCGCCTTGGCCGCCGCGCTCACACCTCTGATCGGTGCCGTCACCACTGCCTTCGTTGCGTTGGCGACGCCCGCGACGCCATCCACGATGCCGCCCGCGACGATCTGCGCCACGCTCGGACCACCTGCCGCCGACACCGCCACAGGCGCGGCCTGTCCGGGTGACATCGGCACCTGCACCACGGCACCTGCGGCGGCCGGGCCCGCCGGCACCCGACGCGGTTGCCCCTCGGCCGCCGCTGCGGCCAAGGCCGCATCCAGCCGCGACGATGGATCGCCAAGCCCCGCTTCCGCTTGGTCGCGAGCTTCGTCGAACTCCACCAGCGCCTGGGCCGTTGCATCGAGTCGTGACCCCGCCTCGGCAGCCCTGCCCGCGGGAAACTTCGCGGACGCGTCAATCACGTTGTCGCCTGCGACCCGCTCGACGACCGTGACGGTCTCCTGGCGCGCTTGCGCCTGTGCATTCGTCTCTGCCGCGGCCTCGGTGGGCGCTGCCGCTGCGGTCTCGACCGCGCTGCGCTCCGTGATCACCGCCGCCGCGTCTCCCTGGAGCGCGCCACCGATGTCGGCGGACGTTGCCTCGCCAGCCGCGCCCACCGTTGTGAGTTCGGCCGCGCTCCGCTCCACGATCTGTGCCGCCGGTTCTTCTTGGAGGGCGGCGGTTGCCGTCGAGTCGGCACCGATCGCGGGTTCCGCCGCTACCCCGGCCGCCGCAGGAATCACTTCCAATTGAGCCAGCCGTGCGAGCACTGCGGCGGGATCGGGCATGGCCGGAGCAGTAGCGGCCTTCACCGGCTCGTTCGCCGCCTCGGCGGTGAACTGCGCCATCTGTCGCGCGATCTCCTCCTCCAGGTCCGCGATGATCTTGGTATCGGCCGGGGCATCCGCAAGAATCTTGGCTTCGACCACGCGGAGCGCCGCCTTCCCGCCTGCGTCGTTCGCCGCAAGCTTGGACTCGGCCGCGCGCACCGCCGCGATCAACTCCTGCGCACTTGGTTCGCCCGCAGGCGCGTTGCCGGGCATCTCCAGTGTCGGCTCCGCCACGCGCTCGATCGGCCGCTCACGGCCCAGGTTCGCATAGAGCGGAGCGATCAGCCGCCCAAGCCCTTCCTTGACACGTTCGAACAGGGCGGGATCATGCGCGAACGCGGCGCGATTGCGCATCGCGATGCTGCCCGTCACTCCCGCAAGACCAAGAGACACGTTCATTTTTGAACTCCTCTGCAACGATCAGTGACGTTCGTACAAGCCGTTGAACGGCGGCTTGATGCCCAGACGCACGGCTTCCATTTGTACGACGAGCTTCTTCAACTCGTCGAGAGATGACACGCCCATCGGCACAAAGGTCGGCACCCGGGTCACCACCGCTTTGACGGCCTCGTGCTCGGTGTTCGCGATCAAGTAGTGCGCCACGGGCTTGATGTCCGCATCGGGACCGGCCATGGTCTTTGGGTCCTCGATACCAGTGACGACAAAGACTTTCGATGCTTCGGTGGCGTGGCCGGGGGTGATCATTTGCTCATCTCTCTTTCGGCGTGTGCGAGGCAGTATAAGTGACGTGGAAAAAATGTAATAACATTTTTTTCAAACTTACCCTCGTACTGAATTATTGCGCCTTCCTATTATCGCAAAGCCGCGAGCAAAAGGGCGTTTTTATTTGGACGAAACGACTTGGAAAGTCAACATTCGTTTCGTCCGAAGGACGAGCAACGCGGCAACCATCGCCTCGACTCGCTGCTTCTTCTCTTCAATGCGCTGATCGATGAACAGACTCGCCGCGCGAATCCTGGCGATCTCGATGGTGAGGCCCCGCGTACCCGCAGCCGCCACCTGATGATCCCAGCCGGCATCGGTCATGCGCCGCCCTGCCTCGGTGACCACGATGTCCTTCTCGCTCAAGTCTGCGTACGTCATGAACGGCGGCGCGTCCACCACGCCCACCCGGTCGCCGTCTTTGAAGCCCTTTGCATCGAGCTGAGCGGCGGTGAGCCCTGAAGGGTCGCCTCCCATCGCGTCGTTGGCGTTCTGCTGCGCTGTCGTCGTGGGATCGCCTCCAGCCGAGCACGTTGGCGTCAACGTCTTGTTCCCTGGCGCCATCTGGAAGCCCTGCGCTGTGTACTTCGCCACATCCCCCGTCCAGGTGTACTGGCGGTTGAGCCAATACTGCGGATCGACGAACACCATGCCCGACGAGGGTGCTGATCCAGAGGTCAGCTTGTCGGCCGTGAACGGCGTGTTGCTCTTGCTCTTCGCTCCGGGAACGGCTGCGTACATGCGATCCCGGTAGTCGAGGGCCGACATCGCGGGAATCTTCATCTGCACATGCAGGTGCTTCGCGTAGTGCGGCGTCCCGCCCAGCTCGCCCACGTACTGGCCCGCTGTTATCGGCACTCCCTTCGCGCTCTCCAGGTTCGGCGCGAACCGGTCCATGTGGAGGTATTCCACCTGTGCGCCGTCCGCGCGCCGGAACACCAGCATGTTGCCAGCGCCGCCCGCGTTCGGCGCCGCCGTCACGGTGCCGTCAAACGGAGCGTACAGCGGCGATGTCTTGTTCCCGCCGCCGGACGAGTTCTCGGTCTTCTGCAAGTCGATGCCCAGGTGCCAACCGGCCGAAGCCCCGGGCGAGTTCGACCGATCGACCCCGAACGGTGAGACCGCATAGCCGTCGTCCGGCTGCATCGGAGAAGCAATGCACTGCGCCCTCGCCGCACCACCGATGCCGAGCATCGCGGCGACGACCGCCAGCACGGCCAGCGCGGGGACTCGATCAGCGCACACGGCCTCGGTTCTCCATCGCCAGCAGTGCAGCGAGATTCGCTTCCATGCGTTCATATTGGTCGTACTCCACCGACGTGAGATACAGCTTGAATGCCCCCATCTTCGCGAGATTCACCAGCAGCCCACGCTCGGACTGGACCGCCAACGTCTGTTCCCAGACGTGGTAGTTGTCGCCACCAGCGTACTGGTCCACCTTCGCCTTCATGGCGTCCACAAAGGATTGGTCTGCCACGTAGCCGTTGTTGTTCGTGCTGCTGGACGCCGCCGCGGGATCGGCATGTGTCATCGACTGGATCGACTTGAAGGACGTGGCGGCAATCGACCGGATACCGTCGCGCTTCATCTTGTCGCGCACGTAGGCCTGCGCCTCGGGGGTTTGCGCGATCGCCGGATTCAGCGGCTGATCGGGAAGTCCGAATATGTGGTTCACGAAAGCATTCTTTGCGTCCTCGTTCACGTCGCCGACCTTGGACCCGATCATCATCGTCGCGAAAGTGAGCGAGGCGCCGGGCGCCGGGCCGACCGCGCTGCAGAATCCCGCGTCCACCTCGGACTGCGTGCAGAACTTGGCCTTGTGCTCGCTGACCCTCGCACCCAGGACGATCTTCTGGTCCTTGTACACGCCCGGCCCTGCATCGATGCTCCCACGCACCATGTTCACGACATCGCTCGTGTTCGCGTAGGCTGACGTGACTTCACGACTCTTCGTCTCCTCGCCGCAGGGGTCATACCCCTGGCCCGTAGCACGGCCGTACTGCTCCATCACCTTTTGCGCCTGTTCGGCTTGGTTCTGTGCCACGACCGTGCTCGCCAGCGCCTGCATGCTCTGGCTCATGTTGGCAACCTCTTTCTCGGCCGACGCAGCGATCTGCTTGGTTTGCACCTTGAGCGCCGACATCTCTTGCTGCGTGTTGTACAGCTCCTGCAGGTTCACGCTTTGAACCATGCCCATCACGCCGTTCGTCAGCGTCGTGAGCCCCGAGGTGAACGACGCAAGCCAGATGCTGTCGAACACCGGTGGGCAGCCCCAGGCCGCTGCCTTTGCTGCCACACCAAGCATCGCCACACCCGCGATGACCTTCTTGACCTTCAGACTGACGTTCATCTACTGCCTCACTTGCATTTGCTTCGGTGGAAGGTAGTTGTCACTTGCCGTTCGACGCCTCGTTGTGGACGGCCACGAGCCCCGCCAAGTTGGCTTCGAGGCGCATGTTTTGCTTGACGCGCCGCTCCGCCATCTTGAGCGCGACGCCCTCCATCTTCACCATGTCGACGAGGACGCCGCGCTGCTCCTGGGCGGCCAGCGCTTGCGCCCACTGTTGACTCTTGGTGGACCCGAAGTACGTCGCCACGCGCTCCTGAATCAGCCCCGCAAGGCTTTTTCCTGTCGCGTCCTTCTCGTGCTCCGACTGGATCGTCTTGAAGCTGAACATGGCGATCGAATTCAGGGCGTCACGCCGATGCTTGTCGTTAAGCGCCGCGGCGGACTCGGGTGCTGCCGCCTTTCCGTTGAATACAGCCGGCGAGTCCGGCAGGCCGAACAGGTTGTTGATGAAAGCGTTCTTCGCAGTCGACACCGCGTCGCCGGCATCCGCCTCGGTAAACAGGAGCGCCGCATTGGAGTCGCCCCCCGGCAAGGCACCCACGCTGCCGCACACGCCTGCATCGACTTCCGCTTGCGTGCAGAAGAGCGACTTGTGCTCGTCCACCCGCCCCTTGAGCGCCACCACCGGATTCGCAAAGCGCCCTGGCGCCGTGTCGATCTCGGTGTTGATCCGCTGCGCGGCGGTCTGATTCGCGGAGGTCTCGCGGGTGCGCAACGCGTCCGTCAGCGTTCGGTTGCCGCAAGGGTCGAAACCCTGCGATCGGTACCGGTTGTAGATGTCGTAGACCTGTGCGCTGCTGCGCGCCGAGGTGTACGTGGTTGCGAAGCCGGCGGCTGCGCTTCGCATCGCCATGATCTTCTTCTCCGAAGACACCGCCTCCTGCTTCGTCGCGGTCTTCATGGCCGAAATCTTGTTGCCGCTCTGCAGGATCGACTGCTGAATGATGGATAGCGCACCTGCCAGCATCTGCGACGAAACCGACCCCACGAGCGAGCCCGTTTCCCCGGCCACCATGGGCTCGGTGCCGCCACACGAGGCGTAGGCCAGCCCCCCCGACACGGTGAACGAAATGAGGGCCACCGCCCACTTCTTTTGCATCAACCCGTTCATGGTCGCACTCTCCTGCTGCTGCCAGCGTTCTCTGCCATCACGCATTCATTCATCGATCGTCACGCAGTTGCCCACGTAGAGATGTCCGCCAACACCTACTGCGTTGGGGTTGTGGTCTGTTGAGCACGCGCCTCGATCATCGAAACGAAGCTCAGGCGCGCCAGCGAGTCCACCGCATTGAGCACGCGCGTGTCGGCCGCCTGCGCCTGACAGTCACCGGCCGGACAGGCCGTCGTACGACGCTGCGGCAAGATGTTGTCCACGTAGTCATACCCGGCAGCACGCTCCGACGTGCTCTTGGTGCCCCCCTTCGCGAGCATCGAGAAGTCGCTGTCGGCCGACTGCAGCCCCGCCGTGTTGAGCTTGCACGCGCCCATCTTGTGCTCACTCACCGAGCAATACACGCCCTTGTGCAAGCTGATCTGGGCGCCGCCACGCGCCGAGTCGCTGCCATAGTCCAGGCCCGCGATCGTTGCAGCCGTCCGCTGCGAGGCGACGCCGGTCTTCATCCGTGCATTGCCCATGTTCAACGACACATCGTTCTGGAAGCACGGGAACACGCCCTGGTTGTCCGTGCCGAAGCGCTGGGCGGCGCCGCGAACCAGCGTCGCCTGCAGGTCCGCTGCGATCGTCGTGGCCGCCGCGCTGCTTGTTTGTAGGCTCGCTGTCGCCAGCATGTCCCCCACGACGGATCGTTGCTTCGTCAACACCCTCATGGCCGACATCTCTTGGTTGAAACCTCCGATCCAGCTCGTGAGCAAGGAAGTGAAATCCACCGCGCTCGCTGTTCCCGCCGCACACATCAGGGTGACGGCCAAGCCGAGCCGGTGAATTCGGTTTGTCAGTCCCATAGCCCCCCCCCTTTGGTTGGTCAACCGCCGCTGCCGAAGACATCGCCCCAGAAGCTTCCCGTGTACGTGATTGGCGGACTGGGCGTCGCGAACGGGACCGGCGTAAACGTGTTCGACCCCGATCCGAACGAAGTCGCCGCCATCGCGTTGTTGTAGGCCGCCACCGAGTTGTTGTACGCCGTCACTGCGTTCAAGTACCCCGAGTAGTCGCCGGTGCCGCTGGATGTCTGGCCGCTCTGGTACGCGCTCCAGGCGCTGTCCATGTTCATCTGTGCCTGCGTCATCGACGCCGCGAGCTGTGCCGCCGTGTTGCCCGCGCTGCCGCTGCTGTCGAAGTTGCCGGTGACATTGCCCGTGCTACCCGATGACGACCCGGTTCCGGTGCCAGTCGGGCCCGTCACCCCGAACGCATTGCCGGTGCTTCCGCTGGCCCCATAGGTTCCCGTGCCGGAGTAGGTCGACGTACCGAACGTGTTGAAGGTCAACTCGCTCGACAGAATGTTGGCGAACTTCGCATCGACGTTCAACATGTTGTTGATGTTGCCGATTGCTGTGTTCAGGTTGCCGACCGTGCTGTTGAGCGCATTGTTGGCGGCGTTGCAAACCTGCGTGATCGCACCGTTGATGGCGCCCGTGATTGCGCTGTCGATTGCGCCGGTGATCATCGATGCGAAGTCAGGGATCAGGTTGCTGAGGTCGAAGCTCTGCAGCATGGCGCTCGAAATGCAAGAGTCCGCGCCGCCGGGCGCGAAGTATTTGCCCGGGTCGATCGTCGTCGCATTGAGCATCATCAGATTGCTCTGTATCGCGAAGTCGGCGGCCGTGCCGATGTCGCAGTTCATGCCGCTCGTCGAGCTGCTGGTTTGCGCCGTGGTCGCGACGCCGGCAGCGACCAGCACACCGAGAAGCATGTAGGACATATTCCGCCGCGTCGGCATGACGCCTGTCACCCGGTTCCAGTTCACGTTCATTTGCGACTCCCGCTGCTGCGTTGATCCCTGTGCTGCCGCAAGACGGCGCACACCCGTTGCGTGTTTTCTTCGCCGAAGATGCGGCGAATCTGCTGCGACTTCTCGATGATTTCCAACCAGTGCACGTACTGTGAGCACGACACGCTGTGATGACGGTAGGCAAAGGCGTACTCCGAAAGCTGGCCTGCCAGCTCCGGATTGACCTGATCGAAGTACGTCAGCAGTTCGAAGCGGCGCGGCGATGAGAGCGAGACGATCATCTCGATGATCTCCATCGCCGCGACCAGCATCGGCGTGAGGGCGCTCAGCACGTTGCCCGCGTGCACCAGAGCGCGCTCCCGCTCATGCGAGCTGAGGTGCCCAGGCCGCTCGCGGTCGAACACCCAGTGCTCGACCTTGGCGAGCTTCGCCGCCAGCGCATACAGCGTCGGCTCCTCCATCAGGGCGGCGGTGACGCCGGGCGTGCTGAGGTCTAGCGAGGCTGCCGTGTTTGGCATGGTCAGTGGGGCACTTTCTCTCGGTATTCCGGCACATCAGCTCGGAAAATTGTTAACATACTTTTTATCGTTATTCAGCGAAATAGTCAATACATAATATGTTTCAAGTAGGCACGAAATGGCGCCTTCTCATGGATCGGTGGTTCGCCGAAATGGAGAAGCGCCCCCCGCAGCCGCCGCATTGGATCGCGTCGCGAAAGCTTCCGATCGACCCCATGTCCGGCGAGCCGGTAAAGCTTCCTCCGGTGCCGAAGCCGCTGCACACCGCGTAGAAGCCATCCCGCTCCGAAAAGGAGCTTTTCGGGCGGCCTCAGGGTTCAGGCGAGGAGTATTCCTGCATTGGCTCGTCCACGCAGAACTCCCCCTTGGGTGGCGGGGTGCTGTCTGCCAACGACACCGAAGCGCGCTGGAAGGACTGCGACACTTCGTCCCACCGCCCGACCCACAGCGGCGCCGTTCCGCATACCACGGCGTCGTGTTCATGCTGGATGGCCTGGAGCACATCTGCCGTAACGGGCGCACCGTAGCAGGTGACCATGCCCGACAGGTGCGCATCCTGTCCGGTGCTGGCGTCGGTGCTGGCGTACCACTCCGCCCCGTTGTGTCGCACAGAAACGCGTCGGCCGTCCATGGGGCCATTGACGACCTTGTAGTTCGCCTCGCCGCGGTAGACGGACAAGAAGCGCACCTGCGTCGCAGCGGCGTTCGTCATAGCAGGCCTTTCTGCTGGCGATAGGTGAAGTTGTTGGGGTGAATCGATGTAGTCTGGAGCCCGTCGTCTCCGAAAGGTCCATCTGCGGCCTCCAGATTCTCTCGCTCGCTCATGGGCATGTTCATCGTCCTTCACGGTTGAGGGCCGCACTCCTGTTGCGGCCCGGGTTCGCCAACAGTCTTGCCCAAGGCGTCAGATGCAAGCTTGCCGACGATCTCAGCAGATCGATCCACTCCTCCTCCCAAAGCACCGACCTCACGCGCTACGTGCGGCCAACGGCGGATTAGCTCGCGCCGATACTCGCTGAACGCCTCGCAATCGCCCGCGATGCTGCGCCGCCAATCTGCGCGGGCATCCGCGTCGGAGTCGTCTGTCATGAGGTACGACTCGACGTGCCGCTCCACTCGCCTCTGCTGCACCTGCGCGCTGCGAATATGGAAGTCGTTCCACGGGCCCACCACGGGCAGCCGGGGATAGGCCCCGCGAGGCTGCACTGCCGCCGCATTGGCGCCAATGCGCCCCTGGTCCGGCTCGACGAAAGCGAGGATGTACGACTGATCGTTGATCCTCGCCTGAGTGAGCCGCTGTTGACCGGCATAGACGTAGTAGCGATCGTCGGCCGCGACGTACGTCACCTCGATCGGATCGACGATGTGTCTTCCCCATTCGTAGGCGACGCCGTTCGAGGCCTCCGGGATAGGTGGCAGCCCTTCGATCTTGTCGAGGCGGATGTAGCGCATCAGTGCCTGCCCCAGGTGGCCCCCGGCCCCTCTGTCAAGCAGGTCCTGACGCGACAGCAGCCAGTGGTCACACTGCTTTGGCATCATTCGGACAGGAGGACGAAAAGCCATCACCTGCCCATAGAACGATTCCCCCGTGAATTGCCGTTCCGAGTGACCGTAGTAGGTGACCTCCGCGCACACGGTCTTCCACTCGCGTTGCGCCGCCCCTTGAATCCGATGGTTGCCTTCGAATACCTTGGGACCTTCTCCGGGGCTCACCGTGATCGTGATCGGCTCTTCCATTCCGTCACGGCACAGCTCATCGAGGAACCGCTCCCATCTCGGCAGCGCGTAGTTGCCGAAGCGCTCGACCTGCGTCTGCGGGTCGCGGTGAAAGACACGCCGCTCTCCACGCACGCCCGGCAGCCCGACAAGTGCATCGACGGGGATTCGCACGACTTCCCTGCGCGTCGGATGCCGCGCATTGCCGACCTCGCCGCTCCACTTGTTCATTTCGATGAGCTTCGGGTCTTCGTCGCCCCACACACGCAGCGAAGCGCGTAACGGTCGCTGCATAGCCTCCCGTACCGGACCCTTGAGCGCGGTCGCAGCACTCATGCCGTGGCGCCCCAGGCATGCCCGCCATCCACGGCAAGCATCCCGCGAGCGGGCATCGCGGTCAAAGCCGGTGCGTGCTTCGCGCGCACCTCCCTTGCGTACGCCCACCGGCATCGAGCAAGCTCGACGATCTGCTCGACCGCCGTCCCGCCTTCAACGCGGCGTACCACATCCATCGCCTGCGCCAATGCAGCCTGCACTGCCGTCATGTCGCCACCTCCCTGACCGTCTCGCATGCGCAGAGCACGCGCCTGTTCGTAGAGACCTCGTGCCGCGACGCAGCCGTACTGCTGCAGGGTCAACTGAACGGTCGGCCGCCCCGTCAGCGCGAGCCCGAGGCCTTCCATCGACACATCCGGCATCGCCGAAACCCTCAACTGGTCTCCGTATCGCTTGGCGACCTCCGCGACGCCAAGGCCGATCGCCGCGCACTCCTCGGGCGTGACTACGGCCGCTCCGGTCAAAGGATGTCGAAACGCGACATCGTGATCTGCACTGAGTGGGTTTGCGAACAGCAGCCCACGCAGCATCAGGTCTTGAATCCACCCCTCGGCCGCGTACCGGTGAAGCAGGTACAGGCGAGGCACACGTCCAAACCACATCGACACGCCCGCATGTTGGCGCAGCGCCATCTCGATCGCGACCGTCCGAGCGAAGACGCCAGCATCGAGCACCCAAGCTCGATGAACGGTCGCAAACCGCTCAACCAGCCACTGGTGGTCCCCACGCCCCCAGTCTGCGACTCGGATTCGCGTGACACAACGGCCTCGCGTGAAATAGAAGGCCGGTTCGATCACGTCGTGTGCTTCCATGTCATCTCCCAGCGACGGCCAATTGGTTCGCGCTCGCGGCGCTCGCCCGCATCTCCACGCGCAGATCGCGCAGGAGGTCCTTGTCTACGGTGTAGAACCAGACGTTCTTCTCGCGCATCAGAAAGTCCAGGACTTCGGTGATCTGGCGCGGCTTGACGTATGCCCGCATCGAGCTGCGCGACCCATCGAAGCGCAAGTCGAAGCCCTTCTTCGAATCCGCATTACCTTCGATGTGAGCGATGCGCGTATCGAGGAAGACATGCCCGCCGCCAGCCTTCGTGCCGGGTACCGTGATGCAGTAGTCCCCTTCGTCCGTGCGCGAGAGCCTGATGGCGTCTCTGTCGTCGAACTTGCCCTCCTGGTTGGAGGTCAGGCCGCTCCACGCGATTCCCTTGGCTCGCATGGCGTCCACGACCTGGACGGCCTCCATCCCGTTGCGCACACGCTCGGCGACCGTCGTCTTGAGCTTGTCGAGCGACACGCCGTGGCGGATCAACACGCCGTGCTGACGAATCCCGTGCTCGTCGGTGTAGACGATCTTGCGGCCGAGCTTGTGCCGCAGGCCTGTCGCGACCGCTTCGAAGATGTTGCCGTCGAGCAGGCGCTCTTCGACCTGGACCTTGCCCGAAGGGCTCTCGTCGAACAGGCGCCGCACTTCGGCATGGTTGTCGAACACAGCTCCGGTCACCATCGCCTTCTGGGTGAAGAGCTTGTTCATCGAGAGGTTCTCGATGGCGTCGTAGCCGGGCCTGACGGCGTAGACGCCCCACTCTCCCAGGCGCTTGATCGCCTCGTCGTCCTTCGGCCACTCGGTGCCCACGATCACGTAGGTGATCTGCTCGCCGCTCTCGGTCTCCACCCGGAAGATGTTCCCTGGCGCAACATGCTCGATGCGCGGGGCGAGCCATGCGAGCTTGTCGTTCAGGCGCTTCGTTTCGTTGGGCTCCTGAGCTGCGAGGGCTTCGCTCACCTGCCCCGACTTGAACTTGTAGACGCTCACGCTCTCCCGCAGCCAGCGATCGCGATGCTCGGCGATCGCATCTCGGAAGTACCGGGCGCTGCCATCGACGCCGATCAGCGCGTTCGATCGCATCAGGTTGCGCCCGGCGACGATGCGCTGTTGCACGTCTGCACTGCGCAGCGGCTTCATTTCGCGATCGAACACCACGCGCGTCAGGTAGACCGGCGACTCGAACTGCGACTTGACGCCTCCTTCGACTTCCTCGCCGAGAAACACCTCGCGCTGCAGCACGCGAGCCTTCCATTCGAAGCACTTCACCTGCAGAGGGTTCTCACCGCGCGCATTCAGCTCGTCGATCCGCTCGTCGAATCGGCGCCCCAGCTCCTCGTACAGCTTCACCTGTTCCTCGTAGGGCAGCAGCATGATGCGGCCGGTAAGGCGGTTGATGTAGTAGTTCTCGGGCTTCTGGAACCGCTCCTTTTCGTCGGGATCGGGCAGCTCCACGTCCATCATGTGCGCCAGGGAGGGATTCGCGTAGAACATGTCCTCTGCCACCGAATCGCCCACTTCGTTCAGCAGGTCCGGCACGTTCCTGATCAGCTCCTTGCTGTCGCGATTGGCCACCGTCGCCGAGGTCAGCGAGCGATTCTTGTTGTTGAACATCATCGCCAGCCTGTCGTCGGCCGGCAGCCCCGACAACAGCACACGGTAGCGCGGGGGCACGACCTGCCCCGTCCGGTTGTGCCGACCGTCCATCTGCCGTTCCACGGCGATATCCTGCTGCGGTTCCCACTTGATCATCACGCGCGGGCGCAGGTCGCAACCGTTGGCGGGCGACGCCTGCAACGAGATGCCCGTGCTTCCGGATGCCGTCAGGACCACGGCGTCCAACTCGCCGTTGTTGAACTCGCGACTGGTCTTGTTGACCTTGCTCTTGTCGGTGTTGTTCACCGACTCGATAGCCACCGTGCCGTCGTCAAGGTATCGCGCGGCCAGCGAACGGCCGGATATCTCGCCGACCTTGTAGCCGCGCTCCTCCAGCTTGCGCTTGAAATAGTCGATCGGCGTGAGCGCCAAGTTGTCGGGCAGCTTGTCCACCATGTTGCGGATGGCATCGACTGCGTTCTTCATCTCATCGGACGTGGCCTTGTGCATGCTCACCTCGCCATAGTGCGAGGTTTCCTTGATCCACTGGATGCGCTCCAGGTAGCGCATCAGCAGGTCGCGAAACGACACCGGACGCGGCAGCACGACCTCTCCCGACATCACCACGGGCGCATCCTCGTCCGGCTCCTCACCGCTCGAACCGTTCGCCTTCGCTTGTCCGATCGCTGCGGCGAGGAGGCTCTCGCCAGTGTGCTGGAGCGCCACAATCGGCTTCTCGCCGCGCTCGATCGCCTCCAGCGCCTCCTGCACGCATTGGTCGGCCTTGATGGCAAGCAGGAACTGCCGCGAGATCGCGTGAAAGCGCGAGCCGAAGTTCATCGACGACACGTTCATGCGAGAGCCTTCGCGCTCATCCTCCGGCAGCGCCTTCAGTTCCTTGCGAATCTCGTGCTTGCGCTCGTCGACGATGTTCTTCACATCACCCGCAAGGTAGCTCATCGCCATCAGCACCGACGCGACCTGATCGGAGAGCGCGCGGTTGCGCTCCATGTCCTTCGACACCGCGAATTCTTTGACGATGGCGCGGTTGTCGAGTTCTCGCGAGATCAGAGACCCGCTCAGCGCGATCTCGTGATTGAGCGCCTCCTGTAGCGAAATCGGGTCTTGCAGCACCACCTTCAGCAGCTCCTCGTGGTTGACACCACGCGGCAGCAGTTGCGAGTAGACGCGCAGGTTCTTCGCTCCTTTGATGGGCGTGCCGGACGAGAACAGCACAGGGCACGCGTTGTTGACGATGGCCTTGCAGAGGTTGTCACTGGTGTGGCTCTCGCCGGCGCCGTTGTGCGACTCGTCCAGCAGCAGACTCAGGTCGCCGTTTGCGATGTCCTGGAAGAACTTTGCCCGCGCGCTGCGTTCTTCGGGACGCGCCAACTGGGAGTACGTGAGGAACACGATGTCCGTGTCGACGGGAAGCTCGCCGGTCTTGAAGGTGCGCGTGTACTCGGCAGGCTTGACCGACCGATGCGTCACTGTTCCCGCGCGATCGACGATCTTCGTCTCGGCATTGAAAATGAACGGCCGCTTGAACAAGTGGCGCGATCCGATGTCCACGATGTCGCGCTCCAGGAAGTCCGAGAACAGGTTGGGCTTCACGGTAACGAAGGTCGGCACCTCGTCGTTGAGCCGCGCGTGCCGCGCCATGGCGGCGAGGACGCGCCCCTTGCCAACGCCCATCTGGTCCGCCAACAGGAATCCCCGTCCGCTTTGCTTCGCGCTGATCGCCAGCGCGATCGCGTCGACTTGTTCCGGCGAGAACAAGCGCTGCAGATCATCCAGCGGATAGTCGAGTTCGCGAGCGACAAAGGTGTCGATGTCGCCCTTGCGCGTCTGGATGTCCGTCAGCGCGGAATACACCGGCGAGGCCAAGTTGACCGGGATCATCGTGGTCCCATCGCCTACCTTCGAGAATGGTGCGTAACCCATCTGGAAGTCGTCTTGCACCGCCACAGGCTCGACCGCCTCGCGTTGCGCTTCCAGAGCGTCCTCGACGCTCTGCGTCGACGCAACATCTGCTGCGCTCGTAGCGGGTGCGTCGTCCGCTCCACCAGCCCCTTGAGCAACGACCCCGGTGGGCTCCGCCGCCGTGGGCCGGGGCGCCGCATCAGCCTCGCCGTCAGCCGCGCGGCGCACCTCGCCACGCGCCTCCAGGAGCCCCTCGGCCCAGGCCAGCACCTCGCCATGACTGCGCAAGACCGGAAGATGCGTCGCAGCGTCGGCATCGTGCGACGGCTCGGCGCGCTTGTCGCCAATGACCAGGAGGCGGACCGGAAAGGCCGCACCCATCTTCCGGTACAGCTTGCCGTCCAGTTCGACCGCACCCTCGACGTGGTAGTGGTCGTTCAGGTAGTTCAGCAGATAGCGCGTGCGGCCCTCGACGGCTCCGTCGTCGATCGCGTGATCGGCTCCGATGATGAACACGCTGCGACCTTGCGGCTTTCGCGCCGCGAGCGTCCGAAGCAGAATGTGATGGTCGAGGCGTTTGGTCTCCAGCTCGTGCACGAGCGGGCTGTCAACACGTACTTTGACGACGCGATCGAGCGCCCCGAACGGCGGGTTCGCGATCGTCCGATCGAATCCTTCTTGCTGGCCGAACAGCGCTCGGAAGTCGGTGGTGCTGGCATCGCCCACGCGAACGATCGACTCGCCGTGCTGATCCACCCCTTCGCCGAACTGCGTGGCACGCTTCGGGTCGATCTCCAAGCCGAACACCTTCGACCCACGCGGCAGCGCCGACACAAGGCTTCTGTTGCCGATCGTCGGCTCCAGCACTGTCAAACCGCTCGTGTCGCCCAACAGGCGCTGGCTCAGGAAACTGATCGGCAATGGCGTCGAGAACTGCTGGTTCGCGACGCTCGACGCAGTGCGCTCCGCCTGCCCGGGCATGCCGTCGTACAACCGCAGCGCGATCTTGTACAAGCGCTCGGCGTCGTCGGTCTTGCCCGCCTGGCGTGCAAACGCGCTCAGCAGCGACGCCTCCAACGACTCCTGGAACTCGTGGCGGCTCGGCCGGTAGTCCGCATTGGCATCCTGGTGGCGCGTTGACACGTCAACCATCGCCGCAAAATGCTTCGCGGTCAGTCGCTCGCCCTTGAGTACGCGAATCGCGGCGCCGTCTGTCACCTGCCGCAGGCTCGCCGCGTCGTCGGCATACAAGAACGCACCCGGCATCGATTGCCTGCGCGGTCTGCCGTCTTCCCCGGCGCTGTGTTCGAACACCGCAATTTCTTGCTCGCCACGCTTCAACATGAAAGCGCGTCCGGTCGGTGTCTCATACACCGGGCACCCAGCGAAATTGACGCCGATCACCGCAGCGGCGGACAAGTTCTGCCGGGAGATGTCGATCAACACGCGCGCTCTCGCGGCCTGGAAGCGCCGTTCGATTTCGTCGTCGTCCAACTCGACAACCTGCACGTTCTCGCGTCCGAGCACTTCGGCGAGGCGCTTCGGGCTCGGGGGCGTCGTGAAGTTCGTCCAGATGCCGCCGCCGAGCCCGGTGCCGCCCGTCACGGGCGCCGGCCGAAAGTCCAGTGCTGCCAGTTCATTCGCGAACCGCCCGAACTCGTCAACGGCGCTGAATCCCCGCCTCCCATCGGCCGACGTTGCCCGGCCAAGAACGACGCCGAGCGACGTTTCGATCCACAGAGACCTTGCCATGTTGCGAGCCATCCCGATCCGATGCGACGAAAAAAGAATAACATTTTTTACGCATCGCGGGTCAGCAACTTCGCCTGCCGACATCCGATCGGCCTCGAAGCCCGATGGCTGCCAGGGGAGTCCGTGAAACTGAAGTCTTCTTTACACCGTGATACCTCTGTCACGGCTATACGCACCACTCCTTACTCGACCAAACCAGCCTCCCGGCACGCCCTTAGAAATTCGGCTCGACGCGCCGGGTTCAACAGCCGCGTCGAGAGGTCCGTCAGGTAAAAGTCTCGGCGGAAGGCTCCCGTCGTGTCCACGGCGGCCATGGTCTGCGTGATCGCCACCTTGCCGCCCAGTCCGCCAGCGAATTTCAGGAACAGCCCATTCACCCCCCGCAGCCACGGATCGCCCATCGTGCTCGTGACTCCCGATCGATTGTCCGCATCGACAGTAGCCACGGACGCCAGGAAATCGTTGCGCGAGCGAGCGGACTGGAATTGTCCCGCGAGGTGGTCGATGTAGGCCTCGGCCGAGGAGTCCAGCTCCTCGCTGTTGACCATCTTCCTCGCGCGTTCGATATGTGTGGAAGACAAGGGGCCGGCGTACCTCCGAAATTCCATGTCGATGGCGTCGAGGTGCCGCAAGAGTCTTTTCGACAAACGCGGAAGCCAACCGAGCACCAGCGTGGCGACGGCCTGAGGCGTTCGCTCGACCAGCCCGGTTGCACCCATGCCCAGTGACCACTGCCTCTGCGACTCGGACCACTGCTCCGACATCAGATAGATCGGCAGCTTTCCCAGGTCCGGATTCTCACGGATGCGTCGTACAAAGCGCTGTCCGGACCAGCCATCTTCCAACTGCCGAAAGTCTGCGATGAGGCTCGCCGTGCGGTTCTCATTGAGGATACTGAAGACCGCAGCGCTGTTGTGTGCAAGCAAGACTGTTCGGCCGAGCTGCGGCGCAAAAGCAAGTTCGAAGAGACCCGGTTGAGTCGTAGCGATGACCGCGCGCACTTGAACTTGGCGCTGCTTCTCCGCCTTCCGAAGTGTTGCCGCCTCGATACGCTCGTCCGTACTCATGCGCGGAAGTGGCGACGCATCGTCGTCCTGCTCATTGCAGAAATCCATTCGTCACTGGCTGCTTTCTGGCGAGGACAGCGGCAACAGATTGACCGCCTCGATGGACGGATAGATCGTTATCGGAGGCATCTCGCCGATGTCGCGCTCCATGTCCCGAAAAGCGCCATCGAGTCGTCGCCAAGAGCGCCGCTGTCCTCGCAAAGTCAGCACTTGCACCAATGTTCTCGGCGATTCCGCGTAGAGATACCACTCAGCGGGGTCGCCCGGGTCCGACTCCCGCACGAGAAAGGGTTTTGTGACCGTTCCGTCCTTAAGCGCTGTCACGAACTCGCCCCACCTCATGTTGAAGACCTGTAGTTCCATCCACCCCCCTCAGAAATTGCGTTTCGATGACGAATCGTACCGCGCCGGCTGGTACCCTTTGCATCAAAAGGAAATGAGCGAGGTCAAGAAGGCACAGTGGCAATTCTGATTGCATCTTCGAAATCATCGATGTAGTATGCAACTCATAGATGCACTATGCAACTCAAAACATACGTCCTGAAATCAAAATAGCAATTCTGCAAGTTGCCCTGCCACCAAGCCGACGAATCCACAGGGAGTGAGACTATGACACCCAGAATCCTTGACCAAGTGACCGCGGTCGTCGCCGACGCCATCAAGAGCAGGCCTATGGCCTTCACCTGGATGGACAACCCCATCGACCACGACAGCTTCACCGACCTTCAGGGATTCCTCCCGCTGCTGACTGCAGTTGCAGCGAACGTCTCCAATGATCTGGGTGTGTTGCCACCTTCGCTGGTGCTTTCGCCCGATGACGACAGCTCCTTCCGCTTCAAGCTGGAGAGCCTGCGCGTGGACCCCCGTTTCGGCCTCGCCCCGTTCCTTCTGGTTCTTCGCGACTCCGTACTCGAAATGGCCCCGGCCATCGAGGTCTACCGTGACGCGATCGACGATTACCTTTTCCGCGCGTCGATCCCTCCGGCCGCCCGCGCCCGCCCACTGCCGGTCGCGTCCGAGCAACGCGCTGCCCGGGCCGAATAGCGCCCCGTCCCGGCGCTCGACCTCCCGAAGCCGGCCTTGTGCCGGCTTTTTTGCTCGCCTCGTATCACATCATCACCAAAACATAAGTGAAATCCATTTGTGTTTGCGTTGAAATTGTTATAACCTTTCTTTGCGCCACTTAGCCGCTTACGCATTCTTGTCCTTGGCGAGCGGCGCCTTAACCAACTGCTCGAAAGGAATCTCATGAACCCGCAAGACCTCTACGCTGGCGCCGCCAGGAAGCCGCGCCCGTCAATCGAAAACATCGCTGTGCGCATCGGCGAGATCGAGATCAACTCCGATGGCCCGTCGTTCTTCGTCGGCCACCGCCTCGACAACAACGAGCCTGTCCGGGTTCGCCTCATGACGGTCCCCGAGGCGGTCGACGCGAACAAGCGCAAGGACGCCAACGAAGGCGACCTTGCGCGCCTGAACACGTACTACACCGAGAAGTTCTCCACCGGCACCTACACGCGCCCGGGTGCCGCGAAATTCGCGGACCCCTCCGCCAAGGAGCACGTCCAGCCCGGCGGCGTCGTCTTGTTCGACCGCGCGCTGAGGAACGAAGACGGCACCTATCCCGCGCAATGGGCCAGCACCATCGCGCCCGCCGCCGCGAACGAGGCCCGCAAGGTCATCATCAACCTGCGCGCCTATCCCGAAGACGCTCAGCACGGCAAGAAGGCAGCGGTGATCGCGCACGTCCTCAACACCGAGGCCGCAACCTTCCTGGCCGGAGACGATCGGCTGGTCACCCTGCACGCGCTGCTCAACGACACCGACTCCAAGGGCAACCGGCGCAGCCCCGCCCCGGTGATCCGCGTTCCGATGGCCGATGGCTACATCGCACACACGAAACTGCAGGCCTCGACGTTCACCGACGTGAAGAAGAACTTCGAGACGGGCCTCGATGTCAAGATCACGAAGGTCAAAGCACCGCAGGACACCATCACCGACATCCTCGAAAACGTCGGCGACTACGGCAAGAGCGCCAGCGGCAAGCTCGCCAAAGCGGTCCTGTCCGGTATCACCGGGCAGGAAGCCAAGTGGCATCCCGCCACCGAGGCCGCCAATCGCGACATGTTCAAGGCACTCGCGCGCAACATCGGCGAAGGCAAGGTCCAGGTCATCGCGATCCCCGGAGAGACGGTCTTTGCCGGCAATCAGGCCGCTGTGAAGATGATCAAGGACGGCACCAACACGAGTTCGCCGATGGGCAAGATGCTCAATCGCACCATCGACGAGACCATCCAGCGCCGCAAGACCCAAGGGCCTGACGACGCGAAGCAGTCCGAGCCACTGGTCATCCACCACCCTGCCTATGCCGACGCGTTCATCGGCGTGATGCGCCACAAGGAAACGAATGCGCCCTATCTGCGCGACGTGTTCCTCACCTCGCCCTTCCCGACATTCCAGAAGCTCTCGAATCTCCAGCTCGGCCCCAACGCCAAGCTCGCAGAGGCCGACATTGTCGAGCCGGGCGACGATCTGTCCGGAGCCCCGCTGGACAGCGGCCTGAGCGACGGCGATGTCAACGCGTCGCTGGCCGCCGCAGCAAACGCGATGGACGAGACCGAGCTGACTTTTTAGCGCCCCCATGCTCCTGGACCGCACATCCCTCCGTGCGGACTCCCTTCGCCGCCTTCGGGCGGCGCTTTTTTTCCACCAACCGATGCTTCACTACCTCGCTTCGCCCTACACCCATCCCGACGCGGCCATCATGGAACACCGCCGCGTGGCCGCATGCCGCAAGGCCGCCGAACTCATCGAGTCGGGCCTCGCGGTGCTGTCCCCGATCGCCCACAACGTTGCCCTCATCCGCGAGGCAGGCACGCCCACTGGCTGGGATTGCTGGCGATCACAGGACCTCGCGATGCTCACGGCATGCGACAAGCTGCTCGTGCTGCAGCTTCCAAGCTGGCAAGACTCCATCGGCGTGAGGGCGGAGATCGCTGCAGCGAAGCAGCTCGGGAAGCCCGTGGAGTTCCTTCCATGGTGCATGCCCCCAGCTCCGCCACGCACCGACATGTGAAGAAGCGCAAAGAAGCCAATGCGATTTGCTGCATGGTCAACAGTCCGTGCAGGCCTTGCGTTAGCTCACGAGGCGTGTTGTCTGCGCCGATGCCGCCGCATCGGTCCCGAATCACAGATCAATCGGCGCGCATTCATCCGAAGTCGCAACACCGCAATCACTTTGACCACGGAGACCCATCCATGAAACTCACGAAGACCCTCGGCACCTTCTCTCTGCTCGGCATCCTCGCCATTTCGTCCGCGTTCGCGGCCGACGCGACCACGCGTCAAGGAGGCGGCCCAATTGCCGAAGCGTGCCGCCAGGACGTGCAGACGCTGTGCCCGGGCTCCAAGCCCGGCGACGGCAGCCTCAAGGCCTGCATGCGCCAGAACCACGCCAAGGTGTCGGACGGCTGCAAGGCGGCCGTCAAGGCGCAGCGCGGCGAACACAGGCCGACCGGCAAGCAGTAAGCTCGCACGTTACGCGTCTATGCAAGAAAGGGCCGGTCTCCCGGCCCTTTCCCTTGTGTGCGATCGCTCCTCCGAGATGTGTCGAAGGAAGGCGCCGCCGCAATCATCCATCAATCACGACGGCTCCGGCGCGTCGTCGTCCACCACCAGCAGCGCGTCCCGCCGAGCTTGCATCACCATCGGCTCGGCGTCGATCGCTCGGACGGCCGCAAGGTCCCTGACACGCCCTGGGTCCAAGATCGCCTCGAAAGGCCTCCTGACCGTGCTGACGCGTGGCATTTCAGCCCACACGTCGAACACGCCCTCCTCTTGCCAGTGCTCAAGGCAAAAGGCGCGCGCATACGCGATTCCCAAGTAGACACAGCGATCCGACCTCTCCCAGGTCGGATCGACCACTTCGCCATTGGGCGTGAGACACCACGCATGGTGCAACGCGAGCGGCATCTCGGACGACACGGCGTACCCCTCGCAGTAGAGGAGACCGGGCTCGCCCAACGCGAGTTGGGCAGCGTTCGCATAGCACATGCGTTGCCGTCCTCGCTCGTACCTCGCCGGCAGCGCCGTTCCACGCGTCTCCTGGCCAGCCGCGAGCACGAGGCGCGGAAACAGCACGCCCATGCCCGCCATCGTCCTCACGTACAGCTCCAGGCTGCTGCTCTTTGAATCCGTTGTGGTCGTCATTTTTCTTCCTCGACGCCGCGCGCACTACCACTTTGCCAAACCTGCCGTCCCACAACAAGAACCGCATCAGCAGCTCACACGACGACCATGGCGAAACGCAACACACGAATCACCGCATGGGACGCGGCATGGCCAGACATCGAGTACATCGCTGGCTTGCACTCGCTCCAACCGACCGATGAACAGCTCCGGCTACAAGCAATCCTCGGTCGGCTGTGCCACATGCCGCTGCCGATCGACGCGATTCTCGACATCGCCCTCGCCATCCGGTCCGGTTGGTACATCGGCCGCCGCAGTCAATGAGCGCTTCGGCTCGGGCAGGACGCTCTGCTTCCGCGTGTTGCCGGCACCTCTTCGATTCATCACCCCGCGGCCGACGATCCTACGGGCCCGACAACATTGCGAATGAATGTCCGCGCCTGCTGATCCGAGAACGGATAGCCGCGAACAATGCGCTGTAGTTGTTCATCGGTCGGTTGGACGGCCTGAGCACGCACGAACCGGACACCCCGTTTGCGACCGTTCAGCGCCAACTCTGTCACTACGGCGACCCAACCCCGCGAACCGGCAGCAGCTTGCTCGGCGTCGAGCTGGTCCTCGCCATCAACATGCACGCCTACCGCGCGGAGTTGGTCGATGAAGTCTTGGAAGTCCGGCATCTCTCACTCCTTGCCCTGCGAGTTGACGTGTGCAATACGCTTGACCACGGCTTCCATGTTCTTTGCCACAAACCCGTGGATCTCATCGCGGACCTCGGTATCACGAAAGCCCCACGAGATTCCAGACCCGATGATCGCCTCAGGCAGCATCATGAAGAGCGCCTTCTGTTGATCACGTGAGGGCGATTCAAGCCCTTCGATGTCAAGCAAGGCATCATGAAGCGCGTCAAGATCGAACGAATCTTCAGGCGTCGAATTCCAGTAGGCCTCTCGAACCGCATTGAGGCGCTTGTCATTCATTTGCATGCGGAGCTTCTCCTGCTGTTTCTCCAGCTCCAGTGGGGATAGAACTTGCGCACCTTCATGCTTTCTCCTTTGCGAAATTTCCGGCGTCAGGCAAGAAGTGCGTTCCGAAGACTGCGCCAGATGGCCGCGAGCCGTTCATTCGCAATGAACCCAGCGAATGGGAACCACCAACCTCTGCACGACTTGTCCACGACGGACACCCAACGCTGATCGCACAGCGGTATTGCGCTGCGCTCACCGCTGAGAACCCCCGGAAAGGCGACCCGCATCGCCCGCGACTTCACCTGTTCAGGGCAGTCCGGGTCGAATCGAAGGCCTCGTTCATGTTGTGTGCAGGGGATCATCGCTTGAAGTTTTCGAGTTACTTGATTTGCTGACCGTGTGCCTGCTCGCGAACCGGTTGGAGGCAGTGCGGACAGACCTTCGGCGCGTTCTCTGGCAATACAAACGCGGCCATTGCGACTCGCTCGACGACCCGCCAAAGCGTGGACCTCACCAGCACCATTCCTATCGCGAACGCTCCGCCGTAGCCAACGACCCGGTTTGACACTGCGGCATAGAAATCATCACCGAGAAACGCTCGCACCTCGCCCACTTGGAGCAGATCGCCAAGGACATTGACATACCAGAGGCGTACCCAGGACGCGACCAAGATGCCGATCGCGAAGACAACCCCAGTGCGTGAGGCGCGCACAAGAGAGAACCGCAGGCTGGCGGAGTTGCAGTCATACACGAGCGCGACGAGCAGTGAGGACCCGAATGCCGTAACCAGTAGCCACGGCCTTTGCAGATCGCGCGTGAAGAGGACCAAGCCTCGCGCATAGAACAGCGTGGCAGCGAGCACCACCAAACCGCACACCAAGTCCCTGTAGGCTTGGGTTGACCGCCGCGGCCTGATGCCTTGAAGGTCACGTTCCATGTGGTTCAACTTTTCGAGGTCTAAGCCGAGTGGCGCGTTGCGCGTGCCCATTCGAGCAGGGTCTTACCCGTCCTGGTGTCGACAAGGCGATACCAGTCCCACTTCATTGAGCGACCGGCAACCAGCATCGTTGCAAGCCAACGCCAGGGGGCAGAGACCACGGGTTCTCTGCCGTCGCGTGTGTCGAATACTTGGTAGCGCATGGGTAACTTCCCGGTTAGCTGATTGCCCAGCCTGAATCGATGATCGTCACCCGAAAGATCGGCGAGCCGTCCGCAACCTCAATGCGCTCGATCGTCGACCGCGGGTGCTTCATGACAGCATCGCTGAAGGCCCTGCGTGCCTGACCCTCGTCGAGGCTCTCGACGACTTCGAGGACCTTGCCTTCCGTTGTCGGTTCGGCGGTGTTGGTGCGTTGCGAATCCATGTTTGCATTGTCGGTGTTAAATAACACCTAGTCAACTTCGTTTCACGATCTTCCCGAAGACTTTCTCCGCGTGCGTCAACAAGTCGTCGCGCAGCGGCTTGTACCGCTTCGACGCTGGATCGCAGAAGAAGCCCTTCCAGTATTCGTAGCTGTACCCGGCCGGGCCCAGCGGCGCATTGAAGAGCGCGAGGGCTTCCGCGCGGCTCAGGCCTGTCGCGTCGACTAGCTCGGCTAAGCGCTGGTTGTTCGTTCGCGTCCTGGTGTTCATTAACACCATCATATCGCCGCTCAGATTACTCGCGCAACGCTGCGCCCGAGGTGGTCAACTGAATCAACTTCCACCAGATCGATCCTACCGCCGGCAAGAGCCCATCGAATCGCCACCACCCCAAGTGATCAGCGTCCGCGCCCCGAAGCCATCATCAACTACCACGGCCACCAACGGCGGCGCCGCCGGACATCGCTCCGCAGGCTCGTTCCATCCGCTGCGCACCATTCGCTATTCGCGAATAGCGAATCCGCGACCTTGGCTCATCGACGCCACTGAGCGTGACATGTGCCGGAAAGGCGCGAAACTTCCTCACCGGAGCAACTCACCGGCTTGTCGCAGGTGGTGTCGCCGCCGGCGTGGCACACCGGAAAGCCACCCGCTGCGGATCGTCCCGCCTCAAATCCGGCCGCTGACAGAACTCGTAGCGCTCCAACGCAGGCCTCAACTCGCCTGCGAAGAACTGCTCGGACACGGCGAGCCGACCGCGACCATCCGACTCCACCGCCACCTTTTGTCCGTCCCCGTTCGCGCCGTTCCAGGTGCCATCTGCGTAGTCATCGGCCATGCCCGCGTAGAAAGAAGACGACGATAGCCTCTCGAAGCGGATGATCTCTTCCCACGCCAGCGCGAACGATCGCGTCGAGCTTTCCTGCCTCGCCTCTTCGATCACCATCGGGCTGCGCACCAGGGCCCACCCAGTCCCTTTGCCCGCTTCCAGCGTTTCACCGACAGCACTCAGGTACGCGATCTGGGCATCGGCCCCGCTCCGCACGAGATAGCGGAATCGTTCGAACACGACATTCGTGAAGGGACTCACCACCACGCGCACGTCCGCGCGAGCGGGCAGTCCGTTGATGATCGACGACAGCGCCGCCACGCGGCGCACAACGCTGTCGTTCGGGCTGCGGTATTCGATGTTGCGAGCCTCCAGCTTCAGAAAGGCCGTTGGCTCCTGTAGCAGGTACTTGATTGCGAAGTCGCCGTTCGGCTCCGACAGCGCCATGCCCACCTGCCTACCCGGCGTGTTCGTTCGCAACTCGTATTCGTAGAGCGCGACTTCGGCCTTTCCAATCGCACCCTCCATCACCACCCGCCCGGACACGCCCCCGAGATGCGGTATGCCAATCACGAGGCCCGCCAAATTGACTGTCGGCGCCGCCACTTGCGCGACCGCGGACGGCGCCGCATCAACGGCTTCCGTCGCCTGGGGCGCGCTCCCGGCAGCCCCACGCTTGCCGCACGCGGCCACACACAGCGTGCCGATCACCACCACGCCGAGCAGCGCCGCATGCCTGATCACACGTCCCCGAGACATCGGCGGCTCAGTGCGCACTTGAGACGACGCCCAGCGCTGGCAGTTCGCTCGCCAGCGCCGACGCCCCGCGCACCACGCGGCCGTCCTCGAAGAGGAAGGCCGGCACACCGTAGGAACCCAGCATCGCCGCGAGGCTGCGTGTGTACTCGGCCGAGCGCAGACCGCAGTTGCCGGTCGTCCCCTGGGTCGGGCTCGCGCTACCCTTCATCACCGAGCGCCACGCCGACGCGGCGTCCGGCCGACACCACAGCGCCGTTGCCGCGTCCATCGCCCGCTTGTCGCGGTAGTTCAGGGCCATCGGAAACAGATAGATCGTCGCGTTCAAAGACTTCGCCCGGCTCTCCATGTCGCGCTCCAGCGCGCGACAGCTCGGGCAGTCGAAGGCGGAAATGAGCACGACCTTGCGTGCGCCCGTCCCGTACCGGAACGGCATGGCCGCGTCCAGCTTCAACCACTGAAACAGTGCTGCCTGTACCTTCTGCTTCTCGGCATCGCTCATCGGCGGCTGCAGTCCACCACTTTCCAGGCGCTGCCAGCCCTGGTTGGTCTTCAGCATCGTCACTGCTTCATCGGTGAAGTAAGGTTCGTACTGCCCTGACGGATGTTGGAGGGAATACACCCCTTGCACCAGCGTCTCCTTCACCGTCCACCCGCCTATGACTCGCCCTACTGGCGAGGCCTTGATCTTCGTCGCCACCTCTGCCGTGCCTGCCGTTGCAGCGGTTGCCGCGATCAACGCGATCACACCGAGAACCATCGACACCACATCTCGCAAACTCTTCATGTTGCTCTCCCTTCCGCTTGGTTCAACCAGCGGCATAGCCGCACTCGTATGTCTTGCCGCCGTCTTCCTTGATCGTGAACCACGGGGCGTAGTCGCTCTCGTCGATTGGCTTCGCCCGCATCGTCGACCAGCTCATGGCCTTGCGGCCCGGCGCGACGAACCGAACGGTCCCGTCCGGTTGGGCGGTCGCCGTTCCCCATGTCACGCTCTTGTCCTTGTTGCCCCACGCGAAGACGGTGTGCCCCGGATCGGTCACCTCGCGCCCCTGCACGTCGGTCCACTTGTCCCCAATCACCGTGTCCAGTCCGCCCTTGGTACTGCCGCCCACGGGCTTGCAGTAAAAGGCGCCGTGGAAGTCGCTCACCGTGGCGGCCTGCGTCGCCAACGGCACCACCGCAGCAACGACAGCAGCCCACAAGACGACCGCTTGATACGTCTTCATGCTGCTACCCTCGCTCTCGACATTTCACCCGCCGACTGTGCGGCCCGCACCGTTGTCCACGGCTGAAGCTGAAGCTCGCGAAACGGGCGCGGGCCAGCCATGACGGGCACCTGCTCAGTGTGCTGACACAGCAGGACAATGACGCCTACCGTCGATCGCAAAGCGTCCGCGAGATTCGCTAACCGATGCGGCTCATCCACGATCACCACTTGTACGCCGTCAAGGTCGGGGAGCCGTACAGACCGCAGGTTGTCGAAGGGAGGCGAAAAAAACTTGGCAACGCGCCGGCGCCAGTGGCCGAATTGCTGCGCAAGCACCGTCTTCCCGTAGCCGGGCGGGGCGACGATCGCCACGACGCCTCCGCCAGCGGCCAGACTCTCCCCAACTGCGAAATAAAGCGCTGGAAGAATGTCGCTCCGCTCGATCTGGGTTGGATCGAAGACACAAGGCACTTCCTCGACCACGTGCACCCTCCTCGTGAGCCTCAGCGCAATCTCGGCCGATATCGAACGGCCGCCTGCTTCGGCAGTCCGTCGCAGCCCCTCAAGCACCGCTGTGGGCAGTCGCACGCCCATGTTTCGGGCCGCCGCACCCCGTTGAAATGGGACAGTAGGCCCGCCTTCGTCGCTACTCGCGAGCGAAGCGGACAGCTCTGCGATGAGTTGGCTGTTGCACGAGCGGCGATTGCGTTTTGCGACCGCCGCAAGCGCTTCGACAACAACGACCGGCACTCTGATGCCGATCTCCTCCAATTTCTCACCTGTTGCCTTCATGGCCGGATCATCCTTTCACGACTTATTCGGCATGGAATCGTGCCGTCACTGTCCAGCGCTCGTCTGGGCGCCCTCTGCTGGCTTGGCTGCCTCATCTTCAACGCTGCGCTGGCTGATCACGCCGACCCATTCCTCATCCGTGAAGACCAGCTTCGCGAACGCCCCTTCCAGCGCATCGAGAGCGGTTTCCACCATCGGTTTCTCGACGGCGCGCCCTGCCTTCGATTCGTAGAGATAGTGTCCGTAGACGCCTGAGGCCTCCGACACGGCCACTGCGCGGCCCACCGTGTTCATCACAAACCACAGCGCACGGTCTACCAGCTTCAGCCACCGGAACTCCGCAGACGCAAGCACGCCTGTCTTGCGCGCCACATCCAGCAGCTCGTACAGCACGGTCTTGGTGTAAGCGTGGCGCGTCACGATGTCTTTGACCACGCGGTTGTCGATGTACCGCTTTGCCGACTCGACGCATCGCGAGTACACGCCCGACTTGCCCAAACGCTCGATCAACTGCTTGCCAGACGGCACGTTCCCTTTGTCGTCCGGACTGAAAACGTGCCACAGGTCGTTCAGCAGCGATGCGGAAAGGTCCAACGCCTTCGCGTACTCCCCGTCCGACATCTTCGCGTCTGTCGCGGCAGCCTTCGGCGCGAACACGCCGAACAGCACGATCTCCTGCACCTTCAGGCGGTCGAGGCCGTGCCAGAAATCCCCGAGCTGCGCACGGAACACCGTCGCTGCGCGCTGCCGGTTGACCAGCACCTTGTCCTGCTTCGCCTCGCGCGCCACCAGCTTGTGCGCCAGCACAAACTGCTTGGCGGTGTCCGCCATCCGCAAGCGCCCCGTGTTGATCGGTTGCTTCAACATGTTCAACGCGCCGTACAGCTTCAGGTGCGGGTACACCTTCTCCTGCACCTTCATGAACGTGAACACCGTGAAGTCGCGAGGCTTGCCATAGTTCTTGTGGTTCAGCGGGTTCGTCTTCAGGCTGACCCTGATGGAGCGAATCGCCAGTGGGAGCACGACGAGCAGGACAAGGCCGATGTTCACCGGCAGTGTCGTCTCCATGATCTTGGAGAACGGCACCTCGCTGAAAGGCGTCTGCCTGAAGTATTCGACGGAATCGTGAAATGGACGAACGACACCGGGCACGTTCGCCACGTACTCCCCGATGACCCATCCGGCGGCATTCGTTGTCATCCGCCAGTACCCGTACGCCATCGCAATTTGCGTATGGAACTTGTACCAGAGCAGGAACACGAGCATGCAGGCCAAGCCCACCATGGCCATGAGCATCACGGGATCGAACCCGTCGCTGCTGCCGTTACCTGCTCTTTGACGCTGCGCGCTTCGGTTTGCCGCCATTGCTGGCCTCCCAGTAGTCGTAGAGCTTCATCAATACGCCGCCCATCGTCCGGGCGTCCAGAGGCGCCTTCAGCGCCGCAAGCTTCTTCCGGTACTCCAGCGGGACGAATCCCTGCACCAGCTTGAAGCCTTCGCGGTCGAGTCGGCCACGGCGACGATCCTGCGCCGCCGCGAGCTGCGCCTTGCGCCGCTTGCTTGGCGCCTTTGGCTCCGCCGCTTCTCCGGGTCTCTCTCTCATGCCGCAAGGTTCTCCAGGTGCTTGCACTTGGGGTAGTTCGAACAGCCCAGGAACGGGCCGCGCGGACCGCTCCGTTCGAACAGCTTCCCACCCCGGCACTTCGGACAGTCCTTGATCGCCTCGCCTCGCGGCTTCCGCGTGCCGCCATCGCCGGCACCGCCGTCACGCTCTTCGAAGACGAACTCCACCTTGTCCTTCTCAGCGCTCAACTTGAGCCCTGCCGAAAACTTCTTTCGCGCTTTGCTCACGAAGCCGTCGAGGGTCGGCAGATGCCCGTCCTTGAGCAAGGTCTCCGCCTCCTGGCTGGATAGGTTGCGACCGGCAACCTCCTTCCAAAGCTTGAAGTCGCACGACTGGCACGCGTACGTTCGTCCAGCGTCGTGCACGACGCCACTGCACTTCGGGCACGCGGCCGAGAGCACCTCGGCGGCCGGGATAGGGATCGAGGCCGCTTTCCGCCGAATCTGGTCCACGATGTGCCGCGTCATGTCGGCGATCTCGGCCATGAACTGGGCACGCCCATACTTGCCTTGCTGCATCAGCAGCAGCTTGTGCTCCCAGTCGCCCGTCATCCTCGGCGAAGTCAACGCCTCGATGCCGTTCTCCTTCAGCATCGCGATCAGGTCCATCGCCTTGGCCTGCGGCACCAGCTCCTTCTTGTCGCGCCGCAGGTAGGGCTCCTTCGGTCCCCCACGGCTATCTCGATCGCTGAGAAGCCCCTCGATGGTGGCCGCTCGTGTCGCGGGCGTGCCGAGCCCCCGGTCTTTCATGGCATCGCGAAGATCGTCCTCGTCCACCAGCCTGCCGGCGTTCTCCATGGCGGCCAGCAACGTCGCTTCGGTCAAGCGCGACGGCGGCTTCGTCTTCAGGCCCACCGCACGCACGCTCTCGTTCACCGGGACTTCTCCCGCAGCGACAGGCGTCAGCTTCGGAACATCATCGTCCGAAGCGTCCTTGCCATACACCGCCAGCCAGCCTTCCTTCAACAGGACACGGCCGTCCGACTTGAACGACTCCCCGGCCACCACAGTGACCCGCGTCGTCTGCAGGTATTCGGCCGCCGGATGGAACGCCGCCACGAAGCGACGAACCACGAGGTCGTAAACCTTGCCCTCGACATCGCTCAGGCCGCTCGGCTGCTCGCCTGTCGGGATGATCGCGAAGTGATCGCTGATCTTGCTGTTGTCGAAAATCCGCTTGTCATTGGGACGCACCCAGTCGTTGCTCAGAACGCGCTCGGCATGCTCTCCGTACTCCGTCCCCTTGAGGCTGCTCAGGACTTCCTTCGTCTTGTCCCCGTAGTCTTCCGGCAAGGCCGCAGCATCCGTTCGTGGATACGTCAGCACCTTGTGGTTCTGGTACAGCGCCTGCGCGATGTCAAGCGTCTGCTTGGCCGACAGGCCGAACTTCCCATTGCACTCGCGCTGCAACGTCGTCAGGTCGAACAGCTTCGGCGGCGCCTTCGACGTGGGCTTCGATTCGTCCTTCACCGAGCTGGGCACCACGCCCGCGCATTTCGCCTCGATCGCCTTGGCGCGCTGCACGTCGAACAGGCGATCCGCCTTGGAGTCCTCGTCATCGGGCTTCTTGAACCCCGGGTCGAACCACTTTCCAACGTACTTCCCAGCGGCGGCGCGGAAGGTCGCATGCACCTCCCAGTAGTCCTTCGGCACGAAGGTCCGAATGCGGTTCTCCAGCTCCACCAGGATGGCCAAGGTCGGCGTCTGCACACGGCCTGCATTCGATGTGCCGCGCTGCCGCGTCTTCAGCTCGTGCAACTTCGTCAGAGCCCGCGTTCCGTTGATGCCGATGAGCCAGTCGGCTTCGGAACGGCACTGCGCCGCATGGAACAGCGGCTCCATCGATTCACCGGTCCGCATGCTCGCGAACGCATCTTTGATGGCGCCGGGCGTCATCGACTGCAACCACATGCGCTTCATCGACTTGCGGCAGCCCGTGATCAGGTAGATGTACCTGAAGATCAGTTCCCCTTCCCGGCCGGCGTCGCACGCGTTGACCACCTGATCGACATCGCTGCGCTTGAGCAGCTTCGCCAGCAGCCGTAGCTGCGAAGCGGTCTTGTTGATCGGCTGCAGCGAGAACCTGGGCGGGATGATCGGCAAAGCGGGCAACTCGTAGCCGCGATCTTCGCCTTCGGGAAGTGCCAGCTCCACCAGGTGCCCGATTGCGTTCGAGACGATGGCATCGTCGCGTTCCCACCCGTCCTCGCAGCGCCGAAACCCACCCAGCGCCTTCGCGATGTCCGCCGCCACTGAGGGCTTCTCGGCAATGATGACTGTCTTTCCCATTTCAGCTCCCTATCGCGACACCGCGAATTCGACCGTTGGCATTCGTTCCTTCACCCACCTCGCCCACTTCGACGCCGCCGGCAGCAGCCGCGCTTGATACGCAACATTCACCGCAGGCGTCTTCGAGTGGTACTTCGCCACGCAGAACCAGAAATCTCCCCCGCCGCAGCGCCGAATGTGATTGCCGAGAATCCACGTCGCGAGATCAATGCAAAAGCACCCGGGCTGCATCAGGCTCTCGCCCGTGATGCCGTACTGGCCCAGGTCCTGGAGCTGGCGGCTGTTGATTTGCATGCGGCCATAGTCCACTGACCCGTCCTCATTCACCCTTGCCATGCCGTCCCTGCCGTTTTCGACCTCGGCCACGGCAAGCACGACGTTCAACGGCACACCATGCTTCGATGCCGCCTCGACCGCGCACACCATCGTTTCTTGCCACATGGGCGGCAGGTCCGCGTTCACGGTTCTGGGCTTTCATCGGCGGCATCTGGCTTCGCCGCGTCCGTCGCTTCAGGCACCCACTCCGCGAGACGCCGCTCCAACGACGCGAGGTCTTGCGTGGCGAAGCGTTCGTTCGTCTCCAAGCCAGACACCCAGCCTCGGTAGACGCGCGGCCACAGCGCGTCTTCACGCTTGACGCTGATCCATTGTCTGGTTGTGAAGTCCTTGTGCTGCAACGATTGCACTTGATCCTTCGTCGCCAAGGCGTTGCGAAGTCGGTCAAGCTCCGTCCGAACCGTGCCAATCAACCACACCAGACCAGCGTTCGAGACTTCGAGCGGCGGAAATCGGATGCCAGGGCAACTCGCTGTCTGCTCGCGGGGACCGGGCCGCTGGTAGCCGTGATGCGCCATCCCGGCGCCCGCAATCGCGATGCTTCGAAAACAGCATGCGCATGTCTTGACGATCTTGTTCGGGTTCTCCGGCTGCGACGGCTTGTCGCTGGGCGGTGCACGCCCTTTGACTACTTTGTCTCGCAGGTACACCACAGCCTCGCCGAGCGGCTGAACCTCGCCCAGGAACTCCCGAATCGCCAGCGCACACTCGCCTGTCGCTCGACTGCGTTCGGCTTTCTTGATCGACGCCGCAATGTCCGACAGACCCGACAGGCGAATCGCAAACAAGAGTTCCCGATCGGCTTCTGCCAACTGTTCCCACTTTCCGCCGTGACTGAACCGGCCGCTCACGTGCTTCTCGTACGCCTTTTCCAGCGCGCGGCCGAGGTAGTGCTTCACCTCGTCGAACACGACCTTCCGAATCTGGCCTCTTGCCACGCCATCCGCCAGCTCGGACAGAGCCTCTGCGGTTGTCGCCGCGCGTTTGTCCGACTGCTCGCGAGCAGTCGCGAACAGCAGTGGAAAGGCCTCGGGATTCCCGTTCAGGAGCATGGCGTCCTCAGTGAAGCACGCGCGGATTCGTTACCTCGCCAACCAGTGGCGAGCCTGAGCCCTGCGGCAACCCCACCTCCAGGCCGCCGTCGTCTGCGAACAAACGCGCGGCGGCCTGGATCAATTCCTCTGCGCTTGGCACCTCACGCAGAAACGCCACTTGAGACCCCAGGTCGCCATCGTCAGCAACAAACGCCATCGGATCGGCGACCGTCAGACGCGCGGCGTTGCGGACCAGCCTGTCCGCAACGCGCGCGCACAGCAGTTGCACACGCCCCAACGCATCACGCGGCTGCGCGCTCGCATCTCCGCAAGTGACATCGAGCCCCATTTCCGCAAGCCACTTGATCAGTTCGTGACCACCCGCGAGCACGCTGCGGTTCACCTCGTACTCGGCCACCTCGCCCGACGCCTGGATCACGAACGAACGCGCGCCAACCAGCTCCACCAATCCTTGCGCATTCAGCGCGTACAGCAGATTGCGCACGGAGTCCACGAAGCCCGGCACATCCCTGCGCGTCCTGGCCGACAGCAACTCCCACAGCACCAGGAAACGGCGCGTCAGCGCCGACATCAATTGGTGCGTTGCCACCTCGCCCAGCAATCCCGTTTGCTCGCCGCCGTCCTGGCCGCGTTGCTCGTTCGCCAACACGCCGACCATCTCGCAAACCTCCGTCGTCAGGTCGTCTGCGAGGCGGCCCAACAAGAGCAGCGACAGCGATGCATCCGACTCTGGGAACGCCAGATCGAGGATCGCCGCCGGGTAGTTTCGATCGACATCAGCACGCATGCAGCACCTCAGACCAGCCATTCGCCAGTACGCCACCACCGCCCGAACGACCCAGGCACGAAGAAGGTCCTCGTCCGGAGCTGCCAATGACGGTAGCTGGCCTTCATTGCCATCGCGAGGAACATCAATCCGAACCCGCTTGCCGGAAGAAGGATCGACACCGACTTGCCGAACAGGACGCAATACAGCGCGTACGCCATTGCCAGAAGCGCGACACCGAGATAGATACGGAACGACACCTTCTGTGCCTTGAGCAAGCCATTCACGCGCTCCTCAGACAGGTTGCCGTACTGCTCCTCGAAGTTCTCCTTCAACGCGCTCAGCTCCCGCGCACCGGGTCCGCCTAAGGGCTGAAAGTATTCGCATGCGTCGCACGCCCTTACGCGCTCGGTTTCGCCGTTCACCGGCACGTCGAGCACGATGAGACTTCCTCGCGCGCACATCGGGCAACGGGGCGAAAACACCCGCCGACCCATGCCCGACACCATTGATCCGCCTGCCTTGATCGTGTCGATCCCCATGATTCGACCCGCCGATCGCCCAAGCCCGCCGCCGATCTTTCGCACAATGCCCATCAACGTTCCCCCTCGCTCGAAAGCGTCGCCCGCGTGAAATCGCCCAACACCTTCTCCACCGCGCCCGGCGTCATCGGAAACTGCTCGGCCCCAACGTGGATGAAGGGCTCCTGCGCGAACACCAGCCGCGCCGCGAACGTCGTCTCGAACTCAGCGTTCGGCACCGAACCGTCTCGCTCGTCCACGGTCAGGCAAAGCGTCTTGTGATCGACATCGCATTGCACGTTCGCATACACCTCGACCGGTGCGCCCGGCGTCGCTGGCCGAACCTGCCAGTTCACCTCCGCGATGTCTTCATCTTCGCCCGACAACTGGCGCTGCATCGCTTCGCGCACACCGTTTGCGAGGCGTGCCGCAAAGCGCTCGGCGAAGTCTGCATAAGAAAACTGGCTCGACATGTCTATTTCCTCGCTCCGATTCTCGAATTCCGGGTTTGGTATGTCAACATTCTTATGTCATCAAACGGCAACAATTCTTCACTCTTAACCGTATCCATTTGATACTCATCTATTCGACCCGATCGCCGCATCATGTTCAAGCGCCCATCGCCATGTCCTCACGCCCGCTGCCGGTCTCAACGATCTTGCGCAGAAGGTCGTTCAGGACTTCCTCGGTCACGTTCTTCGGATGAGGCACCTCTGCATAGAGCGTGTTATCGACCAGTGCTTGCGTGACGTTGGCCGCAACCGCCTGCGGCTCTTCCTCCGACAGGTCCTCAGGCGGCTCGAACCCGACCGCAGACTGCGCCAGCTCGGTCGCGACCCGTGCCACGCTCGCGGCCACTGCCCGCTCGTTGAATGGCACGGTCTGGAATCCATCGCGTATCTGGGCCACGGCTGCGAGGAGATCGCCATCGGTACGGATGCCACCGGCATCGGGAATGAAGACCTCGCCGCCATCGAACTCCCCGCCCGGCTCCAGCTCGCCCGAGAGCACTTCAGCATCAGCCTGCGGGTGTACCGCAGGCGATCCGGGCAGCGGCGCCACCGCCCGCGTACTCACTACAGCGTCCGCGCCCGCGTCATCAAACGGTTCGATCACGAACTCCATCTGCCCGGCGCCGCTGCTGGAGCTTTCACCCCCAGAACCCCCTTGCCCCCCTCCCGACGCGACCGCAAGAGGTTTGGCGCTGAGCGGCGACGTGCTGGCAAGCGCCTCAACTGCCGCGACACCGCGAGTGGATGCTCCTGACGCCGGGACAGCCACCACTTCGACGCCTTGTTGCGCCGCGCTTGCAGCGGCGGCGAGCCCGGCATTGATTCCGCTCGTGGCCTGCATCTGTGCGGCAGCTTGCACAAAATCCGACCTCGTGCGCAGCGCGAGGGAGGCAAGCGCCACCATGCCGCGCTCCAAGAGTCCGACCTGCGAGAGCTGAGGCGCGTGGAAAAGTTTGCTGACGAAGGTTGTGGCAACCACCCCCTTAACCCCCTCACCCCCATGACCCCCGAATTCAGTTGCCACGGCGCCACTCAGGAGCTTCTCGATCACGACCTTTGCTAGGCCCTCGGCATCGCCCTTGTCGATCGTCGGCGGCGGCTCCACCTTGAGGAAATGGTTGATACGCAACTCGCCGTGGTACTCAGCTTTCCCGATACCGGTGTAGAAGCTTCGACCTCGGATCACGCGCACTCGACCGCGTTTGCCTGCGTCCTCCTTCTTGCCTACCAGGAAGTGAAACTCGCCGTCTTGCTGCGCGGCCAAGTCGTCGTATGCAATGCGACCGACCTTCTCGGTTGTCGTGTCCCGGTTGGTCACGTAGCCGTCGATCAGATCGCCGGTCTTGTACTCTTTCTGCCCGTACGAATCGACCTCGACTTCCCCGGCCACACCACGAACGCGGCGCCACGTTTCGGACTCTTCGCCCGACGTGATGCGACCGATCATGCGAACGTTGGTGTTCTCCCACGTCGCATCAGCTTCTTCCTTGGAGGCCTTCTGCAGAGATGAGAAGTCCTGGGCAGCGAACGTGATGGAATGTGCCAGCGACCGGGCCTGCGCGGGGGCAACCGCGAAGCCTATGACCGCGTAGTACCCGTACTCGTCGAAGATGTCATAGAACGGCACCTTGGCGGTCGTGGGTCTCGCCTCGATGATCTGCCTGCGAAATCCCTCCAGCGAGCTTCCAAGACTGCTCGCCATCATCGCCTTCACGTTGCCGACGACGAGCTTGCCAAGAGCTTTCAAGCTGTCGGGCGATCGCTCCAGGGACGGCAGGAGCACCAGCAGAATGCGGCGGTTGAGCACAACGTCGGCGAAGTCGATCTCGCCCAGCTTGTGCCGGAAAATGTGCCCGTACGTGAACGTGAGATCGCCGAACGTGCGCGTCAACTGCATGGTCACGAAGCCATGCTGCTCCAGCGTCTTCTGCTCCTGCTTGCCCTTCTTGTCCTTCGTGTAGCCCGGCAGCGTTGCGAGGTAGGTCTCCAGCGGCTTCAGGGACTCATCGAAGTCCGGGTCCTTGACCGTGAACTCCTCATCTCCGATCCCGATGAACTTCTTGTCCCAGATCAGCTTCTCCAGGATCGGCAGGTCGAAGAACGCGATATACGCCCCCGGGTCCAACAGCAGGTATCCACGATCCCGCAGCCAGCACAAGGGCCTCGACACCGCCGAGATGAACGCGATCGAGCGGCCCTTCCACATGTCGCCGGTGCCGCCACCGTCATCCATCAGCGAGATGTTCAGCTCGTTCTGCATCGACGAACTGGACGTGGAGTACGGGTTGAGCGTGTTGGTCACACGATCGGTGGACTTGCCGGACAGATCGCGCCCACCCGAGATGAAGTTGATGACGAGGATGTCGTCTTCGCGCCCCAGAATGCGCGCAAGGCGGAACACGTTGTCGTACAGGGAAACGTCGCCTTTGCCGTCGCAATAGATCAGGCCCGAGTTCTGGATCAGCGCATTGAAGACGATCCCGAGCAGCAGTTCCGTCTTGCCCGAGCCCGTGGTACCGAGCACGAGGTTGTGAGTTCGCAGGTCCGAGTTGGCCGCCCAGATTTCCAGGTTGGTCCCGAACTCTTTTCCGAGGAACGTGATCCCGTCCCCGACCCTGAATTCGCGCTTGCCGGTCTTCGGATTCTTGGTTGCAGGGTATGAGCCGTCGAACAGCTTCGCCCGAATGGGTGCTCGGTACGGGAAGTTCCACGTGCGCGGGGTCTGCGGGTTCACGTAGGCGCGCCAGAACGTCCAGGCCACGAGCGAGCAAATCTCGCCCGCCAGCGGAACCTTGACCAGGGCTAGAGTCGCGAGCAAGAGCAGGCCATTGAACGCGACGACGCCATCGGTCGTGCGCCACCCTGAAGTCAACCGCTTCCACAACGACCTCGTGTCAGGCCGTCGCGTATTGCGATCGATCTCCTGATGTTCGCTGATGCCTCGGTAGCTAGGCTGCGACATCCTCTACCGCCTTTTCCTTGCGCTCGATCCAAGCCTCGTAGACTTCGGTAGCCAGCTTCTGAAGAATTGATGTCGTCGCATCGTCATCGACCCAGCCGGTCGATGACTCGCTCTTCGTGCGCTGTCTCAGCTTGCCAACGTAGGAGTGGCAAGAGCCAGTCGGGAAGCGCCACGCAAGCGCGCGCCGCGCTTCGCCAGCGCCGAGGCGCTTGTACAGGATGTCGCGCACCACGCGGTCCTCCTTGCCGGTGGCCAAGCCCCAGAGCATCTGCGGCCCCATGGTCGACGTGAACAACTGCGAATACTCAGCGTCCGTCGTCGAGAACTTGGCGAGGAAGGTGGCGCCCGATCCGTCAGGCGCGGGCCCGTGCACGTGGTTCACCAACGCACTCAACTCTGCGTCGCTGAGCCCGAATGTTTCCTTGATCGTGCGGCGCGTCTGCACGTTGCCGGCATCCAGAATCAGGATTGTCGTCGCGAGTTCGGACAGTCCCTTGAAGTCTTGCGGAAGCTGACTCGCAAGGATCACCTCCAGGCCCCACTTGCGGCCTTCCCGACCGTCCGTCATCGCCTGCTCGCCGAGCATCGGATCGCCGCCGGTCTTGTGGAACTCGTCGTAGCCGAGACGCTTGTAGTCTTCCTTGATCTCGTTGAAGCGTTCGGTGTGGTAGGGCCGGTACGTGGCGGGGAGATACGGCAGGTCCTCCTCGGAGATGGCGATCTTCTTGATGAACAGATTGCGTGCCGTCATGTACATCAGCGCCGCCTTCCTCTTCGCGGCGGCTGACCCAGTGGTCACCACGTCGTTCAAGTCGATTGCCATCAGGCGGGCCTCGCCCACGTCGAACACCGTCTGCCCCGCGAAGATGGGGTACTCGGCGATCGCCGAGCTGATCATCAACCTGAACTGGGCCGGTACCGAGATGCCGTTGTTCGTGAGCTGGTCGAACTCCCGCACAACAGCCGGATCGGCCGCCGCCCGCACGGCATCCGTCAGCGTCGGCATCGCATAGCGCTGCGCGCAGTACGCGGCGTGCAGCGCCCCGCGCTGGAACAAGGCGTCGACGATGGTCCACCACTTGGTGGTGTCGTTGTAGTTGATGCTCAGTTCATCGACCGCCTTCGTGACGACCGGATCGGCACCGTGCGTGTATTCACGCGGTGTACCGCGTTCGTTCTCGTCCGACAGTTGCCGGAACATGGCATCGACGACCAGCCCGGCGAATTGCCGTATGCCCTTCTCGGCAACGGCACTCTCCGGCGGTGTCGCGAGCATCGTGAGGAAGTTCGCCATGTAGTCGCGTTCGCGTTCCAGTGGAATGCGACATCCGAGCATGGTGTCGAACGGATTGACGGTGTACTGCGCCGTGTTCTGCAGGCGCGTGTAGAGACACAGGTGCTGCAGCTCCGGCGGCAGGTTTTCGCGTATCAGAGAAATGAAGCCCGACGAAGAGATACCGATGTCGATGATGCAGATGAACGGCAAGCGCGCGAGACCACCGGCCCAGCACATTTCCACGTTGAGCCGGTTCAACAGCACAGACTTGCCCTTGCCGGGTCCGGCAAACAGCAAAGTAATCCACGTGGTCTGCTCGGCCGAGAACATCTCGTAGGGCAAGAGCTTTCCGTCCCTCGTGCGGAACAGCACGTGTCCGCCGGAGAAGGGGCTGGTGGGGCGCGTGATCGGAAGCATTGTCAGCACGTCCTCAAGCGGGACGGCCGTCTCCGTGGCAATGCTGTTGTAGGTCAATCCGAGCGCACACGACGCCATTCCCGCCGTTGGGTCACCGGTCTCCTCGTTCACGTTCGCATCGCCCCATCCGCTGAGCGAACGGACCAGCTTCGACCGGCGAAGCATCAGCTCTTTCTCTTCGCCGTAGTCCACCCACGTGGCTGCGTTGATCTGTACCTTGACGACCGCGCCGTTGTGCTTGTATGCAGACAAGACGTTCGCAGCCTTCACCAGATTCCGGTTGGACTCGGAGCTAAGCCCCAGTATCCCGGCGAAGACCTTGCGCAGGAACATCCCCGACAGGCCATCGCCCTCGATCATGAACGAGACACGCCAGGGCATGGGCTTCACCCCACTCTTGGTCCGCGTGGTCGCCGCGTTCAGGTCGCGGAACAGCGAGTCGAACACCATGACCTTCATCGGGAACATGGAGACGTAGCACGGCGCATAGATGCGACCACCGATGCGCACGGCGCGTGTGTCGGTTACGCCGAAGCTTCCCTTGCGGCTGCCGTTGAACGCATCGAGCGGCACCAACTGCTTTGCCAGCGGCTGCGGCATCGCCGCACTCACGTCTTTCGATGGTTTGTCTTGCCACCGCACGCGCACCGCATCGCCAATGATGGTCGGCGACCACTGCGGCGGCGTCACCGCTCGGAACAGCGAGCGCCGGACCTCGCACAGCGCAGGACGAACATCGAGCACGCGCGCACTGCCACGCATGTTTCGGATGTCGCTGGTGAATTTGTTGACGAAGGCATCGTGCTTGTCCACCAGAAAGCGGATGGTGCGCAAAGGGTTCTGCGCGTCCTTCATGGGCGGCACCTTGCCTGCCAACGCCGCTTGCTCTTGCCGATACAGCTTCGTCTCGATCGGCTGCAACAGCGATGGCCGAGTCCACAGAACGAAGTACACGGTCTCCGCGCAGCAGAAACGATTCAGCACGGTCTTGCTCTCATCCAGCAGATCGGCGGCGTCGATCTGCAAGCGTTTGGCGGTCTGGTAGCACGCGGCCAAGCGCTCGCCCATCTCCTCGGTGGAGTCGATCTCGCGATCGAAGACCACCTGAATCTGGTGGCCCTTAGTGCCCAGATAGCTCTGGGCGCTCAGCGTCAGCCGTTCTATGGCGTCGTTGAAATCCTCCGAGGACATCAGCGTCTTGAAGCCCTCGTACTTCACGATGGTCGCCATCGAGCCGTCTTTGCCGACGACTGCTCCACCGCCCTCGTCATCGACCTCGACCGACTCCAGGTCACAGTAGTCGCCGATCTCGAACTTGAGCAGCGCCATGAGCGCCGCGATCCCGCGCTCAAACGTTTGCAGGAAAGCCATCTTCTTCCTTCATGCTTTGGTGTAGTTCGGAGAGCGTTCGGTAACCGTTCTTGCGGCCTTCGGGCGTCTGCATGTCTTCCGCCGCACTGTCGAGCTTCAGCATGTAGCCGACATTGCACTTCATGCGGACCACGGTCGCGACCTGCATGGTCAGGCGTTGCGTGGGTGTAGGGTCGAAGCTCACTGCAGAGCCTCGACGCTGCGTTGACGGAACTGCATGGTCCGTTTCCAGTACGCGCTGGAAGGCACTTCGAGCCCGATTGCAGAGGCGTAGTCGGTCAAGTCATCGATGGCCTCGTGCGGCGCGCCGACCTGGATGTTTCCGAAACCGTACGAATGGATGCGAAAGCCCGCGTTGGGGCTCCCGTAGCTGGACATCTTCACCAGCCGGAAGGCGTGGGTGAACATGATGAAGCGGTCCATGGCGTTGTACCAAACCGAGTGCGGGTAGCACATCTGCATTCCCATCGGGTTCTTGTACGGCTCCATCAGCACGGCGAGGAAGTTCTCCGTCAGGAGGCCGAGCGATATGGAGGCCAGCGACAACTCGTTGGGCGGCGGCATCTTGGCGAGTTCCGGCATGCCGGCGAAGCCGTCGTTGCAGACGTACGCCGCATCGATCTCCACCCGGCCATAGCGCGACACCCAGTACAGCTCAGGCGCCGACAACCACTCGCGCGGCACATTGCCCTTGGGCTTGTTGCCAAAGGATGTCAGCGTCGCCTCGACGCCCTTGCCATCAGAGACCCGGGCATGCACGAGCACGGGTCGTTCGTTGTCGATCGCCCAATCGACCCGCTGCGTCTGGCCGCTGGGCAATTTGTCGCCGTCCACGAACTCCCAGTTGTTCGGCGACGGCACTGGCGATTCCAGCACCTCGAACGCGTGGGCGTAGCGGTTGCGCCGGAGTGTCACCTGCCACCATTCACGCGGGATGGGATGCGCAAGGATTTGATTGCGAGGCTGGTGCGCGTTGTTGAGTGCCTGATTGAGCGGCGCGTCGATGACTTGCTGTCTGCGGCCGATTGCCTCTGCAATGCAGAACTCAAGCTTCTTTCCGTTGTTCGTCTTCGTCTGGATGTCCGCGATGCCGAAATGCTTCTCGGCCAAGCGCATCGTTCGGCTGAACACCTCGGCAACGGCTTGCACGATGACGGGGAGTCGCTCGTGATCGTTGTGCGCTCCGATCTCCGCCGCGATCTGGTTCACGTCGCTCTTGAGGAAGTAGTAGGGCACGAAGTTGGGCAGCTTGCTCAGGCCATTGCTGACGTAGCTTTGGAAATCGAGATTGACCATCCACACGACATCGCTGGGAAGGTCCGCTGTCTTGTTGATGCGCAGCGCGGGCTGCCCGGCAACCGAAGCCCACCCTTCGCGCGCGAGAGCGATGGAGGTTTCCTTGTTCTTGATGGTGCGGCGCTCCAAGGCCGCGTCGAAGAAGACAACGCCGTATCTCATGGCGTCACTGCAATCCAGCGATGACCTGGGGCAGGTCTCGCACGATGTGCTCCCACTGGGTCGCGGGCAACGCTTTGCCGTAGTGGCCGACCCAATGCTTGATCTGATCCCTGAAGCGGGCGTCCTTGGGGAGCAGGCGCAGGCCCCCGAGAAGTGCGGCACGCTCTGCATAGCGCTCCTGCGGCATCTGCATCAGCGCGTTGGCAAGCATGTCGGGGGTGAAGCGGAACGGCTCCTGCAGCTTGACCTGGGCGGCGCGGGCCCACTCGCGAAAAATCGAGGTGACGTAGTAGTTGCGGTTGCTGAGGTCTTCGTAGACCTGTTTGGCGCCGGCGGCATAGTCGCCACCGCTGGCGACCGCGAGCCAGACGGCGATGGTCAGCGAGTTCAGCTCGACTTGCGTGAACTCCGGGCAGAAGATGATCTCGCCGCCGTCGTGCAGGCCAGCCAGCCCCAGGTGATGCACCTGATGACATAACGGGCACGCGCACAACAAGTTCCGGTCGTCGTTGTTGGCGTGATCGTCGTCTCGGTGATGCACCTCTTGGTACTTGTCGGAACGAAAGCCGCAGTAGTGGCAGCGCCTGTCTGCGAGGTCGAGCACCTTGCCGCGCTTGGCGCGAAACTCCAGGTCGGCTTCGCCGGCATGGTCGTGCATGCGCCATGTCGATCGTTTGGCCGAAAGAACGAGGTCGTGGATTGCCATGCTCAAACGCTCAGAGAGTTAGCCACCATGGCCGCCCAGACGGCAACGCAGGTGAGAGCCCCGCCGGCAAAGAACGCGACGAGATAGGCCCGCAGAGGAAGTGCCTGCTGCCCGTCCTTGGAGGACTCGTGGAGGCCACGCAGCCCCACGAACACGAACCACACACCCAAGAACGTACAGCCTGTCAGGAAGACGTTGAAGACGGCTCCGAGCTGCTGCGCCAAGCTGGCGAGCAAGTCATCCACCTTTGCTGCGTGCGCACTCGTACCCAAGCCCAGCAGCACGCTGGCCACACCCAGCTTGGGTACGAGATGTCGCATCCGTCGCCCCTTCGCAGGTCAGGCGGTGGCGGAGTTGGCGGCGTACACCGTGATGATGCCGACGACGGTCATTGCGCCGCCGACCAGTACGCCGACGATCGCCGGCTTCGGGGTCTCGCGTTCTTCCTTGGACGCCTTCCAGAACTGGAACAGGCTGAGGCCGACGATGACCACACCGAACGCAGTGATGCCGATCATGAAGGCGTTGAACCACGAGTTCGTCGTCGCGCCTGCGTTGTCGGCCACGTTGCTCAGGTTCTTGGTCCCGGCCGCCGTCTTGGCGGCCTCGAAACCGGTCAGCCCGCTCGTTTGCGCGAGTACCAGTTCGGGCGCAACGGCGAAGGTCGCCAGAAGCAACGACAGTGACACCGTGCGTGCATGCAGGGTGCGCAGCGCCTCGCGCGCGGAACGCGCTTTCCGCAGCGCGGCTTGAAGGACTTGGTGGGTTTTCATGGGGTCTTCTCCTTGAATGGTTCAACGGTTGCGATAGACAGGAACAAAAGCGAGCGAGCTAGGAGCAGAAGACGCTGACGCTCATCGTCACGCCGAACCACTCCGACAGAATCTCACCGACATCCGCGAGGAAATAGCACGCCGTCCCCCCGATGATGAAAGTGAGCCCCATGCCCAACCCCTCGCTCTTTGGGTTGTTCATGCGGTGATTGATGAGCATCCAGCCCCGAACGAATGCGATCTGCCCAACCAAGGCGACGAAGAAGAACACGGCGTACTTCGCCTTGTCGCAGTAGGTCGTGGCCGTACCGCCGTAGAGCATGGCCTCGGTGTTGACGCTCTGCCCTACGAAGGTGTTGCCGGCGATGTACATGAAGTACGCGCTTGAACTCAGGATGCCGCCAATCAGGAACTGGCTGATCACACCCAGGCCTGTCGGCGCCTGACTGCCGTTCCAGTTGGCGCCCTGGTTTGCCGCGAGGTAGAAACTGTTCGTCAGCGCGATGGCAACAAACGCGACACCGATGAACGTCGTGATCCCCAGGATCAGAAACTGGATCGCCGGAAACGAGGCGCTCGCGTTGATGAGCAGTTGCAGCGCATCAACGAAGTTTCCGGACGTGGAGGTTGGCATTGCGTACTACTCCGACCTCAGTGAATGTGCTCGCCGTTTGCGAGCACCACGTACTTGCCGAGCGTGTTCACTTCGACCACGCGGCTGTCGGCGAACTCATCGCCCTTCGCCACACAAAGATCGCGGGCGTCGGTCTGGCTCACCGGTCGTATCCACGCACGCGTGCCGACAACCGCTGTGACGGCATAGCCCGCGTTGTAGGTGATTGGCTTGCTCGTCTTGGCCGTCAGCACCTTGCCTTTGGCAACAGTCTTGCCAGACTTCAAACGTTCGTTGATTCGATCGGCGAGGATTCGTCGCGCCGTCGCTGGCTGGCCGCTGATCGCCTCGACCATCGAACGCACCTGATCTTCAAGGACATCGACACGCTTGGTGAGCGCGTCGAATTCTTCGCGGGTGGGTGCTGGTCCAACACCAGTTGCCGCGCCACCGGGCGCGGCCGTGGGAGCCTGGACTGCAGCAGCAGCCAGCCCGGACATCATCGAAGCGGATGTGTCGGGCGCGCCGATGCCCAGCATCGACGCAGCCGGAGCAGCGGCTTGCGGTGCCGGAACGGGCGGCATGACAGGCGCCGGACTCGGTTGCGGGGCCGGCTGCGTGATGGGCTCTGGCACCACGACCGCTTCAGGCGCGGGACGCTTCTTCCCCAGCAGGCTCACCGCCAGAACGCCGACGACCACCACCAGGACAAAGCCACCGATCGCGAGGAACACCCACCCAGGCATCCCGCCCTTCTTCTTCGGCGTCGCACGTGCCGCTGCCGGCGCTTGGCCGCCCACCGCAAGCGGTGCGTCGGGCTCGTCGTCGAGCAGGACACTCTGCGGAAATACGGTCTCGGGACTGTTCATATGCGGCTCACTTTTTCTCGTCGAGAAACACGTCGTCCACGAACAGGACGCCGATGCCCATGCGGGCGGGGGAGGTGATGGTCGGGGGCTGATTGAAGCCGCGCTTGATTTCCCCTGCGAAGGCAGTCCCCACCTCGCCAAGCGCGATTTCCGTTCTCTGTTGCGCAGTCAACGGCGCGGTCGTGACCGTTGTCGAGCCGCCCGTGATGACGGTTGTGCCGCTCACCTGCTGCGCAGCCTTCCCGTAGCCGCTGAGCAGCGACGAGATGCCGAGAGAGAAGTAGCGCGAGAACGTGTGTTTGTCGACATCCTTGCCGACCCCTGAACGCATCTCGTCTTCGGTCACGGCGATCGCAGAGATCGGGATCGATCCGGTCTTGCGGCTCGGAATCGTGAGCTTGTTGAACGAAACGCGAACTTGTTCTTGGGCCTTCTCCAGCTTGCCGATGAGCTTGCCGTTGTCCAGCGACACCCCCCCACGAGTCACGCAGCCATGGATCGTCGCCAACACAATGAGGGTGTCGTCGCTGTTGATGGCGTTGTCCGTCTCGGCATAGCAACCGTCGCCAGCGGTGAGAAAAGCTTCCTTGGGTGGTCCTTGCTTCGTTGGTGCGCTCTGTCCTTGCTGCCCAGCAGCAATCGCTTGCTGGATAGAGCCGCCGCCTTGGCCGCCTTGAGTGGGCAGTCCCGCTTGCCCTTGGCCCTGCGGACCTTGGCGGGGATCGGAGGCGTAGACCGTGATGAAGCCTGCCCTGCGCGGCTCCTTGCTTTGGTCCATCACGCCCTTGAGCTGTTCGATGATCGCTTTCTTGACATCGGGATCGAGTCCAGCGGACCCTTGTTGCTGCCCGCTCGGCGGTGGGCCACCTGATTGCGCCTGCGCCGTCTGTTGTCCGCCATTGCCGCCGACCTGCGGGTTCGGAGCAGGTGCGGGTGCGACCGGCTGCGGCGGAGGTGTCGCGACACTGACGGTTCTGGGCTCGGGCAACCTGTTGAGCACCGACGAACCGACTGCGGGTCCGGATGCCGCCTGCGCCGCGCCCTGACCAGGGTCGAGCCCGCGATCGGATACCACCGGCGGAGCGATGTACCCCTTGCCATTTGCCGCAGCCGCTTTCGCTGTTTGCCCATTGAGCACCGCGCGACGCTGGGCGTCATCGGTCGAGACCGGCGCCATGGGGTCGTTGGAGCGCGCATTCGGCGCAGTGACGGGTGCCCCAGGCGCCTCGGGCGGCACGCGCGGCTTCGAGAAGAAAAGCTTGTAGCCGCCGTAGCCGAACATCAATGTGAACGAGACGCCCAGCAGGATCATGCTGAGGCGGCCTGCACCCTGGCCGAAAACGGACTTCAGGTTTGAGCGAATGAGTGAGACCTGCTCTCCGGTGGACGTGTCTTGCGCGGGCATCCCGGCAACACTACTTAGGTTGGTCATGGATCAATACCCCGTAACGTTGAGCATGTCGGGACGGCCGTTGTTGCTGACCGTGAGGATGGGCTCGGGCCGCACGAACTTGTAGACGTGCAGGCCATCGGCGCTTCCGACGTGGTTGCGGAATGCCGGTGCGTAGACCTGCAGTCGCGAGCGGAAGTACATCGCGCCGGCATACAGCCAGACTTGACCGGCCGCCCCACTGATCTTCAGCGGCACCGCGCTGGTAGGTGGAATGCCATCGAGAAAGTCCTGCATCACCGGGTCGTGCTCAGGAAGCCCCTCAGCGAGGACGATCTCGGCCTTGGCATCGGGGTTGACGCCCGTCACGCGCGCGCTGATGCCCACATCGACCTCGTTGGACCGGCCGGTAGCGAGCATGAACGTAATGGGCGCCGGGAAGCCCTTGAGCGTGACCACCACGTTGCCGTAGCTGAATGGATCGCAGGGGTAGAGGTTCAGGATGTTCGTGGGCTTTGCGGCCTTGTCGCCGCCTTTGCCGCCGTTCTCGCCGCATCCGCTGGTACCGTCACTGAACAAACCCGGATCAAAGGACTTCGACTCGATGTTCCAGGCGTTGCCAGCGCTGTCGCTGAACACGAAACTGGTGATGGTGGCGGCGCTGAGACGCACGACAGGCGCCGCTTGAGTCGGGTCGGGCTCCACAACGATGCGGCGGCGTACGGGCTTGGGCATCTGGTTCCCGGGGTAGCTGGGCGTCACCTCGCGCTGACGGCGCCGCTGCACCTTGTCCTTGAGCTTGCCGACATCGCCGGGCTCCAGGATTGCGTCTGACATGTCATCGACCGCGCCCTTGACGAATTCGCGCACCGTGGGCGGCGCAATCGGTATGGGCATCCGCTGCTTCGGTTGCGCGGCTGCGGCCGAGCCTCCTTGCGGTGTCGAAGCGCCCGGTTGGCGAGGCTGCGCTTGAGCCCCACCCGCCGCTTGCTGCTGAGCCGTCGCGTGAGGGGCAGCGACGATGGCCAGCGCCAGAACAATGGAGAGGTGCTTTCCGGTCATTTGTATACCCGCTGGCTTGAGACGGTGTTGTCAATCGCGATGCCCTTCTGGTTCTGCGGTGTGGGGTCCACCGCAAGCACCGTAAAGGTCAACACGCGCTTTTCGGGTGTGCGGGTCTGTCCTGCCGCGTACCAGATTTCGATGGGCACTTCGATGTTCCAGAACGCGACTCCGCCTTTGACGCCCTTGTCTCGTATCTGGGGCGGGTCGGTGACGAACGAGGTCACGACGAAGTAGTTCTTCTTGATGATGTCGAGGATGCCGGTCTCGTCGAGCGCCTTGAAATACTGGTCGCGCCCTCGCGGCGTCATGGAGGAATTGGCCGCCGCCGTGATCGACCTCCGGTAGTTCAGGAAGTCGTAAGAATTGAGACTGACCGCAGCGTCCATCGCGAACTGCCCGAGCGTGCCTTGATCGACGTTGACCTGATCGAGTCGCGTGGCCTTGCACACTGCTTGCGCGTTGCTGGTCCACAGAAAGTTGTTGACCGGAAAGTGGACGAACGTGGCCCACAGCAGCAGGCCGATGACGACGCTTTGCACGAGGATGATGGTCAACTTCATCATGGCTTGACCCTTCTCGCTCTCGTACAACTCACGTGCGTCCTCATTCGATTCGTTGACGGCTTGGAGCGCCGTTGTTGGCCTGGGCATTGGCGTTCACCTTTGAGACTTCGGCGGCAGACACGGGCGCCGGGCTGCATGCGTGCACTCCGTCGCTGACATAAGGCTCTTCGAGTCGTGCGCCCCACAGGAGCCACACGACGGCGCAAGGCGGAATGAGCACCAGGACGACGATCAGGCCTTCGAGCAGCACATTGATGCGCCTCACGATCGGCCCGGCGCGCCGATAGAAGTCCGGCGGAACGACGAAGCCCTGTCCGGCCGAAGCGAACGTCGATATGCGAGGCAGCCGCAGCTTTCGCCTTGCCTTCGTGTCCGCAGGGAAAACCGCCTCACCCACAACAGGCCTCTCGTTTCAGTATGGCGCGAACTTGCAAAACACTGAACCGTTTTCTCTCATTTGCGCTAAGAATGTTTATATCATTTTTCTTCAATCTGGCGAAAAAAGAGTGGCTCACGACGTTTGGTTCCTTCTCCACAATGAACTTGTAGAGTGTTTCGGTCCACTCCTTGCGGATGTCGTGGTACGCGCTTTCTGTGAGCCGCCGGGCGCCAAGTTCCAGCACGAGGTAAGCCTCGACGGGCCGCCACTCAACGGCGCCACCATGCATCCAATAAACGATCTTCTTGATCAGGACGGGAAACAGGTGGCGCGAATCTCCGTAGCGGGCCTGCACGGCGGAATCGAGGCAGGTCTGCCGGATCGCCCGCAAATCCGGGGCAAACGCGGAGTCAACGACCAATCTCCGCGCTGCTCGCTCGATCTCGGCGGGCACCAACCCGGCGAACTCAACGGCGAGCCATTGCTGCAGCGCATATTCCACAGATACCGCGTCTGACGCCACGTCCGACAGCGGCCCGTAGGTCTCCTGCCACTTCGGACGCGAGACCAACTTCTTGCGGAGCAGGAACAGCGCAGCGGCGTTGGCTTCCGCTGCCCCCGCCCCCGCATTCGCTGAACCTTCATGCACACCGAGCATTGTCGAATCCGTTCGTTATGTCATCCGCGGTCGATTCTTGTTGACCGGAATATCTATGTCAACAAAGTTCAAACATTTTTTCTTCAACCGGGACAAGGCAAGAGCTTCAATTCCTGGATGCGACCCGGTATGTCTCGTTCGCGGCAGCGAACGTCACCTTTCCGGTCCGATGTGAGACCGTGACGACGGAGTTGGTCTGCTTTCCTACGAAGTCGAGCCACTGCACCCAGGTACGCGCGAAATCATCCGAGACCACGATGCGATCGAGATCGCCGGAGTGCATTGGCTGCGTGACGTAGCCCGGCGGAAGGACCGTCGCGAAGAACTTTGCGCGCGAATACTCGCCTCGCGGCAGCACGAATACGGGCTGCCTCAAAGTCGCGGTACCGCGCTCGTAGGCTCCCCGAGAGTGGCTCTCCTCGCCACGAGCTGCAACGACGGTTGCGGTTGCGCGCGGCACACCATCGGCCGCACCCCCTGCGTCGCGTGCGGCGGCAAGCTCCCGCTTCGCGGCGTCAACGCGCGCCGTGGCTGCCCGAACTGCGGCCCACGCCGCCTCCCGTTCCTGGAGGGCCACCTCCATCTCGTGCTTGGCCTCAGCGAGGCGGTCGCCGATGGGAGCGGACACCGCGATCGCAGAAGCGGAGAGGTCGCTCGGCAACACCTCCGCCGCGCGCGCCTTCGCCTCCGCAAGCAGCGCAGGATCGATGTTGAAGGCTGCGTAGCAGATGCCCGAGGCAATCGTCGCTGCGAACAGTGCCACGATTGCCGGAAGCTTGCGTCGCTTCGGCGAACGGTTGCGGTGTTGCGAAATGCGCTTTGGCGTCATAACGGGTCTCCTGAGGGGGGGTCAAGTGGCGGTGGCTTCTGCCTGCGTGCGGGCTGCGTCGAGCAACTCGTTCACGACTGCAGACAAGTCCAGCTCGCGGGCGTCGGCCTGTTGCTGGACGAAGTTCATGTTGTCCGCGCTGAGGTCGATGCGCTTTCTTGGGACTTTCTTGGGTCGCACAAGGCCCAGTCTGGCGAGCAACTGATAGGCGCTCACGTACTCGCGATCGCCCATGCCCATGTCCTTCTTCGCCTGGGCGAAGGAGTCCCCTTCCTGGTTGCGGCGGTAGAGTTCGAGCGCCTTGAGCTTCAGCTCGTACTGCTTGATGAGCTTGTTGGTGCAAGAGCCGATGTTGGCGCTCTCCTGCTTCGTGGGTTGCACCACGTCGGTGATGGTGTACTCCACCTGCTCCGCCGTGCGCTTCGTCTTGATGTAGTACGGCTCGAATCCGGCGGCTTCCTTGGGGTCGGAGGGAACTCCCTTCGGGAAAATCTTGAAGGTCTTGCGAAGCTTTGTGGACTTGACGCCGAGCGGCGCCCCGATGGCGACGAGCACGAACACGAGGTCGAGGCGCGACACCTCGATGTCGAGGATCGATTGCAGGAACTGAAGCGATGACCCGATCGGCGTTGGCCGCTCGGGAAGAAAGAACGGCGACTTCTTCAGGCTCGCCAGGATGGCGAGCACGGGTTTCTTTGCCTCACGTGCGAGGTACGGATGTTCGCGACTGGTCTTCGTGATCAATTCCTCGAACGCCTCCGGATTGATCTGCTGCACCTTGTCGCTGAGGCTCTTCGTCATGTGGTGGATTCCTCGTTCTTTGCCAAGAAGGTCAGGCGGACGCGTTGTAACGCGTCCGCCTGCGTCATTGTCGTTCCAAGGACAGCCAAAAGTCGCTTGATGGCGAAGCGAGTCGCCTCCCGTCGCTCCTCATTCAAACCCTTCGCGTGGGCAATCTCGTTCGCGACCGCCATGCAAGCTGCGCCCTCGATGTCGACCTCCGCCTCGACAGGCAGCAAGCACGGGTCGAGAAAGAAGACATCAAGGGCGTGCCCAGCAGTCACTTCCTCGCCAAGCAACCGAGATTGCTCGCCGCCTTGCCTGGGTCGAGCCCCATGGCGCGCAGCGTCTGCTCGGTCACGTTGGGGATGGGGCTTGCCGTTGGCGAGCCTCTGAGCCCCGCCGCTTCAAGCTGGGCGCGCACGGCTGGGTCGATGCCAGCCAGGAGATCGGGTTCGCGCTTGTGACCCACAAACCCTGTTGCGCCCCATACCATCAGGGCGAGCACCGAGGCAACCGCGGCGCCTCGCCCGAGCCACCGCAAACGGCCGCCGCCCGCAGGGACGCTGATCGAAGGAAGGCGACGCACAGCGAACCGTGCCGCGCTGGACACGCGCGGCACAGATGGCGACGGCACGCGAGCGACCTCGGCAAGAGGCTCCGCCGCGGCCTCGCGAGGCTCCGTCCACAGCGCCTCGGCAAAGGCCGCGAGAACCTTGTCGCGCAACGCCGAGCAGAAGGCGTCTGCGACGGCATCGCGCTGGTCCTCTTGCAGCAACTGAAAAGGGGTTGTGAATGGCGCTCGGCTGAAGTCCATCGTCACGACGGCGAGCGTTTCGGCCGCCGGAGCGGCCTCTCCCTGGCCATCAACGTACTGGATGAGGAAACGATCGACGACACCATCGCGCTGCGCTTTGCGGACCTCGATGACGCCGCAGAAAACACCCGTCGAGGCGGTGGCGCTTGCCTTCGGCCGAATGACGATGGTATGCAGCACTCTGCTGACATCGTGTTCCAGGCGGGAGTCGAAGAGAAGCACCACGGCGCCGTGCGCGCCGTCTGCCAAGGGACCGCCCGTACGGACGATGAGGGGATCGATGGAAACCGAAGCGGCGATGCGCTTGGGGTCGAATGCTGGGGCTTTAGCCATCAGGGCATCTCCGCAAAGATTTTGGTCAGGTGGACGATCGGGTTCGGCACCATTTGCGGGTGACCGGCCCGGTCAACGAAGAAGCCCACAGGCACGGCTGCTTGCCCGGCCGATGGATTCGCCTGGAACGCCGCGAAAAAGATGCTTTCGTTCTCGCGGATCAGCGCCGTCGTCGCGTCGGAAGGCGCGGTCTTGTTGGACAGCAGCCCGGAGAAGGCGAGCTGCAAGGCCTGTTGAGGGTCCTTGGCCTGCATGATCTCGGCCACCTGCATCGCCCCAGCGGGCTTGTTGGCAAGGATCGTGGTGGGCAACCAGACGATCGCCTTGCCCTTGATGTCGGGCCGCGAACGCGTCGCCTCGTAGAACTGTTTGCAGTACGGGCAGCGCGGATCGAAGAACACGTAGAGGGTTCGTGTCGGCGGTGCATCCTTCGCGCCATCCCTGATCCCCTTCAACTGGCTCAGGCGCAGGATCGACTCCGGCACGGAGCCCGGGCGCGCACCCTCCTTTTGGAGAGTCGCTTGCTGCTGGGAAGGCGGGCCCTGGGGGGGATCGTCCGCCAGGGCATACCACCGGTCTGACACGTTTGCGCCCGTGGCGCCGTCCCACATCGCACCCGTGAAAAATACCTTGTTGTCGGCCGTCGAGTAGAGGACCGTCTTCGTGCCAGTCACATGCTGCACCGTCCAGATGTGCAACCCGGTCTGGGCGTCCAGCTCGTGCGAGAGGACCTGAAAGCCTTTGGTGGCAAAGGCGGGGGGCGGCATAGGCGCGGCTGGTTGCGCAGCGGGGCTCGAAGCCGGCTGTCTGCCTGCCGCCACCGCAATGGACGTGGTAGCTGCGAGCAGGAGGACCGCCGCGAGGTGACGTGGATTGCCCCACGGGGACCTGACCCAGGTTCGCCACAAGTTCATCGGCATCCTCTTTCGTGGAGAAAAAATGTATAAATGAATTTTGCTCTAAGCGTGCAAATCATGCAATCCATTCGACTGCGGCAGAATCCGCCATGAAGTCTGATAAATAGTAGTGACATTTTTACACAAATGAAAGCGCTGTTCGTCATCGAAGGGAAAGCAAAGGTGGGCGCGATGCACGCCGCGCTGGCGCGCATTCATCGTTCCTTCAACATCACATCCTTCGAAATCGTCGCCACGAAGGGTCATGTGGCTCGACAGCACGGGAGCCTCGATGTCCTCCGGCTCAGCACCGAGTGGGAGGAATTGGGCTACGAGACCGACCCGGGACGGCACGCGGAGCTGGAACAGATTCGCTCAGCGGCAGCGCGAGCGGACCGGGTGTACCTCGCCTGTGACGACGACCAGGAGGGAGATGTGATCGCTCGTGATGTGCAGCGTTTCGCACTCAACGGCGTCCCGGCGCTTCGGTGTCGGCTGAGGGCAATAGACAGCACGGCGCTGCGCCAGTCACTCGAACGAGCCGTTGCCTTTGACCCGAGCGCCGCCGTCAAGGGCGATGCGCGGCGCATCGTCGATCGAGCTGTCGGATCGGCGTTCTCCGATGTCTCTGCGCCGGGAAATAAGCGGCCGGTCGGCCGAGTTTTCTCTAGCGCGCTCGCTGCCCTGCCCCAGTCACCCGTTGTCCTCGGCACCGCACGTGTGACGGTGCCCTGCGACGACGGCGGCAGGCCATTCGCAGGCCTGATCCCGTTCACGCGAGTGACGAACCTGGAAGCGCTCCTGCTGGCGCCGGGGCGCGCTGCACGGGCTCTGCCTCAGGCTGCAGATTCCCCTCACGGACCGATGAACTATGCAGATGTGGTGGTTTGCGCCAGCGAGCGGCTTGGCTTGTCGCTTCGCGAGGCGTCGCACGGGTTGCAGACTGCGTACGAGGAAGGTCTCGTCAGCTATCCGCGAGCCTCGGCGCGAGCCATTTCAGGGGACGGGCTGAGCGTCTGCAAGGCGCTCGCCGAACGCAACGGCGCCACCTTCATCGAAGCCGGTGTCGCTAGGTTTGGCGAGTCGAGCGACGGCTCCCACGAGGCCCCTCGGCTGCTCGATACGATCGATCTGTGCAACCTTCGCGGGGACGTGCCGCTGTCCAGGCGAATCGCCGTGTTGATCGGGCGCCACCTCGTCGAATGCGGCCAGCGGCGCCGGGTCGAAAAACCTGATCCGGATTCGCTTCCGCCGCAATTGCGTCTGTTCTCCGAGCACCTGTCTCGAACCGAAGTTGAAGGCTGGATGCCGTGGAAGCCGCCGTTGCGCAATGACGCTGTGCGCCGACATACCAAGGAAGTGGCGATCCTGCGAGCGCTTGAGCTGCATCGCCTGGGGCGGCCATCGACGTGGGTGGACCATGTGGAAAAGCTTGTCCGAAGGTCGGTGTTCACCGACGACATGCTGCTCACGAAGCGTGGCGCTGAGCTGCTCGCGCTTGCTGCACGCAATGGGATTGACGCCCGGTTCTCCTCGGTGGTCGAAGAGGTCATCGACCGCGCAACTACCGAGACTGCTGGCCTTCTCGCGCGCCATGCCGTTGCGAGCGCCTCGTCCGAGGCGTATGCCCTGATCAGCTCCGCGATCGAGCGTGATCTTGAGCAACGCTTGGAGGCATGACATCGCTCTGAGCTGAGATCGGCGACGCCACATTTGCCGAGCGATGGATGAGAGTCGAGAGAGAGCATCCGTTAGCGTCGCGGGCAGTGTGCGCGGGTTCCGCGCTTGTGTCGCAGCGTTCGAGTGGCTCTGCGCCCCGCACCAACGGTGTTTGCTCGAACGAACCCCCAGACGAAGGGAAGCCATACCGACGCGAACGGGGAATCATCCGGCTTCGACGTATTTATTTCAAGATAACCAATGCTCGAAAAACAACATTGGTCATTCAATGGGTACGGGCGCGACGCCTACGCGTGCGTAGCCATTGAATGTACTCCGTGGGAAACGGCCTTCCACAAGCGTCTTTCAAAGGACCCGAGCAACTCCGGAGCCTCACGAGCCGCCGCCCAGTCAAGTTTGGGACGAGACGCGGAACGGGCACTTTCACCGGCGAAAGGAATGCGCGTCAAACCAACGCGACTGGAGGGTCGCGCGTTTTTTTGGTTGCTTATATCTCCGCCGACTTTTAGCATTGCGAAGTTTTTTGGAGGAACCTTCGAAATGAAGAGAGCAACAATCATCTGCTTCAGCAGCTTCAAGGGCGGCGCCGGGAAAACCACGGACTCTGTAGCCACGTCTGCAGAACTCGGCCGCCGCGGCTTCCGCACCACTCTGGTCGATCTTGACGTGCAGGCAAACGCGACCATCAACGTGAGCCTCGCGGAGTCGGCCGAAATGGCGATGCCAATTGACATCCGAGACCTGTCGGAAGCGGTCAGCAATGCCCCGAAGGGACTGGCTGCACAGATCCAACGGATCGCGGAGGCGAGTGACTACGTGGTGATCGACACGCCTGGGAACATGGAGAGCTACGGAACTCAGATGGCGCTGATGTTGGCGGACATCGCAGTTGTTCCGGTTCAACCCCTTCCCTATGACCTCGCGTCAACACGCAAGACGATGCAAGTGCTTGAGCGAGTCCAGGCTTTGAATCCGAAGCTGATATGCCTAGTTGTCAAGAATCGACCCGAACGGACCGTGATAAGCCGCAATGTAGACGCCATGCTCGACGACCTCGGGCTACCGGTGATGAGAGTTGTGATCGCAAGGTCTGTCGCACTGGTTGAAATGGGCGCGACGGGGCACCCGCTTTGGAAACTCGGCCGGGGGGCGCAAAAGGCGAACGAGAACATCCGAGATTTCGTGGATGAGTTGTTGGCGCGCTCCAACGGAGCTGTGGAGACGACGGCATGAGCAAGAAGAATTTCAGCGGGGCACTCGCCCGAGGCGGACTTTCACCGGCGAAAGTCGAGGACGTGGCGACAGTTTCACCGGTGAAAGTTCGGGCGGACGCCAGCGACCTTGACGAACGGATCGACAAAGCCACAGCGGTCATGAACGCCGGCGGGCTCCTCGCATCAAGGTACACCTCCGAAGCGGCCGTTGCCGCAGGGCTTCCGCGCCGCAAGTTCAAAGTGAGCGAACTGAAAGTTCATCCATACAACGTGCGCCCCGTCAGCGGGCGAACGAATTTGGACGACCTCGTCGTACAGATGAAAGAGCACGGCCAGCAAGACCCAATTCACGTGGTCCCGCACAAGGGCGGTTGGGCGATCATGGAGGGCCAACGCCGCTGGTTGGCTGCCCCACTGATTGATCTCGAAGAACTTGACGCTTGGGTCCACCCCGAGCCCCCCGACCTCTTCGAGGTGTACGAATACGGCCGAATGATTCACTCCAGCCGAGAGGACACGACCGCAATCGATGACGCGATCGTGTGGTGGCGGATGATCGAAGACGGCGTCGTTGCGGACCAAGCTGCCCTGGCAATCCGCGCAAAACTCGATCAGAGTACCGTTTCGCGCACGCTTGCCGTTCTCAAAGCAGGTCCGCGCGTGCTGGACGAAATCCGCAAGGCACCTGCCCGCTTCGGCGATCGCCATCTGTACGCCATCGCGCAAATCCACGACCGCGGAGGAGAAGAAGCGGCCTTGGACGCCGCACGGCGGGTCATCACGGCACCTGACGACAAACCACTCGGCGCGCGCAAGCTCGAAGCGTTGGCCGCTGAACTTAGCGACCAAGACGGGCCCAAGAAGGGTCGCAGATTACACAGCGTCCCCTTGGTGATCCGCAATACGGAGGAGACAGCCATCGGCACGATCAAGGCGTACCGCGATGGTCGCCTGGAGTTCAGGCCGACCAGCCCAATGCCTGAAGCAGACGCCGAGAAAATGGCCCAAGAAGTGAAAGCATTAATCTCTCGCTACTTATTGTCAGCCCACTGACGTTTGCAAGTCGCTATTCGGCCTGGGGTTGTCGCGCGAAGCCCCGGCATGCCACTGCTCGATCGAGCAGTGGGGCGCCGCCGCCTTTTGGCCGCCCGCCGCCGCGCGAGGCGGGGAGGGCGGCCAACCCGCCCGTACAGCCAATGGCTGTGCCGGCGTTCGTTGACGAGACGGCGGGGGGCAGTGTGGCACCGGTTGCCCGGCCGCCAGGAGCGGTCGAAGCAGCGACCGACCATGCGACATGAGCCCTCTTACGGCCAGATGCCACACTCCATCCGCGGCCCCTTGGAAGGACGGTTGCTCCCAACGCTGGACTCTGATAGAAGTACGACCATGGTTGATCCGTCATCTGCTGCCGACTTCGCGTTCCTGATGCCGAGAACCGCGCCACTGGGTCTCGGCGAGTTGGCGCGCATCTCCGTTCGCGATGCGGCGCGAAACGCGCGCCAGCCGGTGGCAACCTACGAGACCGAGGTTCAGGTGGTTGAGATGCTGCCGGAGCTGCAGTTGCTGTACGTGCAGGACTCGCGCGGCACGCGCTTTTCCGTCGACCAGGACACTACGCTCCACACTGAGCTGTTGCCGGGTGTGACCTACCGCGCGCTGGTCAATGCGGAGGGCTACGCCCTGAGAATCTCGCGCGTCCCCGGCTGATCGGGGCCTCGCTTGGCCTTCGTACTGCCGGCGCTGAATGCGTTGGCCCCCCTCACGCAGCAAGGGGGAGTGCGCGAGCCGTCCGTCCTGACTTGGCCAGCAACCGTGGCCATACCGAACCTCTCGGACTGGCAAGTTGGCGACCTCGTACTCGTCAAGTCCGATGGCAGCACGATGGCTAAGGTCATCGAAGGCGTTCAGGGCTCCCTGCGGTCCTCGCAGCCCCCTAGCGGCGATCCGGAATGGACGCATGTCGCGCTGTACGTCGACCAGGGGCTCGTCATCGAGTCGGTCCCGCGCCGCGGCATCCGCTACTGCCCCGTCCATGAGTACGCGCAGACCCGAGAGCTGCGCGTTCGGCGGCTTCTGCGCGGCGGCACACCCATCACACCGGCCGAAGGCATGAGCATCGTTCGCGAAGCGAGCCGTTACTTCGAGCAGGGCTATTCCTACTGGGGCATCGCGCGTCATCTCTTCATGCAGATGGCCCTCCCGAACGCCGACCAGTTCTTCTGCAGCAGCTACGTCGCTGTCGTGCACACGAAGGCACTGAAGGTCACCCTGGACCAGCACGCGCACCACCGCCCCTTGCTGCCCGCCACGCTCGTCAACCATCCCGCCTTCGCCGACCTCGACCTTGAGTGGAGAGTACCCGTCTAGCTCTTTTCACCTGAGTCCGATGGCGCCGCGGCAAGTTGGTCGATCCTCCAGGCGGACCACTCTTCGAAACTCTGCTCCTCGGGAAGCGCGTACAGCCTCTTCGCATCATCGGGGCGTACGCTGGCCAACCACGTCTTGAACAGCTCTAGGAGTGGCGTGTTCGTCGGGACCCACCCCTTCTTTAGGGTCATCTGCACCACCGCCTTGTCACCGTTGCCTCCGACAAACATCTCGATCAGCTCGTTGCGCTGTCGCTCCGGCCACGCAAACAAGCGCTCCGTCGAGCGCCGGCTCCTGAACACACTGAACTCCTGCTTCAGGCGCTGCAACCGCTGTGCAGCCTCCTGACTTGCGAGCATGGCGCGCGCCGTCGCCTCAATCTCGGCCGGATTGGCCGGATTCTCTTGCCCGATGTTCCCAAGAATCCCTCGCAGGTACAGCTTCGCGAACTTGATGCGATCACCTTTCGCGGCCAATGCCTCTTCGCTGCTCTTCATCCGACGTAGCGCTTCAATCATCTCCTCGTAGCTGTGCGACTGGCCAAGGTCTTTCAGTTCTGGATCGGAGAAGCCCATGCTGCGCAGTGCGTGCACCACCTCTTCGCTCCAGGTGACGGGCATCGGGAGCGCGTGCTGCGTCTTTTGTTTGAAGGTGAACTGCAGCTTAGCGACTCGATTTCCAGAGAATATCTCGACGAGATCGAGCGTGTAGGCAAGTGCCGCCGACTCGTTGATCTCGGTCATGGCAGGTACGAGCACCCTGCGTTTGAAGTCCCCATAGTTGACCTTCGACGCCGCGCCCTCCTTGCCCTCCTTGATGTAGCTCTTATTGCCAATCAACATGACCCACTTCTCGGTTGTCAACGCGGCTGTCACCTTGTTGCGTGTGTTCACGAAGCGCCACGTGTTCTGATACAGCGCGATCGCTGACGACCCACGCAGGTCTCGGCCCACCTGAAAGGAGAGCGTCGCCCAGATGCGCGGTTCGAGAACGAGCATGAGCATGTCGTGTTGCAATTCGAATCGCAGAAACCCAAGTTTGCCGCGGCGGCCCTTGCCCCATGACACGAGAAACCGCGACTGCATCTCGTAGACAACCGCGTCTTGATCGTCCAACAGGTTCCACGCGAAATTCATGTCGTAGACCTGTCCCACGTAGGAGTAGATGCGGGACGTGGCTTTGCCCAAGTTCAAGCCGGCAAGACTCGACAACTCGGTCGCGCGAATCTCGAAGATGGGGCTAATTCGTTGGCTGCGGATACGCTCTATCTCGGCCCGATCACGCCGAGCGAAATCCAATTGGGCCGCGAGGATCAGTGCGTCGAATACCTTGCGCGTACCAGCGGTGTGGTCACCGCCGGAGACTGGGTAGCTGTGAATCGCACTAACGGCCTTCCTGTATGGCCGATCAAGCACGTTTCTTGGGAGCAGCAGCTCCTCAGGAAATAGACTCGGTTGGTCCAGGTCTTCCTGATTGAAGACCATGTCGAATTCGGGGTCCTGGATGACGGCCCTGCGGTTCGATGATTTTGTTTCGGCGTTCGGCACATCGACAATCGTAGTCGATGGCAGCGCCGGGCTGCAAGCTGCCATCGACTTGAGTCCGACGCCCGACTTGGCGGCATACCCCGCAGAATGTCATCGACTTCGCCAAAGCCTCGCCCGCGATGTCAGCGATGCCCCGCAGAAGCGCCATCGACTTCCGCAAGATGTCGTGGGTGTGGACAGGAGTTGCCATAGCTCCCCCGCAAAGTTGCCGCCGAATGACCGATAACCCGTTGATTTATCGACACTTTCCCGAGTGGAACCTTTGGGAGGTATGGGAAGGTATCAGAGAAACCTACCGGAAGCGGCCCGCGGCGTTTCGCATCGCCCGAAGCCGTTCTCGGCCGCTCAGGTCGGTTGTTCACCTCCTTCTCCCAAGCAAATAGCCGCGGCCAAGTACACGAAAGTACACGCTGACCGTACCTTTACGACGACATTTTGCGGGTCGAGAGCGGTCAGCGCGGCCATGGGGTACGCTGCGGCGCGCCATATTTGTACTTTCGTCGACTCCGGTACCGGCCGCAGTACACTCGCGGCCGTGGAGATGAACGAAAACCGGCTGAAGGAACTCATCGGAGAAGCGCTACGCACCCTAGTCGAGGGGGGCGCGGATGCTGCCACGCTCGGGCATTTCGCTACCGAGTTTCCTGATCGCGCCCATGCCACCTTGCAGCCGCGCCTCCCGCAGACAACTGCCGATCTGATGGAGCTGATGGAGCAGGTCGCCCAACGGACCGTTGACCGAGCCCTTGCAAACGCGACATTCGCCCCGAATCGGAGCCGACGAACCAAGGTGAACGTGAAAATCCTTGGCAGGCCGTCCTCCGTGCGCATTGACCCACAACTACTGGGCCGGCTCGCCAGTCTCATGGGCTCCATGAAAGCGGCGAAGACTGCTGTTCGGGAGCATGCAGCTCAGTACCCGGAGGCTGCCGGTGAGAAGCAGACATCCTGGCTCGAAGCCCGCCTGCTCGACGCGGTGGAGAGCGGCGAGCGCCAACTGGCGCAGCTTCAGGCGGTGGCAACCCCGGGCCAGCCAGCCCACTGACGACAAAGCAGGTGCCTTACGTGATGGCTACAGCCGTGGTTGCAGGTCCCGCCGGGGAAAGACGGGGGGCGCCACCGCCACGGTGAGCGTCCCCCGCCGCTGTCGGCACATCAGATCAGGCCTTCGTACTTTCGCCTCACCTCGTGGGCGGGTGCCGGCGAGACGGAGGATGCTCCCGGCGGCGGTGAGTAGATAACCTCACTCCCGCGGGGCAGGGCGCGCTCGGCGGACGTGTCATCCGCACGGCCACCGACCGCCGCGAGAGGATGGGGCAGCGTGACGTAGGGAGAGTTGGGGACCCCTACGCCCTGCAGCGACTGCTTCGTGGGGTCCAGCCGAATGCCGGCCCTCGCGCACAGAAACCCCAGCAAGGTGAAGTCGCGCAGCGCCTCCTGGCGCCGCTTTGTGCCGTGAAGCGCCTCGAAGAGCTGGCCTTCGGCGTCCTCTCCGGGTAGCAGATAGAGCGGGAATTGCTTCCGTTTCGCAGAACCTGGACTCCTGGACATGGGAACCTCACTGTTCACCATTGGAGGACAAACTTCGCAGCCTTGAGCATGCCGCGCCCGTTGGCGAACTGCGGCTCGTTCGGGAAGATCGAGTGGTTCGCGTAGACCTTCTCGAACGCTGGCTTGAGGAGGATGGAGCCGCCCCCGACGAAGACCACCGAACCAACGTCGTGCCCTTGGCCGACCAGCTTGTACATGGCGGCAATGATTTCGCTCGCAAACGTGTTCGCCTCCGCGTCCACGATCCCGGACACGTCATGCTCGGTGCCGAAGAGCTGGTAAGTCTTCGATTGGATCGCCTGTTCGATATGCGTCGCCGGGGGCTCATCGGCGAGCTTGAACTCGTTGCGCAGCCGCGCGCCCACGCGCGTGTTCAAGTTGAGTGCGCCGACGCGCTTCGTGCCTGAGCGATCGGCGTAGATGCCGGTACCGCCTTCGGCGATGACGGCGATGTCGGTGGTGCTACCGACCACGTCGATGACGGCCAAGGCGCGCGAGCGAACGAGCTTGAGAGTCTCGGGGTCTTCGTTGCCATGGAAGTCCAGCAGCAGGTCGAAGTAGGCCGCGATCCCTTCCGAGATGACACGGTGGTTGACGATGCGGGGAAGCGCGACTGACGGATTCTTGTTGGTGATCGGACTGTTCAGCAGGTTGACGATCTTGCGGTCGATGAGGTCGACGTTCTTTTGCCCCGCGATGTAGAAGTCGTCGATCGGAAGGCCCGTCACCACGGTGCAGTCCTGGTCGCCCAGGCCTGCACGCAACATGGCATGGTGCACGAGCACGCGATTGAGCGCGCTGACGGGGTACGGCTCGCCCATGTGGCGTGGGTCTTCGGCCGGGATCAGCGCATAGTTCTCCACGACCGTGAATTGCTGTTCGCCGACCGTGTATGCGCAGTCGTGGTTGCCCTCACCGGTCAGGCCCACCACTGGCTTGTGACCGCGCGCAGCCCGGGATGGCATGTAGTGGCAGGTGCCATCTTCCAGAACGAGTTTGATGCCGTAGTTACCGTCATCGACGCCGACGAAAATGTCAGTACGTTTTTTCGCGATCAGGGGCGTGACCTTTTGTGCCACCGAGTCTCTTGCAGCCATGGGAAAGTCCTCTCGGGAAGTTGATGAATTGGCACGTTATGCTGCGGCAGCGTAACGTGCACGAAGAAGACTTTGCCACCTTGAGAACAAAAACGCAATCATTTTCACGTTAATCTGCGTCAGAAAACGTTGTACAAAACAGGTTCTACCCGTGTTCGTGAAACGTGAATCGCCCGGCGTCGAGGTCGCGCCGTAGCCGCGCCTCCCCTTCGAAGACGTAGCTGACTGACTGGTCGTCCACGAGGCCGGTGGTCGCGAGGTGCAGATCGATGTGCTCCGGGGTAAACCGCGCGAAGTGGCCGTTCTCGAACAACAGGCCGTACCGCTCCTCGGCGCCGGTGTCGGTCACCTCCACGACGATTGCGCGCTCGCCTTCCGTGACGACCGATCCGAAGTTGTCGGTCGCGGCCAGGATGTCACCGAGGACGACAAGGCCTCTGTAGCGATACCCACCTGCAGCAGGGCGAGGTGCCCCCAGATCGTCCGGCACCTCCTCGAACGACCCCTGGGCGCCCACAGGAGGGCAGCGCAGGCGCGTCTGAGCCCTTGCGTCAGCGCGCTCCTTCGCAAGGGCGTGCTGTTGCGCCTTGGAGAGCCTCGGAAGGCCTCGGACAGCATCGTCGTACTGCGGCGGCCGACCCGGGTCTTGTATGAGGGTGCTGATCCATTGGACGCTCTTGTCCCATCGGGCTGCGAGCCCAACGTTCCTCCAGCCCTTGGCCTTGAGGATGGCTTTGAACGCCTCTGGAGTGAGTGGTGGGTCGCGTGGGACTGGCATATTAATTCAACTATAGTTGAATTTTATAAGATATGCAGTTCAGCGCTAACTCGTTGGTACAGCAGGATTTTCTATTGATTTATCTTCCAGCCAGCAGAGGCCAGGAGGCAGCAGTGGCGTCGAAGGTCGGGGGGTCAAACGCGTGTCGAATATATTTGACGATGAAGGTTTGCCCTGGGTAAGATGACGGCATGTTTGCCGCCACTGAACTCAGCCAAGTCGTGCGCTCCCGTCGCTGCGACATGGGGTTGACGCAGACGGCCGTGTCCAAGCTCAGCGGCTTGTCCCGGGCGACGGTCAACCAAGTCGAAAACGGCACTATCCAAGACCTGAGCCTCACCCGCACGGCTCGTCTGCTGAACGCGCTTGGGCTCACGCTGACGCTGATGCCAGCGCGGCCCAAACGGCGCACTACCGGCGCGCAGAAGACGCCTGCCTTGACCTTGGCTGCCCGAACCGCGAGCGTGAGCTACAAGGAGTCGCTGACACCGGAGATGCTCGGCCACGCGCTGCTGCGGGGCGACGTTCCCTCCAACTTCGTGCCCCACCTGAACGCGCTTCTCGAAGATGCTTCTGTCGCGCTGCTGGCGTCGGCCGTCGAGCAACTGCACGAATCTTCCGGCGCGGAGCGTGCCGAGGTCTGGTCGAAGATGCGCTCCATCGCGCGCCGTCTTGGCAGTCGCCGCGACATCTGGCAATGAGCCATGCCGACTTCACTCGGCCCGGTCCATGGGTCGAGCTGTTTCCTAGCGCTCTTGCGCTCATGGCGCACTTGGAGAGCCAGACGCGCGAGCCGATGTGGACTTTCGGCGGTGGTACGGTGCTGATGCTGCGCATCGGCCACCGGCAAAGCAAGGACATCGACCTCTTTGTTCCAGACCCCCAGTACCTGGGGTATGTGAACCCTCGGCTCAGTGATGCCGCCGAGTCGGTCACCACGGACTACGAGGAGAACGCCGAATGCATCAAGCTGTTCCTGCCAGCCGGGGAAATCGACATCGTTGTTGGCCAGTCGCTGACCGAGCAGCCGTTTGACCTCGTGCTACATGAGGGGCGCTCCATTCGGGTGGAGACTTGCGCGGAGATCATCGCCAAGAAGATGTGGCATCGCGGCGACCGTGCGAAGGCGCGCGACCTGTACGACCTGTGCGCCGTCGCGTCTGCGGAGCCCGAGGCGATCGCGATCGCGGCTCCCTTCATGCGGCGGCACGGTGCTACCTTCCTGCAGGTGCTGCGCGAGCGCGCTGACGTGCTCCGAGCCGACTTCGGGCAGATTGACAGCATCGGCCACCGACCACCGTCGTTCGATGATTGTCTGGTCATCGCCACGGAGATCATCGAGTCGATCCTTGCGAAGGGTGCGCAGGCTGAGCGGTTTGGTGAGAGCGAGGCAGCAGCAGCGCCAGACACCTCCCCCGACGATCCATCGCCGTGAGGACCACTGCTGCCCTGGTTGCCGATCGCGTTCGCCAGAGGCAAGGGATGCGCCCGTGAAACTAACGGGCGTCGCCAAGCGACGCGAAACGCGTGTCCACGTGCACGAAGGTGGGATATCGCAGTACCGCGCCCAGGCCGAAGAACTTGGCCATGCGCGCGTTCTCGCCGAGAGTTAGCCCTCGCATGGTGATGTCGGCTGCTCGGCCGTAGATGTGCTGCGAGTCGGGATCAGCACCTTCAATGTTGGCGTTGTGACCCGGCGTGCGTACGCCCGAGTTCACGGTGGTGATCGGCTCTCGGCGGCCGAGCAGCCTCGCCCACTCTTGCATGCCCCACATTAGGTTGAGGAGGTTGATGTCCATTTCGACTGTTGTATCGTGATCTACAACATCGCGCAGGATGTAGCAGAGCTGCACGTAGCTCGCATAGACCAGTGAGCCGTCAGACCAGTACACGACGTTGAACTCTTCGCCAGTGGTCTGGCGCCGCAGCCACAAGCGCCTGTCCTTGACCCAGAAGTCTCGAATTGTTCCCCTTCGCACGCCGCTCGGCTGCGGTGTCGCCAAGGCTGGCGGCATGGTGAACATCAACGGGACGCCGGGGGCGAGGAGCCCGCTTGCCATGTGTAGGAAACGGCGTCGGTCCACCGGCAAGGCTGCGGGATGGCCGAGCGAATCGGGGGCCTGTCCACAGAGATGGTGAACAAGCCTGGGGATAAGGTGGCGACGGCATTGCACGCAGGCCGAGTTTGTCGGCATCGAGCAAGAGTGCTTCATTTCTTAGCACCCGGGTCCGGGACCGGCGGGGGAGGGAGGGAGGAGGAGGGCGAGCGAGAAGAGAAGAAGGAAGAGCGGGCCATGCCCTCCTTGTTTTTCTTGTCCACTCTATGGAATAACTGGATGCGCCGCTTCGAGGGAAGGCCGGTGAGCTGGTAACCCCAGTCGGGTGAGCGAATCACCTCATCTCGGTGAGCAGGTAGCCTCAGTCCAGTGAGTAGGTAGCCCCGTTTGAGTGAGGAGGTAACCTCCCGGCACCTTCCGGTGAGTAGATAACCCCTTCGGATCGGCAGCGGCACGTGTCGGTGAGTACATAACCTCAAGGCCGGATTCGGTGAGCACATAACCTCTGGTGTCGCCGGTGAGCAGGTAACCTCAGGCACCCGTTCTTCGGCGGCGTTGCTGCGACGGTCAAGCATCGGGGTGGAGCTGCTTCGGTGAGTAGATAACCTCGTAGGCGAGCGCGGCGGCGCTACAGCGATTTGGTCGAGGTCAACTGCGTCGGGCTCGGCGAGTGATAGAACGTGAGGCCCTGGGTGCTGATCCGGCGGCCGTTGGAGAACTCTTCCACCCTTGCTGCCGGGTACAGGCGGAGGACTTCCTTCAGGCGCTGCCGGAAGGTCACGGCGAAGAACTTGGTCTCCGCGAACTGGCCGCCGTACTGGTCCTCCAGGTCTGTCCACGTGAGAGACAGCGGCTTGTCACGTGGAATGGTGGGGAGGCGATAGGCGAGCCACTGGAAGATGTCGAGACTCAGCGCGCTGTCCTTGATGGAAAGCAAGGCTTGCATGTCGAACTTGATGAAGTTCGTGCTGATGTAGTCGAAGAATTCCTTCGTGAGCACGATGTCGCAACCGCCGAAGAGGCTCCGTTGGGCAGAGTCATCGGGGTACGTCCAGAACTCCACAGTCTGGTGGGAGACAGGGAGGAAGCGATTGCGGCTTTGCGTTGTCTTGCCCCTGGCGGCCGGCGACGTGTCGTTGTCGCGAAAGATGATGCGCGCTTCGAGGAAGCGCGTGGCCTGTTCGATCATGCGCATGCCAGCCCCGTTCTTGCCTCGGCTGCGATCGACATTCATCGCTCGGCAGAACTCGGCGAAGCTGTTCCCCATCGAGATCGATGTGCTCTTCGTCCGTAGCACTTCCTTCGTAAGCCAGAACGCGAAGAGGCGGGGGTAGCTGCCATAGGGGATGCCTTTGCTGCTACCGGTCACTTCGAGCGTGTACTTACCCGCGGTGCGAACCCAGGTGCCGTTCACGAGGTCTGCGGGCTTGGGCTCCCGATAGGGGAGATTGCACAGCATCAGGCACTTCGGAGCGAAGCCGCGTTCTTCCCACGATTCGGCGGCCGAGCTGGAAACGCGCGTGTCCGTGATGATGGCTGGTGCGAAAGCTTGCTGGATCACGTCGCCGTTCGAGGGGGCACCAAAGCTCGCAGTCGGTGGTTGAAGCGCGTGGAGCATGGCGCCCGTGCTCAGTGCCTCTCTGGGCAATCCGCCTGGAGGCTCCAAGGCCCGCAACATATCTGCCATCGACCTCCGGGCGTCGACTTCGACCCCTGTTGCGCTCGCTCCGCTCATAGCCCGCACCTTTCTTGGGTGAATCCCACTGTTGTCGCTTGACCGGTGCACCACAACCAAACACGGCCCGCGAACGAATTCTAATCGTAAAAAAATGAATGACAAATTTTGCTTGACATGGGCGCACTGTTGGCCTGCGCAATTCATTCAAGGGGAAGATTGGAGGGGAAATTTTCCGCAGCAGCGTAGGTGTCTAGGTTTTGCCAGTTTTATCGAGCGTTGGGCTTCTTGGCTCCCTGGTGCTGACCTGTGCCACTGAGGAAGCGCTCGGGCTGACCTGCACAGAGCCGCGTCCAGTCTGCTTGCGTGCGTAGTGCCAGGAGGCGGTCTTCTGGCTCTTGTGGCCGAGCAAGGCGGCGATCTCCCGGTACGGCAGATTGGCGCTCTTGGCATCCGCAGCGAACTGGTGCCGGGCGGAATACAGGGTGATGTTTCTGTAGCGCTCTGGGACGTGACCAAACCTCACCAACTGCGCCAAGCCGCGCTGCAACTCGCGATTTATCTCGTTGCGCAGCTTCCGTAGTTCATCCGCATATTCAGCAAACACGGTGATGACATTTTGGATTACGTCAAGCTCGTCTTGCGTATATTCGTCGAGATAAATCGTACGTGTTCGGCCATTTGCGCGGATACGGTTGTACTTGGCGTTCTTGACGGTCAGGGCCAACCGCTCGGTCTTTGTCGCTCCGTCGAGTGCATAACCGATTGTCGCTCCGACCCATTCAATCGGCCGCAAGCCAGTTTTCATCGAGGCGGCGAGAGTATTCGCCGCGATCTCGGAATACGTCCGCACCCGGTCGCGCTGACCATATTCGTCACGAATACCCAAGGTGAAGGCGAGCTTGGTTGCTACATCGGTGGGGATATTCTTCAACTTCCGTCCGGGGCCTCGCGCCGAATGCCTAGGCAGATCCTTGCTCGATACCTTGCTCAGGCTGTCGATGGCGTCGGCGTTGGTGTACGGGTCCTTCTTCAGGACATACATGACCGCTGCCTTGTAGGAGCGCCACGTCCGCATGGACCAGCCCAGGCCCTCGTCCCTTGCGTCGCTCTTCAGCAACTCCACCAGTTCGTCAGTGGTGACGGTGTGCTGCTCCTGGATGGCGTAGCGCTCCTGGAACCGGCGAAAGGTCTGTTCGTAGGCCAAGCGTGTGGTCTCCGCGATCTCCGCTGCAGGGATGTTCGGGTAGGAGGGCATGCCGAGTGATTCGGCGTCGGTGTCTGTCATGTCGCGGTGTCGTTTGGGGTTGACTGGACGCTCGCTGTCAGGTTCTGGGACGTGCTCGCCAAAGTCAAGTCCAGGTCGTCACGCCACCTTCGCCCGGTACCTTGTTCAGCCGCCATTCGCACCATTCTGCCCGCCCGGCAACGTCCGCTCTCGCCCGGCATCGTGGGTTTTGTCGCGTCATCGTGGGGTTTCGCCCGGAACCTTGCTCTGAGCGCCCGGCATCGTCGGGGGAAAGTGTATGCGAAACGGTCCCCGTTCTGCTTGTCTTCCCCCCGTTATGTCGCATCCTAGCTATTGCACCCGTGACGGCGGTTTTTCGGGCTAAAAATAGGGGTCGGCTGGAATCAATATAAGTTAACTGAACGCAGCCTGACGTATCACAACGGGGCGGCGCACGTTATTTTAACGTAAGGTGCGTTAACGCTACGTGAGTCATGGAGGCGGGCCTCTGGGGTTATCTACTCACCGAGGCCGTTGGGAGCCGAGCCAGTGTTGGCCAAGCCTCCTAGCCTCGTCGCGATCGCAGCTCAACGGAAAAATCAGGAACATACAAACACTCGATGTAAGCGCGAAAAATGACATCACTTTTTTGTCGTGCATGTATACTTTTCGAGCCGCCATCATGTGAAGGAGAAGAGTAGATGCGTGCTTTGACTGTGACCGTTGTCGCAGCGGCGTCGGCCGTGGTGCTCACCCTGGCCGGGTGTGCCACCCAGAAGCCTCCGCCCGCCGCGCCCCAGAGAACCGTGCTGGACGAGATCAACGAACGTGTGGCTGAGGCAGCCGCTGCGCAGCAGGAGCTGGCGTCGGTGGTGTCGGCCAACACGAACGCGCCGAAGCGCGAGCCGAAGGATGTGTTCGCCGACGAGGTGACCATCGATTACGTCGGCGACATCGAGGTCATCCTCGCCCGGATTGCAAAGCAGTACGGGTACGAGTTCGAGGTGCTCGGAAAGCGTCCGCCCGAAGGCGTCATGGTCAACCTCTTCATGAAGAAGCCCAGGCCGGTGGTCGATGTGCTGCGTGCTCTGGGGTATCAGTTCCCGACGACGGTGGACGTGAACCTCGACAAGACCTCCATCCAACTCGTCTACAAAGGCTGAAACCGATGGATGCGATCACCTTGGACCAACTGCAGAACCCGGCGTCTGCGTACTACACGGAGGCAAAGAAGGCGGTTGGCGCAGGGGGGGCGTCCGGAAACCTTCGCCTTGACGCGGTTCGTGAAGCCGCTCTTGGTGTCGGCCTCCGAGGTGGTCTGAAGGCGAGGACCGATGCCATCACGGCGGCGCTGGAGCAGACGACTCGCCAGCTCGATACCGCGTACGACTTCCGGGCCTACTTGATTCAAGGCCGGGTGCTGCCCGCGGTGATCTCGGAGTCCCGAGACATCTACACGCAAGGCAGTGACGTGGTGCTGCGACTGGCCGGGCGGAACTACAAGGTGGAGTCGCAGGCGCGGTTCGTCTCGCGAGCGCCAACGTGGCGCGACTATCTGGTGATGCGATACGAGGTTGCCATGCCCTCGCCGTCCCTGCTGCCAAAGACGCCGGAGGAGGGGGAGGTCTGGAAGCGGGCTGTCGCCGAAGGTTGGGCGCAAGGCCAGCAGCAGGGCGATACCGCGTTTCGGACCAACTTCGACCGTCTGGACCGGGACTTCTACGGCGTGCTCAGATTCCATAGGCTGGCGGCGCAGAACGTTGTCTCCATGCCGATCGTCGCGCGCACGTCGATGCCGGTGACGGGCAACAAGGGTCAGATTTCGATCGACGAGACGCTGCTCCGGTTGACGGCGCTGCCGGCGTTCAATCTGAACGTGCCCGAGTGGAAGGCCACGCCGGGTAAGTACAGCGTGCGCACTGGCGCCAAAGCGTCTGCCGCGGCCGAGGGCGCCTTGGCGTCGCCGGCCGCGCCTTCAAGCGCGCCGACGAAGCGCTGACTCGCAAGCGGAGTACGTTGGTGACGGACCTCGCTGAAGTGACCCATTTGCAGGCGCCACTGGTGGTAGTGCCAGGGCGCAGCACGCCGACGATCGACGGAATGCCGCTCGTAGATCGTCGCAGCGACTACCGCGAGCCAGGACGGTTCGAGCAGGAAGACTTGTTGAAGCAGATGCTTCTTGAGGCCGTGACGCAAGCGGGCGTGTCGGACATCTACATGCAGCCCGGCCGCCCGGCCTTGGTGAAGGTCAATGGGCGGATGCACGCCCTGACAAGAAAGAAGCTCGACTACGCCGAGATCGAGACGATGGCCGCTTGGGTGTCGGGGCGCGCCGACGTGGTGGCGAAGCTGGCGCAAGGCATGTCGGCGGACGCGTCGTACGAGGTGTTTGACGCCAAGGAGCTGGACGCGAGGGGCGACAAGACGCGGTACCGCTTCCGCGTGAACCTCAGTGCGCACGACTATCGGAACGGCATGGGCATCCAGATCGTGATGCGACACATCCCGAGCGAGCCGTGGCACTTGCATCAGATGGACTTGGAACCGGCCATCGTCGAGGCGATGACGCCTCGTACCGGAATCTGCTACGTGACCGGCGCAACCGGGAGCGGCAAGACCTCTCTGCTTTCGGCGCTGATGCGCTACATCGCAGAGAACGACACGCCCATTCAAGGCAACAACGTGACAGGCGAGAGTCCCATCGAGTTCAAGTTCGACAAGCTGGTCAGCAAACATTCGGTCTTCGTCCAGAGCGAGATACCCCGGCACTTCCTGACGTTCGCCGATTTCGTGAGAGCGGACATGCGGCGGGCCCCAGGGTTGATCATGGTCGGGGAGGCGCGCGATCAGGAGACGATCGAAGCTGCCATCGAGGCGAGCAACACTGGTCACCCGGTGTGGACTACCACGCACACGAAGTCAGTTGCCGGGACGATCCGCCGCCTCGTGAGCCGAATCGACAAGGATCAGCAAGGGGCCGTGCTCTTCGACATCATCGACACGGCGCAGCTTGTCGTGAGTCAAACCCTGGTGCCGCGTGTGGGCGGCGGTCGGTACCCGCTTCGGGAGTTCCTGATCGTCAACGACGCATTGCGGGCGCAGTTCTTCGCTGTGAAGGACCCTGACCGAATCAGCGGGGTGATCCAAGAGGCTGTCGAGAAACACGGCCGCTCCATGGCGTCGGTGGCGAAGGAGGCCTTCCAGAAGGGCCACATACCCGAGAGTGCCTACAAGATGATCGTTCACCAGTGCGGAGCAGCGTGATGGAAGGACAAGAGCACTATCGAAACACCGGTCACATCGTCCGGTTCTTCATCTGGGACGCGAGGGCGGTTCTGCCCTTCGCGCCGCTCATCGTCTACAAAGCGTGGTGGCTCTTCTTCATGGGATGCGCGACCTTCGTGTTCTTCTTCGTGATCGAAAAGAAGGGGCTGACGTTTGACAACTTCCTGCGAAAGGCGCGCTGCTGGATCACGGGAAATTGGAAAGCGGTGTCCACCAAGTTGTCGCGATTCCTCCGCTGAGATCAAGTGATGGGGAGCGCCGATCTGATCGCGGCAGAGCTTGAGGCCGAGCTGGCGGGTGCCGATGTTCTGTCGCATGACCCGGTGTACGCCGTCGCTGCGCCGGGGCTCCATCGAGACGCGCGCAAGCTGCGCGCGCGTCTGTACACCGAACTCGAAGTCGGACTTGCCTTGAGCTTGTTTCCCGGTGCTGAAGCGAGCGAGCGTGAGCTGGACCGGTGTCGTCTGGAGTTGCTGCAGAGAAGCGCATCGCTGCGCGACGCATGGTACCGGCTGGCAGGCATTGACACGGTGTCTGCTTCGCGTGATCCACATATCGGTGTCGAGGCGTACAGGATCGGCAGGGAGGCCTGCCGCTGGGTCTGCAGGCACTGGAGGCTGGAGAAGGCCGGTGTCGTGCCTCCGTTGAGCGCGGGCGAGCTGGTGGACCTCGCTGGGCACTCGGAGGAGGTTGGTTGGGCCGCACTGACGGAGGCAGCGGAGCGCTCGGTGGGCGCTCGCGTGGCGTCGCTGCGGGCGTTTTGTCGGATTGCCGAGGCGTTCCAGCGTTTCGACTTCCTGTGTCATGACTTGCAGCCACGCATCGACGCTGCGTTGCGCATCGTGCAGGAACGCGCCAGGGCGGCGCACGCTGCAATGGTGGCTCACGATCCTTCATTCGCCCAAGACGAGTTCGGGCTCGAAGCGCTGCTGATGAGCGCGGCCGACATCTACTACCACGCGCATCTCAGCGTCGCGAGGGATGTCGTGAAGTCCATGCTCCAACGGCCAAAGGAGGAGGTGGCGCAGGACCGGCAGCTCGCGCGTTTGCGCGGCGGTATCAGCCTGGACGACGTGCGTCGCAGCTTCGACACCTTGTTTTCGCACGCCGTCGCCCTCGTGTGCGAGGACGGCGTGGAACTGCGACCGCAAAGCGGCGGAGGGCTGCGCTGATGTCGGCCGGAGCCGCCGCTCTAGCACGCTCGGCGCCGCCGTGGGCGCGAGGGGCACAAACGACAGGGCCGGTGACGCTCTGCCAGAACGTGGCGTTCGACGGTCATGACTTCGCGGTGAAGTTTCCGTTCGATGATGGACTGGCCGATGTGGTCAAGGCCTGCTGTCGGGATGCCGACAGGCGGTGGTTCGCTCACTACTTCGGTCAAAAGGGGCGCCGATTTTCCAGGCACTGGCGGATCAGCAAGGGTGTGATTGAGGAGGGGGCAAAGCCTCTCTACGATGCCCTGCAGGCGCTGTTCGCAGGCAGAGGCCGGGAGAGCTTCGAGCAGTTCGTGAGTCGCTTCGACGAGGCGCGCGCGAACATTGATCCGGCGGCGTTCACCGAAGACGTGAAGGAGACGATCTACCCGCTGAAGCACGGCGGTGTCGCGCTGATCGGGTCCTATCACCCAGGCGTGGTGGCGGTCGCTCGCGCGATGAACGGGGGCTACCTGTCCGCCATGCGGGCGTGGAAGCTGCGTGACACGACGCCGATGGCGTTGAAGAACAACTTGATGGCGGAGCTGTCCCTGCGCGACGAGCAGGTCGAGGTCTTGGACTTCGAGTACGACATCGCGAACGACACGCTTCAACAAACGGCCGATCGGGCGACGATCCGGACCTTCAACAATCTGGAGCCAGAGCGCGGCAGCGCGGCGGTAGAGGGTGAGTCAGAGGTCTATCTCGCGGTGACGGCTGCGTTGAAGCCAGTCTCGATTGAGCCTGCGATCGTCGAGGCCGCGCTTGCAAGATACAGCCTCTACCCGTACCAACAAGCCGGATTCCGGCACTTGGTGCGCAACACCAGCGCGTTATTGGCGGATGACATGGGGTTGGGCAAAAGTCGACAAGCCGTTTGCGCTGCTGACTTCCTCGCGCAGGGCGGCAAGGTGCTCATTGCGTGCCCAGCTTCCCTCGTCATCAACTGGGCGCGTGAGGTCCAGTTGATTGTCCCGGAGGCGATGATCGCCATGCAGCGATTTGATCCGGACGCGCAATGGATCATCACCAACTACGAGCGCCTCGAAGAGATGCTGCCGCATGCGCAGGACTTCGCGGTTCTCATCACGGACGAGGCCCATCTGCTGAAGGACGCGGCGGCGAAGCGGACGCGCTTGGCCTTCGATATTGCTTCGAAGGTGCCCTATCGGTTCATCCTTACTGGCACGCCGATCTTGAACAAGGAGAGCGAGATTCACACGCTCCTTCGGCTGTCTGGTCACCCTGTCGGTGACATCCCGCTGAGCCAATTCGAGAAGGAATTCGCCGGCGAGGCGGGCTTCCGAGCTGCGCTGAACGCTCGCATCAAAGAATGGATGCTGAGGCGCAAGAAGGACGTGGTTCTCACGTCGCTGAAGGGGAAGCAGCATCAAGTCACGTACGTCAACCCGTGTGCGAAACGCGTTGAAGAGTACGAGGCGGTAGCCAACGACGCGTCGCTGCTCGCGCTGCCGAAAATCCAGCGGCTGCGTGGCCTGCTGGAGTCGATCAAGCTCGCTCACGTCGTCGAGATGATTGGAGCGATGAACCACGAAGACAAGGTGCTTGTCTTCTGTGAACTCAAGGAGTCCGTCAGAACGCTCAAGGCGCTGCTCGCCGAAAAGGGCGTGCAGTGCGTGACGCTGGTAGGCGACGACTCGAACAAGCGCAGGCAGGCGGCCGTGGACCGCTTTCAGCAAGACCTGGATACGCGGGTGTTCGTCGCCACCACCTTGGCCGCAGGCGTGGGCTACAACTTTGACGGCGGCGAACACAGTCATCTTCGCGTCCATGCCCTGGACAGCCGCACTCAAGGATCAAGCCGAGGACCGCGCATACCGCATCGGCCAGAACCGACTGGTGATCGTGAAAATTCTGATGCTGGAGAACACCATCGACGCGGACCTGTGGGAGATGCTCCGGCACAAGAGGGGCATAGCCACGGAAATCCTGAACCCTGAAGAGGCTGAGCAGTTGGCGATGGAAGCATTCGCCGAGCGTCTTGCCGCATGACAACGGAGAAGCAATGAAGCACTACCTTGGTCTCAACGAGTTCGGCTTGCGCCAGAAGCGCGAAGAGTGGGCCGTGTTGTATGAGCCGGGGCGGCTGATCAACAGCCATCTAATGCTCCTGGGCATGTCGGGCGTTGGGAAAAGCTACCAGAGCAAGCTGCTGATTGGTAGTGCTGCGGCGAGCGGCGTCGAGGTGGACGTGTTTGACTGTCACGATGAGTTGCAGTCGATCCCAGGCGCTGTGGCAGTGAAATACTCTCAAGCGACCGGATACGGGTACAACCCGTTGGTACTGAGTACCGATCCGGACTCCGGCGGCGTCAACCGACAGGTCGAGTTTCTCGTGGGCTTGGTCAAGCAGACGACCAAGCAGTTCGGGTCGAAGCAAGAGGCCGTGCTGCGCAATCTGCTCATCGATGTCTACATGGCGCGAGGCATCTGGGCGGACAACGCGCGAAGCTGGCACCGCCAGTGCATCAGTGAGCGGGAACACGCGGCAATGTTGGAAGCGAAGCGCTTCAGCGATCTGCGCAACTACTACCCGACGATGACTGACCTGATGAGCTTCGCGAAGCGCAAAGCGATGGCCTTGCTCATTGGCGGCGACAACAAGTGTGTCACCGCGTTCGAGGCGTTGACGAAGCTGAAGGGGCGACTCAACAACCTGAACTCCAAGTGGGCCAAGGCTCACGATGACGCGGAGATCGACAAGATTCAAAACCAGATCGCGGATGTGAAGAGCAGGGCTGTTGAGACTTACGCGGCGTTCCTCGATGCGATGGAGACGGGCCGCGAGATCGATGACGTGTTCAAGTACGACAGCGTTGACGTGATGACCAGTGTTTTGCAACGCCTGGAAATTCTCGCGGCGGCTGGCATCTTTAGGAGCAATGCGCCGGACTTTCGCGGTGCCAACCTTCGGGTCCACCAGATCAAGTCGCTGACCGACGATCAGCAGGTGATGTTCGTCAAGCTGCGGTTGAGGGAAATCTTCGAAGAGGTGAAGAGACTCGGGCCCACGGCGACAGGTACCGAGTTGAGGCGCGTTTGCTTCATCGACGAAGCGCCTCGGTACATGGTCTCCGACAAGGACGACATCATCAACGTCATCGCGCGCGAGTCGCGTAAATTCGGCCTTGGGCTGTGGTGTGCCGGGCAGGAGCCCACACGTTTCCCCGAGAGTTACGCCTCGAACGTCGGCTGTACGATGGTTCTCGGCATCCATTCGATGTTCTGGAAAGGCGCCATCAGCAACCTTCGCATCACCGAGGACGGGCTGCGCTACATCAAGCCCAAGGAAGTCATCTCAGTCAAGCTGCAAAAGGAAGGGCAGGCCGATCCACCGTTTGTCAACGTGGTCGTGCCGAACCCGAGCAACGAGGCAGGTCGCCGCGCCGTCGAGTTCGCGCGAGGCCATCGCAAGGCGGCGTGATGATGTACGCGGTCGGGCGCACAGGATAATTTCCGCTTCGTACAAATACGCGAGGTATCCATGAAGCTGAAGCCGATGAGTCCGAAGCAGTTCAAGAAGGCGGCTGAGACGATGGGGATGACGGTCACAGAGATGGGAGAAATGCTCGGGCTGGCCGAGGCCTCCTGGAAGCGCTACGCCAGCGGCCAGCGGGAGAAGATACCGGCCTATGTTGCGCAGAGCGTGCGCGCGCATGTGGTTCTTTTCAACAACGGCTTGCTTGAGGAGGCTCGCGGCCGTTGACGTGCGGGTATCCATGGGATACGCTCAGTGGAGCTTGACCACACGCGGAACTAGAGAGAGAGAGCCAGATGTTCTACACGCTACCGGACTATGAGTTCGCTCCAGCGGAGGTCAACTTCGAAGAGATGGGGGCCGAAACGGGTACGCGCGTGTGGCGGGCGGTGCGTTTGTCGGTCCCGAAATTCTGGTTTGTGGTGGAGTTCCACGGGGGAGAACACGACTCCCTGCCGCAAACCGTCATGTGTGCTGAGGTCGAAGCGACGCTCACGTTGCTGAGGGAACCGTGGATCAAAGAAGCCCGTGCGTACCTCGTGTCCCCCGGCTGGGCGAACGCGGATGGTCACCTAGCGATGCAGCCTTTGAAAGAGGTGCTGGAGGGCGCGTACCGACCCGGACTCTTGAAGGGCCTGAAGCCAGCCTACGTCTTCGTGACAGAGGGCGGTAGCCGCCACGTCGAAATCGCTGACCTGGATGAATCGCAGATCAAGAATCTGCGAAGCGTCTGGGGGGGATAGCGGAGCGCACCGTGGGCAGTCCGACATGTCGGCTTGCGGGATGTCCGGCGTCGGAGCTGTCTGGCACGCTGTTCCGGGCGCAGCCGATCGTGCGAGCGCAGGGTGAAGACATCTTCGCCTACGAGTTGCTCTATCGGGGCCAACATCCGTCGCGTTGGGAAAGCGTCGACGCCAGCCTTCTGCGCTACCTTGCCAAGTACGACCTTGGCGTACCCCTGTTCGTGAATCTGTCCAACGAATCGCTTTGCTCGGTGGACGAGGCGCTGGTCGTTGCTGCGCACGAGCGCAACAACGTCTTCTTCGAATGGACGGAGGTGCTCTGCGACGATGCCAGTTTCACGAAGATTGCGCGGCGCATCAATGTGCTGATTGAGAAGGGGATGCGGTTCGTCGTAGATGACGTGGGAACGGGGCGAGACGGCCTCGAACGTATCACCGAACTGGGGAAGGTCTACGCGGCCAAGATCGATGGCCGCCTGTTTCACAAGTCACGACGCTCGGCCGTGACGCGCGACTTGCTCGCGCACATGGTTGCGTGGTGCCGCGACATCGGCATCCTCAGTGTCGCGGAGTGGGTCGAGTCAGAGGGGGACGGTGCCTTGGCGCGACAGCTCGGGTTCGACCTCCTTCAGGGTTTTCATATCCACAGGGGCGTCTCGCTGTCAGGCCTGAGGACGGCAGCACTCGCCTAACTTGCCGGACACCTGTGCCGGTGTATTTCACAGGAACACACTGAGGATCACGAGTATGACCAAGAGCGAAATGATAGATCGCATCGCGGCGGCGGCCGACATTTCAAAGGCTGCGGCGGCGCGAGCGGTCGAAGCCTTCCTGGAAGGCATCAAGGCGACGGTGGCCAACGGAGAGGCGGCCACCTTCATCGGCTTCGGTACTTTCTCCTCATCCAAGCGGGCGGAACGGACGGGGAAGAAGCCGGGGACCGGCGAATCGATCAC
>OBEQ012394759.1_pt1 | contig 111243 bp, 103 predicted proteins | sample 1670901 | NCBI WGS metagenome assembly OBEQ01 (sample SAMEA104232315, study PRJEB22302) | groundwater metagenome | biome: forest; feature: aquifer; material: groundwater | place: USA | collected 2011-08-07 | depth 5.4 m
ATTTGAGAAAGTGTCTATGCTACAAGTACTTACGAACTTTAATTACGAAACCGAACCGCACGAAAGTCCTAACCAATTGCTATTATTCAACTAATGTTGGGACGCTAGTGATTCTATATGAAAAACGATTTTAAACGGCTGGAAACGAAACTGATTTATAAAGCAAGGTTATTTGATCTCAAGAAAGTAAGTATAAAAGCGCCTGATGGACATCGTTTTCACCATGAGGTCATTATTCATCCGGGAGCAGCGGTCATCGTTCCAATGCTTTCAAAAAATAAGTTTATTTTGATCAGACAATACCGCTCGGCAGTGGATGATATGCTGTGGGAGTTTCCAGCTGGAACGCTTGAGGCAGGAGAAGCCCCACTCGCTTGTGCTAAGCGGGAAATTATAGAAGAAATTGGGTTTCAAGCCAAAAAGTGGCAGAAGCTCGTTTCGTTTTACCCTGCGCCTGGAATTTCTACAGAGTTTATGCACATTTTTTTGGCTTCCAATTTAACGCCGAAACGGAGCCAATTAGATAAAGATGAATTTATTGAAACGGAAATTGTCTCTTTTCGGCGCTTACAAAAAATGATTTTAGATGGTACTATAGTAGATGCTAAAACAATGCTTGGGTTTTTCTATTACTGCCAGAAGTTTAAGGCCCGCTCATAAAGCTATTTTGCCTTTGAGCTGATAAAAAACCTCGAGGAGTTAACATGGGTAAACGTATTATGATCGTTGATGATGAAATGGACTTTGTTGAAATAGTTAAAGTGAGGCTTGAGGCGAGTGGTTATGAAGTGGCGACATCTTGTGGCGAACAAGGTCTCGAAGATATTCGAAGTTGTAAGCCGGATTTAATCCTCCTTGATGTGACGATGCCCGGCCTTGATGGATTTGCAATCATTCGCGAACTCAAAAGAGATCCCGACTTATCAAAAGTTCCCGTCATCATTTTTTCCGGGAAACCAAAAGCCGCAATGCTTGAACTTTTCGGTCCGGAAGGGATTGCGGGTTATATTTCGAAACCTTGCGATCCAAAAGATATGCTGGCCCAAATTAAACAAACTCTCAGCTCGTAACCGCTAAAAAACGCCTAGAACTTCTTTCCAAGTTGATTTCCAGGTCTAAACCCTGTAAAATACTTCAGGGTTTTTTTCACAATTCTTTTAACTCTTTTATTGAAAAGAACTTACAAATGAAACCTATTTTGCCCAGGCGGCTTGAAGATCCGGAACTTAAAAAGCATAAGAACCAAATTCTTTCTGAACCCGTTCGCCAAATTGATCTTGAAAAAACTCAGACAGTAGGCGCGCTTGTAGAATCATTCCAGGATGCTTCAATCCAAGCAAGAAATGTTGGCAAGGTCGCAAAAGTATATGAACGTATGTTGACTGATCCGGAGCGGCCGACGATTTTGCTTGGTCTTGCGGGCCCCTTGATTGCAGCCGGCCTTAGGAAAGTGATCCGTGATATGGTGGAATATGGGCTTGTGGATGTCGTTGTGGCGACGGGAGCCATTCTTTATCAAGATTACTATCAAGCGCAAGGCTATCAGCATTTCAAGGGAACCCCTGAGGCAGACGATCGAAAACTGAGAGATCTTTTGATTGATCGGATTTATGATACTTTTGTGGATGAGGAAAAATTTAATATTTTGGATACTAAAATAGGACGTTTTGCGGACGAACTCCCGCCGGGTGAATATTCCAGCAGATCATTTTTACTTGAACTTTCAAAAGATATCATGGATCCAAATTCAATTTTGAGAACGGCTTTTCGCCGCGGGATTCCGGTTTTTTCACCAGCGCTTAATGATTCCAGTATCGGCATAGGATTAACAGAGCATTACCATAGAGCCCGATTAAACAATCGAAAAGGAGTAATTATTAACTCGATCCGGGATAACTATGAACTGACACAAATCGTAGTTAAATCCAAGCGAACAGCTGCCGTCTACGTGGCGGGCGGAGTTCCAAAAAACTTTATCAACGATTCCATTGTGATGGCCTACATTTTTGGTCGTGATACAGGAGGGCATAAATATGCTATTCAGGTGACAGCGGATGCGCCTCATTGGGGCGGATTAAGCGGAAGCACGCTTTCGGAAGCCACCTCTTGGGGGAAAGTGAATCGGGAAGCATCTACTGCCATGGCGTTTATCGAGCCCTCAGTATCATTACCTCTTGTTGTTGCTTATGCGTTGCAAAAAGAATTGTATCAAAAACGTACGAAGATCAAGTTTCAATGGAGCGATGATGTTTTAGAGAAAATTGAATATAATTCTGCATCGTCATTGAGAAGAGTCCGTAGGACAACGAAGCAATCTAAGAATCTGAGATTGCCGCGCCCGCCAAAAATCATGGCGGGCTCGCAATGACGTGAGGAACTAATTATGAAAGCAATCGTGACAGGTGGAGCAGGTTTTATTGGTTCTAATTTGGCACTGGCTTTAGAGGAGCTCGGTGCAGACGTGGTGGTGATTGATGATTTTTCTCAAGGAAATTTCGAAAACCTGAAAAATTTCCGTGAAGAGCTCTTGGCGCAGGATGTAAACGAAGTGGTTTTGGAAAAATTAGGACGTATCGACGTTATCTTTCATCAGGCAGCACTTACGGATACGACCGTGGCTGATCAGAAGAGAATGATGTTTAATAATCTTGAAGGTTTCCGGAAAATATTGACTTTCTCGATTCAAAATCACGTGAAGTTGATTTATGCTTCTTCAGCTGGCGTTTATGGAAACGAACCTGCGCCTCAAAGGGAGAAAGGCCCGCTAAACCCGCTTAACATTTATGCCTTTTCAAAATATGCAGGCGATCAATTGGCGGAGCGTGCTATGAAAGAGGCGAAAAGCCTGATTGTGGGTCTTCGCTATTTTAATGTGTTTGGCTGCGGCGAAAAGCACAAAGGCAAGTACGCAAGCATGATTTATCAGTTGTCAGAACAAATGAGACAAGGGAAGAGGCCAAGGATTTTCCATGATGGAGAACAGACGCGAGACCATATTTATGTGAAAGATGTGGTCGAGGCAAATTTAAAAGCAGTGGATGCAAAACAAAGCGGAGTTGTTAATATTGGAACTGGGAAAGCAACCTCGTTTAATCGCCTGATTGAAATTTTAAATGAAGTTCTCGGAACACGATTAGCTCCTGATTACTTTGACAACCCCTACAGCTTTTATCAGACCAGCACCCAAGCGGATACCGTTCATGCCAAAAGGCTATTTGGTTTTGAAGCCCGCTATACCGTGGAGCAGGGAATTAGCGACTATTTGACCGCGTTTTGTCAACTCAAACCTCAAAAAGTTGTCTCAGCTGAAATTTAATTGTACTTCCTGTAGTTTCTACCCAAAAGCTTTATCAGTTTTTCTATTCTTTCGACCATTTTTCTTTGCAATTTACGCCATTCGATATTCTTAAGTGTTTGTATGGCCGTTTCTTTTTTTTCGAAGGGAACTAAAAACAGATACGCTGTAGGAACAACAAATAAGGTCAGAAGGGTAGAAACGGTAAGGCCGCCGATCACAGCGATTGCCATTGGAACTCGAGTTTCAGCGCCTGGGCCGAGTGCTAACGCAGGAGGAATGGCAGCCGCAAGCGTTGAGACCGAAGTCATCACAACGGGTCTTAAGCGAATGGGACAAGCTTTTTTTAACGCTTCGAGTGGGCTGAGACCTTGTTCTCGCATCTGATTGGTGAATTCCACAAGAAGAATGGAGTTTTTCTTTACAATTCCAAGAAGTAAAATTAAGCCAATGAAACTGAAAATGTTGAGCGATTGATTGCTGATAAGAAGTGCGATAAAAGCGCCGGAAAAACTGAAAGGTAAAGCAAGCAGCACCGTAAACGGATGAATCGCATGATTAAATTGAGAGGCCAAAATCATGTAGGCGACAATAATGCCAACCCAAAGCGCAAACATGAGACTTTGAAATGATTCCTTAAAGGTTTGACTCGTGCCGCTAAAAACTACGCGATAACCTTCTGGCAATACCTTGTGACTGATCTCGCGGGCTGTTTTAATGGCTGTCGCCTGCGATTTGCCTGAAGCAACATTAGCGAAAATGCCGATGGCTCTTTCGCGGCCCCGGCGAGTGATGGCGAGGAGACTTGGGCTTTCTTTGAGTTTGATGACGTCGCCAAGGCGCACCATTTCAGCCCGATTGTTCCAAACATATAGTTTTTGGATATCCGTCGGTTGAGTTCTTTGATCATCGATGGCTTGGACTCTGACATCGTAACGCTTGCCGCCTTTGGTGTATTTGGCGACACGAACACCGCCAATCATTGCGTTGATGGTCCGAGCAATCGCTCCGATACTCACTCCACGTTCAAAGGCTAGATCCCGATCTGGATAAATTTTCACTTCAGGCATTCCTAATTGATAATCCGTATCGACATCTTGAAAGAGATTGCTTTCTTTCATCTTTTTTTGAATTTCATCACTGTAACCGGCAAGCTTTTCCCACTCGGGGCCGCGGATGGTAAATTCCACAGGGAAACCACGCTGGGCCGCAAAACCTCGCATTGAAAGATCTTGGATGATCGCTTTGACATCTGGAATTTTATTGAATTCCTGGCGGAAGTACTCCATCAGTTCTCGTTGGTTCAGGCGATGTCTTTTTTTGGGATCGCGAGGACGCTCATAAGGCTGCTTCAAGCTCATAAAAAGCATTCCCGTATTGACCTCACCTCCTCCAAAGCCGCCAACAGCTCCATAATATCTCCGGATTTCGGGCCGCTTCATGGCAATCGCCTCCGCTTGTTTAAATCGTTCGTTTGTCAACTCGATTGAAGATCCAATCGGAGTTTGTAAGCGTACGAGAAACATGCTTTGGTCTTGAGCCGGGACGAATTCTTTTCGGATTAAAGGGAGCGTCCCCATGGAGAAAATGAAAAACATAACAGCTCCAACCAAAACTTTTTTCTTATGACGTAAAGCAACAACGAGCCACTTTCTATAAATTTCGGTCATGCGAACAATTCCGCGTTCAAAGGCTTTCCCAAAGCGGGTTTTCCGTTCACCCAGTTCCAAAAATTGGGAACAGCGCATCGGGGCAAGGGTCAATGCCTCAAGCAAAGAAAGTCCAACTGCAACTGAGATGGTAACGCCGAACTGAAAGAAAAATTTTCCAATGATTCCCTTCATAAAAGCCACGGGCAGGAACACGGCAACGATCGCAAGGGTGGCAGCAATCGCTGCAAAAGTAATTTCGTTCGTCCCGCTTGAAGCAGCTTCGATACGGTTTTTACCCATTTCACGGTGTCTGACAATATTTTCAAGAACCATGATGGCGTCATCCACCACGATTCCAATAGCAAGCGAAAGCCCAAGAAGCGTGAAGGTGTTCAGGGTGAATCCAGCAAATTTCAATACCATAAAGGTACCCAAAATAGAAGTCGGGATGGCCAGTAAAATGTTGAGGTTGGTGCTCCAAGATCCGAAAAAGAGCCAGCAGACGAGGGAAGTTAAGAGAGCTGATAGAATTAAGGTGAAGATTAATTCCTGGACTGCATCCTCAATAAATTTGCTGCTGTCGAAGTTAATACCGATTTCGTATCCTTGAGGCATTTCGCGCTTCAGTTCTTCCACCCGTTTTCGCACTTTTTTTGCTACGGCAACCGTATTAGCTCCACGTTGTTTTCGAATTCCGAGACCTACCGCTGGTTTCCCCATAATCCGGGAAAGTCTTCGCAAGTCAGAGAGTCCGTCTTCAATTGTGGCAACTTCTTTGAGAAGGATAGGTTTGTAAATCGGGCCGTTTGCGCGCCGATTGATTACGATTTTTTCAAATTCTCCAACGGAGCGGGCTTCACCCATTGCGCGGACGTTTGTTTCCCGTTTTTCAGTTTCGAGCCGGCCCGCGGGTATTTCGACATGTTCTTCTTGAATTGCGCTAATGACATCTTCGACCGTAAGCTGATAGGCATCCAATTTTTTAGTGTCGAGCCAAACTCTTAAATTCCTTTCGCGAAAACCACCCAGGAAAATGTCGCCCACGCCCGCTACAGTTTTAAATCGGTCTTTAACTTGGTTCTCCACAAATTCCATCAGCTCTCTTAAAGGGCGAGTGGTTGAGACACCCACCCACATAATGGGCTGATCCTCTGGATTGGCTTTTGTGATGACCGGAGGATCAATTTCCCGCGGAAGACGTCGCTGGGCTTCTGAAAGTTTACTCTGAACCTCCTGGAGGGCCACATCGATATCCCGATCCAGCTCAAACTCGATTGAAATCTCAGCTTGCCCTTGCTTTGTCGATGAAGAAACTTCGCGAAGGCCTTGCACTCCCATGACAGCATCTTCAATGACGTCTACAACATCTGTTTCCATAACTTCCGGAGCGGCCCCTTCCCAGGTAACATTAATGGTCAAAACAGGGAAGTCGACATCCGGCATTTGACCCACGCCCATCCCTTTGAAACTTAGGAAACCAAAGAGCATGAGGCCCAGCATCAGCATCCAGGCAAACACCGGATTTTTAATCGAAATTTCGGATAAATTCATGGAACTTCCCCAATGGCTACTTTAAATTGCCAGTAATTTTCTCTCATTTGATAGTGCACTTCATTGGTTTGCCGGCGCGTATCATAAAGCTCCTGGAGAGCTTCGAGAACGTCTAGGTTGGAGACCAAATTATGCGAGTAATCCTCTTTCTGAAGGTTGAAGTTATTTTCAGAAGCTGTGACTGCTTCTTCTAACGCTTTTGATTGATTTAAGGAAGCCAGGCAATTTTGGTAGGCTTGTTTGATTTCTAGATCGGCCTGACGTTTTTCAAGTGAGTAACTGAGTTTCGATTCTTTCCAGCGCGTTACCGCTTGCTTCAAATTGCCAAGATTCTCACCACCTCTCGAAAGAGGGACATTGATCTTAAACAAGACATCCCAACTGATACCCGATTGAAAACCTTCGCGTTTTTCGTAGACGTTGCTATCTAAAGAAATTTCAGGCCAAAACTTGCTCTGGGCTTCAATCACGCCTCGCCACATTGTTTTCATCGCTTGTTTTGAAGCTTCTACGTCAGGCCGTACTTCAACCAATTCCAGATAGCCTTCAAGTTCTGGTGTTATCTCAACGATTGGCGTATCGTCTTGAAGTCGTTTTGGGTCAACCGTGGTTCCCACTAGAAATTCTAAAACGTGGACAGAAACGGCGTAAAGACCGTGGACCCGTGCTAATTCAGATTCCAGAATTTTCATTCGTGAAGTTGCGGTCGCCAATTCACTGGTTCTGGATCTGCCAATTTTTTCTCGTTCCGCAAGTTCCTGGATACGTTCTTCATAAGATTTATGAATCCCTTCGATAATTTCACGGTCTCGCGCTTCTTTCAAAACGGCGTAGAAGGCCCGAGCAACATCCATAAAAAGCAATTGTTCCGCTCGGATTCTTTCTTGTTTGCGTTGTTTTTTTAAGCTTCCAGCTGCTCCCAAAGCGGCAATTGATTTAAAACCTTGAAAGAGAGGCTGAGTGATTACAAACTTTCGCTCACGCCTATCTCGCGCTGTAAAGGTACTTCCGACTGTTGAACTACCACCACCACTTTGGTTGCCCAGTGAATCCTGCCTAAAATGGGTAATCAGGAAATCTACGTCGCCAAATATTTCACCTGTTGCTTTAAGAAATTCAGCTTCGGTTTCTTCAATCGCTTCCTTTTTGATGGCAATGGTTTCACTTCGTTTCAGCGCCATTTGGTAGCAATCAAGAAGCGAAAGCGATGGCGCCACTGATTTTTGGGTTGCGCGGGTTGGTTCCAGGTCTTTGTGCGGAGGTTTTTTTGCGATCGCCCACCCTTTTGGCACACTTATAAATATGAATAAATATAAAAATACGATTCCTGTTGTCAGAATCGTTCTCGACTTTGCAAAAGAAGTTTTTTTTCGTGAACATTTTTTCATATTTTAGATTTGTTTGGGGTTCATCAAAACGCCGCCCATGGTTTCGGACAAGAGTGCGTAAAATCGATTTATGGTTCTTTTTTCAGCGGGACTGAATTGCGTCAAGGTTTTCAGTAGAATACGCAAGACGTATGTTTGAATATTACGAACCATCTTTTTTCCTTTGGGCTGAATTTGAAGCAAATAAACGCGGCGATCTTTGGGATGGGGAAGTCTTTTGATACATTTGCTTTTCTCGAGACGATCAACGAGATTGGTTACAGCTGGTTTTGAAATATGGAGTTCTTTGCTGGCCTGCGTCATAGGCATTGCCTCAGAGGCCATCAATTGGTTAAGAAGTGCATATTGGGGTAGGGTAATGCCCATTTTGGTTAAGATGATGGTATAGAGGCGTGGAAACTTTAACTGGGATTCTCGGAAGTAATGGATAAATTCATTTTTTTCGTCCATCACGTCCTCCCTTAAGATTTTGAAGAAGTTTCATTTGCGGTTGCTGGAAGAAGCTTTTGCTAAAAGATGTACCTCATAAAGGTTTATATATTTAATAGTTAATATATTTAACTATTTGATAGGTTAATGATAGTTCAAATTCAAGTGGAATACAAGTTATTTTCGCTTAAGCTTTGGGCTTGTTGAGTGGACGCTCAGGACTTGCTTTAAGATGTCTTTTACAAAAATAGTGGAAGGCTGTATAATTCTCGCTATTAAGAAGTATTTCTTGCCTTAAGTTTTCCTAAGCTTAAGCAGCTCAGCTTCTGCCAAGAAGCGTGGCGGACACGTACTCATAAATGCTGGTGTAGCTCAGTTGGTAGAGCAGCTGTTTCGTAAACAGCAGGTCGTCAGTTCGAGCCTGACCACCAGCTTATTTTAAATGGCGACGATTTCTTAAAGGATCCCACAAAGGTTCCGCGTATCCACTGTCAGTTTAACGGGAAAGTCTGCGGGGGACCCAGCATTTTTTCGACTAATTTTCGAATGAGGTTAGCTGTTATTTTTTCTCAGGTAGGCTGGTAAAATTTTAAGGAGGTATCGGTATTTGGCAACAGTTCGTCGGGCAACTTTTATTCCTTCCTGTTGCAAGAGTTCCACTAATTTTGCATCACTCAACGGTTTTTGCTTATTTTCGCATCCGATCAAACGTTTCAACCGCTCCAAAGCACTTTTTTGGGATTCGTCGACACCATTGTCAGATTCCAGTTTGCTTGAGAAAAAACTTTTGTAAGGAATGGTGCCTTGCGGAGTATCCATATACTTTCCTTGAATGGCACGACTGACCGTTGATTCGTGGACGCCGATTTTCTCAGCAATGTCTTTTAGGCGAAGGGGTCTGAGGGAGGAAAAGCCTTTTGTGAAAAAGTCACGTTGTGCTTTTACCAATTCTTCCGTAATTTGTTGCATTGTCGATTTTCGTTGTGCGATGGCTCGAACCAAATCTAACCCCGCTTGTATTTTTTCACGTAGGAAGGCTTTGGTTTTTGGATCCAAATCCTTCCGTTTCATCATTTCGCGGTAAGCTGGATTGATGCGCAGCGATGGTATGAATTCATGGTTGAGCTCAATGATCAATTCATCTTCGTGTTCTGGTGACATTGAGACAACCGCATCTGGAATTACAAAATTGGGTTTTTCTTGATAAAAAATCCGGCCCGGTTTTGGTTCTAAATGTGAAATTTGAGTAAAGGCCTCTTTTATCCTTTGTGGGGAAACATTGAGCAGGCGGGTGAGTTGACTAAGTTGTTTCCGCTCAAGAAGTGGCATATGTTCGCGAATAATGGTTTGAGCCAATGACGTTTCACCTTTTTGTTTTTTTAGTTGAATCAAAAGAATTTCGCTGAGACTTCGACCGCCGACTCCAGGGGGATCAAGGGATTGAATTTGAGCCAAGATTTTTTCAATCTCCTGAGTAGGCGTTTTTGTTTCGAGGGCAAGCTCGTCCACCGAAACAGCTAATTGTCCGTCATCGTTGATATTTCCTATAATTTCTTCAGCAATTTTTCGTTCCGTTTCCGATAAATCCAAAAGCCCCAGCTGCCATTCGAGATATTCAGTAAGGGTCGGCGGTTTCGTTAAAATTGATTCTTGATAGTTTCGTTTCTTTTGGATTTCGTCTGTGTCATTTTCAGAAAAATGCTGAAAAAGGTCGTCATATTTACGGACCTTGTCGAAAGCTTCGATTTGTTGGAGGATGTCTTGGACTTGATTTGATTCAGAAGAGCCGTTTTCGGACTCAAGCTCTGCGGAAGGTTCTTCGTCTCGATCGGGAGATGATTCTTCTAGAACGGGGTTTTGTTCTAATTCTTGGTCGATTCTTTGATCAAGTTCAAAGATGGGTAGTTCAAGAAGTTTGAGAAATTGCCTAAGTTGTGGCGCTAGAATGAGTTTTTGTGTCTGCGTTTGTGATAGTCTTTGTTCCATGCTAGAAGCGTACCACTTCTAGGATTTTTTGTCAAAATTCTTTATCTTTTGTAAGTAGCTTAAAATAAATATGTTGCGATTATATTGACAGATAAAAAAGCGACGTTTATAATATTTGTTTTAAAAAGGGTGTCATTTACCACGAAGGCTGGCCGTCGTGGTTTTTTTATTGTGAATATGGCAAATATAAACCCAAAATCTGAGAGCGGCACTTCAATCAAATTGGCAGAAAAACCGACTCTTCCACGCAAAAAGAATGTTCCAGAAGGTCTGTGGACGAAATGTTTGTCCTGCAATCATGTTGTTTACACCAAAGCGCTACGCGAAAATTTATCGGTTTGCCCGAAGTGTAACTATCATTTCGTTATTGGAGCCCAGGAGCGCTTAGAACAGCTGATCGATCCGGGAACGTTTAAAGAGTTTGATGCCAAGCTTAAAACTTGCGACCCGCTTAACTTCAAGGCAACGAAATCATATTTAGAAAAAGTAAAACAGGATCAGAAAAAAACAGGCTTGGAAGAAGCAGCTGTTACCGGTGCGGGATTGTGTGATGGAATCAAAATTGCCTTTGGCGTAACGGATTCGCGCTTCATCATGGGATCCATGGGGTCGGTAGTAGGCGAAAAGATCACAAGACTCATTGAACACGCCATCGAAGAAAAACTTCCTCTTCTTATTGTTTCTGGCTCTGGCGGCGGTGCTCGAATGTATGAAGGGGCATTGAGTTTGATGCAAATGGCAAAGACATCCGCTGCTTTGAGCCGCTTTTCAAAAATAAAACAGCCTTACATTTCAGTGCTGACACATCCGACCATGGGAGGCGTGATGGCAAGTTTTGCTTCCTTGGGTGATTTCATTATTGCAGAGCCCAAAGCACTCATTGGTTTCGCAGGGCCCCGCGTGATTGAACAGACCATCCGCCAAAAGTTGCCGTCTGATTTTCAAACTTCCGAATTTCTGCTGGAGCACGGTTTAATTGATTTGGTGGTTCCAAGAAAAGAATTAAAACAAACGATCGTTCGTACGATTTCATACTGTACAAAGCGTTCCTGAAATTAATATGGCAGACGTTCGAATTAAAAACATAACGAAGACGTATCCTGGTGACGTCGTCGCTGTTAACAATGTCAGTCTTGATGTGGCGGACAAAGAATTTGTCGTACTGGTAGGACCGTCAGGGTGCGGCAAATCAACAACGCTTCGGATGGTAGCAGGCCTTGAGACCATTACAAAAGGGGAAATTTACATTAACGCCCAGATGGTCAATGATGTCCCCGCAAAAAATCGGGATATTGCGATGGTGTTTCAAAATTACGCTTTGTATCCTCATATGAGCGTCTATGACAATTTGGCTTTTGGCCTCAAGCTCCGTCATTTTCCTGTGAGTGAAGTCGAGCGGCGCGTCCGGGAAGCGGCTGAGATTTTGGGGATTACGGATCGCCTCAAACGGAAGCCGAAGGAGCTTTCCGGCGGTGAGCGCCAGCGCGTAGCGGTAGGCCGCGCCATCGTCCGTAAGCCGAAAGTGTTTTTATTCGATGAACCTCTCAGCAATTTGGATGCGAAGCTTCGGGTTCAGATGCGAATGGAAATTCAAAAACTGCATAATCGACTTCAGTCGACGATGATTTATGTAACGCATGACCAAATCGAGGCGCTCACCCTTGGTGACCGAATTGTGGTCATGAAAGATGGAGTCATTCAGCAGATTGCCGATCCCATAAGGTTATATGAGTCTCCCACTAATAAATTTGTTGCCGGTTTTATCGGTTCCCCACCTTCAAACTTCTTGAGAGGCAAAATCGTTCCCACAAATGGGGAGCTCCATTTTATGGACGAAGGAATTCGGCTAAAAATTTTGAAGCAGCATCATGAGAAATTGGCTCCTTTTATCAATCAGGAAATTTTCCTTGGGATTCGGCCTGAAGATGTTTATGACAAGCTTTTCGCGCAAGACGCCTCTGAAGAGTTTATCATCACCGCAACCGTAGAGCTGGTGGAACCGATGGGTTCTGAAATTTATCTTTATTTCTCAGTAGGACGCAATAATTTTATTGCTCGAGTCAACAACCAAGATACCGCCACGCCCAATCAAGATCTTCAACTCGTTTTTGATATGTCCAAGGCACATTTTTTTGACCCGAGAACCGAAGACGCCATTTTTTAATTTACAGCGTTGAGATCAATCTTTTTCGTTTGAGGCGCTATGCCCATTTCATGAAGCAACTGGCTACCTCTCTATCCCGGAGTTGGATCCAAAAGCTGTTGCTTGTCGTTGCAGGTATCATTCTTTTTTTGCTCGGTTATTTATGTATTTTTGTTTTGAATGATACTGATACCGCTCGGATTTCGTACCGCCTCGAAATTGCTTCCGTTTTATTTGCTTTTTTTATCCCTACCATTCTGGCGTGGTCTGGTTCTCGTTTTCTGTGCCTCGCTTTCTTCAGTCCCGTATCCATTATTTTTTCAATTTTAGCCGCTTGGGCAGCCAACGTTCCCTCTTATTTACTTTTTGCAGCAGCTCAAGTTCTCCTTTCTTCTTTGTTGTTTTCTTTAGATCAAAGAAAGAATGCAGAGGTGATTGCACGCAATGTTGAAATTGAAAAAGCCACCAACGAAAAAAATGATATGGAACTTGCTTTTAAAAATGAGGGTACGAGCATCAGCGTGCTTTTTGAAAAATATACAAGCTATTACAACCTTCGAAATCTTGCGACTGAATTTTCCACAACCCTTTCGCTAAAAGAATTAAGTCAAATGATTGTTTCGAAGACAATGGAACTTTTACCCCATTCCAATTGGTGTCTTTTGTTTCTTCCAGAACCTCAAAGTGGAAGTCTTTCATTGGTGGCTTCAAAGAGCGTGGAAGCGGAAGGTAAACGAAAGGCGAAGGGGGGCGATTTGTTCGATTTCTGGGTTCTACGGAACAAACAATCTCTAATCGTAACCGATATTCAGAAAGACTTTCGTTTTGACCTACAGAAAGCACAAGAAACGGATCACGTCCGAAGCGTCCTAGCTTCTCCTTTAATTCATGAAGGCAAGGCAGTAGGAACTCTGAGAGTTAATTCTCCACAAGCTCTGGCGTTCAGCACAGACGATCTTAGGCTTTTAGATGCGATTTCAACGCTTGCTTCGTCTGCCGTTTCCAACGCCATTTTATTTCAGAAGACAGAAGAGCTTGCCATTCGTGATTCTTTAACGGGACTTTATGTGCAACGATACTTTTTGGAACGTTTGTCAGAGGAACATCGACGCAGTCTTTTAACGAATACACCCCTTACGCTCTTGATGTGTGACTTGGATCATTTTAAAGTTTGTAATGATCAATATGGACATGGTGTTGGCGATTATGCATTGGCTAAGACCTCTGAAATTATTTCGAAACAGGCAAATGGCGGGATCGTGGCTAGATATGGGGGTGAGGAGTTTGCAATCTTGCTTCCAAAAATTTCGATCCAGGAAGGCTGCGCCCTTGCAGAATCAATTAGAACTGCTATTGCTGGCATGAATTTGAGTGTTCGTCGCGAAACAATCCCCATCACCATTTCGATCGGTATTGCATCAATTCCATCAGACACTTTAGATTCCGAAGAACTGATTCGGATTGCCGACCGAAGACTTTACCAAGCGAAGACAAACGGGAGAAATCAAGTATGTGGCGCCGAATAGGAATTTTTTTGAGCGTTTTCATGCTTGGCTTCCTTCATGTCAGCAGAAATGTTGAACCCTCGTATTTGTTTTTTTTAATTCCTTTTGTATTTCTCTTTGTTTTTTATTTTTTAATCATCCAAGATTTTTCTTCTATTGTTGCTGCTTTTGGTCTTTCTATTTTTTCCATAGTTTACGCAATCGGACAGACTCAAAACCCAGTCTATTTGTTACTTCTCCTCATCCTCATTTTGGTTTTTGGCGGCGCTCTTCTTTATTTAAAAAATTGGAATCGGAAAGTAGATGAGGCGGAGCAGAAGAAGCAATTGATGTTTCAGGAAGCTAAAGCGCTCCAAGAACGCTATCAGGTTCGGGTCGAAAGCCTGAAACATTTGGAGCAACGGGTGAATAGTTTAGTGCACTTATTTGAGATGGCCCGTGACTTCAACGAATGTCTTAATTTTTCAGAAATGCTTTCGGTGATCGATCAGAAAATTTCCCGAGAGCTTTCTTTTGTAAGAGGAACGTTGATTTTACTTCCGAATAATTTTAAAGAAAATAAACAAGTTGAGCTTTGTCTTGCCTTTGGTTCTGAGAAAAGAAGTCCCGAGAATTTTTTAGAATCGTTTGCGGCTGAATGTTTAAAAACCGTAACACTGATAAATCAAACGATTAAGTTTGAATCTAGCAGGGAAGAGAAAAGTAATCGGTTTGCTCCTTATGGGGTTAAGTTTCCGCTTTGGCTCTTTCCGCTTTTGGTGGAGCGGCAGTTGATTGCTTTAATGGCCATTGAAGGAGGCGGTGCGAACGATTTTCAAAAGTTTGAGGTCTTGGCTTCCCAATTAGCCTTGCAGGTCAAAAAAATTCGGCTTTATGAAACGGTAAAAGAGAACTCCATTGTTGACGGTCTTACAAACGTTTTTGTGCGCAGACATTTTATGGAACGTTTTCAGGAGGAATTGAAGCGAGCATTTCGTTACCAGTTTCCCCTTTCAGTTTTAATGGTAGACGTTGATCACTTCAAAAGTTATAATGACAAATTCGGACATCTTGTTGGCGATAAAACGCTTCGGGAAGTGGCGCAAGTGATTCGGGAAAATGTACGCCGTGTCGATGTGATTGGACGGTACGGCGGAGAAGAGTTCGTGATTGTGGCGCCTGAAATTACGAAAATTCAGGGACAAGAGCTTGCCGAAAGAATTCGCTCTGCCGTCGCGAAGAAACGATTGCGTATCTATGATGAGGAAACACAGATTACGGTGAGCATCGGAATCAGTTCCTTTCCAGAAGATTTGTCCAATAAACCCTATGGCGATTTTTCAGAAGCTTGTCTATCAGCACTTCTGGAAAGAGCTGATCAAGCCCTGTACAAAGCTAAAGAAGAAGGTCGTAATCGAGTAGTCGCTTATCGATAAGAGGGGGCTCGGCTGAGGGGAAAAGGGGGTTGAGATGAAATTTTTTCTAGATACGGCAAATTTGGATGAAATCCGAGAAGCAACAAGTTGGGGAGTCCTGGACGGCATTACAACAAATCCATCCCTCGTGGGCAAGGAAGGCCGGGATTTCAAGGAGTTAATCCGCGAGATTTGCAGCATCGTAGACGGCCCGATCAGCGCCGAGGTGGTTGCGCTCACCAAAGATGAAATGCTTCAAGAGGCACACGAATTAGCCAAAATTCATCGGAACATTGTGGTGAAAATTCCTTTAATTGTAGAAGGATTGAAGGCGGTAAAAGTTTTAAGCCGAGAGGGAATTAAAACAAACGTGACGCTTTGTTTCTCCGCCAATCAGGCGTTACTTGCCGCAAAGGCTGGGGCGAGTTATATCAGCCCGTTTGTTGGACGCTTAGATGATATTTCGCATGATGGGATGGCTCTTATCCAGGATATCAAAACGATCTACGCGAATTATGGCTTTTCGACGCAAGTGCTCACTGCAAGCATTCGAGATCCTCTTCATGTCCTTGAAGCAGCAAAAATGGGATCTGATGTCGCAACAATGCCATTCAAAGTGCTTGAGCAGCTTGTGAAACATCCGCTGACTGATATTGGTTTAAAGCGGTTCTTAGCGGATTGGGATAAATACATCAAAGAAAAAGAAGGTTTTCTGAAAGCGCACGGAGTTTCCTAAACGATGTACTTCCGCTTTCCAAAGGCTAAGTTTTTTTTCTGCCTTTGTTTTTTCTCTGCGATCGTTGTTTCTCCTCTTTTTTTCCATTCTTTAAGTTTCGCTGCTCAGAGCGAAGAACAAACGAAAAAGCCAAGCGATGAAATTGAAGCAGTGGCGGATAACCTTCAATATCTCAAAGCAGATCGGAAGCTGGTGGGCGATGGGAATGTGGTAATCAGTTATGGAGATATCGAGTTAACCGCCGATCACGCAGAAATTCAAGTGGATACTAAGAAAGCTCATGCTACAGGTCATGTTGTGGTTCGTCAAAAAGGAGGCGGAATCATCTCGGGCGAGGAAGTATTTTTTGATTTCAAGAATTATCAAGGCACTTTTCCAAACGGCCGCCTCTTTCATTTTCCGTGGTATGGTTACGGTGAACGCCTGGAACAAGTCAATAAGGGGAAAATTAAAGCTCAAAACGTTTTCATCACTTCTTGCGATCTTCCACATCCTCACTATGACATTAAAGCAAAAGAAGCCTACGTCTATCCAGGAGATAAAATTGTAGCGAAGAACGTTGTATTCCGTATTTTGGAAGTTCCTGTTTTTTGGTGGCCTTATTTGGTGATTCCTCTCGACAATAATTCTCCCTTTGACATAACACCGGGATACTCTAATGCACGCGGCGCGTTCATACTCGTTTCAAAAGGTTTTGCCGTAAACAAGAACGTGCATGGACGGCTTCATTTTGATTGGTATTCAAAGCGCGGATTCGGCTATGGTGCGAATATCGATTATAAATTTGACCAACTTGGTATGGGTCAGGTTAAGCTTTATGGAATCAAGGACAGGCGTTCTCCGGACCAAAGAGCTTCCAATCCCTTTGCCAATGAAAATCGCAAGGAAAAATATCGAGGTCGGGTGAGTTGGAAGCATCGAATGAGGCTCGATCCATTGACCACGCTTCAAATGCAATGGCATGAATTAAGTGATGCTCGTTTTTTACAGGACTTTTTCGAACGTGAGTATCAAGCGGAAACCGATCCCCAATCGTTTATCACCATCACCAGAAATGCAGATCAATATAGTTTGCTCACGCACATTGAAAAACGCACGAACCGTTTTCAGAGTGTCGGAGAAAAATTACCGGAAGTTGTGTTTACTTGGCTAAGGAAACCACTCTTCGGTACCAACTTTTACTACACGAATGAGGAAGGTTTTTTGAACTTCAATCAAACCAGAGCGTTTTCGCCGGATGGCCCAAGCACCTTCCAGTTTTACACGGATCAAGAACTTTCATATCCGCTTCATTTTTTTCGGTTTTATAACTTTGTCCCATTTACTAATTTTCGGGAGGATTATTTTACAAAAGGACTTAACAAAGAAGTGGGACTTGGCCGATTCATTGGCGGCATGGGGTTCGATTCGAGCACGCGGTTTTACAGAACCTGGGATTATCAAGGAAATTTTTTAGGAATTAAAATTAATCAACTGCGTCATGTGTTAGAGCCGATTGTTCAATATAATTCCATCAAATTGGCGAATCAGCATGCATCCAATTTAATCCAAACCAGCCGAGGTGACCAGCTGGATCTGCAGGATATCTTGACGTTTGGGGTTGAAAATCGAATCCAGACGAAACGAAAAATCAAAAACAGCACTCAACGAATTGATTTGGTTAGCTTTAATGCTTTCGTAGATTATTCATTCGGGCCTGGATCAGATCTCTTGCCCACTCGTGAAAATCGGTTTATCGAGGGACGTACCGAAGTCGTGTTGCGCCCTTATGATTGGTTCGCGCTGAGAATGAACACGGTTTATGATCTTGTTGACTATAAATTTAGATCCAACTATTTGGACATGGCTTTGGATCCGGGCCGACTGCATCTCGTTTTGAGCCATCGGTACAATAGAAGTCGCGCAGTAAGTTCTGTCAATGGGGTTCTGGACCAGAACTCAGTTGTGGATAAGAGCGAACTCACTACGGATGCTTCTTATACGTTGAATTCAAGGTGGACTCTCGGCGCTTATGTGCGTTGGGGCACGACCAAAAACATATTTGAGGAGTGGGAAGTAAGAGCCACTCGCGATTTGCATGACTGGTTGTTAGACTTTGGGTATAACGTTCGTAATTCGGATCGAATTGATGACAAAGAACGATTGAACCAAGGGGCTTTCGCACAGCTTCGCTTGAAAGCCCTTCCATCGATTGACTTTAAAACAGGGCATCGGGCCTCTTACTCAGAACCTCGTATTGGTAGAACGGTTTCAGGTTCGAATGAAGCGCCTCACCCCTCCGCATTTGCATTCACGCCTGACGCGCAGTATGCTTCAGTGGCCACCTCCTAGTTTTCACAAGGGAATTCAGCAATGAAAATAGGAATCATTGGATCAGGACATGTCGGTTTGGTAACTGGGTCATGCTTTGCTGACTTGGGCAATGAAGTTGTTTGCATGGACCACGATATTGTGAAAATCAAACTTTTAAGTTCCGGCAAGATTCCTTTTTACGAACCCGGTTTACTTGAACTGGTTCAAAAAAACACGGAAGAAGGACGTTTAAAATTTGTGACCAGCATAAGTGATGTTGTAAAATTCGCAAAAATTATTTTTTTATGCGTAGGAACTCCTCCGGGTAACTCTGGAGAGGCCGATCTTTCAGCCATTAGACATGTAGCACAAGGGATTGCTAAAAGTTTGAGCGAGTACCGGTTGATTGTTGAAAAGAGTACCGTTCCGGTCGAGACTGGAGCACAGCTTTATCGGATGATTAAGAAATTCGTGAAACGACGGAATAGCTTTGATGTGGCGTCTAACCCCGAATTCCTTAGAGAAGGAACAGCTCTTCAGGATTTTTTTAATCCAGATCGGATCGTTTTGGGCGTTGAGAATTCACGAGCCAAAAAATTGCTTCTGGAACTTTATAAGCCATTTAAAGTTCCCATCGTGGTAACGGATATTCGAAGCGCGGAATTAACTAAGCATGCGTCCAATTCGTTCCTCGCTACCAAAATTTCGTTCATCAATCTGGTGAGTCAAATCTGCGACAAGGTAGGGGCGGACATCGGCAAGGTGGCTGAAGGGATGGGAGCAGACCGCCGAATTGGAAGAGCATTTCTTAATGCTGGAATTGGTTTTGGTGGGTCGTGCTTCCCCAAAGACTTAGCAGCGTTTATTCATATTGCTGAAAAGTTGAATATCTCGTCTGATTTGCTTCGTGAAGTATTTGAAATTAATGAGGTCCAAAAGATAAACTTTTCAGAAAAAGTGCTTAAAGTGCTGAAAAGTTTAAAAGGCAAAACGCTTGCCGTGCTAGGCCTTGCATTTAAACCAGATACGGACGACATACGTAACGCACCTGCCGTTGATATTTTGAAGCACCTGAAACGAGAAGGAGCTAAAATCAAGGTGTATGATCCGCAAGCGGTTTCCGGAGCCAAAGAAATTTTAAAGGATATTCGATTTGTAAAGAATTCCTATGAAGCTTGTCGCGGAGCCGATGCAGTTTTAGTGATGACGGAATGGCGTGAGTTTCGCGAATTAGATTTGAATCGGCTTAAGCGTTCCTTGAAACGGCCAATCATTATTGATGGTCGCAATATTTATGATCCATTGGTAATGAAACGTCATGGATTTTCGTATCACTCCGTCGGGCGATAGAATGAAAAAAGATGTTCCAGCCGATTCTTTCATTGAAGGTGTTAAAGTAAAGGAACTGAAAATTATTTCAGATGAACGTGGAAAGCTGATGGAGATTCTGCGTTCTGACGAACCGATCTTTGAACGGTTCGGTCAAGCTTATGTAACGGTATGCAAGCCACGGGTGGTTAAGGGCTGGCATTATCACAAGATTCAAGCGGATCACTTCGTCTGCCTTCAAGGAGCGGCAAAAGTTGTGTTGTATGATCCTCGAAAAGAATCAAAAACGTACGGGGAAATAAATGAATTCATGATTGGGTGGGACAATCAGCTTATGATAAAGATTCCAACATTTGTTTACCATGGTTTTACCGCTCTAGGCAATCAGGACGCGATAATTTTGAACATTCCAACCGAAGTCTATCATTATGATCAACCAGATGAATTTCGGGAAAATCCTTTCTCAAAACAAATTCCATATGATTGGGGCGACGTTGATAAAACTGCAAGCCGTTAAAACTTACCATATCAATTTCGGACGGAGGAAATAAATAATGAAAGGCGTTGTATTGGCAGGGGGACTTGGGACCAGGCTTTCGCCCTTAACACAAGTAACCAATAAACATTTGTTGCCTGTTTATGATAAGCCAATGATTTACTACCCGATTGAAACTTTGATTCGGGCTGGAATTCGGGACATTATGATTGTTACGGGTGGCAGTTCAGCAGGTGATTTTTTACGACTTCTTGGAAATGGCAGTGCGTTCGGGTTAAAGGATCTTTATTATACGTACCAGCGCGGCGAGGGCGGAATTGCAGAGGCTCTTTCTTTGACAGAACACTTCGCTGATGGAGAAAAAATTGTAGTGGTCCTGGGAGATAATATTATTGAAGACGATATGATGTCCTTCGTGGATAAGTTTAGGCATCAAAAAGAAGGAGCTCGCATTTTCTTAAAAAAGGTGTCTGATCCAGAACGTTTCGGGGTACCGGAAATTAAAAATGGAAAGATAATCCGCATTGAAGAAAAACCCAAAAAGCCGAGAAGCCATTACGCTGTTACAGGAATTTATATGTATGACAAGACGGTGTTTGAAATTGTTAAGACGCTTAAACCATCCAAACGAGGCGAATTAGAAATCAGTGACGTCAACAATCGTTACATCAAGCAAGGAACGATGGAGTATGATATTTTGAAAGGTTTTTGGACAGATGCCGGTACCTTTGATTCGCTCTTCAATGCCAATCAACTCGTCGGGCAGAAACGGAAAAAAGAAAAATGAAGCGTTTCCTAGTCACGGGTGGGTGTGGTTTTATTGGTTCTAATTTTCTGCACTATTTTTTGAAAGCGCATCTAGATATTTCCATCATTAACCTAGATAAGCTAACCTATGCAGGAATTCGAGCTAACACCGAAAGTTTGGAAAAGGATCCGCGTTACCAGTTTATTCAAGGGGATATCTGTGATTCGAATCTAGTTCAACAAGTAATGAGAGATGTGGATTATGTGATCCACTTTGCCTCTGAAACCCACGTAGATCGTTCCATAAATTCACCGCAAGATTTTGTGATAACGAATGTGGTCGGAACAAATGTTCTTTTGCAAGCTGCTAAGGAATCACGGATTAAGCGTTTTATTCACTTTTCTACGGATGAGGTTTATGGGTCGAGGAAGGAAGGTTCTTTTTCGGAAGAGGATCCCCTAAATCCTTCCAGTCCCTATTCCGCTGCAAAAGCGGCAAGCGATCTTTTGGCATTAGCCTATTTTAAAACCCATCAAATACCGATCGTAATCATTCGAAGCACCAACAACTTTGGCCCCTTTCAATTTCCAGAAAAAGTAATTCCGCTTTTCATTACCAATTTGATTGAAGGCAAAAAAGTTCCGCTGTACGCCAAAGGCGAAAACATTAGAGATTGGCTTTATGTAGGGGATTGCGTGCGCGGAGTTGACTTTATTCTAGAACACGGAAATACGGGCGAGGTTTATAATCTCGGCGGAGAATCTGAGTTAAGCAATATTGAACTGACGCGTGCGATTTTGAAGGAATTTGGAAAAGGCGACGAAACCATTCAGTATGTCCAAGATCGACCCGCTCATGATTTCAGATATAGCTTGAATACTTCGAAATTAAAACGATTAGGTTATGAAGTTAAACCACTATTTTCAAGACAATTGCAGGAAACAATCAATTGGTATCGAGAGCATCACTCGTGGTGGCAGCCTTTAAAAAAAGATGTCTATACGTTAAAATGACATGACACATGAGAATTTTGGTAACAGGTTCAAATGGAATGTTGGGTTCGGATTTAGTAAAAGTGTTAGCTCCGCACTACGAAGTCTGTGGGTTGGGGCGGCAAACGAACCGCCACTCTCAGATTCAATATCTTCAAACCGATATCACAAACGGGGCATCAGTTTTTAAAGGGATCTCTTTTCTGAAACCAGCCATTATTATTCACGCTGCTGGCTTTACAGACGTTGACGGATGTGAACTTAATCCTTATCAAGCGTTTTTGGTCAATGTAAAAGGAACTCAATTGGTGGCGGAAGCAGCAGATGCAGTTGGAGCGACGCTGTTTTTTATCAGTACCGACTATGTATTTGATGGCACGAAACAATCATCTTATCAAGAAGATGACCTCCCAAATCCGTTGAGTGTCTATGGGCGTTCAAAATTCGAAGCAGAGGAATTGTTAAAGTCCCGTTCGCGTTCCGCATGGATTATTAGAAGTTCTTGGCTATTTGGAAAAAATGGAAACAATTTCTTTCGGACCATTCTTCAACGAATTTTGTGCGGAGAAAAACTCCGAGTCGTAAACGATCAAAAAGGCGCTCCGACTTATACGAAGGATTTGGCACGTGCGTTAAGTACATTGATCGAAAAAGGGAGTCGGGCAAAAGGTTGTGTTATTTACCATTTAGCAAATAGCGGAGAAACAACCTGGTTTCACGCCGCCAAAAAGATTCTTGAGAAAACGAATCCGGTTTTAAATCTTAAGCCCATTTCTTCCAAAGAATTGAAGGGCCCTGCTAAGCGTCCTGCGAATTCAGTATTTGATATGTCGAAAATTCGAAACGACTACGGGATTCAACTGAAACCTTGGGAAGATGCACTAGATGAATATTGGAATGAAGTTTTGAAGGAAGAATGGCAAATGGAATTACAGAAGAATAGGATTTAACTCAATTTGAAAACAGTTCTTATTACGGGAGGTTCTGGTTTTATCGGGTCTCACCTCTGCAAGCTATTTATTTCAGAAGGAGCCCGCGTCATTTGCGTTGACAATCTTCTGACAGGAAATAAAAATAATATCGTTTCTCTTTTGGAAAATCCTCATTTTGTTTTCCATGAGTTCGATGTCTCAAAACACATTGAAATTCCTGAATCAGTGGATTACGTTTTGCATTTTGCTTCGCCGGCAAGCCCAGCCGCCTACCAGCAGTATTCGATTCAGACGTTAAAAGTTGGGTCTTTCGGTACTTATAATACTTTAGGATTGGCGAAGGCAAAAAAAGCGGTTTTTCTGCTGGCGTCGACATCCGAAGTTTATGGCGATCCACTTGTTCATCCGCAACATGAGGATTACTGGGGGAATGTCAATCCCATTGGACCACGCGGAGTTTATGATGAAGCCAAGCGTTTTGCAGAAGCCATCACCTTGGCTTACCACAGGTATCATAAAATAGATGTGAAAATTGCGAGACTTTTTAATGTTTTCGGTCCTTACATGCGGCAGAACGATGGCCGGGCAATTCCCAACTTTATTACTCAGGCTCTCGCAGGAGAACCGCTTACCGTTTTTGGAACCGGTTTGCAAACCAGAAGCTTTTGTTACATTGACGACATCATCGAAGGAATCCGTAAGCTACTTTTTTCGAATTGTAACGAGCCAGTGAACTTGGGAAATCCAATTGAGATGACTGTTCTTGAGCTGGCAAAACACATAGTTGAACTTACGAAATCCAGCAGCAGAACAAAATTTTGTGATCTTCCACAAGATGACCCGAAGGTAAGACGGCCGGATATTGGTCGAGCAAAGAAAATTCTTAAATGGGAGCCAAAAATGGACCTTCGAACAGGTCTTTTCAACACGATAGAGTATTTCAAAAATTTACATGTGGAGCAGAAAAGATGAAGAAGAAAGCGTTAATTACGGGGGTTACTGGGCAAGACGGCTCATACTTAGCAGAACTTCTTGTAGGTAAAGGTTATGATGTTTACGGAATGATTCGTCGGTCTAGTACAGAGAATTTTGAACGGATCAACCATATTTTACACCGCATTGAACTTGTAAAAGGCGATCTATTAGACCAGTTATCGTTGATCAATGTGCTTAAAAAAGTGAAGCCAAATGAAGTGTATAATCTTGGCGCGCAGTCTTTTGTGCCCACTTCCTTTGAGCAACCAGTTCTGACAGGAGAATTCACAGCTTTAGGAGTGTCCCGTTTGTTGGAGGCGATTCGATTAGTGAACCGGAATATTCGCTTTTATCAGGCTTCCAGCAGTGAAATGTTTGGTCATGTGGATCGCCCAAAACAGAATGAACAAACTCCGCTTAGACCCAGGAACCCATATGGAGTTGCAAAAACCTACGGACATTGGATGTGCCATATATATCGCGAAGGATATAAAATGTTTGCTGTGTCCGGGATTTTGTTCAACCACGAATCTCCAAGACGAGGCAAAGAATTTGTCAGTCGGAGAATTTCAGACGGCGTGGCTAAGATTAAATTAGGTTTGGCGAGGACGTTAACCCTTGGAAACCTGAAGGCGAAAAGGGATTGGGGGTTCGCGGGAGATTATGTTAAAGCAATGTGGCTCATGCTTCAGCAACGGAAGGCGGATGATTATGTTATTGCCACTGGAAAGGCTTATTCCGTTGAGGACTTTGTGCGTACGGCTTTCGAACACGTAGGTCTTTCATGGAAAAAATATGTTCGTATTGATCCCCAACTTGTTCGACCTACGGAACTTCATATTCTTTGCGGAGACGCTTCAAAGGCGAAGCGCTTGCTCGGTTGGAAGCCAAAAATGACTTTCGAAGGACTGGTAAAATATATGGTCGATGAAGACTTGAAAAGGCATCAAAGTGAGAGGCAAAACCGCTAGTCTTATCATAGGCGTTACAGGCTTTGTTGGCCGTAATCTTGCAAATTTCATTCGTATGAAAGGTGAGAGCGTTGTCGGTACTTACGTTTCTCACAAACCTTCCAAAAAGCATTTTGACGCCAAAATTCATCTGGTTCGATGTGACGTGACGAATCAAAGAAGTGTCGAAACATTGATTCGTCGATTTTCTCCCGCTTCCATTTATTATCTTGCTGCGCAAAGTTCAGTTCGGGAAGCGTGGCTCAGCCCAGTAAAAACGATTCAGATCAACTTTCTTGGAGCCGTTTATCTTTTAGAAGTGCTCCGCCGTTCACGTTTAAAATCGAACGTTTTGATTTTTTCATCTGCTACCACATATGGCAGATCATATCAGACAGGGAAACCCTTAACTGAAAACGCGTGTCTTAACCCAAAGGATCCTTACAGTGTGAGCAAAGCTGGCATCGATTTCTTTGCAAGACTTTACGCTACAACATGCGGGATGCACGTTACGGTAGTTCGCCTTGCTAATTTGACGGGGCCTGGTCAAACAACTATTTTTTCAATATCAAATTTCGCTTCTCAAATTGCTCGAATTGAGGCAGGTCTTCAACCTCCGCTGTTGGAAGTTGGGGATTTATCTGCAGTTCGTGATTATTTAGATATTCGAGATGGGATACGAGCTCTTTATTTGGCAATGAAGTTTGGCAAACCCGGAGAGGCTTATAATATCGCATCAGAAAGATCAAGAAGTTTAAGGACCGTTCTTGAAGAATTGATTCAGCTTTCGAAAATAAGTAAGAATCAAATCAAAATTCGAAGGAAAGAGGCGTTAATTCCGAAAGATGAAATTTCTGCAATTAGGCTTAACTGTAGTAAGTTTCAAAGGTTAACTGGTTGGCGTCCACAAATTTTATTCCACCAAACTTTGCGTGATGTTCTAAATGAATGGCGGACCCAAATAGGTACAAAGACAAAGCAGCGTTAAAATTAGTAGTTTTCAGATACGTATAAACAACTTTGTGAAAGAATTATTGTCTCAAGCCAAGTTAGCCAGATATGTTTATCTCATCTTCCTTCTAGGTTTGGCATTTTTCTTACGTGTTGTTGGAATTAGATTTGGTTTGCCAGATCTTTATCACGCTGACGAACCCATTGTTGTGAACCACGCGTTTGCATATGGAACGTGGGATCTTAATCCGCATTTTTTTAAACTTCCACCGTTGGTAAGCTATCTTCTTTTTGTCATTTATGGATTTTATTTCCTTTTGGGCCACGCCTTTGGATTATTTAAAAATTTAAGAGAATTTATTAATTTATTTTTAGTCAATCCGAGCTCTTTTTATTTAGTGGGTCGAGTTTTTTTTGGGGCAGTCATAGGAACCCTTACTGTTTATTCTTTATTTAAGCTTATTCAAAAATATTTTTCAGAACAACATGCCTTTCTTTCTGCTCTTATGCTTGCCATTTGTTTTCTCCATGTTCGCGATTCGCATTATATTTATGTCGATATTCCGCTTTTATTCGTATTGGTCTTATGTTTTTTTCCAATCCTTCAAATGACGAAAGACAATGCTCGACAACATTATATTCTATTTGGTTTTCTAGCAGGAGCTGCAGTTGCAACAAAATACAACGGGGTGTTCATTTTTATTCCTTTTTTAGTAAGTCATTTTTTAAAGAACCCTTCTAAATCTTTATATGGAAACCTGTTTTTAGCTTTTATCACAGCGTTTGCTGTCTATGGCTTGCTTAATCCGTTTAGTTTGCTCGATTTTCGTTTTTTCTTGAGCGAATTATTAGGCCAGTCTCACGCTGAAGGTTCTTCTGGATTGATTCATCATTTAATTTATTCGTTGATGGCTGGTCTTGGAGTTCCGATGTTTGTGTTTTCGATCTTGGGAAGTATTGCAGCAATCATTTCGCGTGATGTTAAAAAATATATTCTTTCCTCTTTTATTTTTGGATACTACATTGTTCTATGTTTCTTCAGCCAACCTTATGATCGATATGTGTTACCGCTTATTCCTTTCTTGTGCTTTTTTGCAGCCGATTTTCTACTTGCGCTGCGGTCTAAGTGCAAGCTTTCAAGTATTTTTTATTTTTTTCTTATTGCTCTGACCGTATTGCCGTCTATTGTTAAAGTATATTTATCCGACTACCTTTTTATTCGCAAGGATGTTCGCACGATTGCAAAAGAATGGGTTGAGCAAACTCTGCCTGCTGGAGCAAAAGTGGCATTAGATAATTCGTTCTATGCGCCACGGCTCAAATTGAGCGTGGACCAACTTAAGCAGAAAGAACACGAGATTTCAGCAGCGTTTCATATAGGAGCAGAAAGAAAACGAATTGAAGTTTTGCTTAACTCCGCACAAGCCAAAAATGTTCCACGATATAGTTTGTATTTTTTAAAAGACAGACCTGATTTAAAGCCTTTTATATTTTCAACGCCAACAGTTCTTTATAATGTGAATTATTTAAAACAAAATGGAATTGAGTACATTGTCACTTGTCGGCTTCGAAGCGACTTCAACCAACAGTTTTATTCAGACTTGGAGAAAAGAGCCAAGCTGTTAGTAACGTTCAGTCCCTATAAAGACTCTTTAAGGGAGTGGCCGATTGATTCTATGCCTTTGACAGGGGGACCACTCCTTTGGTCAGAGTTGATTGCAAGAAAAGCGAATGGACAGATTATCAAAATTTATGAACTTGAATAAAGCAGAAATAGCGCCTTAGCGTTAAACGCAAGACGGCAAACGTGATTCGGAAGTTTTTCCTTCTATGGCGGGTGTATAAGTTTTTAAGTTCCGGTAGTGCCAGAAAATAAACGCGTCTAAAAGAGCGTGGCACATGATTTTCATGTTTACGGATGATTTGCCAAACTGCCTTCCACGGTGATTTGAAGGCACCTCCTTAATTCTATATTTTAGATCATGCGCTTTAATAATAATTTCTGGGAGGACAAATAAAGATTTGGAGCGTAATTCGATTCGTTCCAGCAATTCTCTGCACCAAGCTTGCGACCAGTTGTAATCATTGATGCGTAGTTTGAATAAGTAATTGAGGAGAAAGATGTAAATAACCGAGAGGAAAAAACGAAATAACTTGTAAGCATTTCGTTGCCAGCGAACACCAAGAACAACATCCGTTTTTCCAAGAAGTAATGGTTCCACAAAAGAGGGAAGTTCGGAGCAATCAAACTCTTCATCTGCACCTACGTACATCAAAAATTTACCGCGGGCTTTTGCGATGCCGTCTTTGAGCGAGGCTGTGTATCCTAAATTTTTTTCGTGAAGAAGTAACTGAATTTCCGGATGGGATGCGATTTCTGCAAGAAGAACTTTCTTGGTTCCATCCGTGCTTCCATCTTCAATGACGATGACTTCACATTTCCAATTTGAATGAGCTTTGATTGCGTCACGCAAATTTCTCAAAACTCTTCCAATATTTAAAACTTCATTATAAACAGGAATGATGAAGCTAAGTTGAATTTCGTTGTTCATATTAGCGATGCTTACGTTTGTTCCAATGCCTGTTCTGTTTTCCCATTAAGCGGGCGTTGAGGTTGTGGAGGGATCTTAAAATGGCACTTGCAAATCGGTCATTGATTCGGAGTTTTCTTTTTGTTGCGTCGTAAGCTTGAAGTACTTTTTTGTCAAAATAAATTAAAAATCGTTTGATCCCGTCGTAGGGCCTAGCTTTGTAATTAGTTGAACGAATGGGAGCAAGTCGAGAATCTTTTGTGAAGTAATATAGGGCAATTGATTTCCGCGTCATGCCTTCTGGGCAAGCGAGGGGGGATGGATGGCCATGGAAAGCGTCCGGATCTGTGTTGAAAATGACACATCGATTGAAGATAGGAGCAATCTTTTTGACTCGGCGTCTCATGTTACGATCCCATAACTCCAAATAACCTCGATAGGAGTGTTTCCACTCTTTATTGAGGTAAATTAATATATTTACTCTTCGTTCCCAATTACGGTGATGGGGATGGACCGTAAAGTCTGCATGAATGTTAAGGAAACCGCCGGGTCCAGTTTGATGTAGGCCACCGCCCTCTAGGCTATGATCGGCAAATAGCCCTTTAATGTCCGTTAATTCCGACAGAAACTGTAGAAATCGAGATGAATTGAGTTCGTCAACGATAGCGCTCAGCGTTGGCTCGAACGTGGCGAGATTTGTTTTGCCAAACTTCTTTTCGTTGATGTGAATATAATGGATCCAATCTCCCGAATTAACAGAAGGGAACTCGGCTAAAGCTTCTTCCGCGGCATAATTTTCTAAAAAATTTTCAAGAACAACGTGTGGAAAAGGTTGAGCGTTCCTGTATTGTTCGCGGAGCGTCGCAAGGTGCATACCCCATTTTGTATATGAGAAAACGTTTTCTTTGGAACTCGGTTCTAAAACAGCGCGGTTAGACAAGCTGGTTTTCCTTTTTTGTATTGAAACTCGCTGTCTGAGTTTGATTAATGCTTGGTTTGGCGGGAGAAGCCAATTTCAACGAAGATGCCAAGTTGACTTTTACGCCACCCAGTTGTGGAACTTCCTGAAAGTTTTTTTTGCATGGATTTTTAAGAGTATATCCGAGCGAGCTGTTGAAATAAGAACCGCTTAAAATTTTTATTCCAATTCCACACCCGGCGCCCACAAGCCCCGGAGGCGAAGTTTGTAAACTATCCTGCCACCACTCTTTCGAGAAAAACAAAGATGCGATTTCCAAATGTGCAGCTTCGTGTGTATAAAGACAACAACCATCTTGGAGAAGGGGCCACAAATACTTCACGCAGGTTTCCAATGATTCCCTTAAGTCAACATCGAGCCACACAAAAATACATTTCTTTTTGAACTGAGGTAACGTATCCTGAAAATAACCTTTGTTTAGATTGCAAACGCTGATATTACCGTACCGTGAAATATTTCCTTTGACTTCGTCAAGCGTTCCACACCATGATCCCTTTGTGTATGTATGAATTTCCTCGGAAGCTAAAAGTGTGTGTGCCAGATCAACCTCGGTTGGCTCCGGTAGACCTTCGAATGAATCAAATATTTCTAGTTTTCGGTTACACAAGCTGCAAACGAGAGATAAATTTGTGGCGCTAACCCCTTTATAGGAACCGCATTCCACAACTACTCCTTCTATTTCTTTTGGAACTTTCAGTATGGCAGTTGCCATTGCCAAATGCTCTAAAAAACTAGAACCCGACACAATCTTGCTGTTATTTCTAATCATTTTGAGCATTAAGATTAGTTTTTTCCAGAAATCAACGTTATGGTCTCGTCCTGTGGTTGGATGAAAATAGTCGCTCAAAAAAATAGGGATACATAGAATTTGCACAACAACGCGGTATGCCTTTGAAAATATGTTTAACACCTTAATTTTTTTCCTCGCTGTATTTTACGTGATTTCACTTACGGTTTATCTCGTAAACCATTGTTTGTGGACAGGCTTCTTAAAAGTCAGTATAATAACCCTCTTTTAATTCTAAGTCCAGTGTTAGACATACGTTGTAACATTTGAAGAATTATACTTATAGCATATTCTTCTTATTTTAACAAGTTATAAGGTGTTCTAAATACATCTATGAATTTTCAAGGGAAGTTATCATGATTCACGGCCAGAAAGTAGTTGTTGCCCTGCCGGCTTACAATGCGGAAAAAACCCTTGAAAAGACGTTTAGAGAAGTGCCGCAAGATCTGGTTGATTGGGTCATTTTAGTGGATGATGCCAGTCAAGATAAGACAGTGGAGGTGGCTAAACGTTTACAAATTCCAATTATTATTCAGCATGAGCGCAATATTGGGTATGGAGGAAATCAAAAAACTTGCTACCAAGAGGCGCTTAAACTAGGGGCTGATATTATCATCATGCTTCATCCGGATTACCAGTACACGCCGGCACTGATAGAACCTTTAGCATGGCTGATTGCACATGGGACCTATGATGTTGCTTTGGGTTCTCGTTTGTTAGGAAACAGTACGTTAAGCGGTGGAATGCCCTTTTATAAATATTGCGGCAATCGCATCTTAACACTCATAGAAAACATTTTACTTTGGCAGCACGTTTCAGAGTATCACACAGGCTATCGCGCTTACTCAAGAAAAGTTTTGAAAACAGTCCCATTTATGAAAAATGAGGATGGGTTTGTTTTTGATAATCAAATTCTTGCTCAAATCTTTTATGCTGGGTTCCGGATCGGTGAGGTTTCTTGTCCGACAAAATACTTTCCCGAAGCTTCTTCGATCAATTTTGTGAATGGCTTTTGCTACAGCTTCGGTGTTTTGAAAGTTGCGGTTCGATATAGGCTCCATACTTGGAATCTGATGAAATTTGAAATTCTAGAGGGAATTGATCAAGGCAAACGTGGGCCCACTATTCCAAGCACGCAACCGACATTTGAAAAAATCGAATTGGGTTGACGTATGATTTCTGAGCTTTCAAGAACTTTTCTGGCGTGGTTTCTTATTTTCCCGGCGATTTTTTTAACGGGTTCACGATTTAAACCCATGGTTCAGATAGAAAACATAATGTTAAGAGGGGTTCTTTATTGTACAATTGGGATGGTATGTCTTTCGTATGGCGTTGTTTTGTTGAGTGCGGGCCATTTGCTAAGTTCAGCGTCGATTTGGGCTTTCTTGATCATACTTATTGTTACTCAGTTCAAAGATTTCAAGACGTTATGGGATTGGTTTTCTGCGCTTTATGATAGTGTAAAAATGAAAGAAGGAGTCGGCTTAAAAATTCTAGTTTCTATTTTTATAATCTCATCGCTAGCGCTTTTAATGGGTGTGCTTTCACCTGAAATTGGCGGTGATGCTCTTTGTTATCATTTGAGTATTCCGAAAGTTTTTTTAGTAAAGGGGTCGATCCAGCCGGATTACTACGATGTCAATTCCTACTTTCCAATTTTGATGAATAATTTATATCTGGTAGGTCTTGCCACAGGCGGTGTTTTAGCGGCAAAATTATTTCATTGGTTATCTGGTTTTTTGCTTTTTTTGGGTCTTAAGACAATTATTGAGCAGGAAACAAACAATAGTTTTATTTCATATTTTTTTGCACTCACATTTTGGTTGACGCCTGTTATTTACAATTTACTTTCAACTGCTTACGTTGACGTTGCTTTGGCGTTTTACGTGTTTGTCGCATTGTACGTTTTTGTTCAAGCCTTTGAGCATTTAAATCGAAATACCTTTTTGTTGAGCGGTTTTCTGCTTGGCTGTGCTATGTCGGTCAAATATCTCGCTGCGCTATCTGTATTCGGTTTTTTAGCCGTGTGGGTATTTAAAATGATAGAGAGTCATAGTGCTGTTAAGTATTCCAGAAGCTTCATCGCTTGGCTTGCTGGATTTGGTCTTGGATGTGGGTATTGGCTTATTAGAAACTGGATTCTTGTTGGGAATCCTGTGTTTCCTTATCTTGCTTCGTTGTTTGGTACGGAAGCATTTCCAGGAATGCGCTACGAATCCTATGGAATAGGAAAGGGCTTGTGGGATTTTTTGTCTCTTTCTTGGACCATGTTTTATTTTCCAACGGCTTTTGGTTCATTTGGTACGCGTATTGGTATTTTTTATTTTTTGCTTTTTCCTTTTATGATGTTAGCTGTTTTTATTGTTCCTCGAGCAAGAATCTATTGTGTTTTTACTCTGGCATTTTTGGTGGCTTGGTTCTATACCTGTCAGGCACACCGTTATATTTTACCGGCGCTTCCCACAAGTAGTCTTATCGGTGCCTTTGGCTTTTCTTGGTGTTGTTCTTTTAGATCGTTTGGAAGTAATAAGATATTAAGACTTTTGGTCAGTGGGGTGGGTATTATTAGTTTAGCCGTTTATCTCTTGGCAGGACTTTTCCACTATCGATACTCTTATCTCCTTTACGCGGGAAAATGGAGTCCAGATGAATATTTACGAAAAATGGAGCGCACCATCCCATTAGCAAGATGGATTAACAGTACACTTTCCAAAGATGCTAAGATTTTGCTTGTAGGGGAACCGCGACGGTTCTATATCGATCGCGCAGTTATTCGAGATGCCTTTTTTAGATATCGAACTCACTACGATGAAAAAAATCTAACCTCCTTTGGATTGAAAGATTTTTTAAAATCAAAGGGTATTACCCATGTTTTACTTTCAGATTCTATGGCGGACGATGCCGTCGATTTGGATGGAGGAAATCATTCTTTGCGCAGACTTGTGGAGAGTTCGTATGTTCAGCTTGTGAAGCGTATCTCATCCGAGAATATTCGCGATGAACGATATGTGTATAACCTCTATGAACTTAGCTAAAAACTCAGCTAACTTAATTCGTTCAGTTTTTACGCCGATGGATAATCTTGAGGGATTAAAATGAAAGTTGATGTAGGAACGCATAATACAAAAAGGGAATCGGTAATGTCGAAGATCATATCTGAGGATATTAAAAATTTGGCAAACGCTCTTCAAGATCACAAAAACTATTTTGAAGGCAAGACGTTTTTGATTACGGGTGCGTGCGGCTTCCTGGGACGTTATATGATATTGCTCCTCAAGTATTTAAACGATAATGTGTTAAAGCAAAAAGCGAGCGCCTTTCTACTTGATAATTTTATTACAGGCTACGAGCCAGAAGTGATTTCCGATGCTCACTTGATGTTTCGAAAGCATAATGTCATTGAACCATTTGTTACAGATAAAGAGATTGATTATATTTTTCACGCTGCCGGGATTGCTTCTCCCGCCTATTACACAAAATTTCCTATCGAAACAATGGATGTGGGCACTATCGGCACTCGTAATATGTTGGAATTGGCGCGGAAGAAAAAAGTGAAAAGTTTTGTTTTTTTTAGTTCAAGTGAAGTGTATGGCGATCCAGATAGCAAACATATTCCAACGCCTGAAACCTATAATGGAAATGTTTCAATTGCAGGTCCTAGGTCTTGTTATGATGAATCAAAACGTTTTGGCGAAACCATGTGTCTCATTTTTTGGAGAGCGTTTAACATTCCAGTCAAAATTGTTAGACCCTTTAATGTCTATGGACCAGGTATCCGTCCGGACGATTATCGTGTCCTTCCTAATTTCATAGAATATGCGCTCAGAAAAAAACGGCTTCCTATCCACGGAGACGGGAAAAACACGAGATCTTTTTGTTACATTAATGATGCCTTGGAAGCAATTTTTAAAATTTCATTTTCCAATACGAGCGGGGAAGCGTTTAATGTTGGGAATCCGGAACCAGAAATTTCCGTCAAAGATCTCGCGTCGTTGGTGGTTGAATTATTATCTCATCAAGTTCAAGCAGAACATGTTGACCCACCTCATGCCGTATATGCGAGTAGCGATCCCAAAAGGCGGTGCCCTGATATTTCCAAATTGCAATCATTCGTCAATTTCAAGCCGCGTTATGCCTTGCGGGAAGGGCTTCAGCGGACAATTGAATGGTTTGGTGAGCAGCAGAAAAAAAGAATCAATGAAAAAGGAGCGATTTGATGGAGACATTAAGACACATCGACTCTGCTGTAATCGACGCGCGCGGCGCTATTACTAATGTTTTTGAAGGTCGGATCGAACATGTTGCTTTGATTACTTCAAAAAAGGAAACGATTCGAGGAAATCATTACCACAAAGAGGATTATCAGTATATTTATCTTCTGAGTGGTGCTTTTGAAAGTCACTCGATTGATGTTCGAAACCCTGATAAGAAACAAACATTGAAGGTGCGAGCTGGAGATTTGCTTGATACGCCACCTTTAGTTGCGCATGCCCAAAAATTTACTGAAGATTCAGTTTTTCTTGCCCTGAGCACAAGACAACGAGAGAGTGGTAAATATGAAAATGATACGATTGCGTACCAAGTCATCGCAGGATATCTCAATCCTGCTTTAAAAGCTAACTAATGTCCAGCTGCTTTTGCCTCGATATACGCACATTCTGCAGCATTTCATAAATGGATAAAGTCGTCGTAATTACTGGAGCGAGCTCAGGTCTCGGCTTAAGCTTGTCTAAACGATTTGTTCAAGATGACTGTTTTGTTTTTGGTGTGAGCAAAACAAAAAAAAATTGGAAGGCTCTCAATAAAACTTTTGCTTATTCGAGCCGATTAACCATGCTTCAAGTGGATGTGACTTCGGAACGAGAAGTAAAACAGTTCGTCACAAACGTCTACAAGAAAATGGGGCGGATTGATATTTTAATTAACAGTGCTGGCTATTCAAACCATCCCATTAAAATCGATAAGCTGTCGTTAAAGGAATTTCAGAAAAACCTTTCCGCAAATTTGATTTCTGTGTTTTTAATGTGCAAACATTCAATCCCTATATTTCGCAAACAAAACCAGGGTTTGATTATCAATATTTCTTCAATGGCAGGCAAAAGAGCCGTTCCGCGTTTAGCTGCTTACTCGGCCAGTAAATTTGGCGTTTTAGCCCTTTCTCAAAGTATTGCAAAAGAAAACGAGAGCTTCCATTTAAAATGCGTGAGCGTTTGTCCTGGCGGTATGAATACGGTCATGCGCACTAAACTTTTTGGACTCGAAGACGCGCAAAAACAGCAAAGTTCTGAATTTGTAGCAGACGTCATTATGAAAGTAGTGAAAAACGAAATTGCTGTAGATTCAGGAGGCGATATCGTGGTCCGTCACGGCAAAATTACCGCAATCAATCCTGTACCACCACCTTAATCTTTTGTGACTGTGACAACAACCGTTGAGTGTTATCGAAAAAAAACATGCCGGTATTGCGACGCGCCTCTTAAGGATTCTTTTCTTGATCTAGGAACGATGCCACTTGCTAATTCTTTTCTGACAGCAGAAGATGTTAAAAAGGAAGAATTTCATTGCCCCTTAAACCTCGTTTATTGTTCAAACTGTCATCTTGTGCAATTGACACACGTGGTCCCGCCGGATTTAATGTTTTCAAATTATCTTTACGTGAGTTCAACCACCAAGACGTTTAAGGAACACTTTGCGGAATATGCTAAACTGGTGAAAAAAAGACTGTCCGAAAAAAATCAATATTTAGCGGTGGATATTGGGAGTAATGACGGTTTACTTTTGGCCTGTTATGAAAAAGAAGGAATGAGAGCAGTAGGTGTGGAACCTGCTAAAAATTTGAGCGATCAAGCAAATCGCCAAGGTTTTACCACGATCAACCGGTATTTCGATTCTTTATGCGTCAATGAGATCCTTAAAAATTTCGGGCCCGCAGACGTCATCAGCGCAAATAATGTTTTTGCACATATTGATAACATTCAAGAGGTCTGTAAAAATATGTACAACTTATTAGCTGATCGTGGTTTCCTCGTGGTTGAATTTCCTTATCTGGTTACCATGCTTGATGAACTTTTTTTTGATATGATTTATCATGAACACCTTTCCTATATTTCGATTACGGCACTCACTTATTTGCTCAACCGGTTCAATCTGGAAGTTTTTGATGTTAGCCGGGTTTCTTCACACGGCGGATCCTTGCGCGTTTTTGTGCAAAAAAAAGGGGGTGATTACCATATAACGCAAGAAGCGGCAGATTTTATTGAATATGAAAGGAAAAAAGGTTGTCTTTCTTCTTCGATATACAAAAATTTCGGATCCCGTGTAGAAAACTTCAAAAAAAAGCTAATGGACCTGGTGAGAGAAATTAAATCTAAAGGCCAGTCCATTTCAGGCTATGGAGCGCCTGCAAAAGCCAGTACGCTTATTAATTATTGTCACTTAAGCCAGTCACAAGTTGACTACATTGTGGATGATAATTCTTTAAAACAGGGTAAATTTTCTCCCGGCGCCAAGATCCCCGTAGTTTCGAGTTCTTATTTGAGCCAAAATCCGACAAATTATGTCATCATTTTCGCATGGAATTTTGCACAGGAGATTATCCAGAAAATCAAACCTCTTAAAGCGAAAGGTGTTAAATTCATTATCCCGCTTCCGCATTTTCAAATCGTTTAGGATCCATAAAAAGAAACGGCATGTCTTAAATGCGATACGTGAAAAAAGATTTTTATGCGCTTCTGGCCCTATTCATTAGTCTGTTTGTTTTCTATCCGAACCTTTTCACGGCGAAAACGGCATCGCTTATGGGGGATCATATCGAACAGCATTATCCTTGGTCTTACTTACTTGCTGTTTCAATCAAACAATTGAAATTTCCATGGTGGACCAATTTGATTCATTGTGGATTTCCAATCGCAGCCGAAGGTCAAATTGGAGCCTTTTATCCTCTCAACCTTATTCTTTGTTTTCTGCTTCCCATCCGGTGGGCTTATTCGTACATGAATGTGGTTCATTTTGCAATATCGGGCTATGCCACATATTTGTATGCGAGACAAATGCGACTTGGCTTTTTGCCTTCTTTTATTGCCGCATTTGTTTTCTTATTTGGTGCTGCGTATGGCGGGGCTTACTATAACATCACGTCGCTGAAAACCATTGCTTGGTTCCCGCTTTCCTTATTTCTATTTGAAAAATTCTGGGAGACGGGAAGAATTCGATATGCTGCACTTCTTTCAATTTCAAACACGTTTTCAATACTGGCAGGATATCTTCAGATTGCCATACTTACGCTCCTTGTTTTTATTTTTTATGTTCTTCTGAGAACCGTTTTTTTTCACGAAAGGAAAATATTCTTGTTTTCCGACGCATTAGGAAAAGTCCTTGTTGTCATTGTCTCACTTGCAGGTACGGTTGCATTTGCATTTCCACAGCTTTGGATGACTTATCGACTCGCCCTATTATCAAATCGACTTCACCTGTCCGAAAGTTACGCTTATATCGGATCCATGTCACCCATCGCTCTTTTAACCACGTTTTTAATCGAGGTGCAGGGATTTGTAAGGGGAAATAGCCTTACGAGCGGCATCATTACCAATTTCTTTGTATTGTGCGCCATTCATTCCAGCAACATCCGGAAAACAGCTATGTTTAAAATCTGGTGCTGGGTGGGGTTAGTCACATTGCTATTAGCTCTAGGAGGTTGGAGTCCGTTTTACGTCGCATTAATTAAACTGACAAAATTTTATTCATTTCGGATGCCAGCTAAGTTTTTGGTTTTTATATGTTTTGCTATTGCAATGCTTGCAGGAATGGGAATTGCTGAAATTCAAAAAATGGGCGATCCAGAACCTTCGAAACTAAAAATTAGAAAAGCGGTTAAAAGTTACCTCATCCTTTTTTTAATTGCGGTACTAAGCCACGGGTTCATTTATTTTACTTTGACCAATGGAAGAGAAACTGCAATTCAGGTAGGGAAATGGTATATCCAAACGTTCGTATATCGAAAAGCCGGTCATCTGTATTCGCTCGATGTTTATTTTTCGAAACTCAATAGCTCACTTAATTCAATTCAATATATGCTTTCCTTCCACGACCCCTGGAATATTTGGAATTACTCCCTCCTATTGGTAAGCGTATTTTTAATTCTGAGCATCTGGAAATCCAATAGATTCAGTCGCGTATGGTTGGTCTCGGCACTTGTTTTTCTTTTTATTGACCTGTATGGCTATGCGTGGCGCGATATCAAACGTGATTTTGACACTTATGATCATATTTACAAACCGTCGCCAATTGTCGAATACCTTAAAAAAGAGCAGAGCGTGAACAAGCTTCATCGAATTGCAGGCTTGAGAAAAGAAGGTGAAAACCTTCCTATCGTTCCGAGTATGAATATTTTATATGGTTTCGAAGACATCGGGGCTTATTCGCCGTTTGTTTTAAAGCGTTATCATGAAACCATCGGCCAATTTGGAAACATAAACGATTCTAATTTAGCGTTCCCATCCTCGCCTGCATTTCTGAAGGATCATCTTAACATACTAGATTTTTTAGATGTCTCTCATATTTTATCGACGGAAGCAATTAAAAGTCCTGCTTTCGAGCTCTTGCTGAATGATTCTGAAACAAAAACGTATCTGTATCGAAATAAAGGGAACTTTGCGAGAGCTTCCTTTGTTCAGAATATGGAGGTTTTTAAAGATTGGGGGACACTTAAGATGCGTTTTCTTGAACCCGGTTTTGATCCGAGCAAGACAGTTTTGTTTGAAAACGATCAAGTCGAAAAAATAGAAAAAATGGAACCCAAACAAAGAGCTCAAGTAAGCTTGAAAAATATTCAACATGATTCGGACTTGGAGCTTTGGGAAATTGAAGTTCAAGGACCTGGGTTTTTTGTCATTTCCAACGTCATGTATCCAGGTTGGACATCTACTGTGAACGGCAAACCAACGCCGATTTTAAGCGCTTGCGGTCTTTTCCAAGCTGTTTGGATCGAAAAAGCAGGAAAGTATTTAATTGGTTTTCATTATAAACCTTTCTGACTTAAGAAAGTTTAAGCCATGAGTGATTGTTCAATGCTTCAGCTACTAACCCTGGCCGGTTGTCCTTTATGCAAACTAAATGACCGAAAGCATCTTTTCAATATTAAGCACAGCGCGGTGTACCAATGCCGTATTTGCGGATTACGGTATATCGATCCTTGTCTTTCGGAAGAGGCGATGGCCGGCGTATATGAATCCAATGAAAATCTGACGAAGTTTCACGACTTCCACGAAGGTTACTATGATTATGGGGATCTATCCAAAAAGAGTAAGACTTTAATTGATTTCAGGCGTGCTTTAAGCATGCTCGAAAACCATGTGGCGGAGCGTTCTATTTTTGATGTGGGTTTTGGAAACGGTTTCTTTCTTGCTGCAGCCCGTGAACGCGGCTGGAAAGTTTGCGGGATTGATTCCAGTATGAAAAACTTAGAGCTTACCCGAAAAAAATTTTCTTTAGAACTCACGTGCGCGAACTTTGATATCTACGAACCTGATGATACCAAGTACGACGTAGTTTCGTTCTGGGACGTAATCGAACATTGTTCGGACCCGTATAAATTCATTAAGAAAGCTGCTCAAATGTTAAAACCAAACGGTTTCGTATTAATCGGATTGCCGAATGACAGAAGTCTGCTCAGAATTATATCCGCAGCAATTTACCAGCTTAGCTTTGGAAAAATTAAGTCCGGGATCGCGAGGACTTACTTTTTAGAACATGTGGCTTATTACGAACTCAAAACACTCTCCGAGCTTATGAAACGAAATCGTTTTGTTATCCGTGATTTTTTTTATACAAGCACAGATTTAGCCAAGTACTCGTTAGCTGCGTGGGAAAAGCTGATGGCCGCTTGCATTCTTATGACCGGCTGTTTTCTTCATTTAGAGAACCGTTTGGTAGCGATATTTCAAAGCGGAATGGGTAATTGACTTTGCCTGTAAGAAAGCTAGAATCTTTACCCGTAAAAGGCATGGAAATGATCCAACTCATCAAAAAAGCTTTTTTTAAGGTCGTACATTTAAATCCAATTGTGGACAGGCTTGTCCGATACCAGAATCCCAAAAAGTACTGGCAGGAACGGGGAGGGGATCCATACTTTGTGGAACAGGAGGCGGTTTATGACCGAACTCTTCGGAGCCAATTTATCACTGGAGAAATTAATAAGCTTCCATATAAAAGTCTATTGGAAATTGGTTGCGGTTACGGCAAACAACTTAGAAATTTTCGTTGTGAAGAGGCTAAAATTGTAGGCTGTGATTATAGCAGACAACAACTATTGAAAGCGAAAGATTACTGTGATGGAATTCAAATATTTCTTCTTGAAGCGGATGCGGAGAGCCTCCCGTTTTCTGATAAAAGTTTCGACGTCGTCTTTTCTTCGGCCGTGATCCTACACAACCATTTTGAAAAAGCTAAGAAAATAATTTCGGAAATGATTCGGATTGGCCGCCGATTTATTGTACATAACGAAGATACAGACATTACGTTTTCTCGGTTCGGATACGACATGAAGAAAACCCATGAAAAAATGAATCACAAAATTATAAAATCCGGCCTCATCCCGTCAGCCCCAGATCCTTCTATTACACAATTCACAATTGTCGAACTTCCTTCTGCGGTATATCTCGTAAAACCGGAAGACGTTACGCTCCAATATCATCGATGAAACCCATCGTTATAATCCCGACTTACAACGAGCGCGAAAATATTATTGACCTTATTGCAATTATTCGAAATGAAGTAAAGCAATACGATCTTCATATTCTCGTTGTTGATAGCGCCTCGCCTGACGGGACGGCAGAAGTTGTTTTAGAATTACAAAAGCAAAATCCAAACATGCATTTGCTCCGGCAAAGTGCAAAGCTTGGTCTTGGGACGGCTTACCAAGACGGGATGAGATGGGTCTTGAATCGAGATTATGATCGCATCATTACAATGGATGCGGATTTTTCTCACCATCCAAGTTATCTTGAACGATTGCTTAAAGAATCTGAAAGCCATGAACTTGTGGTGGGATCCCGCTATGTTCCTGGCGGAGCATTAAGAAACTGGCCTCTTAGCAGGAGATTTTTAAGTCGTTTCGCAAATTGGTATGCGGCTCAGATTACAGGAATACAACTGCGTGACCTTACGAGCGGATTTCACTGTTTTCACAGCTCTCTTTTAAAAAAGATCCTCCACGATCCGTTAAGGGCTGATGGTTATGCGTTTCTGATTGCTCTTAAGTTCTTGGCAGTGGCTAATGGAGCTTCTTTTTGCGAAATCCCGATTATCTTCAGCGATCGAACAAAAGGAGAGTCTAAGATTTCAAAGCGTGTTATTTTAGAATCTATTTTTTTTGTTTGGAAATGTTTTTTTCAGAGACACCGCTTAAAAAACCGAAAATCTTCAACCGCTTCCTTTAAAACTTCCGCGAAAGTCGCCCTTTTCCATGACTGATTTTTTTTCTCATCGTTCTGGGTTTTCTATCACTCGAAAAAGATTGGTTTATATACTTTTCCTCCTCACTCTGGTTCTGGGTGTTCAACTTCCTTGTATCAATCGTCCCTTTCTTGGCCATTACGCAAGTTATCAAGGTACCGTTATGGCGTCTATGGCTCGGAACATGCTTCAGGAAAATTTTTCAGAACTTTTGTTTCCTAAAACGGATGTTGTGATTGGCGGAAAAAGAGCTCTCCATTTAAACCAATATCCTTTTCCTTCGCTTATAGCAGCGCTGGGGGTTAAGTTATTTGGGGGAACGTTTGAGTTTTGGGGAAGATTTCAGGCAATTGTGTTTAATCTGCTTTCAGCGCTTTGTCTCATACTTATAGCGCAGGTTCTTTTCAACGAGAGGGTCGCTTTTGTTTCAACCGCCATTTTTTTACTTTCGCCCTACACTTTAATTTATGGTCAGGCCTTCATGTCTGAATCCATGTCGCTCTTTTTTTTGCTTTTTTCACTCTATTTATTATTGCGAGCTTTTGTAAGCCGATCGACTTTACTTTATCTTCTAAGTTCAGGATTATCGTTTTCGATTGCGGTAACGGGTCGAATTCATTTTGTTCTTTTTTATCCTATTTATTGTCTATATATGTTGAGCCGCGGAAAGAGTGGCGGTAAAAAAGCTCTTAATCTTTTTATTTTTACGTTTTTTTCTTTAGTCATAGCTTTAACTTGGTATGCTCATACTTATTTTGTGTCACTTCATGCCAATAATGTTCACACCAATATATTCTTGCAGCTTTCAGATCCGGGAGCAAAAGCGGAAAACCTGTTAACGGAGCTCGATTATTACCGTCATGTTTTTGACCAAATTTCGCAAACGTGGTTGACACCGCTTTTGTTTCCATTTCTTTTTTTGGGTCTTATTTTGTTAAGAGAGGAAAAGAAATCTTTTAAGCTTATTACTGGGTTTGTGATTTTGGGGCTTTCCCTTATTGTGCTGGTACCAGCGAAAGTGATGAAACATGATTTTTATCTTTATGGAGTATTTCCTTTTATTGCAATGGTTGCAGGATATGGTTTGACTGCTATTTTAGATGCTTTTCCATTTTTGAAGACGCAGTGGATTGGAGTGCTTGCTTTGGTATTGTATTTTGCAGTCTCAAGCCGTTTTTTTTGTCACCCCATTTTCAAACATCCGGAGGCCCAAAGAAATATTGTTCGGGTGGCTCAAATTGTCCAAGCTCAAACTAAGCCCAAGGACCAAATTATTATTGCAGGAAATGATTTAGGAGCTATGTTTTATTATGCAGATCGACCAGGTTCATCGCTCCAATGCAGTTTAGTCGGGAAAACCCTTTCTCCTTATCGAAGAAATACTCGTTTTGCTCGCACCAACCGAGACGAGGTCTTAGAGCTTGAACAAGCCATGAAAAGTTCAATAGCGTGGCTTGAATATTTGAAGAGGCAAGGAGCAGCTTACCTGGTCGCTTCAAACAAAAAAGAGCTTGATACTGATGCATGTCGGGAGCTAGTCCCTTATCTTAAGCAACATTACCAAAGCCTTTCTAAGGATGAGGATGATTTTTATTTGTTTAGAATTAATCATGACTCGTAAGGTCTCTGTGGTCAGAGGAATAGGGTTGAACTTTTCCTGGATAATTCGGCGGTGAACATGAATCACGATCGAAGAAGATGGACCCCGATCACGAATTATTACTCTTTGGTATCTTCGGAAAGGCCAAAAAAATATTACCTGAAAAGAAATTTAAGGTATAATCACAGATATATTTTAGGTGTTTAACTTGAAATTTATAGTTGAAGCAAAGTGAAGCGTGAATAATACGAGATGGCCAAAGTCACTACCAATCCTTACTGAAGAACAGCAAAGAATTAGAGATGATTTTATGTTGTTATGGCACGAAGTGCTGCCCAAAAAATATCCTCTAATTGAGCGATTTAATCACCAATACCCTGTTAGGATGCGACAAAAAAACATACGGAAATCGAAAATCAAAACTTTGGAAATTGGCGCTGGAATTGGCGAGCAGCTGTCCTATGAAAACTTATCAGATCAAGAATACAGTGTTCTTGAGCTCAGGCATGAATTATCTGAAATTATTAAGCGAAGATTCCCTGAATGTCGGGTTTTGGTAGGTGATTGCCAGGCTCACATACCCTTTCCGGATCAAACATTTGATAGAGTTCTTGCTGTTCATGTGCTCGAACACCTCACTAATTTACCCGCTGCCCTAAAAGAAATATACCGTGTGTGTAAAAAAGAAGGTCAATTTTGTGCGGTGATACCTTGTGAAGGCGGATGGTTTTATGAGTTCTGTAGAAGTATTTCTGCAAAACGGGTTTTCGAAAAAAAATATAGTCAAAGTTATAATTGGTTAATTTGCTCAGAACACGTTAACTCATTTGAGGAAGTTGTTGAGGAAATTAAAAAGCTATTTAAGGTTACGCATTCTTTTTATTTCCCTTTTGTCTTGCCGAGCACTCATTTTAATCTTGCTGTAGGCCTGACGATGGAACCAACGCAATAAATTTTACGGAACTTGGACAATGAAAATATCAGCAGTCGTACCTGTTTTTAATGAAGAAAAGAATGTTCCTGAATTCATTCGTAGAACTACCCCTATACTGGAGTCCATTAGTTCAGATTATGAAATCATCTTCGTTCTAGATCCTTCATCGGATCAAACAGAACAGGTGATTTTGGATGCGCACGCAAGCGACCCTCGAGTTAAATTGCTGAAGTTTTCAAGAAGATTCGGCCAGCCCATGGCGACTTTGGCTGGGCTCCAACATTCGTCGGGCGATGTCGTCATTGTCATCGACGTAGATTTGCAGGATCCACCCGAGTTAATTGTCACCATGGTAAACAAATGGCAAGAAGGTTTTGACGTCGTGTTTGCTCAGCGAAGGCGTCGTCAAGGTGAAACGCTCGTCAAAAAGGTTATCTCTGGCTTAGGATATCGGCTGATCAATAAAATTGCCGACGTTGAAATTCCTCCGAATACTGGCGATTTTCGCTTGATGAGTCGTCGGGTAGTTGATGAGATTAACAAACTGAAAGAACGCCACGGTTTTTTGCGGGGAATGGTAGCGGCAGTTGGATTCAAACAAACGTCAATTCCGTTTGATCGTCCCCCTAGGTTTTCAGGGTACGGCAATTATAACCGTTTTTTAGGCTCGCTTAAAATTGGTCTCAACGGCGTTTTTTGTTTTTCAAACTACATGCTCTCTTTGAGCTCGAAGATCGGCTTTTCCATAGCAGGTTTTGCTTTTCTGTTGGGGATCGTCTATATTGTTATGAAACTGTTAGGTTTTCCTTTTCCTCTTGGGAATCCAACCATTGTTTTCCTTGTTCTATTCATGGGCGGAATTCAGCTGATAAGTGTTGGAATTTTGGGAGAATACCTCGGAAGAATTTACGAAGAGGTCAAACAGCGCCCACCATATATTATTGAGAGTAAAGTTGGTTTCGAAGACCAAGTAAGTAGCCCTACTAAATAGTGGCCGTAAGTGTTTTCTTAAAAGTATGTAGTTGCATTCCTTGGAATGTGAGTCTGCAAGATATTTAAGTGAGGGGTCGGGGTGTCCTTCGACAAGCTCAGGATGGTAAGCGTAGTCGAACTATTTTCCGACCCCTCACCCTCGCCAGCCTCATTGATTTAAACTAAAGTTCAATGAGGCTGGCAGAGGGTTACGTAAGGTAATCCCCCTCGCGCACCTGAAAAGGTGTGCTGGGATGAGCCATCGGAGCACCTTAAAGAAACTCCCCGATGGCTCATTTAAGTAGAGATATCGACCAGTGCGTGACTCAAAGTTACTTATCCCGGAGACAATTAATTAAATGAGCATTGTTTTTGTTACTGGTGCCGGAGGATTTATTGGCAGCCACTTGGCGGAACGTTTGCTTGAAGAAAACTACAGAGTTGTCGGATGGGATAATTTTTCGACCGGCCAGAACGAGTTTATGGATTCATTTAAAAATCATTCTCGATTTCGTTTGGTGAAAGGAGATAACCTCGATTTTGATTCTCTTCTCAATGCCATGAAAGGTTGTGACATTGTTTTTCACTTGGCGGCCAATGCTGACGTTCGGTTCGGTCTCGATCATCCAAGTAAAGACCTTCACCAGAATACAATTGCTACTTTCAATATTCTGGAAGCGATGCGTTTGAATCGAATCCAGACCATCTATTTCCCTTCAACGGGTTCCGTTTATGGAGAAGCAAAGGTTATTCCAACGCCAGAGAATACCCCTTTCCCAATACAGACTTCGCTTTATGGCGCATCCAAATTAGCGGGTGAAGGACTGATTGAAGCTTATGCTGAAGGTTATGGTTTGAATGGAGCTATTTTTCGCTTTGTGTCTGTTTTGGGTGAACGTTATAGCCATGGTCATGTCTTCGACTTCTACCAGCAACTTTTAAATAATCCTGATCGTTTAAAAGTCCTTGGAGATGGAACTCAGAAGAAGTCGTATCTTTATATTCAAGATTGCGTTGATGCGATGATGCATATTTTAAAACAGGATAGAGAAAATAAAAGCAACAAAAAGGTGGAGATTTATAATCTTGGTACTCCTGAATATTGTCAAGTTAAAGATTCAATTCAGTGGATTTGTGAGCATCTTCGTTTGAAACCGAAGGTGGAATTTAGCGGTGGCGATCGAGGGTGGATAGGAGATAATCCTTTTATTTTTTTAGACATCTCCAAAATTCAATCTACAGGTTGGACTCCCAAAGTTTCAATCAAGGAAGGCGTTGTTCGAACCCTCAGTTGGTTAAGTAAAAATAAATGGATTCTCGAAAGAAATTAAGCGTAACCGTACTAGGTCTTTGGCACTTAGGATCTGTAACAGCTGCATGCTGTGCTGAGTGTGTTTCTGTGATTGGTTTAGACTTTGATCAAAAAACAGTCTCAGACTTAAACAAAGGAGTTGCGCCTATCGATGAACCCGGACTGAATGAACTGCTTCGCAAAGGACTTAAGAGAAAAAGGCTACAATTTACGACTAATGCCAAAGAAGTGTGCGCCAATTCTGATATTTTGTGGGTTTGCTATGACACTCCGGTTGATGAAAATGATAGACCAAATTCTCAATTTGTCTTGGATCAGCTAAAACTTTGCCTTCCACATTTGCAAAAAGGAACCACCGTTTTGATTTCTTCTCAACTTCCAATCGGAACCTGCAAAAAACTCGAGGCCGAATATTCATCTCTTGGGCTTTCTTTCGCTTATTCACCAGAAAACTTGAAATTGGGGAATGCGCTAGAAGCTTTTAAAAAACCAGAGCGAATCATTTTAGGTGTGCGCGATACTAAAGCAAAACGGAAACTCACTCTATTGTTAAATTTTTTCTGTGAACGTATTCTCTTTATGCGACCAGAATCTGCTGAAATGACAAAACATGCATTGAATAGTTTCCTTGCACTTTCAATTACCTATATGAATGAAATAGCCAGACTTTGTGAACTCACAGGTGCTGATGCTAAAGAGGTTGAAGAAGGATTGAAAACAGATATTCGAATAGGGCAACGCGCTTACTTATCTCCAGGGCAGGCTTTTTCAGGCGGTACGCTGGCAAGAGATGTTGTTTCGCTTCACGAAGTTAGTGAAGCACACGATGAAGAACTGATTTTGATTCCGTCCATTAAGAAAAGTAACGATGCACATAAGGATTGGGCCTTTAAAAGACTTGTGCGGTTCAAAAAACAATCTGGAGAGACAACCGTCGCTCTCCTAGGCTTAACGTATAAACCTTTTACAAACACGCTCCGACGAAGCAGCGCTGTTGAGCTGTGTGAGCGATTGCTTAATACTGGTTTTACAGTTAAGGCGTTTGATCCCGCTGTTACGGTCAAAGATCTTCCTAGTCGAATCCAAAAGATCACACTTTGCGATAGACCTGAAGAAGTATTTCAAGAGGCCGATGTCATTGTAATTTCAACACCTTGGCCCAATTTCAAGAAACTTGCTTGGGCAAATCTACTTAAGAAAATGCGGAGGCAGGTGATCTTGGATCCCGCTTCATTTTTAAGGGGTTCTCTAGAAAAAAATTCTGAAATTCAATATTTTGCCGTGGGAGTATCTTCATGAAATTGCAAAAAAGAAATGCGATCGTAACAGGAGGATCCCTCGGATTGGGAGCTGCGATAGTTAAGGAATTTATCCAAGAAGGTGCTAACGTTTTATTTTGTTCTAGAAACAAAAAAGATGCTAAACAGCTTTTGCTTTCGCTTAAGAAAAAGGTGCTGCCAGAGCAGAGATTGGTTTATCAACAATGTGACATGGCGAACCCAAAAGACGTTGATCAGTTTTTTAAAAAAGCTCTTAGCGAGTTTAAAACCATTCATATCCTCGTAAATAATGCTGGCATTTACGGACCGATCGGACCAAGCGAAGAGATTTCTTGGAAAGATTGGGTACAAACGATTCAAATTAATCTTTATGGGCTTTTTGCTGCCTGCCAAAAAGCAATTCCCATTTTTAAGAAAAATGCCTACGGTAAAATTATTAACTTATCGGGCGGCGGCGCAACCAATCCCTTGCCGCGCTTCAGTGCCTATGCTGCTTCCAAGGCTGCCGTGGTTCGCTTGACTGAGACATTGGCTGAGGAATTACGTGGAACAGGAATTGACGTTAACACCATCTCTCCAGGCGCTCTTAATACACGATTATTGAAACAAGTTTTGGATTCAGGTCCTAACAAAACGGGAGAAAGTTTTTTTCAGAAGGCGTTGAAACAGACTTCAGAAGGTGGTGTTCCGTTAGAAAGAGGTGCGAAGCTTTGTGTCTATCTTGCTTCTGAAACGAGCGACGGCATATCAGGAAAACTCATTAGCGCACAGTGGGATCCGTGGGAAAAGCTTCACGAATTCAAAGAAGAACTTAGGAGTTCCGATATTTATACTTTGAGACGGATTATTCCACAAGACCGAGGAAAGAAGTGGTGAAACAAAAGTCTGGCACCAAACTTTTTCGGTATGCTGTTGTAGGTTGCGGCTGCATCGGTGAGAAAAGAATAAAAATGTTACATCCCGGTCAACTTGCAATCGCTTGTGATGTTGACCCCCAAAAAGCTCGCAGCTTTATCAAACGAAATGGAAGTGGACATATCACGACAAATTATAAAGTGGCGGTAGCAGATCCTGCAGTTGATATCGTTATCGTTTCAACCATCAATTGCTTCTTGTCAAAAGTGACGGCTGCCGCAATTAAATCCGGCAAACATGTCTTGGTTGAGAAGCCCGCTGGAATTGATTCTCAAGAAATCAAGAATTTGATTCGTCTTGCGAAAAAACACAAAGTTTACGTTCGTCCAGGTTTCAATCATCGCTTTCATCCTGCAATTTCAAAAGCACACGAAATTGTATCCTCCGGTGTTTTAGGCCCATTAATGTTTATCTGCGGTCGCTATGGACACGGTGGAAGGGTAGGTTACCATAAAGAATGGCGGGCCAATCCCAAACTTTCAGGGGGTGGTGAACTTATTGACCAAGGAGTTCACCTTATCGATCTTGCTCGGTGGTTTCTTGGCGATTTCAAAACAGTGCATGGGACAACAATGACTTACTTTTGGAAGATGCCTGTAGAAGATAACGCTTTCCTGCAGCTTCAGACTAAAAAAGGGCAAATTGCGTGGCTTCACGCCAGTTGTACAGAATGGAAAAACATGTTTTCCTTAGAAATTTACGGCAGGGAGGGAAAATTACAAATTGATGGATTGGGCGGAAGCTATGGACTTGAAAGACTGCGTTATTATAAAATGTTACCTCAAATGGGCCCACCAGTTACCTCTGAGTGGAAGTTTTCAGGAAATGATGACTCTTGGTCTAAAGAAATAAAAGTTTTCGAAGAGGACATACGAAGTAGACGGGAACCTACACCCAATCTCTCCGACGCATTGGAGGTTATGCACTGCGTAGAGACGATTTACAAAAGAAACGGATACCGTTAAAGCAACGAAGAACGCTTTATGAGATTTCTATGATTATAGTCCGTTCACCATTAAGAATATCTCTAGGAGGAGGTGGTACCGATTTACCATCCTATTACCGAGAGCACGGGGGTTTTCTGATCGCTGCAGCAATTGATAAATACGTTTATGTAACTTTACATCGTACTTTTGTTCCAGACCTAATCGTTAAATACTCCAAGTTGGAGCGCGTCAGGTCTGCCGATGAAGTAGAACATCCTATCGTCCGAGAATCACTCAAGCTTCTAAACATTGATGGTATGTCTTTGGAACTTACTTCAATGGCCGATATTCCGGCAGGTACGGGATTGGGTTCCTCCGGAAGTTTTACAACCGCACTGTTAAAAGTGTTGCACAGTTACCGTAAAATGTTAATTCAGCCAGAAGAGTTAGCCAAGCAAGCCTGCTACATTGAATTAGACCTGCTCAAGGAACCCATTGGAAAACAAGATCAATACATCGCAGCGTTTGGCGGGATTACCTGCTTCGAATTTTGTAAAGACGATACGGTCAAAACTTGGCCGATACAATTTTCGGAAGAGACGCTTTACAACTTGGAAGATAATTTGTTGCTCTTTTTCACAGGCTATTCACGCTCGGCATCGTCCATTTTGAAAGATCAAGATGATCGGAGCAAGCAAAACGATGCAGCTACGACGGAAAATCTACATTTCGTTAAAGAATTAGGTTATCAAAGCAAAACAGCTTTGGAAGCAGGGAATTTGGACGAATTTGGACGTTTGATGGATGTCCATTGGCAATACAAAAAGAAACGGTCAAATTCGATCAGCAATCATAAAATTAATGAATGGTATAACTTGGCTATGCAAAACGGTGCCATTGGTGGGAAATTGATTGGAGCAGGTGGTGGTGGCTTTCTGATGTTTTATGCTCGTGATAAAGCCAGATTGCGCCACATCATGCGGGAAGCTAGGCTTGTAGAAGTACGCTTTCAGTTCGACTTCGAAGGTACGAAGGTTGTTAACACGTAAGTTTAATATATCAGACATATCGGTTGCCATTCTTGCGGGCGGCTTCGCTCTTCGTTTAAGGCCTGCAACAGAAAAAATCCCTAAGTCTGTCATTCCTGTAGCAGGCCGTCCTTTCATCCTTCACCAACTAGAACTTCTTAAAGTAAATGGCATCAAACATGTTGTCCTCTGCATTGGACACTTAGGCCGCACGATTGAAGAACTTGTGGGCGATGGTTCGAGGTTGGGATTGGAAATTGAATATTCATACGACGGCAATCGATTGCTAGGCACTGGTGGTGCCATCAAAAAAGCGCTTCCGATTCTAAGTGATCCCTTTTTCATTCTGTATGGCGACTCCTATTTGCCTACTGATTACTCCAAAGTCTTGGAGGCTTATAAAAGAAGTGACAAACTAGCGTTGATGACAGTCTACGAAAACCATAACCAGTGGGATAAAAGCAACATTTGGTTTGAAGATAACCAGATTAAAGCTTACAATAAGAAAATCTTTTTACCACAAATGAAGCATATTGATTACGGACTTAGCGTTTTTTCCAAAGAGGTGTTTCGAAATTGTAAATCGAATAAAACGATGGACTTGGGTATCTTATTTAACGAACTATGGCAGAAAAATGAATTAGGAGTTTACGAAGTGCCAGAGCGTTTTTACGAAATCGGATCGCTCAAAGGATTGACAGAACTGGATACTAAATTAACGCAAAAAGGAAAGGTATGACATACTCACAGCAGCACTTAGCAGAGGCTCAACAAATTTTGGCTCAAGTGGACCCTGTCGTCGTCGAAAGAATGGTTGATGAACTCGTTCGTCTTCGGCAAAGAGGTGGGCGGCTTTTTATTTTAGGCGTTGGCGGAAGCGCGGCTAACGCTTCTCATGCGACTAACGATTTTCGAAAATTGTTGAATATCGAAACCTATAGTCCGACTGACAACGTTTCCGAGCTTACGGCGCGCACAAATGATGAAGGATGGCACACTGTTTTCGTGGAGTGGCTACGCGTAAGCAAGCTCGATCAGAAAGACGCTGTAATGGTATTCTCTGTAGGGGGTGGAAATAGAGAAATGAACGTAAGTCCTAATTTAGTGTTTGCTCTCGAACTGGCAAAACAAGTAGACGCTCTCATTCTTGGCATAGTAGGAAGAGATGGCGGTTACACGGCAAAGGTTGCAAAAGAATGTGTCATTGTTCCAACAGTCAATCCAGGCAATGTCACTCCGCATACGGAAGCATTTCAGGCAATCATTTGGCATTTACTAGTTTCTCATCCGAAGTTAAAGATCAAAGAAACGAAATGGGAAAGCTTGAAAGCTGTCAAGTCATGACAAGGCATGATAAGAAAAACACGAAGTTAAGGCGAGCCATATTTTTCGATCGAGACGGTGTAATTAACAAACCCGTTATTCGTAACGGTAAACCATATCCGCCAGATCGATTAGAAGATCTTGAAATTTATCCAGAGGCAGCCGAAGCCTGCAGGTTGCTGAAAGAGGCTGGCTTTTTATTGGTGGTTGTAACAAATCAGCCGGACGTAAGACGTGGTAGGATGAATCAATCGGCGGTAGAAGCAATTCATAACCGATTGCGTTCTTTATTACCGGTTGACAGCATCGAAATATCCTATGCCATGAATGACGAGGAGCCGGATTCCTTCCGCAGGAAACCGCAACCGGGAATGCTTTTGGAGGCAGCTCAAAAGTACGCAATTAATTTGAGTCAGAGCTTCATGCTGGGGGATCGGTGGCGTGATGTTAATTGTGGACATGCTGCCGGTTGTGTAACCATATTTATCGATCGCGGATATAAAGAGCTGCTTGACGTACAGCCCGATTTCCGGGCGAGTCATATTCTTGAAGCAGCAAAAATTATTTTGGCCAATCAAAAATTTGCTATTTCGAGAGCGTTGTAATGCGTTTGTTTTGATTAAAAAAGGAGACGGAATGAAGGTTTTAGAAAATCTTAAAGTAAAAATTTTTGCTGATGGTGCCGATAAAACGGGGATCATTGATTTAAACCGGAACCCCTTGATTCAAGGGATTACCACCAATCCAACTTTGATGAGAAGAGCGGGCATTGAAAATTACGAAGAATTTGCCTTGGAAATTCTCAATACAGTTAAAACAAAATCAATCTCTTTTGAAGTTTTTTCAGATGAATTTACCGAAATGAAGTGGCAAGCCCTCAAAATGAGCTGCTGGCAAGATAACGTTTATGTGAAAATTCCCATCACGAACACGAGAGGGGAAAGTTCTATTCCGCTCATCCACGAGCTCGCAAATCAAGGTGTGAAACTAAATGTAACGGCAATTCTCACGCTGGCACAAGTACGCGAAGTCGCAAAACACCTCAACCCTGACGCACCTGCCATTGTCTCCGTATTTGCCGGAAGAATTGCTGATACAGGTTGCGACCCAGCTCCTTTTATGATCACGAGCCGAGCCTTGCTTGAAAATTTGCCAAAAGCAGAACTTCTCTGGGCAAGCGTGAGAGAAGTTTTAAATATTTTTCAGGCTGAAGCGTGTCGCTGCCATATTGTAACGGTTCCTCATGACATCCTTGATAAGGCATTGAAACTTTGCGGGAAAGATTTAACCGAGTTATCTCTGGAAACCGTGCGCATGTTTTACGAGGATGCAAAAAAAGCTAATTTCAGCCTCAAATCCTAGATGTCCTCGGAGCAGAACTTCAGTTCTTGGCCGGTTCCTAAGCTTCATTATCTATTAGCTTTTCTGCTGGGTTTTCTTTTTATTTATTGTTCTTATGTTGGCCTCCCTTTCGATTTTAGTTCCGATTACGCAGAATGCATCCATTACGCCGAACAGTTCAGCTTTAAAAAACTTCTTTCTTTAACTCTAAACCCCTTTACTCCTGGCTGGTTCTTTATTGATGAAATCGTTTTTCTAAGACCTCTGACCATTTTATTTTTTAAATTTAATGAATATGCCTTTGGTGTAGGAGCAAAATCATTTATCATTACGGAAGCTATTTCATGCGGCCTTTTATCTAGCCTGTTTTTCCATGTTGTTTATCAATGCGGAAACAAGATTTATGCTTTTTTTAGTGTTATCTTATATTTAAGTTTTCCGCCCATATTTTTTTCCACTATTAGTTTTCCTCACATGGAATATTTAAATACGATTTTAAGAATGAGCTCAGTTATCCTCTTCGGTTATTTAACATTGAAACCGATTTCCTCGAAAGCAAAACATATCTCTGATCTCTTGGTTTTTTATTTTTTAGTTTTATGCACAATTAAATTGAGATCAAGCGACAAACTGCTGCCGCTGTTTTTCATTTCTTTTTTAATTTTAAATGTAAAATCAATCTTCAGGAATATTGGAAAGAAAAAATATTTTTCTCTTTTGTTCTTGTTATTATTTATGTTGACCTCGGTTGTACCGATTCGATTTAAGGAAATTGAAGCCGCTCACCTCAACATACCAAAAACAGCTGAACAAAAGGAAGCTCAGATAAGATCTATCCATTTAAAAAATATTTATGGAGCCGTTATTTATTATCCAAATTCCAAAAAAGGTGAGTTTCCGTTTTTAACCTTCAGTAAACACACCTCTCCGAGATCATTAAGCGAAAGTTACGGTATCTCATGCTGGTTTTTTTGGGGATTTTTAGTTGCTTCTTTTTTCTTAATTAAAAAAATAACACCCAACGATAAAACAGACGATGAAAACTTACTTTTTTTAAAACATTTTTTTAAATTGCTCCTTCTTTTAACTTTCGCATTTAGTTTCACCTTTTTTTCAGATTTTGTTTATTTAGATGCGAGATATTTGAGTTTTATTTTAGTTCCAAGCGTTATGGTTTTTATTCTTTCCATATTAATTTTTGAAAACACAATTTTAAAAAAACGCGGTGAAGTTTTAAAATTATATTCGCTCCGATGGTTCGGTTTTTTATTTTTCAGAGCAATTGTTCTTTCATTCATCACTTTCACCGTCGTTACGAATTTTAGATTTTATACTACTTATTTGCGGTTGTTCGGCGGTGCAACATACGCTTTTGCCGAAGCAGCAAAAAAAGTATACGTTGATTTGTACAGAAAGGAACCCGAAGGACATGATCTCTATTTAAGCTTTTCAAATTTGTATGAAAACAATATGTTGATCGATTGGTATGATTCATATGCTGATCATGCGAAAGAAATTGCAGCTCGTCCACCTCAAGAATTGTATATTTTAAGCCGGGGCAAAGATGGGCCGAAGTGTTTTCAAAGAATAGAACCTGAAGAAGCCCAAGTATGTAGCAATGACGCATTTCATGCGCTGCATAAATCTTTTACATTAATGGATGAAGTAAATTACTTAGATGCGCCGCCCATAGGTTTTAGAACCCTTAAGGCAGTTCGTTCTGTTAAAAACAAGCAGAATGATGATAAAATTTATATTTACAAGGCTCCGTTAGTAAAACAAATATAGGCTTATATGAAACAAGTAAAAAAGCGTAAATTAATTCCTTATTCCTTTCAAACGATTTCCAAACAGGATATCCAAAGCGTTGTCAAAGTTCTCAAGTCTTTGTGGATCACGCAAGGTCCTCAAGTTGCCAAATTTGAATCGATGCTCACCAAAGTTTGCGGCGCAAAATATGCGGTTGCAGTTTCTAGCGGCACGGCAGGTCTTCATCTTGCTTGTAAGGCCTTGGGGGTAAGTTACGGAGATGAAGTCATTACCTCTCCCAATTCATTTGTAGCAACTTCAAATAGCGTGCTTTATTGTGAGGGGAAACCCATCTTCGTTGACATTGAGGAGGAAAATTTAAATATCGACTCTACTCTCATTAAAGAAAAAGTCACCCCTAAAACGTGCGGCATCATTCCGATTCACTTTGCAGGCCATCCTTGTCAGATGAATGATATTCTTAAGATCGCTAGAAAAAATGGATTATTTGTTCTTGAAGATGCTTGCCATGCTTTGGGAGCTCGCTATCAAGTCGGCTCAAAATGGTATACAGTTGGTTCGTGTTCTCATTCGGATGCAGCTGTTTTTAGTTTTCATCCGGTGAAAAGTATTACAACGGGAGAGGGAGGGGCTGTTCTCACCAATCGAAAAGATATTTACGAAAAACTTCTTTCACTTAGAGCGCACGGGATTGTAAAGAACAAAAAACAATTTAAAAATCGTAACTTAGCAAGGAGTAAATCCAAAAGCAGTCCTTGGTATTATGAAATGCAGGACTTAGGATTTAATTATCGGATCACAGATATTCAATGTGCCCTTGGAACAAGTCAGCTCCAGAGAGTTTTGTCTTTTGTCAGACGTCGACGGGAAATCGTGAAAATGTATGTTCAAGCGTTTAAAAATCTGCCTGGAATTATCCTCCCGAGAGAGCAAGTATGGGCAAAATCTGCGCATCATCTCTTTGTTTTAAGATTAAAGCTTGAATTTTTAAAAGCAGATCGTGCTGAAATTTTCGATGCCTTTAAAAAAGAAGGCTTGGGCGTTCAAGTGCACTATATTCCAATTCACTTACAACCTTTTTATCAAAAACTTGGATATCAGGTGGGAGATTTCCCGGTAAGTGAAAAATATTACCAACAAGCAATTTCACTTCCGCTTTTCCCTTCGATGACAAACCGCGACATAGCACAGATCATTCGCGTCGTTCAACAAGTTGTCAATTGTTACCTTCTGTGAGATCAGCTTTGAAGGGAAAAAAATATGACTGTATTTTTCGTGTCGATGCCGGACCAGGAATAGGCCTTGGACATTTAAGTCGCTGTTTTGTTCTTGCCAAAGCACTGAAACGTCATGGGGTTCAATCCATTGGATTTCTAACTCGGACTGAACATATTGTTAGGTCGTGGGTTGGCAAGTTCTTCCAAGTTGTTAGAGCTAATTACTCCGAACATGAAGATCAAATTTGGAAAGATTTTCTTTCAAACGCTTGCGTTAGGCTGGTTATTATCGATTCTTATAAAATATCATTGAGAACAATCGAAGTCTTAAAGAAATCTCTACCCGGAGTTATTCTCATTGATGATTTAGGAAAGTTTTCTACTTATCCAGTTGATGGGATCATCAATTATAACGTCCACGCTAAGCACATTCATTATCGATCTTTACCCAATACACAACTTTTTATTGGAACGCGGTATGCGCTTATTAACCCATCTTTAAAACGAATAAACCCAGCCAAACACTTAGAAACACGCTTGCGTCTTTACGTTTCATTGGGAGGCTCGCCCTCACTCCAACATGCTAAGAAAGTTATGAGAGCGCTCGAACAGTTTAAGCCGCTTGTCAAGCGGCTAGAAGTTGACATTGCAGGCGGTTTGTCCCATAATCACTTTTTAAAAATAAGCAATAAATATTCTAAATATTTCCGAGTCATACCATTCCAACGGACGAAGAAAGTCATGCCCAAATGCAATATGGCTCTGAGCACAATGGGGGTTACAAATTACGAATTAGCTTATTTGGGGATTCCAGCATTATTAATGGTGCTTGCGAAACATCAAGTACCGGTTGCACAGGGAATGCATGCGAAAGGGACTGCGCGTTACATCGGTTGGCTTAGAAATTTGTCTGCAGACAAAATAGCGAACGAACTCATGAGTCTCGCGAGTAGCCGCCGAAGAAGGATGCAAATGTCTAGGAAAGGTCACGCTCTTATTGATGGTTTTGGAGATGATCGTCTGGCGCAAGCATTGATAAAAACTTGGTTCAAGGAGCAAAAATGAAGCTTGTTGCCACCATTGAAGCTCGCATGGATTCTTCGCGACTTCCTGGTAAAATTCTTAAAGAGCTGTTAGGAAAACCGATGCTCGAACGGTTAGTAGAGAGAGTGAAGCGCTCGAGATTCATTCAAGAAATTATTGTGGCTACTACCACAGTGCCTCATGACAACGAAACGGTCAAAGTCTCGCAAAAAATCGGGGTTAAACATTTTCGTGGAAGCTCAGATGATGTGCTCGATCGAGTTTTAAAAGCAGCAAAAGCGTATCAAGCTGATTTAATTGTTGAACTAACGGGAGACTGTCCTTTGCTTGATCCTGTGATTATTGATTCGGTGATTCAACATTATCTTGAAAATAAGTATGACTATGTCAGCAATGTCCTTGAAAGAACTTTTCCGAGAGGCATGGATACGCAAATTTTTTCAGTCAAAGTTCTTGAAGAAGTGAGCCAAATGACTCAAGAACCTGCTGATCGTGAAAACGTTTCCCTTTACATTTATGAGCATCCCGAAAAGTACAGATTAGGCAATGTGAGCGCTCCTTCTGAATTAAAACGGCCAGAACTTCGGCTCACCGTTGACACAGAACCAGATTTAAAACTTATTCGCGGAATTTATTCCCAACTTTATCCCAAAAAGCCAAATTTTTTGCTTCACGATATCATTCAACTCTTAGATTCTGATTCTCGGTTAAAAGAAATTAACGCTCACGTTCAGCAAAAGTCGGCCCGATGATTGCTTTGACGAAATCTTATCTTGCAAGGAAAGTTTATCGAGCTGGTATCGTTGGTTGCGGAAGAATCGCAAGCTTATTCGATCGGGACCCGAAACGAAGTTATGTTGCGACTCATGCCGGAGCCTATACTCGTTCACGCAACGTAGAATTGGTTGCTGCATGCGACATTGATCGTGAAAAGCTTGAGAATTTCGGAAGGCGTTGGAGAATAAAAAAACTTTATCATAGTTTTGATGAGATGCTTTCAAATGAAAAACTTGATCTCATAAGCTTATGCACCTGGCCCGAAAGTCATTTTGATTTAGCGCGAAAAGCTGTTGATGTAGGGGTTAAAGCCATTTTTTGCGAAAAACCAATCACAACCCTTTTGTCTGAAGCCGATGAATTGATAGAGCTCTGCAGAAAAAAAGGTGTTATTTTAGCTGTCAATCATAGCCGCAGATGGGATGAGGGGCATCAAAAGATTAAACGCTTTTTGGCGGCCGGCAAGCTTGGTAAAATTCATCACGTGAATTGTTATTATACAGCTGGAATTTCAAATACCGGGACGCATTTGTTTGATCTCTTGCGGTTATTTTTGGGGGAAGCCAAATGGGTCTATGCGAGTTCTTTGCCAACTTTCGGAGATAAAGATCCTACTTTAAGTGGGCAGATTTTTTTTGAAAATGAAACCTTAGTTTCTGTGGCGGGTCTTGACGTAAAAGATTATCTTATCTTTGAGATTGATTTTTATGGAACTAAGGGCCGTCTTCGTATCATTCATAGTGGTTTCAAGGCTGAGTATTGGAAAGTTGGCACAAGTCCTTATTTTAGCGGGTATAAAGAGCTTCGCCCAACTAAGATAAATTTTAATTTGAATAAGAAAACTATGATGCTGAGTGCAATTTCAGATTTGACGGATTGTTTACAAAAACATAGAGATCCTTTGTGTAGCGGAGAAGATGGAAGGAAAGTGCTTGAAATTGTTTGCGCTTTTAAAAAATCTTTTCGAACAGGATTAAAAGTATCTATTCCATTGGAAGATAGAAATTTAGGGATTGATTCATGAAGGCTTCATCGAAACTAGCTATTTTGGGAGGAAAGAAAGTTAGGGCGAGACCTTTCCCTTGTCATCCTGTTTTAGGAAGTGCTGAAGAAAAAAGAGTTTTGAAGGTTATGAAGAGCGGGGTTCTTTCAGGCTTCATTGCAAAGGCAGGCGAATATTTTCTAGGCGGATCTCAAGTACGAGAACTAGAAAATCTATTTTCTGAATACTTCGGCGCTAAATACGCCATGACAGTCAATTCTGCTACGGCTGGACTGCATGCAGCGCTCGCAGCTTGCAATATTGGGCCTGGCGATGAAGTGATTGTGCCGCCCTACACCATGTCTGCATCTGCAAGCGCTGTTTTAATGACCGGAGCTGTGCCGCGTTTTGTGGATATCAGCAATGATATTTTTTCCTTAGACCCATCTTTAGTTGAAAAAGCGATCACGCTGCGAACAAAAGCCATTGTCGTTGTTCATCTCTTTGGCCACCCAGCGCGTATGAATGAGATTCTAGCCATCGCGAAAAAGCGTAAACTTAAAGTTGTAGAAGATTGTGCGCAAGCGCCAGGTGCAAAATATAAGGAAAAGTACGTTGGGACACTTGGTGACGTTGGCATATTTAGCTTCAATCAACACAAAATGATAACAACAGGTGAGGGCGGCGTAGTCATTACAAATGATGAAGAGATTGCTCTAAAAGTACGGCTGGTTCGTAATCACGGGGAAGCTGTGGTTGAAGATATGAAAGTGGAAGACATTGTCAATACGCTTGGCTGGAATTATCGGATGACAGAGTTGGAAGCAGCGGTCGGTATTGCCCAATTTAAAAAATTAAATTATCTGACCGAACATCGACAGGAACTAGCTGGTTATTTATCTCTGAATTTGAAAAAGTTCAAAGGATTGACATTACCAGTCACGCTTTCAAGCTGCAGTCATACGTATTTTTTATATGCCATTAAATACGATGAAGTTCAAGCAGGCATTCCGCGAGAACTTTTGATTAAGGCGCTCAATGCCGAAGGAATTCCTTTCGCAGCAGGATATGTTAAGCCGCTTTATTTATCTCCGCTCTATCAGCGCTTAACTTGTTTTGGGAATGACGGATGGCCATTCACTTCAATTCCTGAAGCTGAAAGACCTTCCTATAGAAAAGGAATATGTCCGGTTGCAGAGGATCTCTACGAAAAAGAGTTAATTCACACAAGTCTTTGCTATTTCCCGGTTTCCAGCAAAGATTTAAAAGATGTTGTCCGGGCATTTGATAAAATTTATAATTGCAGTACGGAACTCATCGCTATGAAAGATCATTTGAAAAATGAAACAAAAATAAGGCGCAAAAAGGAGGCTCTTCGTTTATGAGGTCGGTTGAAATTGGTGGAAGAAAAGTGGGTCATGGAGAACCTGTTTTTATTACTGCCGAAGCTGGTTCCAATCATAATCGTGATTTCGAACAAGCGAAACGTCTCATCGACGTAGCTTGTGAAGCTGGTGCCGACGCAGTGAAATTTCAAACCTTTTGTGCTGAAAAAGTTTATTCAAAGAAAACTCCTTTGATGAGTTATTTAAAAACAAATAACCTGCTCAAGGAAGGCGAAACAGTTTGGGATCTCATCAAACGAGTGGAGCTGCCTCGCGAATGGCATTCTAAATTAGCCGAATATTGTAAAGAAAAAAAGATAATTTTTTTGTCTACTCCCTTCGATCTTGAAGCGGTAGACCAGCTCGAAAAGGTTGGGATGCCAGCTTACAAGATAGCGTCCTATGAAATTACTCATTTACCCCTTCTCAAGAAAGCTGCCGAAACTAAGAAGCCAATTATTTTGTCTACAGGAATGGCTGACTTGTCTGATATCGAAACAGCACTTGACGTTATCTATAAAACAGGAAATCGTCAAGTTGTTCTGCTCCACTGTGCCATTAATTATCCTCCAAAGTTTTCAGATCTTAACTTACGGGCAATGGAAACGATGCGAATGGCATTTCAACTTCCCGTCGGCTTTTCTGACCACAGTTCCGGAATTTCCGCTGACATTGCTGCTGTAGCGCTCGGAGCATGCGCAATTGAAAAACATTATACGACGAGTCGAAAGTTGCAAGGACCAGATCATTCGTTTGCCATTGAACCTGATGAACTAAGAGCGATGGTTAAGGGGATTAGAGAAACAGAACAAGCTTTAGGATCTCCGATTAAACAGCACACAAAAGCGGAAGAGGAAATGTATAGGTTAGGACGAAGAAGCCTCGTGGCTGCTAAAAAAATTCAAAGAGGTACAGCTATCACGCAGGATATGATTGACGTCAAACGCCCTGGCTTTGGAATTCAGACCAAATCTATGGAAGCAGTTATCGGACGGATTGCAAAGGTGGACATCGAAGAAGATGACATTCTGACTTGGTCCATGCTAGGCTGATGAGAAAGTTTCGTCTCAGGAAAGCTCGGCTGAGCGATTGCGAGCGCATATGGCGCTGGCGAAACGAAAAAGAAGTAAGACACCTTTCCTTTGATCCTCGTAAGATTTCTTATGCCGCCCACAAGGTTTGGTTCAAAGAAAGATTGGCAGATCCCAAGAGCAGGGTTTTGATTGCTGAGAACAATCAAGGAAGAGCTTTTGGCCAGGCCAGGATTGATTTTTCAAAAAAGGGGGTTGGAGAGATTCACATCTTTTTAACAAGAGCATACCGCAATAAGGGTTTTGGCTCTTTGCTTCTTCGTCAAGCATGCCAACATTGCTTTAGGCAGCTTAAGCTTAAAAAAATTATAGCTCGCGCTAAAATGGATAATCATCGTTCTTTAAAAGTTTTTCGAAAAGTAGGCTTCCGAAATACAAAAAAAGTTAGGATAAAAGGTTTCCCAACGCAAATTATGATTCTTACTAGGCTTTTTTCAAAATAGTTAATTCATTCTCTGACATTCTCTGATTTAACTATTTTCCGTTGAGTAAGTATATTTTTGAATGGTTTTGACATGTTTTAGTGGGTGTTGACAGAATCAACAAATGGATTTATACTCCCTCTTTAATTGGTTCAGAGGTTTAAAGTTATGGAAATAAAAGAAATGTCAGTATACACGTCCCGTGAAATTCAAGAAATTTTAAAAATAAGTCCCAGCACCTTTATGAGACTCATTAAAAAGGGAGTATTGAAAGTTGCGAAAATCGGAGGTCAATACCGAATGCTTGGAAAAGATCTCATTACGACAATTTCTCTATCCGAGGAAACAAGCGCATATGAAAGACGATAAAAAGCAAATCAACGGAAAAATAAAGTGGAAAGACAAAACAGTGCTTGTTACTGGCGGAACAGGTTCCTTTGGAAAAGAGTTTGTTAAAACTCTTTTCAAAAAACATGAACCTAAAAAAGTCATCGTGTTTAGCCGTGACGAACTCAAGCAATTTGAAATGCGTCAGCAATTTAATCATGCCTCACTTCGGTTCTTTATCGGCGATGTGCGAGATCGAGAACGACTGAATCGAGCATTTCATGGAGTAGATATCGTCATCCATGCTGCGGCTCTCAAGCAGGTACCGGCAGCAGAGTATAACCCTATAGAAGCAATTCGAACCAATGTGTTGGGGGCTGAGAACGTTATTAATGCCTCGATCGACATGGGAGTAGAAAAAGTAATTGCTTTGAGCACAGACAAAGCTGCCAATCCAATTAATTTATACGGTGCCACCAAATTGTGTTCGGACAAGCTTTTTATTGCTGCTAATGCCTATGGGGTTGGGAAGACTTCTTTCAGTGTGGTTCGATATGGAAATGTGGTGGGAACCCGCGGAAGCGTGATCCCTTTCTTTAAAAAAATGCGGAAAAGGGGAATGATTCCTATTACAGATCCAAGAATGACGAGGTTCTTTATCACTTTAGCGCAAAGCGTTGAATTTGTCATTAAGTGCCTTGAGGAAATGCGTGGTGGTGAACTTTTTATTCCCAAAATTCCGAGTGTCACGATTATGGATTTAAAAGAAGCGATCGCACCTGACTGTAAGCATACTTTTGTGGGGATCCGTCCTGGCGAGAAACTGCATGAAGTATTACTCCCGGCAGAAGAGGCGCGTAACGCTTTGGAATTTACCCATAAATATATTGTGGAACCAAACGCTGATTGGTGGAAAAAAAGCTCTCACAAAGACGGAACTAGGTTGGCAGATAACTTTGAATACAGCAGTCAAAATAACACATGGTGGCTCACGGGTGAAGAGCTTCAAAAGCTGGTGAACGTGAAAACCGAGCCAGCGTTAGAAGAAGTAGGGATAGATGTATGAGTATTCAAGAAGTGAAAACAGTCTCGTTAAATGGCCTCGAACATATCAAATCGGATAATAAGGTTATTGAAGGAAGTCGTATTGACTTAGAGCCACTTTCTGAAAAATATCTCTCCAAAGAATATGTGAGTTGGCTTAATGACTCCGAAGTTTGCCGCTACAACAGCCATGGTAGTTCTGTCTATACTTTAGAGCAAGCCAAAACATATATCCAACAAAGCAAATCTTCTGAAAGCCTGATCGTTTTCGCCATTTCAACCCGCTCTAACCACCAGCACATTGGCAACATCAGTCTTAGAATTTCTTGGCAAAATCGTTCTGGAGAAATTGCAATTATCATCGGAAATAAAGAATTTTGGGGTAAAAGCATTGGTGCCGAAGCGTATCGATTGATCATTGAACTTGGATTTAATCGATTAGATCTTCATCGTTTGTGGAGTGGGATGGCCTCGGATAATAGGGCAATGGTGCGTATTATGGAAAAGCTCGGTTTCATCAGAGAAGGCCGTTCAAGAGAGGCTTTGTTTAAAGACGGACGGTATTTAGATATAGAAAATTGGGGAGTAATCAACCAAAAACAACCTGTTTCGTCCCTGCCGGTTGAAGTTTTAGACCGAAAAAAACCCGATTATGGGAAACCGTTCTATCTGGAGAAATTGAGGTATTGTGTTCGGTGCTGTATGCCTGAGACAAACGAAGGTATTAAATTCGATGAGATGGGAATTTGTCAGGCTTGTCAATCACAAGAACAAAAAATTCATATCGATTGGGTCGCTCGCGAAAAACAACTAAAGCAAATTCTCGAGCGCTATAAGAGCAAATCAGGAAATAATTATGACTGCATTGTTCCCATAAGCGGCGGGAAGGATAGCGCGTTTCAGCTCCATGTGATTATTAAACGATACGGTTTAAAACCTTTGGCGGTCACCTTTAGTCATAATTGGTTCAGCGAAACCGGAAAATACAATTTATGGAATATTCTTGAAAAACTAAATGTCGACCACATTATGTTTACGCCGAATCGAGAATTGGTCAACAAGCTTGCCGCAGCTTCCCTTTACAAAATAGGAGATTCTTGTTGGCATTGCCACTCAGGTGTTGGCACTTTTCCACTTCAAGTAGCCGTGAAGTTTAATATTCCTTTGATTGTTTGGGGGGAGTCAGTAGCCGAATCTTCGGGCCGAGCCTGTTATTTTGAGCCAATGAAATTTGGTGCCGAATCACTTTTCTTGAAAATTTCTGCGAAAGTTACACCGGACGAAATGACCGGTAATCATATAACCCCAAAAGATGTTTATCCTTTCCAAAATCCTTCTAAAGAAGAAATTGAAAAAGTCGGCGTTCTTGGAATTCACTTAGGCGATTATATTTTTTGGGATGACGAGCGACAAATGGAATTCGTTAGAAAGGAATACGGTTGGAAAGAGGATGAGGTTGAAGGTACTTACAAACGTTACAAAAGCGTTGAATGTATTATGCCTGGTGTTCACGATTATTCAAAATTCGTCAAACGTGGATTCGGCCGTGGCACAGATCACGCAAGTCAGGACGTTCGAGCAGGCCTCGTCACCCGCGAAGAAGGTTTTGAGCTTGCCAAGTATTACGATTCAAAAAGACCTGAGATGCTTGATTACTATCTCAAAATTACCGGGTTTACCGAGGAAGAGTTTTTCAAAATTGTTAAGAGCCATCGCGAGGGAAAAGCTAAGGAGCTTCCTTAGCTATTAGTTCGATTATGGCTAATTCTCTTTATTTGCTCGGAGCTAAGGAAGGTACTGAAAAAGTTAAATCAGGGGAAATAAGTGCTCTTGAGTGGGCACGGGCCTGTATTGAACGAGTTCAAAAAGTTGATTCGGCAATTCAGGCATGGGCTTCCTTCGATGAAAAAAAATTTGTAGACCAAGCTCAAACAATCGACCGAAAGCTTAGAAGCATAAGGCAGTCAGGTGCCTCCGAAAGTTCGCTTGGGATGTTGTGTGGTGTCCCTGTTGGCGTAAAAGACATTTTCAATACGTCTGATATGCCAACCTGCATGGGAAGTCCTATTTGGGAAGGTTTCACGCCTGGCAATGACGCCCGCACCGTATTTTACCTGCGCCAAGCAGATGCGGTCATAGCAGGTAAAACAGTAACGGCAGAATTTGCAGTCCACACTCCAGGAAAAACAACCAACCCTTACAATCCAGAATATTCGCCAGGCACGTCTTCTAGCGGTTCAGCCGCTGCGGTTGCATCATTCATGGTTCCGCTTGCTTTGGGAACACAAACGGCGGGTTCAATCATTCGTCCCTCAAGTTATTGCGGCATTTATGGTTTTAAACCAACGTTTGGTCTTATTCCAAGAACTGGAACATTAAAAACTACCGATTCGCTCGATACCATTGGAGTGATGGCACGGAATGTTGATGATTTGGAGCTTATTTTTGAAACGGTTAGGGTCCACGGGGAAAATTATCCCATGGTACATACTTTGCTGGACATTCCGAAAAATCAGAACAAGAAAACGGAACGTTGGAAAGTTGGTTTGGTTACTTCCTCGCTCCGGGTTTGGGAAAAAACAGCACCTTATGCTCGCGTCATGCTAGAAGATTTTTCGGATTCTTTGGCGAAGAATGGTACCGGGATTGATCTGGAAGCGCTCGTTCTTCCGTCCGAATTTAACAACGCTCACAACATTCACTCCATAATTTATGACAAGACGCTTTCTTATTATTTTAAAGAAGAATTTAAGCAACACACCTTGGTTAGCGAAATTATGTACAAAATTATTTCGCGCGGCCAGCAGATAAGCGTAGAACAGTATCAAGAAGCTCTTGAGAAGCAGAATAGTCTTTCGCAGAAGCTTGATGAAATCTTTGAGCATTACGATGTGATTCTCACGCTTTCAACGGCTGGTCAAGCCCCCAAAGGGGGAGCGGAAGATATGCCAGACTCATGCCTCATTTGGACTCTCTGCGGCATTCCTTCAATGAATCTTCCGTTATTTAAAAGTCCTGAAGGCTTGCCTTTTGGCGCACAAATTGTTTCGAAGCGATATCGTGATAAAACGCTCTTGAATTTTGCAAGATACATTGAAAAGTTATTTCCGGAAATGACCAGCGTTTCACCTCCAAACAGAGAAGCGCTCATCTCATAAGCACCTCTCTTTCATGATAAATCCATTACCGAACTCTACAGAGAAAGCATCTTCGTCATTTTTTTTCGTCGAAGATCTCGATCAAGCTTCGCTCAATCTTTTAAAGGGGGGGGAGATTATTTCGTTAAGTCCAAAAGTTTCATTTTTCTTAGAGAAAAACAGCCTTTCGTATTCCTTGCTTGAAAACTACTATCAAGAAAAAGAACTGCGCTCGGATGAAGAAAAATACTTTTTGGATCAGCGCGAATGGTTCAGGGTATTTGATGAATTTTTAAAAACAAACATTGAGGAATGTAAGAGGTGGAACCTCCGTCTTGCGAGCATTCATTACAATCGGTTTAAATATTTGATTGACTCGTTCATTTTTAGATCCCGAATTTTACAAGCCTTTTTTGAAAACGCAAAGGCGAGTCGGGTGACTTACCTTTTAAGCGAGACACCCGAAGAAGAAGGAATGCCGTCCCTTTATAACTTTTATCGAAAAGACCGCGTATCGTATTGGCCGGTCCTTTCCAAACTGAGCGAAACTTCTTTGCTAACCCCTGTTTTGATCACTAAAAAAAATATTCCATCTTTTCTAAAAAAACGTGCTCCGGTTTCTGCTGAAATAATCTCAGAACTTAAACTTTTAGGTAGGGAGGTAGCTGAGCGCTTATCATTGAAGTCAATTTATAATTTTAAGCGATATCAAAAAACCAAAATGTTTTTCTTAAAAGAAAAAGATTTTCAAAATATAACAGCGTTGTTCCTTGATTCTGGCGTTGAAGCAATTGATTCGGTAGCCCGGGGATTAATGAACCGAGGAGCTAAGGTTTTTTTAAAGAACGAGGATGGGATCTACCTCTTGAGCAGTTTGTTCGAAAGCCAAATTAAAATTGCAGAACAAAATGACATAAGCGATAAGAAAGCTCAAATTTATTTTCAATGTAAAGAAGCTTTTAAAAAATTAGCCGAGTCTGATCTTTTAAATTGGGTCGGCGACCGCTCGTCCTTTGACGTCAAACCCTTAATTCTTCCTTATTTTGAACACTTTCTTACTGTGATCTGCCCGTGTGTTTTGATGTCGGCTCAAGAATTTAGATCCTTCTATTCTCGCGAAAGAGTAGATTTTGTTATTGCGCGCGGAAGTGCCGGTGAAAATTATCCGGCACCATTGCTCGCGGCAGAAAACGAAGGCGTAAAACGAATTTGTTTTCAACATGGCGTCGATCCAACGGACACAAAAGATTGGGTTGTGGATGAACTTGACTTTTTTGATTTTAATTTTGCTATGGAGGGTACTTCTTGTGATTATTTTAAAATACAAGCTAAACAAGGCTATGCAAAACCGTGCCAAGTATTTGAGTCTTCGCACTATTTAAAACATATCCAAAGCCAGCAGAGAAAAAGGGCTCTCGAAAATTCACAGAATTCCAATGGCACTAAGGAAAAAGCTGAGGTTTTCTATATCCCAGCCAAACTTGCAAAAGGAATGATAAAATTCAATGGGGTAATTTATCCCATGACTTGGTATTTTGAGCATCAAAAAGCATTACTCACTTTCTTCTCTCAGAAGAGTGCTTTTAACTTTGTTTATAAACATTCTCCACAACAAATATGGGCAGAAGATTCAATCTTCCCTTGGCTTGGTCAAAGGCGCTTTGAAAATATCTCAATCGAAGAGGGGCCATTCACTGCCTATTTCTCCAGAATGGCCCGAGTCATTTTTGATCGCCCCTCGACAGGCTTTTTTGAAGCGGTGGCAGCTGGAATTCCAGCACTTTGCCTTTATTATGAAACTATAAAAATCTGGGATCCCATGTTTCGAGTTTTTGGAAAATCTCTGCGAAAGTTTTCGAATACAGAAGAAGCAATACAAATCATAGAGGAATTTTTAAATGCCGACCCCAAAAATTACGCTGCCTCTTTGGATTTGTCAATTAACAATGCAATCGACCTTTTGCTTCAATTGCAACGGGGAGGAGGCTTGAGAGCAACCCCGATCTCACTTTTAGGTCGCATCCGTAATGTTTCACCTCAAGTTTTAAAAAATTGATCTATAAATATGTCAAAGCGTAAAGAGATTATCAGGCACATTAGTATTTATTCGTTGGGCACTCAATTGGCCCAATTGATTACTTTGGTTGCCGCAATTATTTCACGCCGTTTTCTAGGCCCAGCTCAAACTGGAATTTGGTCGACTTTGCAAATCCTCGTAGATTATTCGAAATATTCCGTCATGGGAACGTTGGAGGCAGCGACAAGGGAAATCCCTTACAGGATCGGAAAAGGTGAAATCATAGGAGCAGAAAAGATTAAAAATCTTGCTTTCAGTTTTATTCTGAGTACATCTGCCATTGTTTCTATCGGTATTGTTCTATTTGCTATTGCAAGCAGAGGTTGGTTTCCAAAAGAGGTAAGCTACGGTTTGTTCTTTATAGCAATTCTGATTTTACTTCAAAGAGTTAATAATTTGCTCATCTCTTTGCTCCGGTGTTACAAAAAATTTGAAATTGAAACAGGCATGATGATTTTATCAGCTATTGTCAATGCTATTTTAGTGGGTTTTCTTACCTTTCATTTTAAAATTTATGGTTTCATTTGGGCCATGATTATAAGCTTTATTTTTAATATCGTTTACATCTATTTTCATTACCGTTTTAATTTCAAATGGGAATATGATTTTTCTCTGCTAAAACCTCTCCTCAGTTACGGATTTCCCCTGATGCTTATTGGCGTTCTTACCCTGGGAATTAAAAGTATCGATAAGATTATGATCGTAAAGATGATGGGATTTGAATCGCTCGGTCTCTACAGCATTGCTCTCATGGCATGTTCTTATCTCAGCAATTTTTCAATTGCGATCGCCATTGTTTTTCTGCCGCATTTTCAAGAAAGAATAGCCATCCATAAAAATCCCCGCGAATTAGAAAATTATCTTTTTAAATCATCTTCAGCGTACACTTTAATCATGCCTGCGTTGATTGGATCGGTATGGATTTTAGCTCCTTATGCCATTCGTTTATTCCTTCCCAAATTTGTTTTTGGGATAGCTGCCATGAAAGTTCTAGTTTTAAGCATGTTTTTCATTGCCTTAACTCAGCCCTATCAAGATTTCTTGATTGGCATCAAAAAACACTTTCTTCTTTTTCCTCTGCTCGGAACTACGCTCGTTATCGCTTTGTTGATTGATTACTGGGCCATACGTTCCGGCTTTGGCATTGTCGGTGTTGCATATGCGACAGGCTTCACATCATTCTTTAACTTTTCAATTATTTATTTTTTTGCAGCACATTATTTTGTGAGCGTTTGGAAGGCACTCCAAAAATATACTGGATTCTTGGGTTGTGGAATGTATTTTTTGGCTGTCTTTTTTTTACTCGATCGCTGGATGCCGTCAGATAGTACTTTCGTGCGTGCAATTTTTATTCAACTTATTGCATTCACCGTTTTTTACATTCCGGTCCTGATCGTGCTGAATCGCGAATTTTCAGTTTTTACAATGGTAAAACAAAAGATTTTGGGTTTATCATAGATCCACTTTAGAGAGACAACAAATGGTTGAGTCACTTAAAGAACTTGGAAAAATTTGCCAGAAGCCACGCTATAAAGAAGTTGGAAATTGGATGGTGCGGCACATTCTGCGCGATGCAGCACTTCCAATAACGTGGCTTTTGCTCCATACTCAAATCACAGCAAATCAAGTGACATTAATGTCTTTGGTCATTGCTTTGGTTGGCGTTGTTTGTCTTGCGATTCCATCAAACTCTATTTTCTTGCTTGGTACAATTCTTTTACAATTGTGGTATTTGCTCGATCATGTGGATGGTCAGATTGCGCGATATAGAAAAACAGCTAGCCTTACGGGTCGGTTTTTTGACTATGTTACTCATCATATCATTCACGGAGCAATTCTGTTCAGCATAGGAATTTGCGTTTTCAAAATCACCGGAAAATTATTTTTTATCCTTTTGGGTTTTATTGGTTCAACAGCCAGTATGGTGTTCAATCTAATTAATGACACCAAATACAAAACGTTCTTTGACAAATTAACAACATTGCAAGAAGTAAAAATTATAATTCCGGAAAAATCGATCAAGAACGAAAACGATCATAAGATAAATATGCCATTAAAATCTCTTTATTCTTTTTTGCATAAGATTTTTGAAATTCACATTTTTGTAAATATTCTTACGGCCGTCGCAATTTTTCAATCATTCATCTATCCTTTTATCGAATTGAAAATCCCCGCTCTCATTTTTTACAGTACCGTAAGCTTTTTTCTTGTGGTTACTAAGATTACGTTCCTAATTCTAACGAAAAAAATAGACCAAGAGTTCAACGAATGGTTTATCGTGAAAGCCGAACGGGATTAGCAATACATTTTTTACAAAAAGTTGAAACTTTAAGAATGGATGTGTTTGATAAAGTTGAATTCAAATTAGGGTCCTTCGCATAAGCGGGTAAATATGACATTTCAAGTTCAAAAATACTCACGTAAGGTATCTTATCAAGATTATAAAATTGACTTTGATAAGGTCTATTACCAGAAAATCATATGGGCCATTCGAGTTTTTTCAAGCAATCCAAAAGGCAAACTGCTGGATATTGGTTGTTGGGATGGAACGTTAGCGGCACAACTCATAGCCGAACGCGAGTGTTATGGAATTGAAGGTAACATCGAGGCTTGTAAAATAGCGAATGAGAACGGCATTAGGGCACAAGCGGTTGATGTAGAAAAAGGGTTGCCGTTTGATAAAGATTTTTTCGACTGCGTAATAGCAGCAGAGGTTGTCGAACACCTTTATGATACGGATTTCTTTTTGCAGGAAGTTCGGCGCGTACTGACAAACAAAGGTATGTTAGTTATGAGCGTTCCCAATATCGCTTGCTTCACTAACAGAATCACAATGTTGTTCGGTAAATATCCTCGTTATGCTGAGTACAAAGCGGGAGGCGCCGGACACATACGAGTTTATACAGCAAAGGCCATTAAGGATCAATTAGCTGAGAATGGTTTTGATGTTGTTTACTATGCTGGTTGTAATTTACCGTTGCCTATGCATAACAAGCTTGTCCCTAAATGGATCAGAAAGATAGCTGTCAAATTGGGCGACCACTTCCCTACAATTGCAGGTCAAGTTATTTTGGCGGGGATTAAACGTTAAAAAATACAAAATAAATTCGAGCCACAACTTTTAGAGGTAGTCTCGATTTCGATCTCATGATGGATCAATTTCCTGAAACGAGAGTCATCATTTTGAATTATAACGGCGCAGAACTCTTGCCTAAATGTCTGCCCAGCATTATGGAAGCTGCGCGTAAAACTGGTTTTACGCGGGTAACGGTTCTAGACAACTGCAGCACGGACAATGGGCTTGATTACGTGACAGCAAATTTTCCTGATTGCCAAATTGAAAGGGCACCGTCAAACCGCCTTCTCTGTTCCTATAATGACTACGTCCCTAAAGTCAAAGAACCAGTTGTCATCCTCCTCAATAATGATATCCGAGTCCATCGCGATTTCATTGAGCCCTTATTGACACATTTTATCAGAGACCCTTTGACTTTTCTCGTTGCTCCGAGAGTAATGACCTTTGATGGCAAAACCATCGAATCGGGTCGGTCCAAGGCTAAAATACGGTTCGGACTTTTTGAATGCACGGCGCACTACCTGGGCTATGAAAAAGAAGCGCTTCAATCGTCAGAAACCTTTTCATCTGGATTCGGAGCGTTTTCGCGGGAAAAGTTTATTGCGTTGAAAGGTTATGACGATTTGTATCTACCCGGTATTATGGAAGATGTGGATTTCTGTTACCGGGCCCAAAAAGAGGGTTATCGCCTTTATTATGAACCGCAGAGCATTGTTTGTCATATAGGGCAAGTGAGCTTCAAAAAACGATTTGGATCTTTCAAAATCGCTGTTTTGGCACACCGTAATAGTTTTCTTTTCATGTGGAAGAATTTTTCAGGGCCAAAATTTTGGATCCCACACTTGTTTTTTTTACCCTTAAGACTTAGCTTCGCACTTCTTAAAGGCAATCTTGCACTTGCTCTTGGATTTTTGAATGCTCTAATACCAAAAAGGAAACGATGAAACTTTACGCGGAGAGTTCAGCGCGTTAAAAAACACGAGAAAAGAGCCCAAAATGCCTAGAAAAAGATACACGGAAGAGGAGCAAATCGTCGGGATTTTAAAACAAGGGGAAGTAGGAACCTTGAATTCGCGTCAAACAAGTCAGTTGGCCAAAGATCTTTCGTGCCGCATACGAACCAATCAAATGTTTGGTGATGCAGACTTAAACGCATGGATTTTGGACAAATTGAAATTTAGAAAAGGAGAGCGATTGATGGATGTTGGGTGCGGAACCGGAACTTACACAATCAGCTTCGCAAAACATATTGAAACAGACTGGTCGTGTACAGGCGTTGACATATCTCCTGAATCGTTGAGAACGGCGGAAAAAGCGAGTTCTGACTCAGGTCTCAAAATTAATTTCGTCTTGAAAAATATGGACCAGCTTAATTCGTCCACCGATTCTACTCGCTATGACATGATCACTATCATGTACGCTCTTTATTATTCTAAGAATGCCGTACGGACGCTCAATCATTTAGCAAATATGCTAAACCCAGAGGGGCGTCTTGCTGTTTTGGGGCCGTATATGGATAACAATAAAGAGTGGTTTGATTTCCTAAACCGATTTATGCTCTTACCCGAAAAAATCTTACAGTCATCGTCGAGATTTGTGTATGAGGAGGTTTTGCCGTTTGCATGGGCTCATTTTGACGTCACCACTTGCTTCCGTTTCGTCAATCATATTTGCATTCCTTCTTTGGAAGATTTGAAACGCTATTGGAAATCAAATACGTACTATGAACCGAAATATAATAAAGAATTTTTAAAACATGCCCACGCTCACTTCAGCAAAAATAAGTCATTCACATTTTCCAAGACAGCAATGTTAATCCTTATGAACAATCGAAAAACAGACACAGCTTGAGCTGGTCAGGACATATGAAACCATGACGTGCCATTTTGGAATCCAGCATTATGAAGCTATTCTTAAAGAAGGACTCAGGAATGATTATCAATTTATCAGTTTCGAGCAATTAGAAACGCTATCTCTTGAGCAGAAAGCATGCATCTTACGCCACGATGTTGATTATATGCCGGAATGGTCGATCCATTTTGCGGAAATTGAGAATAGCTTGGGAATTAAATCAACTTTTTTCTTTCAAGTGTGTGCTATGACCTACAACTTACGCCAATCTGAAAATTATGAGACGGTACAAAAGCTGGTCGATATGGGCCATCACGTAGGGCTTCATTTTGATCTGAGCTGGAAAAAAGATATGCCGTGGGAGGAGGTTGCTCTCTTCTGTGAAAAGGATAAAAAGGTATTCAAGGAAATTACTGGTATCGAACCTTGCGAAATCATTTCATTTCATAACCCTCATCGCTTTACGGATCTGATTCTCAACCGTGAAATCCCCCAAATGCGGCAAACCTATGAGAAATCATTTTTTTCAGACATTAAGTATATATCGGATAGTCAAGGATGGTACGAAGGGTGCATGTGTAAACTTTTTGCATCAAATAGATACAAGATAATTCAATTCCTTTCACATCCCCATCTTTGGCCCACCGCCCCAACAGGAGATTTTATCTGCGATATGGCGCATATGATCAAGCTTAAAACTGATGAATTAACGCAATATCTCATCAACTTCCATCCTGTATGTAAAAAAAATGAAACTCGGCTCCGTCAAGAAGTTCTAAACACCCATCTCCAAGCCCCATCGAAAATAAAAGAGATGAGTCATGAAGAATAATAATTTTCATGAGCCGGGATATAATTTTTACGCCTGAAGAGTTGCGATAAAAGATGGTCGCCCTTAATGCGTTATTCACTTATATTCTAAAACCAACCAGTGATGTCAAAGCGGTTATCGCTCTTATTTTATTGATTTCGCTATTGGTCCGGCGCACGCAGGGAGTGGGACAACTTTATTTGAAATTGAAGAAAATTCCAGTCGGAATCAGTTTAACAATTATTTTGTCATTTTCATTTTTGTTACGCCTTTTTTGGATATTTTGGTCCCCTCATGTACCGCCCGCCCAAATTTCAGAAGATTATTTAATTCTAAACCACGCGCAGGACTTGGCTGCAGGCTTGGGTTTTAGAAGCGCTTGGACAAGAGAGTTTACAGCTTTTCGCCCAATCGGTTATCCTCTTTTTCTGGCTTTTTTGTTTAAACTATTTGGTACGAATTTAGTAATCGCTGAACTTTTTCAAGCCGTTTTCGGTGTTTTATCTGTTTTTTTAGTTTTTTATATTTCAAAACAAACTGTATCAGATCATTTCGGCCTTTTTGCGGCGCTTCTATACGGTTGTTATCCAACGGCAATCATGTCAACCAAGATACTTTTAGATGAACATCTGTTTCTCGTCCTTTGGTTAGCGAGCCTGGCACTTTTGATATCAGACTATCAAAAGCCTTCTTTCGTGAAGGTGAGTCTGGCGGGTTTGACGATTGGCATAAGTGCGCTCTGCCGTCCTTATACAGTTACCATGTGCGTAGTTGTTTTTATAGTATGGTTGTTTGCAAAACGTTCTTTCACTGGAGCTCTCAAAAGAGGGGTGCTTGTTGCTTTTCTCACTTTGTTATGTGCACTTCCATGGGCCATTAGAAATTATTACCGGCTGGGCGTTCCTATTTTCTACACAACAGCGGTTGGAACCAATTGTTACTTTTCAAACAATCCGACAAGTGACGTTCGATATCCCGTAAATCCTGATCTTGAGCATGGAGGCGACCCAGATTATCTTCGTGCCAACATTACGGAAGTTGAGCGAGATTACGCTGGAAGACGTGCCGCATTTCGCTGGATCATCAAAAACCCAGTGCTTTTTATAGAAAAGGCCCTTGGAAGGACTTTTTACATGTTGGGTTTAAATCGGGAAGGCTGGGTGATTGATGATAATTTTACAACGATTAAACCTGGCGCAAAACGGCCATCAAAAAAATTCCTGAAAGGTTTAGAAAAATTTGAACAGTACTACTATGTTACAGTCTTTCTATTTTCCCTAACCGGTCTTTTTCTATTTTGCGGTAACTTTGTGTACGATGTTGAACGAAAAGGGCTGATTTATCCTTTGGTCACTTTGTGGTTTTACATTTTTCTCACGGCTATTTCGCTAACCCAGCGAAAGTATCGTTTTGTCGTAGAGCCTTTTTTTTGCATTTTTGCAGCTTATGGAATTTTTATTTCATTTTTTGGATATTGGGACCAAAAATCTTTAGCTATGAAACAAGCTTAAAAAATGAGCTCTGCGCTTAAACCTCATAACCCCGATGCTGGGGTTAACAAGGCAGTGATCTTTTTATTTTTATTTTTGCTCTCCTTTGTGTGGGGGATTTCTTTTTCAAATGCACCTCAACTTGAAAAAGCTTTAAATAATAAGGCGATCATAACCTGCCTGATGCTTTTTTTCATCACCCTATTTGTTCTGTATACCGCCGTTTCAGATTCGAACAAACAAAAAAACAGACTCGCTGCAGTCGAAGACTTTTTTGAGGCTTATCAATGGTTATTGATAACCCTTTTGTCTGTTTCTTACGCTTTTATTATGAGCATTGTGAGTTTATTGAAACATCAGGCATTCGAAACGCATACTTTTGATCTGGCCATATTTGATCAAGCAATTTGGAGTATTACGAAAAGCCGCTTTCTTTTTTCCTCGATTAAAGGAAACATATGTCTTCTAGGGGATCATATGAGTCCGGTACTCGTTCTATTTGCCCCCCTTTATTGGATTTGGAATGATGCTGGCGTACTGCTGGTAACTCAGGCCACAATAACCGCATTTTGTTTTTTCCCACTTGCTTTGATTGCACAAGAAAAACTGGGGAAAGGGATTTTCCCAGTATTCTTTTCGCTCGCGCTATATTTTTATCAGCCGCTTCGTCATTCAGTTAGAGCAGAATTTCATCCCGAACTTCTCGCTAATCCCATTTTATTTTTTGCTTTCTATTTCTTATTGAAGGGCAAAATCAAACTTTTTTTGAGCATGCTGATTGCCGTAGTACTTTGCAAAGAAAATATGTATGGAATTGTATTTGCATTTGGTCTTTATCTACTTTTGAATAAGCGCTTTAAAATGGGCTTATTGCTTGCAACGATTTCGATGGTTTTATTTTATTTAACCACGCACACGTTTATTCCCCTGATGAATGGGGCACATTATGCTTACATTTCAAATTATAATTATCTTTTCACCGGCAAATGGGGAAATCATCTGCCTTTGATCGTACAGCCGCTTGGCGTTCTCGAATATTTATATAAGATTTTTTTGCCTCTTGGGTTTCTTTCTTTTTTACATCCTCCCACTTTATTATTAGCACTTCCAGTTCTATTCCAAAATATGCTTTCAAGAAGTCCAAGCATGCATTCAATTGCTTTTCAATATACGGCCGGATTAACGCCGGGGGTTTTTATATCGGCGATTTTTGGAACAACAGTTTTACTTAGATTTTTCAATGGGAATCGATACGAAAAGCTATTGCGAATCGGAATGCTGGGTGCGATGATAATGCTTTCGGTAGCTCTGGCAGGACGTCCGGAACGGCACTATTTCTTTAAGTATAAGACGAGTTTAAAAGAGGAACACAAACGTCTGGTAAAAAAAGCGATTCGCCAAATTCCAGAACGTTTTTCGGTTATTGCAAATGAAAATTTAGGACCGCACATGTCACATCGTTTTCAAGTAAATCAATTCGAAGATTACCAACGAATGCCTGAAGGGTCTACGTACAGCCTCGTCTCTGATTTAGTAATTCTTGATCGAGAATTGACGGCAAAGGATATCAATAGTGAAGTAAAAAAAGTCCAGGATTCAGGCTATAAGATCGTTTATCAAGTCGATGGTTTTTACATCTTCCAGCGTAACGATCTTCAAGAAACCATAAAAATAAATTAAATCAGGAAATGACAAACATGCTTGAGCCGAAACAGAAACGCATTCTTTTGATTGGGGGACATGAACTAGGATGTTTGTGTCTTGAACATCTTGTCAAAAACAAATATCAAGTTGTTCTGTGCATCGTGAGAAAAGATGACGATGGAAAGGATAATATATTCCCATCCTTGTTAAAACTCGCGAAGAGACATAAAATTAAGTCGATCAAACCTCAAGATATTAACGAGCCTGATATTTTGAAAAAAGTAGAGGCTGCAAAAACAGATATCGTTTTTAGCATCCACAACAGTGCCGTGTTTTATGATAAATGGCTTAGTCTTTTTGAAAAGAAACTCGGAATCGTTAACGCGCATCATGGACCTTTGCCACGTTACGGTGGTTTTTGGCCAGAAATGTGGGCCATTTGGAATGAGGAAAAAGATTTTGGAGTTACGCTCCATTATGTTGATCGAGGGGTTGATAGTGGTAATATCATAGGTCAGTATCCTGTATCGATTTCTAATACTGACACAAGAAAGACGCTATACGAAAAGTGTACCCAAACAACGTTTCAATTGTTTAAAGACAAGCTGGACATTCTTTTAGCTGGGAAGATTAAAGGTCAAAAACAAGATGCATCGAAACGGACTTACTACAAACGGGAGCTCCCTAATGGCGGATTTGTGGATTTCAACTGGACTCAAGAAAAGATAAAAAGATTTTATCGCGCAGTATCCTTTCACCCTTTTGTAGGCCCCAAAATACAAATTGGAGATCGCATCATTAGTTCTGTTGACGCAGATCTTCCATTTTTCAAGCCCGCTATGATTCAATCGCTGGAGTACCAAACAAGCTTTAAACAAAGACGGGATTCGTAAGCGTAAACTGCTCATCCAATTATTTTTGACCAACGTATAAATCTTTACGGAGGTTATGATAATTTCTTTAATTTCCTACCTCTCTTTGCTAGAATAACTTTTTGTAGGTTGTGCTCTCAAAAAGTAGTATAATTCATAACTTTAACATTAATATTAATAATAACTTAGAGCTTAAATGATTAATTTATTTGGGTCAAAGGTCGGGATAGAGGAGCTTGAAGAAATTCGTTCAAGCATTGAAGCTCAATGGCTTGGAATCGGGAAAAAATGCACTTTATTTGAAGAAGGGATTAAAAAAAGATTAGGGCTTCAAGATTTTGTAATGCTCAATAGCGGTTCTAACAGTTTGCTCTTGGCAGTTAAACTGCTTAATTTAGAACCTGGATCTGAAATTATTATTCCCTCTTTTACATGGATTGCATGTGGACACGCAGCGGTGTTAAACAATTGTAGGCCAATATTTTGTGACGTTGATCTCAAGACGCAAAATGTAACTCGTGAACTCATAGAACCACACATCACAAAAAAAACTAAAGCCATTATGGTGGTTCATTACGCTGGCAAACCCGTGAAGCTTGAACCAATTTCAAAATTGGGTTTTCCGGTGATTGAAGATGCAGCGCATGCAATCGACTCCAAAATTGGTGATCGATATTGTGGGAGCATGGGGGATATTGGAATCTACAGTTTTGACGCCGTTAAAAATTTAAGTATTGGAGAAGCAGGCGGGTTGACATCAATCCACCCTGAAATCACAAAGCGGGCCAGAATGCTTCGTTATTGCGGAATCGGTCAATCGGCCATGCAAAAATCAATGGAAAAGGGCGGGAAAAGAGATGGACGGTGGTGGGAATATGACATTGCAGATTTTTTTCCGAAAGTAATTCCAGACGATATAGGTGCCTCGATCGGACTTGCTCAACTCAGAAAGTTAGATGCTTATCAAAAATACAGAAAGACGATTTGGGAAAAATACCAAGAAGCTTTCCTGAAGCTGTCCTGGCTGACACGCCCCTCGAACACGGAAGCGGGGGAACAGCATTCATATTTTACATATTTTATTCGTTTAAATAACAACAAACGTGACGCACTTGCTAAGTATTTATTCGAAAATGAAATCTATTCAAGCTTACGTTTTCATCCGCTCCATCTTAATAAGATTTATCGCTCCGACGCAAAGCTTCCAAACTGTGAATTGCTGAGCGAGGTGGGACTTAATATTCCGATCCACCCCAATTTAACGGAAGCCGATGTTGATAAGGTGATCGACACCATTAAAACATTTGGCCGCCTCCACTGTTAATTCCAAACAAGAGATGATCCCTTGGCGAAAAAAATAATAGTTTTAGGGGCAGGGTGTGCAGGTCTAGCGGCAGCATGGCGGTTGGCCCAAGCAGGTTACGAAGTTCATGTTTTTGAACAAGCAAATCGAGTTGGCGGTCTTGCCGGTGGCGTGGAAATTAACGGCAACGTTTACGAATACGGCCCGCATGCGTTTCACACTACAGATCCCGAAATTTTGAACGACATCAAATCTATCATGGGAGAGGATTTGATCGAATACAAACGCACGATTAAAATAAAGTTTTTAGGGAATTATTTTAGCTATCCCTTGACCATTCGGGAGGTCATTTTCAAACTTCCTTTTTTCACGGTCCTCAGAGCTTTTATGAGTTTACTCTGGAATATGATCAAAGGATTCTTTTGGAAACCAAAAATAGAAAATTCAGAAACCGTTTTAACCCGTTACTATGGGAAAGTTTTATACGAGCTTTTTTTTAAAGATTTTATTATCCGGGTATGGGGAATCCCGCCCTCTCAGTTCTCCCCAAGTTTTGCCCGCCAGAGAATTCCACGACTAGATTTCATTAAAATTTTAGAAGTTTTGACTGCGCCGATCAAAAAGCACTTGCAAAAGAAAATGAATACGGATGACTATGTTGAAAAGGTAGAAGGGAGTCTTTATACAACGAAACGGGGCTTTTCCCTTATTACCGAACGTATGGCAGACACCATAAAAAAATTTGGCGGGAGTATCCATTTAAAAACCGAGGTAACCAAAATTAATAGAGAAGGGAACAGAATCCAGTCAATCGAAATCGTAGATCAAAATAAAAATCAGAAGAAAATTCCACTAGATGGATTAGTTACGACTTTAGCGATTAATGAGGCTATTTTAATGACAGAACCTGCGTTCGATTCCTTGACAATACAAGCTGCTAAACAATTAAAATTTAGAGCGCTCGTTTTTGTGGGTTTAGTGATTAAGAGACTGAAAGTTTTAATGACTTCCTTTATGTATTTTCGCGATCATACGTTTAATCGTTTGACAGACTTGAGCCAGTTTGGGTTCGAAATAGAACCTAAAGGTTCTACTATTGTTGTCGGTGAGATTAGCTGTAGCATTGATGATCGCTATTGGACGGATGATGCCTTTGCAGCCGAGGAAGTCATAAAGGATTTGGAGCGTGAAAAGATCATTTCTCGGGAAGAAATTCTTCATACACATGTTTTTAGAGCAAAGCACGCTTATCCTATTTATACTCTTCATTATGAAGCCGCTTTAGAAACTTTGCTCAAAACCATTGCTCAAACCCTGAATTGTGAAACTGCTGGTCGGCAAGGTCGCTTTCAATACATTAATACGCACGTTGCTATGAAAATGGGTTATGAAGCTGCGGATCGATTAATGGCTAAGATGGAAATGTCAAAATAGAAACATGAGAAAAAATATCTTAATAGCTTTTATAGCCATCATTATTTTGCTTACCGCACCCTGGTGGTTACCGCTAGGACGAAAATCAGCCGGCCTTTCGCCTTTTTTAACATCAGATTCGATCTTCTGGCTTGGAATCACTCTTCTCGGGGGTACGCTTTGCCAGAATTTGCTTTCAAATCGATCTACTGAAAATATTGGAAAGGCAATTCGGGTCGCCACAAATAAGTTTATTTCTCATTGGCCTATTTTTTTGGGTCTTCTTTTGTTCAGTCTTTACGTCGTAAATCGATTTATCCTTCATGAGTTCATGAATTCAGCCGATGAGCACTCTTGCTACTTTTTAGCGGAATGTCTCCGAAAGGGAAAACTTTGGGCAACACCCCATCCTCTTGCTGAATTCTTTGAAGTCATTCATATCGGAAATAAGGGCGGGAAGTGGTTTAGTGTTTATCCGCCAGGTTGGCCTTTATTGTTTGCTCTTGCCTTAAACTGCCATTTAGGCAATTGGGTTAATCCTTTTCTGAGTCTTCTTTCTATCTTTTTCTTTTTTAAAGTGGGGGAGAAAATGTTCGGTCCTAACGCAACAGCTTTAGGAATTTTCATTATGGTGACAACTCCTTTTTTTCTGTTTAACAATGCCTCTTATTTTTCGCACACGACATGCTTGCTTGCGATTTCTTTTTTCCTTTATAGTTATTACAAGTGGGCAGAGCTTAGAAGTGTGTTTTGGGCTTCACTTTGTGCAATTGCCATCGGATATGGATTGGGGACTCGCTATCTTACGATGGTTGCCATAACAGGCCCCTTTTTAATTTATGAAGTAACCCAACTGGTTTCGAAACGTGTGAAATGGAATAGAAGTTATTTGGTCTTCGGAATCATTTTATTAATCGCAATTGTTTTAATCCTATATTACAACTATCTCATCACTGGAAATCTGTTCAATGCTCCCAATCATTACTATCATGGTTGGGAACGATTAGGTTTTCACCGGGATTACACTTTTTTTGACGCAATGAGATTTATACAGGATCGCTTCTTTTTTCTAATGAATTGGGTTTCGCCAGCATTTTTGCTTCTTTATATTCTCTCCTTGTTTCAAACCAGAAAAGAAAAACCAAGATACACATTGTGCCGCTATGGCTTTTTTTATTTAGTGGTCGGATATATTTTTTATTATTCATGGGGGGGAAATCAATATGGTCCACGCTATTACTTTGAAGGTCTGCCTTTTTTAGCGCTTGCCTGTGGAGATTTTATATGGCGGGTGAGAAACAGCAATCATCGTCAAGTTCAAAAGTTTATGACGGGTATTTTGTTAGTGGCTCTGGTAGGCAATGCTTACTTATTGCTCAAGCAGGGAACTTACTATGAAAAAGCTTCGAGCGAAAGAAAAGCGCTTTATGTGCTTGCAGAAGAAACGATCAGAGATCCCGCTATCGTCTTTATCCGTGGTTTCCTAGGAGATACTCTAGTGATGTCAGAAGATGACGCCATTCGAAATCGACCAGACCTCCAAGATAAAATATTGTACGCTCATGATTTTAAAGATAAAAATACCGCTTTAACGAAATTCTATCCAAATCGTTTATATTTTTTAGGGTATTATGACCGGCAAGCGAAAGTCGCTCGTCTTGAACCGCTAAGAAATTAGAGAACAATGCACAAGAAGAGCGTCTATTCCGTATCTTTGTTCAATCCAACAAGTACAAGGCGTTATTTATTGTTACTCTTTTTCGCGTTAATAATTGCCTTGAATGTACTAGGCCTTTACAAAAAAAGGCTTACTTATGACGAAGGCGCACATTACAAATATGGAATGAATATTTTGTCATTGAACTCAGACAGATTTGATGACAGCAAGATGCCTTTTTCCACTTTAAATGCACTTCCGCGAAAAATCTGGGACGTTATCGGGTCCTGGAAATGGACTAAGCCCTTAAGTTTCCTGCGCAAAATGCGAACAGGAAAATCAATGACGGGTTTATTTTCGCTTATACTCGGATTTTTTGTTTTTAAGTGGGTAGAGGAATTATATGGAACACGCGCTGGTTTTTTTTCGCTATTTCTTTACGTGTTTGAACCGAACATTCTCGCACACTCAAGATTGATCACGACGGATCTTTACGCAGCAGGAATGACGACCATTGCGCTTTACTATTTTTGGAAATTTCATAAATTGGGTGGGCGCAAAAATGCTTTCATAAGTGCAGTCACTCTTGCTTTGAGCCAACTTGCAAAGTACACCTGTATCTATCTTTACCCGATTTTCTTCTTGATTGCTGGTTTCAATTATTTTCACAAATTGATTATATCTTCTGCAAAGAAGCGTTTTCTGGTTGCCCAAACGGGTTTCAAGGTGTTTCTGGGGTATGTAGCGCTATCAATCATAACTAGCATTTTAGTGATTAACGTTGGGTTTCTTTTTAATAAAAGTTTTGTGCCATTAAAAAATTATTCATTTCAAAGCGATTTATTCCAGTCGTTACAAACCAGATTTCCCTCATTGATAATGCCGCTTCCATATCCTTATGTTCAAGGGCTTGATCAAATTAAATTTTACGATCAAGAGGGAAAAGAACCTTTTTATACTTATTTACTTGGAGAACTTAGGAAAGGAAAAAAGTTTATTGGGTACTACTTTTATGCATTTTTATTTAAGGAACCCATCGCAACTCAGCTCCTTGTATTATTGTCCTTCGTGTTTTATGTACGCAATCACAAAAAGTATAATTTTTTTGGAGATGAATTATTCTTGTTCGTTCCTACCATTTTTTTTACCATTTACTTTAACTTTTTCTTCCGCGTTCAAATGGGGATGCGTTTTTTTATAGTGGTCTTGCCAGTTCTGTTTATTTTTTGCGGGAACCTTTTTAAAAATTGGAGGGACTTTGGGCGCAAGTCAAAAATAGGAGTAGGTTTGCTTTCGCTTTATCTGATTGGTTCGGTTCTTTCCTATACTCCTCATTACCTTTCCTACTTCAATGAATTCCTTTTAGATCGAAAGAAAGCCTATAAAATACTTGCCGATTCGAACGTTGATTGGGGAGAAAATACTTGGTACCTCGAACGTTATCGAAAACGTCATCCAGATGCAATCGTAAGTCCGGATCATCCTGTGGCCGGAAAAATTATTGTTTCGATCAATGACTTAGTTGGATTGACAGACCAGCCAGCGAAATACAAATGGTTACGGAATCATTTCGAACCAACAGGTCACATTGCTTATTCATATCTTGTTTACGATATATCAACGGAAGCGCTAAAGTCCATTGTGTAAATGCCTATTTAAATGTTTTGGAGACGATAATGTACATGGACCTTTTTGTCTTGAACGATTCTAGAGATTATCTCGTTTTTTAAACATGCCCATTAGTGCATTTCTGATTACGCTCAACGAAGAAGAACGAATTGCACATACCCTGAATTCACTTAAATGGACTGACGAGCAAATCGTTGTAGACGGGGGCAGTAAAGACAACACATGTGAAATTTGCCGCGAAAAAGGAGCGAAAGTATTCCACCGTCCTTTTGATGATTTCGAAAACCAGAAAAATTATGCTCTTTCGTTAGCAACAAACGATTGGGTTTTATCGATTGACGCTGATGAGATTGTATCGCCTGAACTTGCAGAAGAAATTAAGGAAATTATCAGCCAAGCAACGCCTAAAGCTGCGTATCAAATTAAACGCATCAACTATTTTCTGGGCAAACCGCTTCATTTTGGGGGACAGGGGAATGATTTCGTACTTCGTTTATTTAAAAAAAGCTTTGGGAAATTCTCTGGCATTGTTCATGAAGAAGTGCAGATCAGCGGGGAAGTTGGCACATTGCGAATTCCGCTTAGACATTTGAGCACGGAAACGCTTACAGAATACTACGAAAAATTAAAGTTATATACCGATTTAGATGCGCGCCGTATTGTTGCCGATCATAAAACGCCATCGTTCATCAAAGCAGTTTGTTATCCACCGCTAAGATGGATTTTGAATTATATACTTCGATTTGGTTTTCTTGATGGGCGGCGAGGTTTTTTGTTTCACGCACTTTCTTGCCACTACGGCTGGTTGAAATACTTCAAAGCCAGAACCATTTCAAAACGATCAAGTAGGTAATTAAAATTCTTCATGGCACAAATAGGTCTGGATGTACAAGCAATGGCAGGAATGAAATCTGGATTGGGTGTTTATATTACTCAATTGATTTCACATTTAAAAAAAAATGACGTTGAAAATAAATACCTCCTTTTGAGCGAAAATCACAACAGAGGTGAACGAACTTATAATCGGCTTATTTGGGAAAATGTTTTTCTTCCACTTCAAGCGTCAAAAACGAGGATCAACATTTTGCACACACCAGCTTTTGCCGCGCCTTTTTTGAAAGGCCGCTGGCGTTCTGTCGCTACAATCCATGATTTAATCGGAATGGTTTTTCCAAATCATCTCGGACTCATTTCACAATGGTATTGGGGAAAGTGGCTTCCATTTGTAAATTCGAGAGCCGACAGGATCATAGTGGATTCTAATTGCACGAAACAAGACGTAATCAAATATCTGAGAGTAAGCTCAAACAAAATTCGTGTCATTTATTTAGCTGCTTCGGATAAGTTTCAAAACCGAAAAACAAATTCGGAAATAGAATCTGTCTGCCACAAATTCCAGATTCGCCGTCCTTACGCTTTATTCGTGGGAAACGTTGAGCCTAGAAAAAACTTAGTCCGACTGATAAAGGCTTTTTCTGAGGTCAGAAAAACAAAAAAAATAGAACATCAACTGGTTATCGTTGGTTTCCGCGCATGGGACTATCCAACTGTTAAACGATTGACAGAAGAACACGGTTTGACAGAAGCGGTTAAATCCTTGAATTATATCGATGACGAAGACCTGGTCTCGCTTTATAATGGAGGAGAGCTATTTGTATATCCGTCACTTTATGAAGGGTTCGGGATGCCAATTTTAGAAGCTATGAAATGTGGCCTTCCAGTGCTAACCTCAAATATTTCTTCAATTCCGGAGGTAGCTGGCGACGCAGCTTATTATGTTGATCCGTACAATGAAAAGGAACTTGAAGCAGGGCTGATAACCATGCTGACTAATCGATCGCTTAGAGAAGATCTTCGCCAACGGGGTTTCGTGCAAGCCGATAAATTTAGCTGGGAGCTGACCGCAAAGAAGACATTGGAAGTTTATCAAGAACTGCTATGAAAATGATAAGTACATTATGACGACTGAATATGGAAAAACCGCAACAAGCACCCAAGAATTGCGCGATTTCTATGATCAAGCATTTAAGCAAACAATCATTAAAGATGAAGAGCGCGCTTACAGATGGATGGCTCAAAAGCTTTTCAGACCGTACCTTGCAGGAAAAATGGTGCTTGACGTTGGTTGTGGCGGCGGATTTTTCTTAAGCGAATTGCGTCCATTGGTTAAGTTTGCTTCTGGAATTGACCTTTCGGGCGAAGCGTTGCGAATTGCATCGCGTTCGAACAAGAGCGGCGTCCTGGTCCAAAGCAGTGCAGAAGAATTGCCTTATATCAGCCACTCGTTCGATATTGTCATCTGTCTCGGAAGCTTGGAGCATTTCTTAAACGTTCAAAAAGCGCTGGGTGAAATGAGGCGCGTTGTGCGTCACGATGGTTGGATCTTCGTAATGGTACCAAATCTTTTTTGGTATAAAGATGTGATTTCCGTCTTAAGAACTGGGAATATTGGTCATCGAAATCAGCGTTATGAATTTTTTGCAACTCCTTCAGAATGGAAGGAAACCGTTTCCAAAGCCGGGCTAAAAATTGAAAAATGTTGGAAATACAACGGAATTGCTAAAAGCGCTTTCAAACAATGGTGGAAAGATCGGTTAATTCCTATGAATCTCTCTTACCATATCATCTTGGGTTGTCGCCCATAAAAGACGTTTATGCTGCCTGTTAGAAAACATCCGCAATATGCTATCGTTGTTTTATTAACTGATGTTGGATGTATTCTTTTAAGTTTTCTCACCGCATATTACATCCGTTTTTCTGGCTTGATTATTCCTGCCTCCAAAGGAATTCCCGCGCTGCAGGTTTATCTTCATGCCGTCATGATCGCTACTCCAGTTTACCTAATTATTTTTCGTTCTTATCAACTTTATCGCCCAGAACGCCATATTCGGCGAATTTATGAATTATTGAATGTTGTTAAAGCAGTGACTATGGCTGCGATTTTCCTAATGGCGATGACCTTTATTTATCGTGAGTTTAGCTATTCGCGTATCGTTTTGCTCTTCACTTGGATTCTTTCCACCTTTTTTTGCAGTTTTGGGCGTTATATCTTGATTCAGTTTGAGTACTTTATTCGTCGCGGGGAAAACCGAGACCGCGTGCTTCTTGTTGGTTTGAATCGATATTCCAGGGCTTTAATTTCCTGGACGAAAGAAAATTTACATTATGGTCAAGAGATCGTAGGGATTCTAACCAGCGAGAGTTCAAACGAGGGGAAACGTTTGGATGGTGTACCAATTTTGGGCAATATCGACGAATTTGATCGAATAGTCGCTGAAAAAAGTATCGATGAAGTCATTGTGACAGATACGACAATAGCCCGCGATAAGGCTGTAGATCTCATGTTGAAATGTGAAAGCAGAATGATCGGTTTTAAACTTGTGGCAGATTTCTATGGTCTTAGAACTCACTATGTAGACGTGGAATATATCAGCAATGTACCACTTTTAGGTCTTAAAGCACTGCCATTGGATGATGTCTTAAACAGAATGACAAAACGTTTAATCGATATTGCGATTTCTTTTTGCCTGCTCATGGGGCTTTTCCCAATTTTTATCTTGATAGCGCTTGTAATAAAAGTTCGTGACGGAGGACCTGTTTTTTACAAACAAGAACGCATAGGGCAGGATGAAAAACCTTTCAAATTATATAAATTTCGCACTATGCATATTGACGCTGAGAAAAAAATAGGACCTGTCTGGGCAAAAGCGAACGATCAACGCGTTACACAGATCGGAAGAATTCTACGTCGAACCAATTTTGACGAACTGCCTCAATTGTGGAATGTCCTTATTGGTGATATGAGCTTGGTGGGCCCAAGGCCTGAGCGGCCTCATTTCGTAAAACAATTTCGCGATCAAATTCCTCATTATATGGCTAGACATAAAATTAAATCAGGTTTGACGGGGTGGGCACAAATTCATGGTCTTCGTGGAAATACTTCGTTAGAAGAGAGAATTAAGTATGACCTCTATTATTCAGAAAATTGGACCATTATGATGGATATTGAAATTTTGTTTGCCACACTTTTCGCCTTCAAAAATGCTTATTAGACGTATGAGGAACTTTGGTGCTTGAAAGGACGCAATGCGTTGGGATTGATGTCCGCATGGCTCAGCATACCGGTATCGGTCGGTATATTCGTGGAACAGTTTCGGCATTACGAAATGACTCTTCTAGACAGCGCTACCTCCTTATTGGAAACGAATTTTCGCGGAGATATTTTCCTCCTCAAATCTCTTTCGTAACTACTGACGTTCCTATTTACAGTCTCCGCGAGCAGATTGCATTGCCATACCTTGCTCGTTCGGTTGATTGTCTTCACGTCCCACACTATAACGCACCGCTCCTTTGGAAAAAAAAACTTGTTGTTACTATCCATGATTTAATCCATCTTCATTTCACAAACCATCTCAACTCTCCAACAGCTAGGCTCTATGCGCGATTCATGTTTTCTCGTGTTACACAGCGCGCAGATGCCATCATTGCAGTTTCTGAATACACAAAAAAAGATTTGATAGAAACGCTGGGTATCCATCCAAAGAAGATAACGGTTATTCACCATGGACTAGACTCTGATTTCTTAGCAACTTCTGAAAAGCCATCTGATGTACCTCAAAAACGCAGCACCTATTTCCTATACGTCGGCATGCTTAAAGCGCACAAAAATGTAGGCACTTTAATCAAAGCGTTCCAGGGACTCAAAAAGAAACTGGGTAGTTCTTCTCTTAAACTTTTCCTGATCGGCACACCAGACTTCAAACAGAAAATCGTCCGAAAATGGCTCGAAATTATCGCACAAGAACCTGATATCTCACTTGCGAGCAAGGTAAGTGATTCTGAATTAAAGAACTTCTACCGCAACGCTATCGCTTTAGTTTTTCCGTCGCTTTGCGAGGGTTTCGGATTTCCGCTCCTGGAAGCAATGGCATCTCAAACTCCGATTATTGCTTCACGGGTGACGTCCACTCCTGAAGTCTTAGGAGAAACCGCAGGGCTTTACTTCGATCCCCAATCAACTTTCGATCTTCAAAATTGCATGGAACAAATTCTGGAAAATTCAGATCTTCGCCATCATCTTGTTCAAGAAGGCTTAAAGCGATTGATGTTATTTGATTGGAACAGCGCCGCAAAAAAGACAGAACAAATATATGAATCCGTACTCGGATCGAACTAAGCACCCTTCTGTTTGTTTTGTTCACGATTGGCTTGTTGCCATGCGGGGAGGAGAAAAAGTTCTTGAATCGATGGTAGAACTTTTTCCAGATGCTCCTATCTTTACACTGTTTGTGCAAAAGGAAAAACTTTCACCCGCTTTACAGAGGCGAGAAATTTACACTTCCTTTCTCCAATGGGTTCCTGGCATTTCCCGTTTCTATCGTTGGTTACTGCCACTTTTTCCTTTCGTTATCCGCTTTATCGATGTTAAAAAATATGATGTCGTGATATCGAGCAGCCATTGTGTAGCAAAAGCGGTGTCCGTAAAAAAAGATTCTCTTCACATCTGCTATTGCTATACTCCGATGCGCTACCTTTGGGAATTTTCAGATGAGTACCTAGGAAAATTTCCACAGTTCTTTCGGCTGCTTATCGAACTCTATTTCCGATCGCTTCAAAAATGGGATATTGCGACATCAAAGAGAGTAGACGTTTTTATCACTTCTTCAAAAAATATCGCCGAAAAAATCAATCACCTCTACGGAAAAACTGCAACCGTAATCAACCCACCCATTGATTTTATTCCCGTTGCAGCAACCACCGCAAAAACTGCTGAGGAAGATTACTTTTTGGTTGTGAGTGCTTTGGTTCCTTATAAAAGGGTAGAACTTGCGATTGATGCATTTAATCAATTGAGGCGTCCGCTAAAAATCGTTGGGGATGGACCTCTTAAACCACAGCTGGAGAAAATGGTTTGCTATCCAGGAATCGAACTAGAAGGTTGGGTAGATCAGGAAACCCTTTGGAAACGGTATGCCCGTTGCCGTGCGTTAATTTTCCCTGGGGAAGAAGATTTCGGAATCGTCCCGATTGAAGCTCAAATGTTCGGAAAACCCGTTATTGCATTTGGAAAAGGCGGCGCAACCGAATCCGTTATCGCTATAAACGCACGCCCCCAAGGAAATTCAATGAATAAAAGTACCGGTATATTTTTCTATGAACCTACCGCTGAATCACTGATTCAAACAATCGATGAATTTCAAAAAATGAATTTTGACCCTTACTTCATCAGGAATCATGCAAAAACATTTAACAAAAAACGCTTTAAAGATGAACTGTTGTCTTCACTCAAGGAAATCTTAGATTCTGACAGTGTCAGCTTTTCTAAAACATCCTTGAACTTCATCCCAGATTATAGTAAATAAGCTCTCAAATACAAACCATGCAATGCTATGATTAGCCTTTCAACTCAAAAATTACAGAAACTAAGCGAATCGCTTTTCCTGGCTGCTATTTTCGTTCTACCGTTTTCGATAGCTGCTTTAGAGATACTTTTGGCCGCAAGCTTCATCAGTTGGTTTGCTTATAAAATAATTAAACGGGAAGCTGTTGCTGCAGAGAATAAAATTTTACTACTTGTATGTTTCTTTCTCATCAGTTCTTCCGTTTCTGCTTTCTATTCGGGCTATCCACTTCTTTCAATGAAAGGAATTGTGAAAATTGTTAAATACACGCTCATAATGCTGGTTGCAGCAGACTTATTCCGCAATCCCGAAAATCTTAAAAAGTTACTTTTTGTTGGCTTAACTGGCTTCGTTATTCTCATGGCGGACTCCTTTTTTCAGCGGTTTTATGGAAGAGATCTCGTAAATAGGGTACCCATTCATTACGCAGACAAGCAAATACGCCTGACGGGACCGTATAAGTTTTACGGCTTACTAGGTGCTCATTTGATTGCGGTTTTACCACTGATCCTTTCGTTGACATTGGCTGCATGGAGTTCGTCGAATAAAAAATGGAAACGTTTTGTAATGACTTGTTTCCTTGTCCTAAGCGGTTACCTTCTTTACAAAACACACTCCAGAGGAGCTTGGCTGGCAGCGTTTGGATCATGGCTGGTTTTTACCATTCTGCTGCGCAAAAAAATATTGATTGCTGCCTTAGTGTTAGCGTTACTGGTTGTTCCCTTTTTACTTCCTCAGAATGCATTAATCCATTTAGATATCGAACGCAAAGAACAATCTATTGTTGAACGGTATTTTTTGTGGGACCGCGCCCTTCAAGTTATTAGAGCAAGGCCTTGGTTTGGTTGCGGAATTAATACTTATATTCATAACTATCCTAAATTTGATAAAACGAAAAGCTGGCGAGTTCCCGGATACTATGCCCACAATGGCTATCTGCAGTTAGCTGCCGAAACCGGCTTAGTCTCGCTTTCTTTATTCCTGTTCATTATCGCGCTCAGTCTATCTTCAGGATATCGAGCATTCCAAAAAGCATTGCCCGAAAAAAAAATTTTAATCGCTGGGTTAATCAGCGGCTTCGTCGCATTGCTTTTGCAAGCTTTCGTAGACACAACCTTTCACAATTTACAACCCGCAACATTAATTTGGTTTATAGCTGGTTTACTAATTGCCGTAGGTCAACCTAATAAGCGGTTTATTTCCTAATGAATAATCTAGCTCCATTATCCGTTGTCATTATCGCTAAAAATGAGGAGAAAAATCTTCCTGATTGCTTGGAAAGCGTTAAATGGGCGAAAGAAGTTGTTGTCGTAGATGACGAAAGCACGGACAGGACAGTTGAAATTGCTAAGCGGTATACCACTAAAATAATCCGGCGGAAAATGGATGCTGAAGGGCGTCATAGGAATTTTGCTTACGCACAAACAACTCAAGATTGGATCCTGAGCTTGGATGCAGATGAACGCGTCAGTCCAGCGCTTGCGCTTGAGCTTGAAAGAATAGTGACCCAGGACGACCTCACCTTTTCTGGCCACTCCATTCCAATTAAAACTTTTATTGGAAAACGTTGGATCCGAAGGGCGGGTTACTATCCAGCTAATAAGCTACGCCTGTTTCGCAAAGGAAAATTTCGCTACGAGGAAGCTAACGTTCACCCCAGAGCTTTTCTGGATGGCAAAGAAAGTCCTTTGAAAAATGATATTCTCCACTTCGGATATCGGAGCTTTACTCATTTTATCGATAAGCTCAACAATCAAACGACGCTTGAAGCCGAAAAATGGATCGAGGACAAGAGGCGCATTTCTGCAGGAAAAACGCTTTATAAATCAATCGACCGGTTTTGTCGTCATTATTTTATGAAGAAAGGTTGCGAAGATGGCTTCATGGGCTTCATCATGTCTGTATGTCATGCTCTTTATCAATTATTCACTTATGCGAAATATCAAGAGCTTAAGAATGCCAAATGTTAAAACAAAGAAAACCATTTTCATCGACCGAGATGGCGTCATTAATGAGGACCCTATCGGAGATTACATAAAGCGATGGGAAGACTTTCATTTTATACCGGGCACACGAGAAGCCTTAAAAGAACTGTATGATTCCGGCTTTGACATTGTGATTGTTTCTAATCAGGCGGGAATTGGAGACGGGGTTTATCCGGAAAACGCTTTAAAAAAAATCACGGCTAAAATGCTTTCGGAACTTAAGAAAAATGGAATCGAAATTCGCGGTATCTATTATTGTCTCCACGGTAAGGAAGCCAATTGCGATTGTCGAAAACCCAAAACAGGTCTTTTCCAACAGGCGAGTCGGGATATCCCATTCAAGCCGAGCAAAACTTATTTTATCGGCGATAAACTGTCGGACGTCCAAGCTGGAAAAAAATTTGGTCTTCGCACGATTTTTGTGTTAACCGGACACGGAAAGAACGATCGATCACGGTTAAAAAAAGAGGAGTGGCCTGAGCAAATTTTCCCCTCCCTTAAAGAAGCCGCTGATTACGTTTTGCAACAACAATGACCAAAATATTAATCCTCTACGTCGAAGCCGGCCATGGCCACCGGAAAGTTGCAGAAGCGGTTGAAAAAGAGTTAAGATCCAGAAATCAATCTGATCTTCACATTGAAATTGCTGACGCATTAGAAAAAACAAATTGGCTTTTCCGCCGTTCGTATCCCCAAATTTATTTTCTTCTTGTCCTGTGGGCTCCTTGGCTATGGGGATTTTTCTACTTCCTACTTAATTTACCAGCGGTTTATTTTTTGATTGCTCCCGTACGGTCTTTATGGAATTGGCTGCAATCAGGAACGCTTCGCCAGTATTTAACGTCAGGGCAATTCGATTTTATTTTATTCACACACTTTTTCCCGGCGGAAGTTTGTGCAACCGCCAAGAAAAGAGGAAAACTTAACGCACAACTCATCACGATTGTGACGGATGTCATCCCACACACCGTGTGGCAAAATATGGGAACGGATTCCTATTGGGTGATGGCCGAAGAAAGCGTTAAGGTCCTCGTTAGAAGAGGCGTTGCGCGCCAACAAATTTATTCCAAAGGAATTCCGGTTTCTTCCGAATTTTTACAAAAAAATGATTTGTCTGTCCTTAAAGAAAAATTTGGGCTCAAACCAAACCGCCTAACGATCTTATTTACAAGTGGAAGTTTTGGGATCGGCCCCACGGAAGCCGTCTTGGATTCTTTTCGAGAACTTGGCAACCAAATTCAAGCGCTGGTGATATGCGGAAGAAACCGCACGCTTTTCGAATCGCTCAATCAGAAACGTTTTTCTTTTCCTGTGACTTTATTCGGCTTTGTTGACAACATGCACGAAATGATGTCGGTTTCCGATTTACTGATTGCGAAACCGGGCGGCGCAACTATGTGCGAAAGCTTGGTCAAAAAGATTCCCATGGTCATTATGTCGCCCATCCCCGGACAGGAAAGTTACAATGCCAACTGGCTCTTGAGTCACCAGGCTGCGTTTCAAATTACAAATCCAAGTGAAATCAAAGATATCATCGTGCGGATCGTGAATCAACCGGGCCTGCTTGATTCCATGCGCGAGGCCATTAACCGTATTGCGAGACCTCGTGCAACAAGCGATATCGCAGATTTTTTATTGCGTAAATAAAAAAGAACGTCATTCCCGCATGCTTTAATCGGGAATCTAGATCCCCGATTAAAACATTCGGGGATGACACTTATGGAAAATATAATCAAACAACTCAAAAATTATTTGGAAATGTTGAAATACAGTGGTCTTGATGTTATCGAAATGGTTCCGCACATCCAGAATTCAGAAACAGTTGAAACTCAAGCAGGCATCCAAAAAGAAGCGAGCCCAAAGGAAAATCTTCTTTCTCTCAGGGAGGTAGTCATTCATTGCACCCAATGTTCCGAACTTGCACAAACCCGAAAAAGCGTTGTATTTGGAGCTGGTAATGTGCGCGCTCAATTGGTGTTTGTCGGCGAAGCGCCAGGACACGATGAAGACTTTCAAGGTTTACCGTTTGTGGGGCAAGCCGGTCAACTGCTCACCAAAATTATAGAATCAATCGGGCTTACGCGACAAAATGTTTTTATCTGCAACGTTTTGAAGTGCCGTCCACCGGGAAATCGAAACCCATTACCGGAAGAAATTGCCAATTGCGAACCCTATCTTTTTAAGCAGCTCGAAATTATTCAGCCTAAAATCATTTGTGCTCTCGGAACATTTGCGGCGCAAACGCTTTTAAAAACAGAGTCTTCTATCTCATCCTTGAGAGGCAAATTTCACGAATTTCGAGGTTGTAAACTCATTTGCACATTTCACCCAGCCTATCTTCTGAGAAATCCAGAAGAGAAGAGAAAAGTCTGGGAAGATATGAAAATGATTCGCGCGGAACTTAGTGCAACCACAAAAATGTCATCCCCGCATGCTTTAATCGGGGATCCATAGATTCCCGCTTTCGCGGGAATGACAAAAAGTGTATGAGTCCATGCTCATTCAAGAAGAAAAAACACAACTAGTAGACGTAGCGATTCCACTACCCATTCAAGACCCGTACACCTATCGTCTACCTTCTCATTTAGCAGAGCGAATCCAAGTAGGTTGCCGCGTCAAAGTACCGTTCCGAAACCGTACGATCACCGGCTACGCAGTGGGCTTAGATTCCAATCGTCCTGTGGAACACCCGAAAGACATTTTAGAAATTTTGGACTCGGAGCCAGTCTTAACAGATCATTTACTGCGACTGGCTAAGTGGGCGAGTGAATACTATTTTTCAAGCTGGGGAGAAGCCATTTCAAATATGGTCCCCAAGTTTTTAAAAGCGGCTGTCACTTCCCAAACAAATACGTCTCTCCCATTGGAAAAGCCCGAGCTGGTTCGCCTGACCGAAGAGCAACAAGAAGCATTTTCCAAAATCAAAATACGCATAGAAGAAAAATCTTTTGCTGAGATTTTTATTTTTGGGGTGACCGGCGGTGGAAAAAGCGAGCTGTACATCCGTGCCATCATGGAAACTTTGAAACAAGGCAAGAGTGCAATTTGCCTGGTTCCTGAAATTGCGTTGACGGAACAGCTGAAACTTTTTTTCATTCAACATTTTCACGACAAGTTAGAAATTTTACACAGTAAGTTAAGTGATAAAGACCGCAGTGCGGCATGGCATCGGATTCAAAAGGAAGAAAAACGCGTGATTCTCGGTGCTCGATCAGCTATCTTCGCGCCGCTTCCAAACTTAGGTCTTATCATTATGGATGAAGAACAGGAAGGAAGTTACAAGCAAGATCAAGCACCGCGTTATCACGCGAGGGAAGTGGCTCGCTGGCGTGCACGCGACTTAGGGACTGTGTTTATCATGGGAACAGCAACGCCCACGCTTGAAACAATGCACCGGGCATCAACAACTGGTGAAGTTGAGCTCTTGACCCTTTCTAGGCGCGTAGATGGTCGATCCATGCCAGAGGTCAGAATCATCGATTTGAAACAGGCGAGTGAAATCACAAAACATTCTGTCATTATTTCGCAGCGTCTGGAGAACGCAATCGATCAGACTCTTTCGAACAAAAACCATGTCTTGCTCATGCTCAATCGGCGCGGGTTTTCAACGCAGGTTCGTTGTTTGAAATGTGGCAATGCGCTTTTCTGCTCTCATTGTGCAGTTGCCTTGACATTTCATCAAGGCGAACAAGAAGTAATTTGTCATTACTGTAATTATCATGCGCCGATCCCTAAGCATTGCGTTCCGTGCGGAAATCCGCTTTTCAAATTCAGTGGGATCGGAACCGAGAAGGTGGAAAGTGAAGTTGCAAAACTATTCCCAAAAGCACGGATTGCACGGTTGGATACAGACGCCACGCGGAAAAAAGGTGCACATGAACAGATTCTGACCCGATTTCGTGCCCGTGAAATTGATATTTTGGTCGGGACGCAAATGATTGCCAAAGGATTTGACTTTCAACATGTCACGCTAGTAGGAATTATCAACGCTGACACCGGGCTTCTTTTGCCAGATTTTAGATCAGGGGAACGAACGTTTCAGTTGCTCGCACAAATGGCAGGACGCACGGGCCGCGGTAAAGAACAAGGTCTTGTTTTAATCCAAACTTTTTCGCCAAATCATTACACCATTCAATTTGCAGCAAAGCATGATTACTCCGGCTTTTTTGCTGAAGAAATTGAAAGAAGGCGTTCGCTCAAATACCCTCCATTTACAAAATTAGTCAACCTTATCTTCCGAGGACGGAAAGAAGAAATGGTTCGTGAGCAATCGCTTCAATTCCGAAATTTATTAAATGCCGTAAACCAAAAGTCAGACATTGAACTGATTGGTCCCGCTCCTCTTCCTCTTTATCGGCTCCGGGGACATTACCGGTGGCATTTGATGCTTCGTGGAACTGGCGACGAAACGATGCGCACCACAATCCGAACTGGTCTTGGACACTTTAAGCGCAAGGCCGGTGTCTATCTTGCTATTGATGTTGATCCCGTAACAATCCTTTAATCCAGATCGTTCTCGTGATTGAACTCGGACTTTAAAAAGGATAAGATAGAACCAAAGGCAATCAGAATGGCAAACCTTAAAGTCCTTGAATACCCAAATTCAGTTTTGTCTGGAAAAGCGAAACTCGTGGAATCGATCAGCAAAAAAGACCTGCAATTGATCCGTGATATGATCGACACCATGTATCAGGAAGATGGTGTTGGCCTTGCAGCACCGCAGGTCGGCGTTCCAAAGCGGATCATCATTGTTTCTCCAAACGCTCACCCGGGAGAAGAACGAGTTTATATCAATCCCGAAATTCTCCAGTCGTCTTCTGAGCAAGAAATAGGTTTGGAAGGATGTTTAAGTTTGCCTGGCATCTCCTGTGAAGTTCGGCGCGCTAAAAAAATTAAATTTAAAGCTCTAGATCTGAACGGATCTGAAAAAATCGAAGATTTTGAGAATTTTTCAGCAAGGGTGATTCAACACGAAATTGATCATCTCAACGGTGTCCTTATTATTGATCGGGTAGATTTCAACCAGCGGCAAACTCTGTTGGGAACCTACCGGCGCCTTTAGTGACCGAATGAAAATTGTTTTTTTTGGTTCCTCTGAATTTTCTATTCCCATCTTACAATCTCTGCTTTCGTCAAGTCATTCTGTTGTGCTCGTGATCACAACTCCCGATCGAAAAAAGGGAAGAGGACAAAAACTTGGAGCCTCAATTGTAAAACGTTTTGCTGAGGAAACGCATTTGCCTGTCGCTGCTCCCGAAAAACTTTCCATTGCTTCAGTGGTTGAGCAGGTCAAAAAATTAGGGCCTGATTTTCTGGTCATCGCTTCCTATGGAAAAATGGTTCCAGAATCTATATTTACGCTTCCGAAAATCGCTGCGCTCAATATTCATCCTTCTTTACTTCCCAAACATCGGGGTGCTTCACCCATTCAATCTGCCATTTTGGAAGGAGATCGAAAAACGGGCGTCAGCATTGCTGATGTAACCAAAGAACTAGATTCGGGTGATCTCTTTGCTCAAATTGAGACAGAAATTGGAGAAAACGAAAATGCACTTGAACTCAGCGAACGTCTTGCTGAGATTGGATCAAAGCTTGTGGTCAAGACCCTCGAGGAATTCTGCGTTGGAAAAATTTCCAGAATGAAACAGGACCCTTCTCAAGCAAGTTACGCTAGAAAACTCCATCGGGATTGCGCACAAATCGATTGGGAAAAACCTGCTCCTTATATCCACAATCAAGTCCGCGCCTATTATCCTTGGCCCTCCGCATTCACTTTTTTGGTAGGTAAACGTTTGAAAATTTTGGAAACGCGTCTCATCAAAACTCAAGCCACCGCCATCGGAAATACTCCCGGAACCATCACCGATGTCATCCCAAACAAAGCCATTCATGTCCAAACGCAAAACGGTTTGCTTGAGCTAATTCATGTTCAATTGGAAGGCCGGCGTGAAATGACGGCTTTTGAGCTTGCGCTGGGTCAAAGGTTGAGAAAGGGAGATCGATTCGCATCAATATGAAGAAGCGTGTTTTACATTTGACCACTCATTTAAATATTGGCGGCATTACTTCTTATATCAAGCTTTTAACCAAGGAAATGCAGAAGCTAGACTACGAATTCTTTATCGGATCCAGCGGAGGAGTTCAGGAGAAAATAATTTCAGAACAAGGCGTGCACTGTTTGAAATTGAATATCAAGACAAAAAGTGAATTAAGCCCCAAGTTATATTTGGCGATTCCGAAACTTTTGGATTTTATACGTCAAGAAAAAATTGATCTGATCCATGCTCACACACGAGTCACGCAAGTGCTGTCTTGGTGGATCAGAAGTCTATCGGGAATTCCTTATGTTTCTACGTGTCATGGATTTTATAAACGTCGGATCGGACGCCGATTATTTCCTGCGTGGGGAAACCATGTGATTGCAATCAGCAAACCCGTGGAAGGCTCCCTCATCCATGATTTTCACGTCAAACTGGACCAAGTAAGCACTATTTTTAATGCGATTGATATCGAAGATTTAACAGACCGTCATCAGAAAAAAAATCCAGATTTGATTCGCAAAGAATTAAATATTCCAAAATCAAGCAAAGTCATTGGGATTGTAGCCCGTGTCGTTGAAGATAAAGGGCATGAGTATTTTTTAAGAGCCGCCGAGAAGCTGATCCACGATTCTTACCCTGATGTCAAAATCTTGGTTGTAGGCGAAGGGCCTTATCTAAAAAGCACCAAGAAACTAGTTCGTCGACTTCATTTGGATAGATCGGTTTTATTTTTAGGAAACATTAACGACATTACGTACGCCTTAGCCGTGATTGATATTTTCGTGCTTCCCGCCGTTTGGAGGGAAGGGTTCGGTCTTTCGATTATTGAAGCAATGGCCTTATCAAAACCTGTCATCGTCACCAACATCTGGGCCCTCAATGAGTTAGTACATGATCGTATCAATGGTCTTTTAGTGGAACCAAAAGATGTTGGCGGTTTAGCCAAAGCCATGCAAGAACTTCTAAGCAATGAAGAGCTCTACAACAAAGTTTCGTTCAATGGTTCGGAAATGGTAAAACGCGAGTTCGCCATTACCCAAATGGCCGAGCACGTTGATCATCTTTATCAGCAAATCATCGGAATCCCAGCGACATCTGCTAAATCGTACTTGACCAGCGATAAACCAGCCAGTAGAATACGCGATTAAACCGAACTAATCTTGTAAGTCCATATCTCGAGGAGGGTTATATAAAATGAAGGTAAGAGTTGGAATTAATGGTTTTGGCCGCATCGGAAGAAATATTTTTCGTGCAGGTTTCAAAAATAAAAATATCGAATTCGTCGCGATTAATGATCTTCCTACCGATACCAACGTCCTTGCCCATCTTTTGAAATATGATTCTACATTTGGAATTCTGGACGCTTCCGTTCAAGCAAAAGCGGGGGCACTCGTCATTGATGGCAAAGAGCTTAAAGTGCTTGCCTGTAAAAGCCCTGCTGAAATTCCATGGGGCCAGCTCGGCGTCGATATTGTGATCGAATCAACGGGCGTTTTCACAGAAGCGGAAAAAGCAAAAGGTCATTTAGCAGGTGGCGCCAAAAAAGTAATCATTTCTGCTCCAGCTAAAAATGAGGACATTACCATCGTATTGGGCGTTAATGACAATAAATACGATCCAGAAAAACACAACATCATTTCAAACGCCTCTTGTACAACTAACTGTCTCGCACCAGTCGCCAAGGTCATCAACGACAATTTTGGAATCATTCACGGCCAAATGACCACAGTTCATTCCTATACCAATGATCAAAGAATTTTGGATCTCGTTCATAAAGATTTAAGACGCGCCCGTTCCGCAGCCGTTTCCATCATTCCTTCTTCAACCGGAGCTGCTAAGGCCATTGGTTTGGTTTTGCCGGAATTAAACAAAAAATTAGACGGCTTTGCTATGCGAGTTCCAACACCGGATGTATCCGTTGTGGATCTAGTTTGCGAAGTTCAAAAGGAAACGAGCACCGAAGAAGTGAACACCGTTCTCAAAAGAGAAGCCGAGGGAAAACTGAAAGGGATTTTGGGTTACTCGAACGAGCCACTTGTTTCGATAGACTTCAAAGGAAATCCTCTTTCTTCCATTGTTGATGCCGAACTGACGAAAGTTGTCGATAAGAAATCAGTCAAAGTCGTCGCCTGGTACGACAACGAGTGGGGCTATTCAAATAGATGTGTTGATCTTGCGGTCTTTATTGGCAACAAATTACGTCAATCAAACCCTCAAAAAGCCACCGCCAAAGCCTGAATAAAGGGCCGATTCGTCAAATTTTGAATTTTTTTCGAAAATGAGCCGTTGGCTGAAAATGAACGCAAGTTATGGTCATATGAGAACATCTGAAAAATATCGCGATCTTCCGGAATCTTGCTCGACGGTTCGGTATGGTGTGAAAAGGAGAACTGCCAAATAGGTAAGATAGGGCCACACGAGAAGGAGCGACGATGGGACAAAATCGCCAAAGCCTACGCCAAGGCAAGGACGATCCATTTGGTGATGGAGAACCTCAACACTCACTGCAAGAAACCGCTCAAGGAATTCTTATGGGCAGCAGCGTGGCAAGCGTCTCTGGAGGAGATTCACGGTCAACCACACCCCCAAGCATGGGAGCTGGCTCAGCCAGACGGAGATCGAGATGGGGATATTTTCGTGGCAGTGCTTGGGACGGGATTGCGCAGGGGATATCGAATCGTTACGGGATCGTGGGGAGGCGTGGAAGTGGTGAGTGAAGCGGAAGGGGAGGACGATCAACAGGTGTTTCACGATCGGTGACGCCCGAAGCCAGTTCGGGTATCAAGTCCGGGGCTCGAGGAGCTACCAAGGCAACCGCAGCCCAAAAGCGACCAGCAAAAACCGCAATTAAGTGCCGGTCAGAGCACTGAGGCCATCATGTTACGCCTTTGTTATTTTATCGCAGTTAATGAGCACCAGCCAACGGTGCTTACTCAAGTCAAGGCCCTGGCCAAAGAGCTCGTCGTGCGCGGGCACAGGGTGATCCTTTTACTGGACCATGGAAGTCAAGAAGCAGAAGACCACCAAAATAACCCGGCCATTTATGCTTGGCCTTGCCCGTGGCCAGGCAAACGCCACAATATGCGCTTTTTCGCCAAACTCATCCAAGATTACCGGCCGAACTGCTTGATCGGAAATTATGCAGCCACCAACCAGATGCTCATCGCCGGCTGGCTTATGCGGGTTCCCCGCCGTTTAGCCTGGTACCGCAGCCTAAGCGCACAGAGGGCCATGGACGACATCGTATCCACGCGGTGGCAAATCGTGAGAAGATGGATGATTCACCTCTTGGCCACCCACATCCTTGCGGTCTCGGAAGCGGCCCGCAAAGACGCAATGCGTCACTTCCCCATAGTTGCCCCCCCAAAATGCCGCGTATTCTACAACTCACTACCAGATCCCCTGGCGCATCCCCAACTATCGGAAGCCGCGGCAAAGAAAACCCAAGGAATAATCTGCGTCGGCCGCATGGTTCCCTCCAAGGGACAAGACATCTTGATCAAAGCGATAGCCTCCCTTAAGCGTGAACTCCCCGACATCCGCGTCGAGTTCGTCGGCGCTGGACCATTGCAAGAATCCTGCCGGCAGTTAGCTCGGGACTTGGGGGTAGAGCGTCATTGCGCTTTTGTGAGCTGGATGTCTCATGCGGAAGTCCTGAGAAAGATGGCTTCGGCTGCCGTGGCCGTCCTTCCCAGCCGAAGCGAGGCGTTCGGCAGGGTGAACCTCGAGTCCATGGCCGTCGGCACACCGGTGCTCGCTTCGGATGTGGGCGGTATTTCCGAGATCGTGCAAGACGGGATCAACGGATTTCTCATCCCTCCCGAAGATCCCCACGCGCTGGCTGACAGACTCAAAATGCTCATCTTAAACCAAAGTCTGTGTAAAAGGTTAAGCGAGAACGCTCGGTCGCGGTTCCTTAGCCGATTTGAGCAGAGCAAATTGATACCGGAACAGGCACGGTGGCTAGAGACTATCGCCGGGGAGCCTGGTTCTTAAACGGTCTGTTGCAGAACTCATTCTAAGGATTCTCCTTCATAAGGCCGATCTGTCCTTCAAGAGGAGGGATCGACTCATGATGGGACGAAAAAAGTTTGATATGAAACAATATCACAATCTCTCACTCGATGATCTGGTAAGCCCGAACGATCTTTATCGTAAAATCGATGAAGCTATTGATTTTAGTTTCATTCATGATCTGGCCAAAGAATCCTATTCTCATACGGGGCAACCATCACTCGATCCTATTGTATTCTTCAAGATCGAGTTGGTTGGTTTCCTCGAGGGCATTCACGAAGACCGGGCCCTTGAACGCAGAATCAAAGACTCGCTTGCCATTCGCTGGTTCCTGGGTTATGACTTGGATGAGACGCTCCCCGTTCATTCCACGATTTCAAGGACTCGAAGGGACCGAATCTCAAAGACCGTTTATCAAGCTGTCTTTGACTATATCCTTGGGATTTGTATCCGCCATCAATTGGTGAAGGGGCATCATCAGTCCATCGACTCAACCCTTCTGAAAGCCAATGCCTCCCTCAATTCTCTCGAAGCCCTTCAACCTAAAGTGCTGGCTCATTATGAAAAGATAATGGCAAGCAATTCTTCAGAAGATTCCCCTCAAGATCCTAGCTCAAATCCTCCTCAGGTATCCTCGTCCAAACCGATGAGACGAGACCCAGAGGCCAAGATCGCCAAAAAGCCTGGTTTTCCAAGGGCTCTTTATTACAAAGCCTCCACGAGCGTTGATGAAACCTGCGGCGTCATCACCCATGCTCAAGTGGATGACGGAAGCAAAAACGACGCTGAACTATTCAAGCCTATTGTTTCCAGAACTAAAAAGCGTATGGAATCTTTGGGCCTGTCCTTCCAAAGTCTTGGAGCCGATCAAGGCTTCTACAGCGCTGAGAATCTTAAGTTTTTGGATCAAGAACGCCTTACGGGTTATCTTCCTGTCAGGTTTCAACCCAACAACACAGGAGGTTTTGACCGGAGCCGCTTTCGTTATGATTTTGAGAAGGATCAATTCGTTTGTCCCGGAGGAAAGATTCTGAAATTCAAACAATACCACTCCCAATATCCTCACCAAAAGAAATACCAAGCCAGGGAAAAAGATTGCCGCCTCTGCCCCCAAAAGCCTCAGTGTACTTCCGTAAAGTTTAGGACGATTCAGAGATCCATTCATGACGATCTCATTCAAGCCGCTATTCAAAGATGTCAAAGCCAAGAAGGTGGCAAAGCAGAACTCTTGAGACAAACGCAAGCAGAAGGAGCTTACGCGCACATCAAAGAGATCTTAAAATTCAGAAAGCTTTATTCTTTGGGACTTGAAAATGCCAGGAAGAAATTCCTCATGGCTTGCTCAGTGATCAATCTCAAGAAGTTGCTTCAGGTTCCACGATGGTTGAACGAGAGGTTTTGTCAACTTTCGTCACAATTCTTTGCTCTTTTCAAAGAACGAACAAGGTTAAGGCCGTGTTTGGGATTCATTCAACCGTAAAAGCAAGTTCTCCAACAGACCGTTAAAGTGCCATGATACTGTGTTACCTGGCTTATGGAGGATCTCCACACACGCAAAAATGGGTGAAATACTTTGCGGACAAAGGGCATGAGATTCATTTGATTTCTCATAGCCGCCTTGATAGCGGCGACCTTCCAAACATAAAAGTCCACGGAGTTAAGGAGCTGCAAAATATCCACGCGGCGAATCGCCTAAAAGCCGTGATTCAATTTGCAGAAAAAATCCGCTTTCATCGGATGGGCACGATCGTACAAGGCTTCCGAGAGCTGTTCACTGCGCTTAAGATCCTGCGGATAATCTGCCGAGTAAAACCCGACGTTCTCCATGCCCACTTTGTCACAACTTGGGGATTTTGGGGAGCGCTCTGCGGGTTTCATCCCTATGTTCTGACCGCGTGGGGTTCCGATATACTGCGTAGACCGAAGGAGTCCAAATTGCTGCGCTGGCGGGCAAATTTCGCGCTAACAAGAGCGGATCAAATAACGTGCGATGCGGAACATATGGTGGAAAACCTGGTAGAACATGGCGCCGTTCGAGCGAAGGTGAGACTCATCAATTTTGGGGTGGATATCCAACAATTTCACCCCGATCAAAGGGACGAAAAATTCCGGGAGAAACTAGGAATCGAACCGGATGCACCCATCATTATATCGCTTCGGAGCCTGTACCCCCACTATGACGTGGAGTCCCTCGTGAATGCCGTGCCCCGGGTTTTAAGAAATACTCCCAACGCGAAATTCATTATCGCTGGCAATGGTGAACAAAGAAGCGCCTTGCAAGAACTGGCCTCATCCCTAGGGGTTTATGAAAGCATTAAGTTTCCGGGCTGGATTCCCAACCATGAACTCCCTCGCTATTTAGCATCCGCGGATATTTACGTTTCCACCTCCCTTACGGATGGCGGAATCGCCGCTAGCACCGCAGAGGCCATGGCTTGTGAACTGCCCGTGGTAATTACCGACTTCGGCGATAATCAGAAATGGGTGAAAGACGGTGAAGGAGGATTTATTGTCCCGCTCAAGAACCCAGATGCCCTGGCAGATAGAATGGTCTACCTGCTGAAACACGAAAATGTTAGAAAAAGATTCGGGAAGATCAATAGGAAAACAATCGAAGAGAGGAATAATCTCCAGGCGGAAATGGAAAAGATGGAGCGCATTTATGAAGAGTTGAAATTGAAGCCTCGATCATGACCGATACTTACAACCCAAAGGCATTCTGGAACGATCGCTTCAGAAGATATGGGCATACCGGCGAGATGAATAGCTTGCTCTATGCCTATGACCAGCCCCAACGCCTAAGGGCAATCCACAAGGCACTCTCCCGCGCAAAGATCTCGATCGGCTCGGGGAAAAAGATCTTGGACGTCGGCTGTGGGACGGGTGACTTGATCGAGTCGTTTATGAAACGCGGCGAGCCGGAGATAACGGGAATCGACATAAGCGATGATACGATAAGTTACACCGGACGAAGATTTTCTACGAATAATCGGGTAAAATTCCTGACTATTGCAGTCGAGGATATGAATTTTCCATCTGAGTTCTTTGACCTAGTGACAGGCATCAACGTCCTGCAACATATCACCAATGATCGCTTATTTTTTAAAGCGATTGAGAACATGGTTCGAGTTGTCAAGACGGGGGGGCATATCCTTGTCATGGACTTCTCGCCTCATAAGGAGCAAGAAGAAAAGAAGCGTGGGCCTTATGTGATAATCAGGACACAGAAAGAATACAGGGATGTCTTTGAGAGAAGCGGGTGCGCATGGGTTGCCGAGTTCGGCCTGCCGCGACTAGGGGTTCGTCTCTATGCGAAATGTGTCCGGCTCGTACCGTCCCGCATCAGCCGCCTCGTGAAAGGTGCTCTTTTGAAAATGTCCCGGCCCTTGGACTACCTGTTAGTGCCGTTCCCTTATAAATATACGGACATGGGAATACTCATCTTCCAAAAGACCTCAAGATGAAGACTGATATCCCCTCTGCAAAGCTAATCCAACTGCACGAGGCCATGCTGAAAATTCGCCTGGCGGAAGAACGGCTGGCTGATGCACTCCTGAATAGAGAAATCCGGTGTCCAGTCCACTTGTATACGGGCGAGGAGGCGGTCGCAGCTGGGGTGTGCGCGCATCTCCGGGAGAGCGATTATGTCTTTGGGACCCATCGCTCGCATGGCCACTACCTGGCGAAGGGAGGAGACTTGAAAGCCCTGATGGCGGAGCTTTATGGCAAAACGACCGGTTGCTCCTGGGGAAGAGGCGGTTCGATGCATCTCACCAGTGCCAAGCTTAGAATCTTCATAACCCCTATCGTCGGCGCCACAATCTCCCAAGCCGTGGGAGCGGCCATGGCATCCTCTATGAAAGGGGATGGCGCGATTTCAGTCTCCTTCTTTGGGGATGGCGCCACCGAACAGGGGCGATTCTACGAATCCCTTAACCTGGCTGCACTCTACAAGCTGCCCGTCTTGTTCATCTGTGAAAACAACCTCTACTCCAGCCATCTGCGCCTAGAGGCAAGGCAGCCGGCGGACAATATCTGCAAGCGCGCTGAAATGTTCACCATACCCGCTTTTCGCGTGGATGGAAACGACGTCTGCGAAGTATACCGCGTATCTGCCGAGGCTATCCGTCGCGTTCGTAGCGGCGCAGGCCCCGCCTTTATCGAGTGCCGGACCTATCGCTGGCACGGACACGTCGGACCTCATGATGACCTGGATAAGGCCATCCGAGATCCAGAGGAACTTAAGTTTTGGCGGGCTCGATGCCCAGTAAAACTTCTGGAGCAAACGCTTCTCGCGGAGGGAATCATGACGAAAGATGACTTGGCGTCAGTCTACCGACGCATCCAACAGGAGATCGAAGAAGCGATAAGCTTCGCCAAGGCAAGCCCTACGCCAAAAGCCGACGATTTACTCCAATACGTCTATAACGACCCTAAGGGGGATGAGACGCGTGCGTGAACTTTCTTATGCCCAAGCCCTGAACGAAGGCGCCCGGCAACTCATGGCGCGCGATGAGCGCGTCTTTATCCTGGGCCAAGGTGTGGTCAGCCCCTGGTATGTCGGGATGACGACCGTAGGCCTGCGGGATCAGTTCGGCAAAAAGCGCGTCGTGGACACGCCGGTCTCAGAAGATTCAGTAACGGGAATGGCCCTTGGCGCCGCCATCGCAGGCATGCGCCCCATAGTCGTGCACCCGCGCATGGACTTTGCCTTGCTGGCCATGGAGCAACTCATCGGCCAGGCGTCGAACCTGCATTATATGTCGGCAGGGCAGGTGACGGTTCCACTGACGGCCCGATTGATCGTCAACCGTGGCGGGGAGCAAGCCGCCCAACACTCGCAGAGCTTACAAGCTCTTTTCGCTCATATTCCAGGCTTGAAAGTGGTGATGCCAAGCACGCCTTATGACGCCAAAGGCCTCTTGATCGCCAGCGTCTATGACGACAATCCCGTAATCTTCATAGATGATCGTTGGCTCTATAACGATGTGGGGCCGGTGCCTGAAGAAATGTACCAGGTTCCTATCGGTCGCGGCGTCGTGACACGCGAGGGGCAGGATGTGACCGTCGTTGCCAGTTCTTATTTGGCTGCGGAAGCGCAACGGACGGCAATGCAGCTAGAATCGCGCGGCATCGACGCAGAGATCATTGACCTGCGTACCGTCAAGCCGATAGATTCCGGGGTCATTGTAGAATCGGTGAAGAAAACCGGGAGATTGCTTGTGATCGATGGAGGATGGGCTGCGTGCGGCGTTTCCGCCGAGGTGGCTGCTTTGGTGGCTGAAAGTGATGCCGTTCAATACCTCAAAGCCCCTGTGAGACGACTGACATTGCCTCCTGCGCCTGCCCCCATGTCCGCCGTCCTCGAACAGGCTTACTACCACGATGCCGAGGATATCATCGCGGCGTTGCAGCAACTACTTGAAAAACCTGGCGTGATCACTCCCAGGAGTCGCTGTGACGTATAAGGTACCCTTTGTAGAACCAGGCAAACATTACCATAACCTAAAGAAGGAAATTGACGCCGCGATTGTGGGATGTCTCTCCAACGGCGACTTGATCATGCGGAGACAGCTCAAGGACTACGAAGAGCGGCTGGCGGCGTTGACTGGGACGCGGTATGCTGTCGGTGTAAACAGTGGATACCATGCACTGCATCTTTCCCTGACAGCGGCAGGTCTTGGATCGGGGGCCGAAGTCATCACCGTGGCTCACACCTGCGTGGCCACCGTATCGGCCATCGTTCACGCGGGCGCAACCCCTATCCTTATCGATGTGGGCAAAGACTACAACATGGATATCGGCGTACTCGAACGCGCCATTACGCCCAGAACCAAAGCCATACTGCCGGTTCACCTGAACGGCCGAATCTGTGATATGGATCGATTGATGGCTATCGCAGAGGAACACAATCTGATCGTTATTGAGGACGCGGCACAGGCACTCGGGGCCGGGTACGGCAACCAGACTGCCGGTTCATTTGGGCTAGCCGGCTGCTTCAGTCACTATCCCTTCAAGATTCTAGGCACTTTCGGGGACGGCGGTGCAGTTACAACGAATGATCCTGACATCGCCAGGATAGTTTCGCTCTTGAGGTACAACGGTGAGGACAGGGAAACAGGCGAGTACCATTACCACGGCTACACGTGCTTACTGGATAACGTCTGGGCTGCGGTCCTGAATGTCAAGTTGCGGTATCTCCCGCACTGGATTGAGAGGCGGCGTAAAATCGCCGCGTTGTACCGTCAGGGCTTGTCCGATATCCCGAAGTTGACTTTGCCCCACTTTAAAGAGGAGAACAACTTGGATGTATATCAGAACTACGTCATCCGTACAAAGGAAAGAGACAGGTTGGCTTCGTATTTGAAGGAGCATGAAATCGAAACCCTCATTCACTGGCCAAAACCGATCTGGGAGCATAGGGGACTTAAACTCGGCAGCCATCATCTTCCAGAAACTGAAAACGTCTGCAGAGAAGTTCTTTCGCTTCCGATAAATGCAGAGATCAGCGACGAGCAAATCGACTATGTGGTGACTTGTGTCCGCAACTTTTTTACATAGGAAAGCAAAAAATCTCATCCTCGCCTGCTTGAGGGTTCCATCCTTCCAGTACAGCTTTACTTCTTCGTGCAAGGTTTCTTGATTGCCCTTTAGCGCCAATACGTAATCGCCACCCTGTTTGGATAATCTCTGCGGCAATCGTTTTCTGACAGCCCATGGCATCGATCGTCACAAGGCAACCCTTCACCTCTGCCCCTCACCATGTTTCGATCGCTTTAAGAAACAGATCCTCATGGACAATGTGCTCGACCCAGACCAAAGCGTTAAAGTCAGGATTGTTGGTGAGGACAGCAGGGCAGGAAAGAAGGAGGGGAAAGCCCTCACGATTGATTTTGATGTGGATTCCCCCAATCCGGCAATGGTTGGAGTTTAGATCAAACTTCAGAATCAAGATCTCTCATTATTTGATACGCTGTATTTTAGTTTAAGGTCCGGAGATGGCGAGCGCTTTAGAGGAAGTGTGGCAGTTCAATTGACGGACAGCCTGTACCGGAAAGCCGCGTATTGGGTCTCCAATGTAAAGGAGGAATGGAAAGAGTATCAGATTCTACTGAAAAAGTTCGCTCGGATCGCCAACTGGTCCCAAGTCAAGGAATTCGAGATCATCCTTGATGATATGAACGCAATCCCGAAGGAGGGGACTTTGTTGATTGATGAAATTTATGTCTCTAAGAATCGCGTGAAATAGAAAAAGTTTGAAGAGGGGGAGATCTTGTGCCGAGGACAGCCACAGATTGGGTTCTAGAGTGCTATCTGGCCGCTCTCGAGAAGGGTTTTTGGGAAAAAGGAAGGAATGTCGGCGAGATGGTCATGCTTGTTGTCTCTGAACTCGGCGAGGCCAGCGAAGCGCACCGGACGAGAAATTTCGGGCTGGGGCAAAAGGACACTTTTGAGGACGAGATCGCGGATGCCGTAATACGGCTCTTTGATCTGTGCGGAGGGTTGGGAATTGACCTCGAAAAGCAGATGGAATGGAAAATGGTTTTCAACAAAAACAGGGAAGTGCGGCACGGCAAAGCCTATTGATTTGAACCGCAGATATAAGTCCGGCTAAAGGGGCAAGCGTTTATGGCAGGAAGAGCGAGCAAACAGGCTGAAGCTATGAGTTATGAAACACTCCGCCAAAAGATATTTGCGATTGCACAAAAAGATCATCCTTTGATGGAAGATTTCATTCCGTTCGAAGTCGGCACTTATTGGCTCATTGGGCAAACATTGGTTCGGCATGCAGAGGAATTGCTGGAAAGTCTTGCCCTGATCTTAGAAAGCAATATGGAAGCTCCTGGCATGAGCCTCGACGAAGTCTTGGATGTTGGGAGGTAGGCGGACCGGTTTTATAAATAGCCTGATTCCGGCAGGTCAGGAGGAAGAAAGGCGATAAAGTAGGAAAGTGAGGCGATGAAAACAAAATTGCTCTTGAGCACCATGCTGGTTGCTCTTACCGCGCTGTTTGCTGTTTCAAGTCCATTTGTGATGGCTTCTGGAACAGAGCTTGTCATTGCAGATTTCGATACAGGTGATAGGCCCAATAATATCGGCTACGAAGAAGCGGTCTATGCATTGGGTGGTCTTGAAAAGAAAGTTTTTATCGCCAAATACCGTGTTAATTTACCGACCGAAAAACAAACATCAAAAAACTAAAGGAGATGCAAGGGGATTCGGCTTGAGTGACTGCTTTTGAAGAAAAGCCAATGAAAACGGCGGCATTTAGGGTAAAATAACTCGTTTTTTCAGAAAGAGGCAGGGATGATCAAGGTTCCAAAGGGGTTATTGACGCTCACCGCCGCGGCGAAAAAATATGGCTTTAAAAATAGCCTGACGCTTCATGATTATATCCGGCGCGGGCGACTTGAAGCGGTGAGGATTGGGCATATCTGGCACACCACGGACCAGGCTATGCGCAAGTACCTCAAAAGCCGGGACTTATCCAAAATACCAAAGAGGTACCGTAAAAAGCATGTAATCCCTTAGCGGGAGGGGAGGCGTAGAGTGGAGGGGTTAACTTTTTCTGGCTGTAGTCGAGATTTAAGAGGAGATGATAAACTCTCCTTTAGATTTCAGGGATTCGCGGGTGCTGTTGGCCGAAGAGTCGAAAGACG
>OBEQ010575105.1_pt1 | contig 111226 bp, 122 predicted proteins | sample 1670901 | NCBI WGS metagenome assembly OBEQ01 (sample SAMEA104232315, study PRJEB22302) | groundwater metagenome | biome: forest; feature: aquifer; material: groundwater | place: USA | collected 2011-08-07 | depth 5.4 m
CCCCCCCCGCCCCCACCCCCCCCCCCCCCCCCCCCCTACTTCGCCGCCTTCCCGCTTTTTTTTCTTTATTACAATACACCGATTTCCGTAGTCTCCCCCTCGCAAGTGAGGGGGAGACTACGGAAATCGGGACAGGCAAGATGTGAAGGGCAATCGGTGGCATCTAGAAGCGGATGGCGCAAAAAAGACGGCACTGTCGCCATTCCGGACAGAGCCAACCCTCCCGTTATCTTTTTATACACCTCCTTGTCCGCCTGCAGACTATGACTCAAGGGCGAGAACAACAACGACAGCTTATCGCTTGCATCACTACGGAATTGGTTCCGGCAGAATTTTTCCTGCGGCAGGAAGTAGTCACTGCAGTCAGACAAGGATGGAGAAATGACTCAGGAGAGTACCCTACATTTTATACGTTGCGTGAAGAATTCTGCCGACAGCTCGGCTATGAAGGACAACGCCGTGCAATCATCAGCGGCCATGAACAGGTGTATGTGGATCATGTGCATGGTTCGGGAAGGACGATGGGTTATGAACTTCCCGCTATCCCTAATCTTTCCATGCTTGAACAAGACATCGCAGAACTGCATGCCGCAAATATCAGGACAATCGCTGATTATCGGACACGGATCATACCTGAAGCAGAATACATCGAATGGCTTCAGCGAAAAGACGAAAAAGAGAGACGAAAAAACGCACGCTGATCGCGGCACATTTTTCCACCATATTTCCGCACTAGTATGGTTTCTATCTCTGTTGTCGCTATGATGCCAGACGCCAATCATGAACTTCCTTTTTTCGTGACTTTTGCCCTGTTCTTGCCCGAGAAGGGGCATTCTCCGCCAGAGACCCCTCGAACTGGTTTTGGCAAAATTGTCGGCATCATGCCGGACCTTCGTAGATGATGCCAGAAAAATTATTTTGTTCTGGCATGATTCCAGAAGAAGCTGGTTTGTCACCAAAGCGTCATTCTGGCATCCTGTCGAATGAGAAAAAAACTAAAATTTCTTGGCGGAAAAGGTGCTTCCTACCCCTAAAGAAGTACCTTTTCGATGAGATAATGCATCAGCGAGGCAGTATTTCATTTTGACAGGAAATTTTAGGCAGAATGACATAGATTGTAAGCAAAATGTACGAAAACATAGGCCATATATACAAGTTCAACACATATATACTCGCGCTAAAGATTTCAAGCAACAACAAAAGCTTGATGTTTCCTTTTCCCAGCTGTCGGGATTTTGCAGAAAAGCTTAAATAGCGAGAAGAGGAAGAAAAACAATAGGAGTTCGTGTTTTTACTACAAACCCAAGACTCCAAACCCCAAACCAAACAGAGGTGAGAACCTTCAAACAAAGCAAGATAGTATTGATGAACAATGAAGCTGGCCTGAATCCGGTGTCAGAAGAGCTGGCACAGGTCATCCTGGCGAGGACTGGCTTAATGCCACGCAAGAAGGGCGCGACAGACAAGATGCACCGCACCATGCTCGAGCTGTATGAGCGCTCGAAACAGGCGAACCGACAGAAAAAGCCGGAGCTTGCCGTCATGACCGTCGAAGAGATGGGCATGCACGCGGGCATCAGCAGGCAGACGATGTATGATTACCTTGGCCGATGGACAGATATCAGCCTGATCGTGAAGACCAGCTATATCACCGACGGCAAAGTGATCATCGGCTATAAACTGAATGGCAACACCATCGAGCAGGCCTTCGAGAAGGCCATAAACACCATGCGGGACCACATGGAGCTGACGCAAAAGTACATCCGCGAGCTCCAACGGCTGGTAAAAAATGAGAAGATTGCGGAAAGCCAGAAGGAACATCATGGCGAACCGCTTGACGGGCACGAAATACACTCGAAAAGTATTGTTGAAGCTTAAAATTTCTTATATTTCTTATCTTTTTATTATCATTTTTGGTTTTTGACAGAATCTTGTCGGCATTATAGCGACGGTTGTTGATAGAATGTCGAACGGGATGATGACGACAATACGTATAGGATAGTGCCGACAGGATTATTGGATAAAAGAGAGAAGAAGGTAAGGATGATAAGAGAATATGGACGGTATCTTGACCATCGATGATGATAGCGACATCGGACGAGATCATGCCCGAATAGGCAACGAAAAGTGAGTGCTTCACCAGGTCAATTCCTTTTTTGTTTCCATAAATAATAAGGAGACAAAAAAGAGCAGGTGAAGTCGATTTCCGCTTTTGGCTGGTGGTGCTCCCTACCCCGTGAGGAGCGCCACCAGCCAAAAGCGAGAGAGGGAAGAAGATAAAGGGAAAAGTGAGTGGGTTATAGAATAATTTACCTAAGGATTCGCCATATGACGCAAGAAGACATCTATATCGCGACGGTAGGTATCAACAGTCATCCCGCATGCCTTCCAATCATGCCCATTTTTTCGTAGAACAGCAACCTGCATCTTTGTGGGATCGAGAGTGTGATACTCTACTGATATGATTGATGCACCTAGTCTATTACGGATAGCAAATTCCCTATCAAAACTGTATTTATCCTGGGCATCAAGCTGCTCTCTAATAGCAGCTTGAGTGATATCAGATGAAGGTACTAACTCTCTCTGTGTTCTACAGAGAACCTCGGCCATTTGGGGGACAGTAAGCGATTTTGGCAGATTGTACCAAACGTGCTCGGAAGAGCCCCCGCCCGGCTTTGTCACGAACCCAATGCACCGCTGTTCATCATCTTCCTGATAGCATGCCTCGAGCGTTCGACGCAAGTCCTCGACAACATTGCTTGTGACGCTTTGTCTATCGAATACTTTCAGGCGTTTGACATAATTCTTCCGAGGACGAGCTTGGGCAGTAGCAGCTATATAATTCACGAGTTGATGTAAGGAATGCATATAGACTTTATCGTGCCCGGTCATGGACAACTGCTCAGAAAGCAGGAAATCATGATCCAATGCTACGTCAACAAGATGAGGATATTGAAACAGCTGCAATTCATGGCCAAAAAACAGCGAGTAATGTCCCTCGTGAATACCTTCAAGCATGGGAAAGACAACAGAACGGAAACGTTCTCCATTGTAGTCAAAATGCCGATTAATATGATTGATGCGGCTTACCCCTCCTAGATCAGTGATATACAGTATACCTAATGTGGCTAGCTTTTCCGCCACACCCGCTTGAAAGGTTGTATACTGAAGCATTTCACGATTCTCTTCCCCTTGGAGTGGAACTTTGTTTAGAACAAAGATTGGATGAATATGCGAGGTAGGAACACCTTTGGCGTGCAAATAGTCCACTATCTTTTCATAGCCGCGCAAGGCAATGTCGATAACGTTATGGTCGGGCGTCGCGACGATGAGGGGGAAGAGATGCGGACTGCCATTATGGCTCAGTCCTTCGATAACCGGAAGAAGGGTATAATCTAAGATCATGCCGGGATGGGGTATGGGTGGCAGATCAAGCGCAAAAAAAGTGACATCCGCCATCTCTCGTCGCAAGATATCTTCAAGCCTATCCTTTCGTTCAGGATGATCGTAAAGCAATCCGGCTGGAAACACCGTCATCTGTGCTCGTGTTGGTTGCACATCGAGTGTCAACCGCTGCAATGGATTGGAGAAAATAAAATGGGTAGATGGTACGAGCTGGACAGTACGAACCTCAAGCGTGGATTCGTCGAGAGGTTTGCACGCTACATCTTCTCCAGTAAATGTCCCCACAAGCGATGCTTGATCATCAAAATCAATGATACCAACAGTATGTCGCTGGGCCAACGCAGCGCTAAGATCCGCCAGTACAGATGTCTTGCCGACACCACCCTTGTTATTGACAGGAAAGATGAGATTATGACCCATAGGAGAAAAGAACAGACACTTTTTTAAAAGCATTGTGGTTTGAAACCACTATAAAGTAATCCTTCACAGAAACCTTTAAATAAACTACACCCCTTTAATACCCCCTAATGAGCCTAATAGACCGTTTATGGGCAGCAGTACTTATCGCGCACTTGACCAGTTGTGTGGAAGCGGGACCAGAGCGTGCCAGTCAGCCTTGTCCTTCGCCGTCCACACCATCAACATCATCACCGTCACAGACAGCGCCAGGCATGGCGCCGCAGCCGCGACCATCACCGTCAACCCCCAGACCAACACCACCTCCCCGACCATCACTTCCTTATCCAGCGCATGGACCAGAACTACTATTCCCCCCGCAGCCACAGGAGGACCAAGAGCAACGACAGCACGAACAGGAGCAGCGGCAACGCCATCGACGGCTCGAGCTTAGCCTCTCCCGATTCGCGCAGCTTCCTCGCACCGAGCAGCATCGACAGTATATCACTCTCGAGATGCTCATCCGCCAGCAGACACCCTATGGGCAGGCGTTCGAGGCGGCGTATCAGGCCATGCGCGACCATGATATCGCTGGCATCTATCGCCCGCGTCGCGAGGAAGGCGCCTTGTCCTACCCGATAGACCATCCAGTCTTCGCCTGTGCCGTGGTTATGGAAGTAGGCGAGCCACGCTTCATCGACAGCATGCGTTCATTGATGCTCGCCGGCATGGCGGATAAAGGCAGCGATCGGATCGCGCACAACAGCCTGACGCTGCAGTACCATGAGTTCCTTCATGCGCTCACCTTCGCGCAACGCGTCCCTCCACATGATGGACTGGTCAAGGCGCATCAGGCGAGCGGCAGGGAGTGGAATTATCAGCGATTCCTCGAAACCATGCGCGGGTTCCGATTGACCGCACGGCATCGCAACAGCAGGGCGTATGAAGAAGGCCACTTGGATGATATTACCGCGTTGGAACAGCATGGAGTCTCCACGGCGTATGAGACGTTCGCGTACCGTGTCGCGAACAACATGAGCGCAGAGGAAATCCTTGGGCAGTTGCGCCGCCATGACTATCCCGATGACCAGATAGGTGGCATCTCGCTCCGACAGGTGGAGAATGTGGTGGACGCGGTCGATCGCCTGGAGGCGCTCGACCTTGATGATCATGCTGTCGCCGGTGTCATCGCGCAGACAGCATGGAGCTATGACGCACGCATCGGTCGCTATGCAGCGCTTGAGGACGCGATCAGACAACGTATGGCGGACGTCCATCGTTTTGGCATGGAGACGGACTCCCGCGCACAGGCCAGGCAGGCGAGGAAGACCAGGGATCTTTGCCGGGTGCGAGAAGTCGTCGAGGGGTATCTTCTGGAACATCCCTGAAGGAGCTGCTAAAACCATGACAAAATCGAAGCGCACGTCACTAAAGTACAGCTTGGAAGAGATCGTACAGCACACACTCATCAGTGGACCAAGAGTCATCACGCAGTTAGGGACGCGCCTCCAGGTAGAGGATGCTGAATCAATCGCTTTCGAGTTGCAACGTGAGCATGGTATGGCTATCGAGGCATATGACTTCCCAAGCACTAACGGCGTCTGGCAGAGCTGCCGATGGGATGGTATCCCCTATCAGCATCTCGCGACTAGACAGCTTATCGCTACACTGGCCGATCGGCATGGTGCGGACTACACGACGCCTGAAGGATTCAAACAGATTCTCGGAGAATTGACGGTCGATTCGTTCCGACACACGGCAATCAACCGGTGGGGAACGACGCTCGGTGGGCTCCTGACGCTCAATAATTCCGAACCTTCATCGCCGGTCCTGTCGCTGATAGAAGAAGATAGAGCCTTCCGTCAGATACGGAAGAAAGGACTTCAAGCGTACGATTTCCCCATCGCTCCGCGTAATGTGTGGGTAGGGAAGCAAGACAGAAGACCGACGGATCAGGCGCGGGAAGCGACCCTGCAATGGATCCGGCGGTTGGCGGCGCAGCGTCATGTAAACTTCAGAAGGTTCACCGGCTTCAGGCGGATCCTTCCATACATGACGTCAGATCTGTTCACGACGATGCCGATCGATTACTGGGGCACGACGCTGCTGGGAATGATGCCTGCATATGGCAACAGCCATATCGACGCTATCCTCGATGCGGTCAGGAAGCGTGACGACACGTTCCGGTATCTCCCCGCTCTTGAACCATACGATTTCCCCTGTACACCGAATCGTACATGGAAAGATGAGCGAGGAAAGCCGACGCCGACCGCCAGGAAAGCCACTCGCCTCGTGCTTGAAACCCATGCACACGAGAAAGGCGTCGATTGCCGCACCGAAGATGGTCTGCGCGCGATCCTTCAGGGACTTACTGCAAAGGTCTATGCGGGCACGCCGGCCAATGCATGGGGAACAACCTTTCAAGGCGCAATCAACGCCTATAAGAACAGTGTGACAGCTGCGGTAACGGACCTCATCGAGCATGATCCTGATTTTATCGGGGTGCGAGGAGTAGACGTCCGCCCGCTCTCTCCGAGGCCGAGAAGGATATATCTGGGAGAAGCACGCTCGCGAGAAGTCATAGATTAGTGATATGTGTATACGACCGATTCCTTCTTCGTTTATGTCAAGACTGAAAACAGTACCGAAAATATTCTGGCCACACCGAAAGAATACCTGAATTGGCATCGCATAACGTAGAGATTGCGAAAGTGCCGGAAAATCATCAACCTATCCGAAAAAATTCCGGAAACAATGGGGAAAAGGATATAAACAAGTAAGGTGTATGAGTAACCTATGGAACAAGACCTGCTTTCAAAGGACATCACCGCGGCAGATAAGGCCTCAAACGAGAATGGAACATGGTTCGCGAAGCAACATCCAGAAAAGTTTAGGAAGTACCAGAATGAATGGATCTGCATCAGTCAGAAAAGAGTCATTTTCCATGATAAAGATGTAGGGAAGGTGCTCATTGATGCGGAGAGATATGAGGACGCACTTATCGTGAAGATCCGGAAACCGGGGATATGGATCTTATGAACCGATCACTTATCTTTCCTTTCACTGAAGAGAGATCGGATGATGGATCATCAATTCTTGTACCAAGAGCAAAAGTATACGTGGATCATAAAGGAAAACGGACGCAAAAGTTTGATGCCATAATCGATAGCGGTTCTGAAATAACCCTCATCCCTTATGGTGTGGCAACATATCTTAATCTGCCGCAGAAAAAACGGATACGACTGGAAGGGATAAGCGGAGTGACAACAGGTATACTCTCGGAAACGAACCTTATCTTCAACGCCTCGCAGGGCACTGAAATTCTCTTTAACGTGCCCATTCTGATCGGCGATTGGCCAGACATCATCCTTGGGAGAAAGGCAGTCTTTGATGCCTTTAGGATAACCTTCACCCAACTCCACCGCCTTATCGAGATGCAACGGATGAAGGAAACCGCGATAGCATAAGAAAAAAAGAGTGTTCAGGTAAAGAAGCTCTGCAACGCCTTGTTCTCCACTTGCTGCATGATGGCCGGGCTGACCTTGACCATCTGGTACTGTTCCTGCAGCCTGCGGAAATCGTCGTCAAGCTTCAGGTACGTTTCCCCATCCTTGACCCTGCGGACGATGACGACTCCTTTGTCCGCAAGAGAGGTGAGGATGTCCTCGACCTCGTTTTGAGACAACGATGTCTTGACACCCATCTCTATCAGAGGAACGTATGGATGCAGATAGAGCAGGCTGAAGACGCGCTGCTCCGCGAGACCAAGTTCCACGGACACGCGAGTCTGGAGCAGGAGCTGCTGGAACATCATGTGGATGGTATCGATGCGCGCGTTGAGCTTCTCCATCTTGCCATCAAGCTCGCCGAGAGCGTCATGCGACGCGTTTATCTCATCGGTATTCTCATTGATCGCCTGCAGATGCTCCTCAAATTCTTCCTTGACCTTCGAGAACGCTGCACGGAGACCTTGATCCAGCTGAAGAAGTTGTTGCTGCGTAACGCTATCACGTCTTTTCTGATTATCCACCCTATACACCCCCTACTACCTTAAATTTTTTGTCGCGACCGCTTTATATATTTTTCGTTCCTGAAAAATTTGTCGACGGACAACCCGCAGCAGAAGGCTTAAATAGTTTCCCAGCTTCCAAAACCGCAGATGGGGTCTGGGAGTATACGCTTTCGTATACTATCTGCATGGAAAATTAATGAGTTAGTGGTGAAAACGATGATCCATTCCAAAGCGCGACTGGCGATTGAGCTGTCCAAGCTGAAGGTGTTCGAGACACCGGATGTCGAAACAGAACAGTACCCGACGGACTCGGAGATCGCGGCGGAGATGCTCTGGAATGCCTACTATCTTGGTGACATTGAGGGAAAGACGATCGCTGATCTCGGCTGCGGGACCGGGATCCTCGGTATTGGCGCCCTACGGCTAGATGCCGGGAAGGTCTTTTTCATCGATAGGGATGAAAAAGCATTGGAAAGGGCAAAGGAAAACTATGCCACCTTCAAAGAGATAGTCAAGGAAGCGGTGTTTGTGCACCAGGAAGTCAAGGAATTCAAGGAAAATGTGGACGTGGTCATCCAAAACCCGCCGTTCGGCACCCGGCAGAAGCACGCGGATCGGGAATTCCTGCTCCAAGCCTTCATGATCGCGCCGGTCATCTACACGTTCCATAAGATAACGAGCAAGGAGTTCATCAGGCGCATCGCGGAAGACAATAACTACAAGATTACGCACTACTGGGAGTTCGACTTTCCGCTCAAGGCGACGCAGCTCTTCCACAAGAAGCGCATCCAGCGGATAAAGGTGGGCTGCTGGCGACTGGAACGGGTGAACTTGAGGAGTTTTAGGGCAAAGATGGAGGAAGTAGGGTCAATAAGCGCTTAAAACCGCATTTCAAACGTAAACTATATAAACACCTCCCTGTTTTCTAGGACATTCTGGAGGCTCACGCACTATGGAAGTCACGGTTCTCGAAGAGACGAAGACAAGATTTGTCTTTGAATTGGCCGGTTCTGATCACACGCTCTGCAATGCGCTCAAGAAGGAGCTTTACGCTGACGACAAGGTCAAGGCTGCGTCGTACACCATCAAGCATCCCTCTATAGGGATACCCCAGATGGTCATCGAGACCTCCGGGAAGAACCCCCGGGATGCTTTGGTGGACGCAGCCAAGCGCCTGCAGAAGGCCTACGAGAAGTTCAAGGGCGCGGTGGAGAAGGAGCTGAAGTAGGGTTCATTTGTTGTGGATACCCCATCGCTTGCGATGGTTTGGTTTTTTGCTGCGAATACTGATCTGAGAGTATCCGCAACTTTAAAAATCCAAATTAGATTAATACCCCTCTTGGGGCGGTTTGGATTTTTATTTCTTGGATTATTGTCTTATACCCTGTCGTCTATATCGTCTTATGGTTTCATCATCCGCAGCCATGACAAAATTCTGTTTTGAAAACGTCGTCGCTGCATCAGGAATGCCCGCCTCCTCAAAGAAGAGCCTGACCTCGCGACGGTTGAAGAACTGTATCCCTTCCTGCTCGCGAAGACGGCGATAGATGGCGAGATGATCGTCGGGAATGTCTTGTGCAATCTCGGCCATTGTCTGAGCGCCTTGGGCATCCCTAAAGTGCCCTAAGAGAAGGAACTTTCGGGTATGGATAGGACCGTAATGACGCTCTAGATATGCATTGACCCGCTCCCAATCAGCGATGGTATCTTTGTATTGACGCTGCAGATCAGCTCTTTCTTTCTTTGTATCCGCATTCTTGACCAACACCCCAATAGATTTCCTCCTCGTATTGAGGACTTGCCAGCGGAGATAGGATCGCGGCAGTGCATATCGGTATTGGTTCACAAGGTCTATAAGATTTCCCATCGTGTGCGGAGCGAAGCCCAAGCTGCTATCAACACTGCCGTCACCAAGTTTCCGCATGAATGCCTGATATTCAGTATCGAGCTCTGCCCTGACAAGGTGCTGTAGTTGTGGCGTTGGTTTAGCGGAATGGAGACGATGGAGCACATCTACTATCGACACGATGGTATACTCGGCTATTTCTTGCTCTGTGGACGATCGTTTAATCAGGTGAGAAGCAGCATACGGTTGGAACGCATGAAGCAGAATAAGCTGCCGTGTATGCTCCTGCGTGCCCGGCTTAGGAAGATCCACAGAAGAGAGGGTTTTCATAAGATGATCAGCTAATGTATTATAAAACGCATTGGAGAGGAGATAGCTGCCTTCCACGACCTCCCGCATCGTCCGCTTTTTCAGTCCTTTGAAGCCGTCTTCCGGCTGCGTGACAACGATTCCGCGCGACAGGTGAGGATTCGGTCGTTCGTGATCCTGCCCGCCAGAAGTTTCCTTCACTGGTTGTATACGCGTCACCCGCGCTCCGGAATGCTCGCTATCGATCTCAGAGAGGAATCGCCTGACCACAAGCTCGATTTCCTGTGCATAGACTCCCTGAGGATGCCGTGGGCGATCATCACGATCGTCATCTCCATCCCCACCTTGCCGTTCGCCGCGCTTGGCCAGATAGCTCATGATGCTGCGCCGCAGACCGACATAAAGCTCGTAGGATGCATGGAAGCCGGCAGGCTGATCACGACTCTCATAAATTGGCCGGAAGTCAGGATGCAATCCGGCAAGGAGGGAGAAATTCTCCCAATCATCCGGCGCAAGTGTCTCGCCACGGAGCCAATTGACAATCGCGGCCTGTCCAACTGTTACGCCAGTTCCACGAACACAGGCATTGAACGCCTCGTACTCAGCAGCCGAGAAATCCTCTCCACCCTCTCGGAGGATTCTCGCCTCAAGATCATCGCGGGCATCCTCTCTCGTCAAACCGCTAAGGAGCAATGTCCGCAGTCGAGGAACAAACGCACCTCGGCTGTTTACATCATGCACGACATGCTTTGCCGCAAGATAGCGCGCGCTTTCGGCAAGCACCGGCTCGACCTCCGCAAGCGTCTTGTCGATGCTTTCTGTCTTGATGACAACGACATCGCCGACCTGCAGGTCCTCACCGCGCTTCATGACATAACTGTCGCTCAGCCGGACAGGAACCCAGCTACCCGTATGGAGAAAGGCGTTCAGGCCGGTAGTCTCGACAAGGATAGTATCTCCCATATGCTGGATGAGCGGGATACTATTTAAAAGCCTTTGGCGTGGCTTGGGGCGGTTTTCTACGCTCTCCCTACCATTTGAGGAGAGCGTAGAAAACCGAAAGTCTTAAATAGAAGTATTATATATAGTTATATAATATGCCGACAGCAATCCTCCACAGCCCGACACTTGATTCCGTGCTCATGGTAGAGGGAACCATCCAAAAACACTCCCAAGAATGCGGAAAGTACCAGCTTTGGCAGAGACTACCAAGAAAGATGATGTATCAAACCTTCCTTGTCATACTTGACTATCTGGAGAAATCAGGAAAGATCATCATCGATAAGGATGGCTGCATTATCTGGACGTATAACCAGAAAAGGATCAAAAGACTGATTGCGGAGGAGCTCATCGCCCGATGAACAAAGCTGTTTCTGTTGCGTTTATTTCTTCACGATTAAAACAAGAATTTGAAACCCTTCGAGAAGGGAAATTTGAAGATAAATGGCTGTATACAGCTATTGATCGGGCGATCGATGAGTTGAAATCCGATCCTGCTTGTGGCATAAAGATTGAAAAACGCATCTGGCCAAAAGAGTATATCAAAAAATATGGCATAACAAATCTATGGAAATATGATCTTCCCAATGCATGGAGGCTTATCTACACCATAGAAAGCGATGAGATTAGAATCGTCAATATCATTCTTGAATGGTTTTCGCATAAAGAATATGAAAAACGGTTTAGGTACTAAAATGCTCTTCCACAACCGCCACACCGCCGGCAAACAGCTTGCCGAGAAGCTCCAGAAATACAGAGGCAAGCCCAGCGTTATCGTCCTCGCCATCCCGCGCGGCGGATTGCAAGTTGGTTATGAGCTTGCCGTTGGTCTGAAAGCGCCATTGGACATTGTCGTGACCAAGAAGATCCCTGCGCCAGGCAATGAGGAGCTGGCCATCGGCTCTGTCGGGCCGGGTAGGGAAGTCATCCTCTACGATGAATTGGTGAGGATGTACGATGTGGAGGATGACTACATCGCGCGCCACGCGGACCGGCTGCATGAAGCCATCGAACGCCGATATGCGGAGTATCACAATACCGAAAAACCGACCTTCCCTGACCTGAAGAACAAGATCGTCATCATCACGGACGATGGCATCGCGACCGGCTACACCATGCTCGCCGCCATCCAGTACATCAAGAAGCAGAAGCCGGCCAAGCTCATCGTCGCGGTGCCGGTGAGCGCAAAGGACACCGCAGACAGGATCCGCGCAGATGTGGATGAACTTATCGTGCTGCACATCCCGCTCTACTTCATGGCAGTCGGCCAATTCTACGATAATTTCCCGCAGGTGGAGGATGACGAGGCGAAGGAATATTTGAGAAAGGCGAATAGCTAGCAGGTAAGCGACTCGTTTTATGCGAAGATAAGTTTATAAAGCTGTGTAATCTCCGGATGACCGATGGATTTCAAACGACATTTTGGCAGCATCATCCTTTTGGCCATGCTTCTCGGCTTTTTATTCCCTGAACCCGGATTCTTCTTCAAGCCATACCTCCATGCACTACTTATGCTACTGATGTTTACCAGCTGCTTGAAGATAGATTGGCGAGAAGTCAAGAGCTATCTGAAGGATACAAAACATATGCTATTCATCCTGCTCATCGTCCACATGCTGACGGCGATAATTGCTATCCTCTTTCGACCGCTTTTAAGCGAAGAACTGTTCCTCGGGTTAGTCATTGCGGCAGTCGCGCCTGCAGGACTCTCCGCGGTCTATCTCTGCGATTTATGCAAGGGAAAACCTGCTGATGCTCTCGCCCTCACAAGCATGAGCAACCTTCTGAGCCCAGCCACCATGCCATTGCTGGTCTTTGCGTTCGCTGGCGCCAGCATTAGGGTAAATACTGTCGGGATGGTCTGGCTCATCACAAAAATTATCGTCCTTCCGTTCATTGCTGCGCAGATCATGAATCACCTGCCTGGCAGGGACACCATCGGAAAGATAGGGAAAAACATCGCCATGCCGCTCGTCATCATGATCATCTGGGCGATAATAGCACCGACGAGAGAGCAGGTACTTGCGGATCTTACCGAAACGGCGATCCTTTTCGGCATCGTCAGCCTGATGATATTGTGCGCCTTCTTTTCCGGCTGGTTTTTTGCAAAAGAACGCAAGACAGCCATCACGTATGCCATAACGAGCAGCTACAAGAATTTCACTCTCTCTATGGTTGTCGCGCTCACGCTCTTCGGGCCTGTTGTGGCGCTACCGAGTATCGTCTACACGATCGCGAATAATGTCTGGCTTGTCCCGATGAACTATTTCTTTGCGCACGCACCTCGAAAAGCATTGCACTAGAACGAGATCTCCTGTTTCTTTTCATCGAGAATAGCATACTGCAGCCCGCCACCGCAGTGCAGACGCACCATATCATGAAGTTCCATAGTTGCGGCCTTAATCTCTTCCTTCGTCACCGGCGGCAATCCCTCAATGACCAGGATGCAATTTTTCGTCGCTTCGGTCAGTTTCGTCCGGTCAGCCTCACGCCAATTCCAGCGCCTGCAGACGGTTGCAATGGCGTCCTTGTAAATAACCTCGCCTACATGCGGAGGACGAGGTTCTTTATCGCCGAGCAGCAAGACGGACGCCTCTGCTTCTCCAGCAAAGGTGAGGAGGAGATCGCCATCCATCTTGTCAATATCCTCGCCACCAAGGGGAAGCGTGTGCTTGAGCGAGATGAGATTGTAGATATCCACAAGCGCGTTGATGTGACGGAGCTGGACGCCCTGTAAGACGAGACGGTACAGATTTTCCACCGAGCTGCGATGCTCTTTCGGTTTTGCGCCGAAGGATTGGTATGTCTTTCTCCAGACCTCGATCTTCGGCTGCTGGGATAGTGTTTCCGTGCTGTAGGCTTGCCGGATCCTTGTTTCCTCCCCGCGAAGCTTAGGGAGAACATCAGCGGGCGTGCCCTGATTGCTGATGCCCTTCGCTATCACGACACCGATGTGCAGGCCGGGATAACGGGCGAGGATGGCTGGGTCGATGTGGAATTTCATGGATAAAATAGAAATGCCCTTGTTTATAAAATTTTCCCCTATGATTTTAATTCGCCCCAATAATTTTATAAAGAGACCGACCTTGAAAGGAATCATGGACCGCAACCCACCGTGGTACAAGATCCTCTTCGGTGTCATCCTCGCCGTACTCATAGCTATCATCACCCTCATCCTCGCCACTATCAGCAAGCTCCTGCCGATCAAGACGCTTGGCAAGCAAGACAAGAACTATGCGCGCGTCGAGCTGAAGGCCAGCGGCATACCTTCTGCCGATTATGAGCGGGTGGAGAAGGCGCTCTACAAGCTCGGCGGCGTCATCGCTGTCGGTGCAAATGGCTCACCGAAAAACAAGACGCTCAACATATGGTGGGTGGAATTCAACCCACAGCGCGTGACCGTGAAAAAGGTCGTACAGTGTTTCAAAAAGCTTGGCTTTACCGCGAAAGCGGGCAGCGTGCGGCACGCGAGACGCCTCTTGGGCATCTCCAGCGTCTGACAAGGATAATCATTATAAATAGCGCTCTTTCTGCCAGTTCCGGGTGGTTCCGTGAAGCAACAGTACAAAGACATCCTGCGCATCCTCGGCGGCAAGTATAATGTCTACGTCCTTGTCCTTGGCCTCCTCTCCTTGTTCCTCCTTGTCATCTTCTTCAATCCGCTCGCGCGGACCGCCAAGATCCTCGGCGTCATGGCGGCATTCACCGTCGGGAATGTGCTCCTCAAGCGATGGATGCTGCCGTTCAGGAGCCTGCCATTGGAGATCGAGCTCTCCACGCTCAGCAGCGTGGTGGCCACGCTCGCCTTCGGCGTGAAGGCTGGTATCCTGCTCGCCGTGCTCACCTGTTTCGCCGGCAACCATTTCACGCGTGGCATCAGCCTCTACACCCCTATGATGGCCTCCGGCTATGTGCTCGCCGCGCTGCTCGCCTGGTTCATGGCGCCGGCCAGCATCGTCGCAGGAGGCATTGTCATCACGCTGATCGTCAATGCCTATCTTATCGCCATCTTCAGCATGGTCGGCTATAGCCCGCTCGAGAATTTCCTGTACGGGGCGAGCAATGTGGTGCTCAATTCGATCCTGTTCCTGAAGGTCGCGCCGTGGCTGCTGCAGATACTGACATAAACTTTTTATAATATGACCATATACGGAAACCCGATGACTACTGGTGCTGATGACGGATTCACGCCGAGGACAGAGCTTGCCGTAAGCTCTCTCCCTGATCTTGCCGCGTTTTTGGCTCTCGAACTGAAGGAGAGCATGACAAGTCAAGGCATTACCGCATCGCCGCCGACGGAAGTCTATCTTGGCGGCATTCTTATGCGATTTGCCAAGCCTGAAGTGCTTCATAGAAAGACGGAAGGACGAGCCACGCACCGGCTTCTTGTGGAGATGTGGAGCCAGGCGACGAAGACGCCGATCGGCAAGGAACAATACGCGCGATTCCGTGATGTTGGGGATCTTTCGCTCTTCATGGCAGGATTCTTCTACGCTAGAGTGCGTCGCGGTGTTATGGGTGAGAACTATTATGTCGAGATGGGAAGACGCGCGTATGCCACCGTCGCTGATCTGATAACTGCCCGTAATGGCCAAAAAGTAGGGGCGATGTATGAAGAGATGGCTGATCGTTTCCCGCAATTCAGAGACGCGTTCGAGGAGACCGCTGACCGCGTCCAGATTGACGGCGATAGGAGCCTCATGCGTCTCTGCGAGCGCCTCCGTGATCCTCGCCGGGTGCATCGGGTACTGCGATATCGCGGCGTGACGCTTCTTCCGGGTCCGAAAGATGTCCAGTAGATAAATACAAAAGAAAAAAGTGAAAGCAGCTACGCCAGCTGCTTGATGGTCAACTTTCCCTCTGTCGTGCGATGGTCGAATTTAGCCTCGTCACGGGCGATGTTCTTCACGAGGCGTTCGTAATCCTCAGCGCCCTTGCCGGACTTATCGTACTCGAAGATGGACTTCTTCTTGTCCGGCGCCTCCTTGAACTTCGAGCTGATCCTGATGGGATCGGCGACAAGGTTGTAGTACTCGTTCTGCATCTTGCTCAGCGTCTCCACACAGATCTTGTTGCGCACGTCGTGCATGGTCGGGATGATCTTCGTTATCTGGATGTTATGGCCGAAGACCTCGTTGATCTTGTGGATGGCCGTCATCATCTTCTTCAGGGCGTCGAAGCCGAGCACGTCCGTGGTCGCGGGGATGATAGCCTCATCGGCGTAGAGCAGGGCGTTCTGGTTCAGCAGGCCGAGCGACGGCGGGCAGTCGACGATGATATAATCATAGCCTTTGATCGGCGCGAGCTTCCGCCGCAAGACGGTCTCCCTGCTCGCCTCACCCATCAGGATGAACTCCGCTTTGGTCAGGGTCTCCTTGCTCTTGAGGAGATCGAGGTTCGGCGCGATGCGCGCGATGCACTCCTGCACGTCCGCGTTCTCGATGAGCAGGTCATACATATCCTTGTAGCTCTCGCCGCCGAGGCACGTCGAGACATTGCCCTGCGGATCGTTGTCCACGATAAGAACACGCTTGCCCTGCATCGCGAGGCCAAAAGCGAGATTGACGGTTGTTGTCGTCTTGCCGACGCCGCCCTTCTGATTGATAATGCAGAGTTTCCTCATTGCTCCATCACCTTCTTTTTGTTGTTGCTGTTTTACTATGAGTGAGGTGAGACGAGGGGTGGTTTATAAAGCTTTTGGCGAGCGAAGCGAGCCAAAAGGCAAGGCAACGCATGAAACGACATTGCTGGAGTTTTGAAAAAAGAAAAGCCGGATTATTGCCCGAACACGATTCGTCTGACCGCCAGCACCCTCGGCACATACCGTCTTGTCTCTTCCGGTGCATCGCGGAGGTGCCAGTAGGAAACCTCCTTCGCCTCGTCAAGGTCATGGATCATGCCGGCACGTCCGCGTTGATACGCGGCAATGGCATTCCAGCCCGCGATGGATGGACTGTTCGTGTATCGCTCCGTGAAAAGATCGCGATAGCCATGAATTCGTCTGGCTGCGGCATGGATCGCTCTCTGTGGATTCCGGCGATCATCCTGCTCTTGAGTGACATGCAGACCAGTCTCCTGCGCGGTGTCCGTCGTCAGCTGGGCGATGCCGACCGGGCCGGTCGGTGATTCGACATCAGCCTGAAAACCGCTTTCAACCAAGAGGAGGGAATACAGATCTTCATAAGGAATGCCCTGTGCCTGTGCAGCCTGGCGGATCATGGTTTCATATTGCCGGCCGCGTTCTCTCGCGCTTGCCATGAACTCGCCGCGACCTTGGTAAAATCGGACTTGCTCTGCAATACGGCTTTCCCGTCCTGCACTGTCACGGTGGTAATCCACCAGATCCCTACCATAGTACCCGACAGTCAGCTCGGCGACACGGCGCATGATCTGGCTCCGTCGCGATGCCCATGACACATCCCGGTGATGGCTTGCCGGCAGGGTTCGATCTTCGAAGATAGCGGTGAAGATGAAGGGGCGTTGTTGCTCAGCTTTATTCACATACGTGACAATAGTCGCTTCGCCGTTCATGCCATACACCGTACCGGTCTTTCCCGCGAGATTCCGCACGCCGCGAAGGGGAAGGATGCGATCATCGATCCTGCTGGTGTGATAGCCGTCAAGGATATCGAGCATTTCCCTGCTCGCCTCACGGGAGACGACGGCGTCTTGATAAAGTTGATTGAGGAATACGTTAAGGTCATGCGCAGACGTCCTGTTCCGATAGGTTCGGCCGTCGGATGGGATGGTTTCAACGATGCGCGTTGCGGAAAACATGGTAGTCCGATCAAGGTACGCCTGCACTGCGGAAACGCTACCGACAAACCTGATGACACGATTGGTCGCCTCATTAGAGCTCTGCTGGATCATGCGACGGATGTTGCGACGTACGGCAGAAGGCATTGCCCCTCCACTGCGTGCGACTTTATCATACGCCGCTGCCATGACGAATGGCTTGATCAGGCTTGCTGCCATTCGCGGCTCGTCGATGTTGATTGAGGCTGCGACATACTCTTTATTGATATCATACACATAGAAGCTCGTCTGCTCTGACGCAGGCATGACGCCATGCCCGCGAAGATAGCCGATGAAATGGTTTATCTGGGTTTCAAGATCCGCCATACCCTGTGTTTTACGGGTCTCTTGAAAGCCACGCCGGATGATCGTGTTGGTACTTGGCCGATGCTGTCGCGCTTCCGCTTCAGAACCAAGATCGATGCCCAGGGTATGCTGGACGAGACGTTCCAACAGCCCGGGAACGGGAAGCATGGTGCCTACCGCTGCCAAGCCAGCTGTCCGTAAGAATGCTCGTTTAGTGTGATCCATAACCTGCCTCGTAACAGTCTAGAACACCCCTAAAGCCAGTTATAACCTATTCTAACCTCTTTAGGACCGAGGTTTATTTAAAGGTTTGGGTTAAATCCATGTCCGCAAGAAACGCGATCTTCAGGCGCGTTTTCCTTTTCCTCCTTACCCATTGAGGAGGAAAAGAAAAACGCGCGGCAAGGATAAACTATATGAACCAGTACTTCCTTTTCCCATTTGGAGGTGTTTGAGATGAATCATTCAAGACTGATTATAGCTGTTTTATTGATGAGTATGCTCCTGTTCGTTGCGTGCACCAAGCAGGCACCAGCAAAGGAAGCTGCGCCATCAGTCCCCGCAGCCAAGCAAATCGAGATTTCTGAACCTGTAGAGCAGCCTCCTGCCCAAGAGGCAGAAGCACCAGCACAGGAAGCAGGCGGTGAGGCTGCGCCCCCATCGCCGCCCGCAGGAACGCCGCACAGCGTGACGATCGAAGGCTTCATCTACATACCAGGGACGATCACCATCAAGAAAGGCGATAGCGTGGCCTGGACGAACAAGGATGCCACGCCGCACACCGCCACCGCGGACGACGACAGCTTTGATACCGAGAGGATCGAGGAAGGCCATGAAGTCCAGGCCACCTTCAGCGAGGCAGGTACATTCGCGTACCACTGCTCTTACCATCCGGGCATGCATGGGACGGTTGTGGTGACGGAGTAAGCTGTCTTATTTTTTCTTTTTTATTTTTTATTTAATGAGATTGAAAAGGTTCTGGCTCTACGCCGCAATCATCCACAACCCGACAAACAAGAGCACCAGTGCGACAACCTTCTGTACGATGATAGGCATCGAGATATCCTCCCTCAGTATGCGGGGGAAGAATCTCGATAACGTGAGCGTAAAGATGAACAGGAATAAGCTCTGGAAGCCGTCAAGGCCGGAGATCAGGGTCAAAGGACCATAAGAGATCGCGTAGTTGTAGACAAGGTATGCCGCAAAGCTGATGAGGCTCATGATCGCGAATAGCGTGATTCCTGTTTTTGAAAGCGAAGCCATGCCATGGGTGAACGCCTCTCGCGGTTTCTTGAAGGAGAACAGCACGATGGCCATGAGGAAGCCGATGAGCTGGATGGACAGGAACATCATCCAGACGTCATAGCTTCGCAAGAGATATTTTAGGATGACAAGGTGGATGACGATGAGAAAGGTCGCGAGCAGCATGAGCCAGAAGGCCTTGCTGAGACGCATGGACTTGAGCTGTCGGATGTGCGTCGAGATGAGCACCGCACCGAAGAGAAGGACCGCAAACGCAGCATAATCCATCGCCGACAGCCGCTCGCCGAGAAAGAGCCACGCCAGCGCGAGCGTAAAGGGCGGCGCGAGATTCCACAACGGCACGACGCGGGATACTTCCTCGACGGATAGGGCGATGACATAAAGATAGGTGAGCACCTGCCACAGCACGCCCGCCACGAGGAGCAGGAAGATATCGAACGGCTTCATCGGCTGCAATGCCACAAAGGGCAGGAGGACGAGAAGGGCGCCGTTCTTGAGCATGGAAAGCATCATAAAACCAAGATTGCTCTTGAGATGCTGCATGCGAAGGATCTTGTCCATCGTATTGACCGCAGCGAAGAGGGCAAGGCTGAGGATGGTCAGCCCGATCCAGAGCGAGGGGGAAGCCATAGGATGATTTGGTGAGCACGGGGTATAAAAGCTTTATGCCGTCGCTCAGCTCTCCTCAATGAATAGGGAGAGGTGAGCACGCTCACAAATCCATAAAGAATCTCGTCAGCAGCCGCACGCCGAAACCTGTCCCGTTCTTCGGCGTATAGTGTTTCCCTGTCTCGTACCACGCGCTGCCGGCGATGTCGAGATGCGCCCATGGCGTCTCGCCGACAAACTTCTCCAGGAACGCGGCGGCGGTGATCGCGCCGGCGTACTTGCCGCCTTTATACCCAATATTCTTGAGATCGCTGATGTCGCCCTTCATCTCTTCCTTGTACTCTTCATAGAGCGGCAGTTCCCAGACGCGCTCAAACGTCTTCTGGCCAGCATCGAACAGTCGCTTGGTAATCTCTGGATTATTGCTGAGCAGGCCGGACACGAACTCGCCGAATGTCGCCAGGCAAGAGCCGGTCAGCGTAGCGAGATCGATGATGGCTGTCGGCTTGACTTCCTTTGCGGTGAACGCCAGCGCATCCGCGAGGATAAGCCTGCCTTCAGCGTCCGTGTTCGATATTTCTACAGTTTTGCCATTGTACGCCTTGAACACGTCGCCCGGCTTGTACGCCTCTGGCCCGATCATGTTCTCGACACAGGGCAGGACCGCAACGACATTCCGTTTGATCTTGAGCTCGGCGAGCGTCTTCATGGTGCCAAGAACCGCGGCCACACCCGCCATGTCTCCCCGCATGGTCTCGATATAATTGGTCGGCTTGAGATTCAGGCCGCCAGAATCGAACGTGACACCCTTGCCGACAAGGGCAATCTTCTCCTTGATCGACTTATTGCCGGTGTATTCAAGCACGATAAGGTGCGGCGGGTATTTGCTTCCCTGTCCGACAGCGACCATAAGCCCCATGCCCATCTTCTTGAGGTCTTTGGCATCGTGCACCGTGCATTTTAGGCCGTGCTTCTTGGCGAGCTGCTTCGCCTCTTCGACGAGCGTCACGGGATTGACCACATACGTCGAATCCGAGACGAGATCGCGCGCATAGTTCACGTTATCGCAGACCGTGATGGCCTGGTGCGCGAACGCGCCAAGATTCTGGGCCTTGCCAGATGACGTTAAGATGGTAAAATGATGCAGGCCATTCTTCTCCTTCTCTTCAGTGAGGTACTTGTCGAACTTGTACGCGCCGAGCACGACGCCTTCCACGATGCTCACGGCAAGGTCGTAATCTGGAAGCCCGCCAGTGCCGTCAGGATAGACCACGGCAAAGCTCTTGAGCTTGAGCTCTCTCGCTTTCTTCGCTATGGCATTGTAGGCGCGGCGTATCTTCTCGGTGCTGAGCTCTTTCTCCTTGCCAAGGCCGAGCAGGACAAGACGCTGGGCATTCACGACACCCGGGCTTGGAAGCACGAGGAGCTGTCCGTTCGTACCCTTGAAATCACCAGGAGCCACTGCCTCATGCGCGAGCGTGCCGACGGCATCGCCTGGTTTTCCCTTCTTCAGCTGCTCGACAGCCTCCTCTGTATACGAAAAGACGAGAGCTTCGTCAGCGAAGGCTTCCGGCTTGTCTGTGCGAACAAAGATCTGCATAGTGTAAAGGCACACGGTGGTGGTTTATATAGTTTGCGACGAGAAAGAGGTAGAGAAAGCGGGTGGCTTATCTCCCGATCAGCTTCACCATGTCCACCATCCTGCATGAGTAGCCCCACTCGTTATCATACCAGCCATTGACCTGCACGAGGTTCTCGTTCACCTTAGTAAATTCAGGTTCAAAGATGCAAGAGTGAGGGTTGCCGATGATATCCGTGGAAACAAGAGGATCTTCAGCATAGTCGAGCACACCTTTCAGATGGAACTGGCTAACGCTCTTGAAAAGGGCATTGAGCTCGTCCTTGGTCGTCTGTTTCTTCACCACGGCAAACACAGAGACAAAGGAGCCATCAATCACCGGCACGCGCAAGGCCATGCCGTCGAACTTGCCTTTCAGGACTGGAATCGTCTGCACCACGGCTTTCGCTGCGCCGGAAGGATGGGGTATGATGTTTTGCGCCGCCGCCCGAGCATTGCGCAGGTTTTTATCCGGAGCATCGTGAAGCTTTTGCGTTGCCGTATACGCGTGCACGGTGGAAAAGAAGGCCCGCTCGATACCGAGGTTATCATTCAGTACCTTGACCATAGGTGCGGTGCAGTTGGTTGTACAAGACGCATTTGACACAATGGTATCTTTCGTCTTGTCATATTCGTGCTCATTGACCCCTCGCACCAAGGTCTTGATGCTTTCATCCTTTGCGTCTGCGCTTAAGAGGACTCGCTTTGCTCCAGCAGCAAGGTGTTTGCTCGCGAGCTCGCGCGTGAGGAAGAAGCCGGTCGATTCCACCACAACATCCACGCCAAGCTTTCCCCAAGGCAGTAGGGAAGGCTCCTTTTCAGCATAGATCGGGATCTGTTTGCCATTGACGACCAAGTTCGTGCCAGATGCCCACACTTCACCAGGAAATTTTCTATGGACAGAATCATACTTGAGCAGATGCGCAAGCGTCTTGGCATCGGTAAGATCATTGATGGCAACGAACTCCAGCTCTGGATCACGAAAACCTGCCTGGAAGACCAATCGGCCTATCCTCCCAAAGCCGTTGATGGCGACGCGGATGGTCATACGAGAAACAAGACGAGGAGGCTATAAAAACATTTATTATCATTGGGGAGTCAAAAAGGAATCATCCAACAATTGCCTTCCTCGCACCCACTGCGCTCGGTGCCGCTTCTCCAAACCCACACCCATCGCACGTCGCGTCCAGATCCACCCAGCCATCATCATCTTGATAGCGCTTGATGGCTTCAGGAAGCCTCGCCTGTATATAGACATGTCGTGGCACGAAAACAAAGCGCGTCTCGATGCCCACCGAAGAGAGCAAGCTTGCGAGCAGCAGGCTCGCGTCATCGCAATCGCCGCCGGTACTCAAAATGGATTCCTGCGCTGTCTTGATATACTCGAAAGAGGAAGGATCCGCCACATAATTGAAGTTGTCGCGCACGAAATAGAACAACGCCTTGGCGTGACACACCCGTCTCGCTTCGCCTTGGGCATGGGCGCAGCTTTGCGATACGATCCGGTCAGCCACGGTCTTGATCAGCTGGTCATTGCTCGCCTGCTTCGCCGACAGCGGAAAGTCCGCGTACGCTACGGCAGAATGATTGGTCTGCCGGAGATCAAGGCCCCAAAGCGCTTCCTCATAGGTAAGGAGGGCCTTCGGTTCTGGATTAACCTTGATCGAGTAGAACGGCACTACCATCAGGATGATGAGCAGGGCGAGCATGACCGCGAGGATGATACGCCATGGACCGGGTTGCGGAGCAAGCTCCGTCTCCAAGTCATAAAGCATATCGATCTCGACGTTTTCCACCTTGCGCTTGCCGGCCATACCGCCTGAAATAGCCATGTAAGTAATAAAGCTTGCTGGGAAACGGGCGCCGGGGGCGGGATTTTCGTCCGCAACAACGAATTTCGAACCCGCATAGCGCGTGGGTCGCGCTGCTCCGTCTTCAGCGGAGTGTCATACCGCTTAGACGACCCCGGCATGGGGAAAGTTTTATTAACTTGCTCCACATACACCCCATTGCGTGGGACGCTGTTTCGTATTCAGTGAGGTGTCATGCCGCTTAGGCGGCCTTTCTTTTTTTCTTTTGATGCAGAAATCCTGACACTTCTTATTATACTTCACGCGCATGTTTGTCCAGTGCAAAATTGTCCAATGTCTTCTTCTCTCCATAAGGTAGGAGAAGAAGACGTAATGAAAATTTTGCGGAAAAAGAGGTGTCCAGTGTTTATTTTTCGGAAGATTTTCGAGCACAGTATATAAACCAATGCTGACGGCAAACTATTTATAGAACAAACTATAGAAGATAGCCATGCCAACGATCAAGCAGCCCAAGCTCGTCAAGCGATGGCTCTGCCCTATCTGCGGGTATGAGCACACCGGTGACAAGGCGCCGGACCGCTGCCCGGAATGCGAGTACGAGGACGGCGACTGGCTCGAGGAGATGACCAAATAGGTCACTAGGTATACCCTTTCTCCGCTTTGGCCCACTCATGAAATCCCTCCTCTTCGGCACCGCAGGCATCCCGCTCAGCACGGAAAAGCGGGATACGGTCAACGGTATCAAGCGCGTGCGCGGACTCGGCCTCGATGCCATGGAACTCGAGTTTGTGCAGAGCGTGAACATTTCTGAGCAAAAAGCGCCAGAGGTCAAGAAGACGGCGATAACAGAGGATATCGTGCTCACCTGCCACGGCCAGTACTACATCAACCTGACCTCAAAGGAGAAAATAAAGATCCAGCAGAGTAAAGAGCGAATCTTGAAAGCAGCGCGTATTGTGAACGCTTGCGGAGGCTGGTCTGCGACGTGGCACATGGCCTTCTATCAAGGGCAGAACAAAGAAAAAGTGCATGAGCAGGTCAAGAAGCAGTTGAAGGAGATCGTGCGAACGCTGCGAGACGAAGACAACACGATCTGGATACGACCAGAGACCACCGGCAAACCGACGCAATGGGGCGATCTGCGGGAAGTGCTGGACGTGAGCAAGGAGATCGAGCAGGTGCTACCATGCATCGATTTCGCGCACCTGCACGCGAGATATAATGGCAAGAACAATACGTATGATGAATTTTGTACTATCCTTTCCGAGATAGAAAATGTACTTGGCCGTGAAGGCCTCGACAATATGCACATCCAGGTTGCGGGTATCGAATACTCCGAGAAGGGGGAACGCAACCACCTTCCATTGCAAGAATCAGATCTCAACTATCAGGATCTGATCCGCGCGTGGAAGGATTTCAAGATCAAAGGCGTTGTCATCGCGGAGAGTCCGGCGATGGAGAAGGATGCGTTGTTGCTGCAGGGGTTGTGGGGGAAATAAATTACTGTCTCGCCTGTTCCCACAACACCTTAAAGTGATCACGGAAGGATTCTGACACCTCTTTGCTTCGGATAACGGTAGCCACCGGCTGCTCTGACCATACGGTTATGCCCACTTTGTCTCCAGAAACATAGACCGTGACCAAACTCTCCATTCCACGAGAATAGCGGATCTCCGCAGGCTGCGGCAGTTCCTGCTCTCGGTGCTCTTTTCGCAAACGTTCATGATAGAGGACACGCATCATCATTTTCTTTTGTGCTCTGCGCTTATGGAAATTGTGATAGTAGGCACCCATATACTGCTTGAACTTACCTGACGCACCGAAAACAAGGAGGTTTTTCCTCATACGGAGGATATCCTCCATCATGGATTTGATGCCACGCTTGCCCTTGAAGATCGTGGCTTCAAGCTGTTCTTTCCCAAGCTTCCGCTTCAATTCAAGCTCGGGGATAATACCAGCGATAAGAGCATGATCTTCCTCAAGCTCTTTCTGTTTTTCACCAACATAGTCTAAGAGCGCTGTCGGAGGCTTGGCCTCAAAGTATTTCCTATTCGCCTGAACGATATAGCTCACGAAGCCCTTATCAATAAGACGTTCCAGCGCATCATAGACGTTTGGGCGATGCAGTCCTGTTTTCTTGATGACCTCTCCCGCCAAGGTCGAGCCGAGCCCTACCAACGCAAGGTAGACCTTAATCTCGTTGCCGGTAAGGCCGAGTTTCTGTAAGGCGAGGACAGTCGTTTGCGTCATCGATAGGGGGAGCGCAACACTGCTTATAAAACTTTGCATGTTATTGTAGTATAGTACTACAACAAATCTTTAATAGCTCTTGACCAGTTATCCGCGTGGGTGGTTTGCATGAAAAGAAGACGATATATGCCGATGCTCGTAACGCTTGTCATCTTAGTTTTATTCCTCGCGGCTTGCAGTAATGAAAATGTATCGAAGCAGCCAGCGCAGAAAGAACCGTTTGTCATCGGCGCCTTACTGCCGTTGACCGGAGCTACCGCGATTCCGGCGGAATATTCGAAGCAGGGATATGATCTCGCCCTCAAAGAGATCAACAAGGAAGGCGGCATCAATGACAGGCTATTAAAGATTATCTATGAAGATACGCAATGCAAACCAGATAAGGCCGTGAGTGCAGCACAAAAGCTGATTACGATTGATCATGTTCCGGTATTGCTCGGACCTGTCTGTTCTTCGGATGCCATGGCCGTTGCACCGATAGCAGAAGAGAGCAAGACTATCATGCTCGTCTCCGTGGCCTCGACACCAAAGCTGAAAACGGCCGGCGATTACCTGTTCAGGAACAGAAACAGCGGCGAGAAAGACAGCTATGTCATGGCCGAATATGCCCGCAATACCCTCTATGCCGATACCGCAGCAATCTTGTACCTCAATCTCGATAATGGTCTTGGCTATATGAAAAGCTTCAAAGAACGGTTTGAGAAACTTGGCGGCCAGATTGTGGCGGCAGAATCATACGAGCGAGAGAGCACAGATTACCGGACGTCGCTTCTTAAGATACAGGAAGCGAAGCCGGACGTGCTCTATCTTGCAGGCCAAGAGAATCTCGGCCTTATCGTGAAGCAAATGCGTGAGCTCGGCATTGATATTCCGATCATTGGTCCAGTAACGATACAGGTAGACGCACTCATCCAGGATGCTGGCGAGGCAGCTGAAGGCATTGTGTACAGCTCGCCCTTTGATCCCGCCATAAGCCCAAAGATGGAGATATTCGATCAGAAATTCCAGAAGACGTTTGGCAAGCCAGCAGATGCGCATGCGGCGCACAGCTATGACATGCTTAAGATCATGGCGCCGATCTTGAGGAAATGCGAGACGAATACTCTCTGCATCAAGCATGAACTATACAATGTGCAAGGGCATGATGGCGTTGCCGGCGAGACGAGCTTTGACTCATTCGGAGAAGTGGACAGACCGCTGTATCTGAAGACGATACGGAATGGAAGGTTTGTGTTGGTGGAGGAGTCGTAGGAGAGAAGAGTTGGTATCCGTACTAAAAACGTTGGTCGTTACCGTATATTGGGAGAAGCATGCCCCCAATGACCAAATTTTGGATCATACTTCTTTTGGATGCGTTCTATAGACGCGACGATATCATCATAGCGCACCGTAGTGAACCGCTCTACGAATAAACGAGACAGACGATAATAATCGATGCGGTCCGTACTCGTCAAGTCGTGTCCGGTGATTTCCCGATATTGTGCTGTAATGGTTGGATCGCGCATACAGGTATCAAAATATGCGGAACCAGGGAGTGGCAAGGGAACATTCACGAGTGAATCCGTAACTGCTGGATGGTCGGCGATGCTGCAGACCAGATCATAATTCTCTTCAAGTGTTCGGTCTGTCTCACCGGGAAGACCGAAGATGAAGGAAGGCATAACCGTGATCCCCTGCTGTGCCAATAGTTCTATTTCCGCGTGAAGCGATTCTACAGTATATCCTTTTTTGTATGATCTCAATCCCTTCCCCTTAAAGACAAGTACGGATTCCACACCGATGAATATATTGACAATACCTAAATCAGAAAAGATACTTAGGTTTTCTTTGGTTATGAGTCCTGGATAACTATAGATCCGTAGGCGGGTGTCGGCAGGTGGAGAAACAGAAGCAAGTCGTCGAGCATAAGCGGGAGTGAACGTATCACCGGTCTCGAAAAAATAGTCAATACCAGACGTATCATGCAATTGACGAATCTCGGTCCAGAATGCGGAAGGATCTTTCTCCCGAAGCCCGAGTGTCGGTATGGAACAATATTCGCATCGTTTCGTCTGGAAGCAGCCTCGCATACCTGAAACAGGAAAAGCGGCTAGCACCGGAATAGAGGCGTCGGCATCCCATGTATACGGCGTCACTAAACTTTCTAATGTTATTGACGGTACGGTATGCAGATCAACATTGCGTGCTGAAGCAACTGAAATGGCACCCGATACATCTCGATAGGCAAGGTTTGGGATAGAGGCGGGATCTTTTCCCTTTACTAAATCGACTAATGCCTCCTCGCCATCTCCAGAGACAACAAAATCGATGAATGGATTATGCTGTAATATTCTTTCAGCAATGCCTGTTGTATGCGGGCCACCAATGACAATCTGAGTTCCTGGCTGCACTGATTTGAGCTTCTCTGCATAGCGCAGCGTACTGTCAAAATTGCTAAACCATGTTCCAAAGCCGATAAGAGGAGCATCGAGACACTGCAGAATATCATCTTCGCAGGTAGCATTTCCATCAAATACATCTATAGAACAATCAGGAACACGCGCCTTAACATAGGCGGCAAGGGTTAGAAGACCGAGCGATGGTGGTAAGACTTGTGGTCGATGAGCAAGTTCTCCATAGTCATGCCCAGGAAAGACAAGCTGAATCCGCCTCGTTGCTACCATTTTCTGGTATCACTCTCCTCTTGATTGACAATATACTTTCCTAAAGTAGAGTTTATTCCTTCACATGCGTCTCGATATGCGTATACCACGGCTTGAATTCTTCTGACTGGCAGAACGCTCCAAAACCGGCTCTCCCCGTATACGCATTGAAATGAGTGAGAACGGTGCAAAGCGCGGTATTTAATGGTACCGGAGAGTCACCATCCCTAATTTCAGCTAGATACTCTGCTGGCGGAAGACGGATTCTTCGCTCAGTAAAATTAGGCCGAAGATATGTCTTTGAACACAGGTAAACCCCTAATGTTCTTGCCGCACGCTCTAGCACGGCTAGCTGGTGAGCCACACCCGCAAGCCGATTGACATCCCGTCGATGTTTATCCAGATGCATGCAGACATCGGTAATCTCATCAGAATCTGCCCGGAGAATCAGACTATATTGACCATGGAGGATATGAAGGATCCTCTTTCCGATGTCCGGCTCAAAGCCCTTCTCACCAATGAAACGCTCCACAAGACCATCAACAAATGCTTTTTCGGGATAATGGTTTCCAGCAAACTGCGTTTGACCTTTTTCCCCAAAGAGGAGGCTCCACCCTTCAACCACACGATGCCTGTTGCCGGTATTCAATATGAAATCAATAAAATCTTCCGGTTCGACGCGTATCTCTGGAGCATGGAGAAGCTTGACAACATCCTCTACTGAAGATTCGTACATGCCTCGCTCGCGCACGGCATCGCGGAGATAGGTACGAGGCTGACGTGATTTGTGCGTACCGCTCATTGGGGAACCCCAAGCGTATACGCCCATTCGCCGAGCGCATGGTCTACATCATGCAAAGCATTGCCGATGTCCGGTAAGGATTCGGCATCCGGTGATCGATAGAATACATGCCTGCGTTGCATCCTCTCTTCTCCGTTCCTGAATGATTTTGTAGACAGAGCAGATTTCATTTTTGCATAAATCGATTCATGCATCGTATCTCCCGTGCTCCTCTCTTTTCTCCAAGATGGCCATGTGGCGATGATTTCGACAAGATACGTTTGCTCGCGATCATCAAGATGCGCCTCATGCTGGATCATCCAGAGCGCGCATAATCTGCTAGGGCTGGCACCGGCACATATATTGTCATGGAGCATAATCCTCGCACTTTCCTTTGGCGGCGGCTCCATGCTACGTCCGCCGGAAATAGTTTTGAGACGGCCATACCCTTCTTCCCATTTTCGCACCATATCCGCATAGCTCACATATCCGTGTACCTGAAGGATTCGATCATAGAGTTGCGCAAACGGTACATCATCACTTTCCCTTCCTGCTTCGATGCAATCGAGGAATGTGAATAATCTGGCCTTGTGCTGATCGTATTTCTCTTGAAGAGCAAGGAGATAATCTGGATGATGATCCTGTTCGGGAAGGTAAGGGGAAGAAAATAATTTTTGGAGTGCTTCCGTGGGATCATATCTATCCGGAAAGACTTCTCGTACAATCTCCCCTAATTGTTTGGCTGCCATGAGTAATCATCGCAAATATCCGTTATTAGAAGTTATACATCACTCTCGCCTCAGCCGCCCGCGTCCCATGCGTCCCGATCTTCCCGCCGACGTGAAGGAGGAAACCGCTGCCGAGCGACACACGCGCTTCAGGCCCCACCGCAATAGTCGTCTGCCCAGCTGCCGTCCGTTCGCCAAGCTTTTCATCATCGCCGCTTCGGCGAACTACTGCCTCGAGACCTGTCCAGAAACCATCAGGATGATACGCTGCAGAGAGGCTTCCCTGCACCACATCGCCAGGATTGGCTCCAGTATTGGGATTTGGCATGGTTATCGCATACTCAAGCAGGGCATCGATCTGTAATGCTCCATGATTGAAGGTAAGCGCACCGCCAAAGGATTGGGTGTATCGACCACTGCCGGCATTAACCGGACGATCGCTTTGGTATCCACCAGTAGGGAACGTCGTCCGCGCATACGGCGCAAGTGCCAAGCCTTGCATCGGCTCAAAGACCTGCAAGACAGTAAGGCTCAGATCGCCGACACCACTAGCTTCTCCAGCTGGTGTTTCGCGCTCGACAACATAGGGTATGCCCAGCATGACAGCAAGATTTGAAGGGGTGAAATACTTGAGGACAAGCGTATCCGTAATGAGTCGCACATCCCGCTCGCGGTCAACCTCGACTTTAGCGCTGTTGAGGGCTTGCCTTCCTGTCGGTGTGCGACGGGCGAGCATGTAGTCAGCAAATGCCGTCCCGGTAGCAAGCGCGAGCGCCGCTCCAGCCAGAAAAGATGCTAATCGTTTCATAATCCCGTAAGTAGTGAGGAATTTAAAACTATTATTTCCCCCTCAGGGGGTTAACTTTATAAGCACAAGATGCTTCCTCATGGCTTATGGAAGCCATCTTGCGCGAAATAGGCCTTACTGAAGGCGAGATCAAGGTATACCTTGCGCTGCTTGATGAGGGCTCTACCACTACCGGGAGCCTCATCAAGCGCTCGAAAGTCAGCGCGTCGAAGGTATACCAGATCCTCGAGCGATTGAGCCAGAAAGGGCTGGTCAGCTCGGTGATCAAGCAAAAGACAAGGTACTTCCAAGCCACAGACCCAAAACGCATTCTTGACTATCTTGCAGAAAAGGAGAACGCGATCGAAGAGCAAAAGCATAACATCCAGAAAGTTCTTCCCCTACTTTTGGCGAAACATCAGGAAAAGACAAGGGAAGAGGTAGAGATGTACAAAGGCATGGCTGGGGTAAGGAATATGTTCTATTCCATCCTCGATGACCTAAAAAAAGGTGATGAGTATCATGTCATCAGCGCCGGATGGGGTTTTGAGCGGGAAGAAGCGGTGCGGACCATGCTCAATGCGTACCATGAACAACGGGTCAAGAAGGGGATTTATGCGCATCTTCTGTTCAATTTTGAGAGCTTTCCGCTCGCCAGGACCGTGTCATGGGGCGGCAAGCTTTGCGCCATAAAATCCATGCCGCAGGATCTGACCACCACGACGCAGATCATGATCTTCAAGGATAAGATATTCATCATCCTGTGGAAAAAAGATCCGCTCGGTTTTGTCATAAAAGATATGGAACTGCGAGAGACCTTCAAAAAATATTTCGATGTCCTGTGGAACCAGGATATGCAGATTTTCCACGGCTTTGACGGCGTGAAACGGCTGTGCAATATCGTCATCGAAGAGAAAGCAGATCTTTATCTCATCGGAGCAAACGGCATGCTCTCCAAAAACCGTCCTGAACTCTTTCGGGACTTCGATAAGCGACGCCTTGAGGCAGGCATCAGGCGCCATCATCTCTCTATCGCCGAGACGCGGAACCTTCCGGTCAACACACAACCGAATACAGACGTCAAGTACCTTCCGCGCGAGTTCTCCTCGCCGCTGGTCATCTGGATTTTTGGCGATTATGTCGCAAATATTTTATGGGAGAAAGAGGAATTGATCTTTCTTATCAAAAATAAGAATATCGCCGAGGACTATCGCAAATATTTCTCCTTTATCTGGAACCAGCAGACGCATACCTATTACGGTTATGAGGGCTTGAAAGAGATCTTTGAGGACACATTGAACTGTCCGGAAGTCTGGTTCATCGGCGGGGGCGGTTATATCACGACAAAGATGCCGGAATATTGGAAAGACTACAACAGAAGACGGCTTGAGAAGAAGCAACGATGGAGAAATCTTGCACGAGGATCTATAACGGATACACCGCTTGCGAAGGCGCAGAATCATGAATATAAGATCCTTCCGCAGACGTATACGGCACCAAACGTCATCTGGATCTTCGGCGACAAGGTGGCGAACGTGCTCTGGACAGAAGAGCCGATCGCCTTTGTCGTGGAGAATAAGGAAGTCGCGCAGAGCTACCGGGAATATTTTGAGTATTTGTGGGAGACGGTGAAAGAGTAATAACAATGTTTAAATAGCATTCTTTATAGCAATCCTAAAAACATGACAAAACAGAGGAAGGGTACAGGCATAGGGTATTTGATGATAGTTTCAGCATTTCTGGTCCTTCTCCCCTCACTTTCCGCGGTGGATGTCACCACCTGCCCGATAATCATCAACGATTCCAGCAACCTAACGCAGAACGTCAATGGGAGCAGCTGCATCACCTTCGGTGCCAGCAACATCGAGCTGAACTGCAACAGCTTCAACATAACCGCCACCCCAACCGGATCCGGAACGGGCATCACCGCCGGCAACCGCACGAACGTGACGATACGGAACTGTTTCGTGTACAACTTTACCACCAATCTTTATCTCGACACGGTGAATTCCAGCCTTATCGCGACAAGCCTGTTTGGTGATGCAAGCGATACGGCCATCTTGGCGCTGAATGTCTCGAGGAGCAATTTTTCTGATATCGTGGCGTTCATCGGGCCAAGTTCGACAGGCACAGCGCTGATGGCGAGAAACGTCTCCCATTCCCGATTCACCAATGTGACCAGCCAGTCGAACGGAAGCAACAGCTTCATTATCATGGCAGACTCGTCGAATGTGACCATCGAACGTGCCGTCGGGAACGGCACGAGAATAACCGGCCTTCGCATCGAAGGAGCAAATGATATAACCGTGCTCAACAGCAACGGCTCGTCGGTCAATGAAACATCAGCCAGCACCGCTTCTGGCGTGTTCGTCATACGGAGCCGAAACATTATTTTGGAGAATGTGCTTGGGTTGAGCGTGAGTGGAAACGGCATCCGCATCGTGAACGTCTCCAATATCACCGTGATCAATTCGACAGGAAGAAGCAACATCAGCGATGGGATAGATGTGCAGGTAAATTCGTCGAACGTGACGTTGTATAACGTTACTGGCGTCTCGACGCTTGCTCATGGACTGAACGCGTCGGCGGATGTAATCAGCCTTCTGATCAACAACGCGATATTCCGCTCGGAAGCCGGTTTCGGCCTCTGGTGCAGTGGCTGCAATATGTCGTCATTCACGAACGTGTTTGCGTACAGCCAAAACCGTTCCGGGATGATGATGGAATCGACCATCGATTCCAATTTCACACTAATGAACATAACAGGTATGGGGCAAATCGGGTTGGTGATGAACAACAGCCATCGCAATAGGCTGGTGAACCTGAGCATCGTGACGCCCGCCACCGGCCTGCAGCTGCTATCAAGCCAGAACAACACGTTCGCAAATGTCACGATCTACGCGAACGGTACATGGATGGTGGCGAACGGCAGCTTGGAAAACAATATGACTGACCTACGCCTTGACAATCCCAACGCAAGCATCCGCTTTTTCTCGCTTATCAACATCTCTTCTCCGACGAATGTATCCCGTTCTCATGTCAACCTCAGCTTTAATCTGGCGCGGGTGAACGGCACGAACCTCTCGTTCCTGAACGTGACATCAGAGATAACGCTCCGCGACCTTGTGTACAGCAAGGTCCTCGAAATATTTGACGAGAATGAAAATGGGACATTCGCCACCTGCGCATCGTCCCGTTGCACGAGAGTAAGCTACACAAATGGTATCCTGATGTTCAACGTCAGCGGCTGGTCTGCCTATTCAAGCCAGGACAATACCCCTCTCCCCCAAGAGAGCAATGGCGGGAATGCGGAGTCAAGGCCTTTCCCATCGTCGAGAACGATCGCAGTAGATGAATCGGGCACAAGAGTGACTACATATTCATATGACACCACATCGCTTCAGGTAGGGGATCGACAGTTTATATACAATATCATCCGCACCGATGGCTATGATGCGGAGCTGGTCATCGGCACAGCGCAGTTCCGCATCGGAAAAGGAGAAAGCAAGGACATCGATGCGGATGGCGATGGAAGCCCGGATGTCCGAGTAACGCTGGAGAAACTGCTCTTCCAGCGAGCTGATATAACCATAGTACCGCTGGCGCAGCCAATTAAATATGGACAGAAGAAGGCAATGGAACCTAAGCAGACGGCATCGGCCGGCCAAGCATCCAAGGAAGAAGACATGCAGGAGCAGCAGCCATCAGGGGCCGAAGGATCAACTTCCGCACCATCCGTTATGCAGTCACCGACAGAGGTTAGCCCCTTCCGTTCCTTGACGCTCCGCATCGCCATGATCTCTGTCCTCGTACTTGCCGCGCTTGCTGCCCTCATCGTCGTGAGCTGGAGAAGGAACCAAAAGTCGTCTCCGGCTCCAGCAGATGCGACCATACGATCGTACATCACACGCTACAGGGGCATGGGCTATTCCAGCCATCAGATCGCGGAGCAGCTGCGAAAGTATCATGCTGAAGCTGACGTCCTTGCCGCGTTCAACAGCCTTGACCGACAGAAGATGATAGACTACATCAAGCAATGCCGCTCACAAGGTTTCAGCGACACCCAGATACAAAGCCGGCTCGGTCCACGCTTTCTTGAAGAAGAGATCCACGGCGCCTTCTCGAACGTCCGCTAGAGGTGATAGGGGATGCATCCTATTCTGGACGCTCTTTATCGAATAGGGACCGCTCCAGAATCGTAGGATGACAACCTTTATATACTCCCCTTCCTCGTTTTTCTTCTCATGTTCGGAAAGAAAAAAGAGGAGGACCCAAGCCACCGCGTCAAGCAGGCCATGCTTTCTGCAGCCAATCGGGCCCTGGAATACAAGAAGATGCATCCGAACGCGAGCGACCATGACGTGCTCGACCATGTCATGCGGTCGGTGAACGAGATTCTTCAGGAACTGGATTGATGAACAAGCACCATGACCTACAAGACGCTCTATGACGTTCAGCTCACCGGCAAGCGCGTGCTGTTCCGCGCTGGCTTCGATATGCCTATCGATGAGCAGGGCAACATCACGGACGACAAGCGCATCCGGGACGCGATCCCTACCATCAGGTTCCTGCTCGAGTATCAGGCGAAAGTCATCATCCTCAACCATTTCGACCGGCCGAAGGGAGTTGAGGAGAAGTACAAGCACGATACTATCGCGCGATTGCTCTCGAAGCTGCTCAACACGCCGGTGAAAAAACTTGATGACTGCGTCGGCGAGCAGGTGGAACAGGCAGTCATGGCCATGAAGCCCGGCGACATCATCCTGCTCGAGAACGTGCGCTTCCATGCGGAAGAGAAGGACAAGGATCCTGCGGTCCGCGACGCCTTCGGACAGAAGCTCGCCAGGCTGGGCGAGCTGTATGTCAACGAGGCCTTCTCCAATTCCCATCGTGACCATGCCAGCATGACCTCAATCCCCAAGCTCTTGCCATCCTGCGCCGGCTTCCTGCTCCAAAAGGAGGTCGAGACGATCACCGAAGCCATCGCGAATCCGGAGCGTCCCTTCATCGCCCTGCTCGGCGGGGCGAAGCTCGAGACCAAGATCCCCCTCATCAGGCACCTCTTGCCGAAAGCGGACAAGATCCTGCTCGGCGGCGGGATGTCGTTCACCTTCCTCAAGGCGAAAGGGCTGGACGTGGGAAAATCGCTGGTGGATGACACCCTCCTCAAGACCGCGAAGGAGCTTCTCGATGAGGCGCAGGACAAGCTGGTCCTGCCCAGTGACGTGGTAGTAACAGACAGGCTCGCCGCGGGTGCGAGCAAGCAGGTAGTGGCCGTAGATGATATCCCTGATGATTACATGGGCGCGGACATCGGCGAAGAGACAGTAGAAGCGTATAGCGATATCCTTGCCGCGGCGAAGACAATAGTCTGGAACGGCCCCTTGGGCGTCGCCGAGATCCCGGACTTCGCGCATGGCACGACCGAGATCGCCCGTGCAGTTGCGGCGATGAGCGAGGACGTCACGATCATCATCGGCGGCGGGGACACGGCCGCCATCATCGACAAGCTCGGCCTCGCGAAGAAGATGACGCACGTCTCTACCGGCGGCGGGGCGAGCCTTGCGTTGTTTGCTGGAGAAGAATTGCCCGCGGTCAAGGCGCTGGAAGAAAGCGCGAAGAGGTTCTGGAAGTAAGCGGAAAGAAGAGAGGTTATATTATATATACCCCGTATATATTCATATAAGTTAGTTTTAAACGCTCCTTGGACTTCTATACATGAATGGGATTAACGAAGGCATATCAGGAATTACGGACAGAGATAGCCACCATAGAACGGCATATCATAACGATAGAAGAGGAAACAGAGACAATAAGACAAAATAGAGTAAAAGATGCCATTGAGCATATGTCCAGATCAGTTTCGAATAGCAGGGATCTTCTTGAGCAATTGTTTCTCCTTGCGACGACGGATGGGGTGACTGGTTTAAGAACTAGGGCATATTTTAATGAACAAATAGAACAGTATAAGGATAGAACTGATCTTGCGTGCCTCCTTACGGATATAGACCATTTCAAGAGGTATAACGATTGTTATGGCCATCCTCAAGGAGATATAGCACTACGGAGTGTAGCAACGTCTCTCAAGAAGTATGGAAATCCGAATAACATCTTCCGGTATGGCGGAGAAGAATACATAGTTCTTCTTGTAGAGGATCATTTCACCCAAGATTCTCTTTTTCTATTGGCGGAACAGATACGAATAAGGGTTGAAACCACAATGATACCACTCATGACCCCTGTAATCGAGAAGACTGCCCGTCATGTAACAATCAGTATTGGTGGAGCTATTCGTCAAGCAGATGAACCGTTAGAACGCCTGATTTCGAGAGCCGATCAAGCATTATACGAAGCAAAGAAAACAAGAAATACCGTAAAAATTTCGGCATGATATGAAAAATATAAAGAAAGATATATAAACAACAGAAATACGAATCTGTTTATGGGAAACACGCAATATTCATCATTTTGTGAAAGCGACGCGAGGCAGCCGCCAACTGCTGATAGCTCACTACCTCGATATGATTTCTTAGATAGTTGTCTACGGAGAGCTATGGAGCGTCTTCCAGAGGTATATCTATTGACAACGTATGCAGTAACGAGAGAGAATAGACGAGCGATTAGCGCCATCGAGGGCGTGCGTGATGTCATCCCAATGGGAGACTATGTGGATATTATCGTCTCTGGAACTGAAGAGAATGCCCGGAGGGTTGGAAACGTCGTCAATCAATTAACGCAACAACCGGTAGGGGGCATGGTGCACAGGCATGGAGTGACTTTCTCGCAGGCGAGACTTGAACGAATATGTGAAGAGGCTGCCAGACAGGGAGAAACTATCCGTATAATTTCGTGATGATACGATTGAAGCGATTGCGTAGCCATACTGAAAACTTTTACCGATCAGGTTTTCCATAATCCAAAAACTTGTTCTGCAATGCTCCAGAGGCTGTACTGAATCCCTCTCTGCTGCAGTTGGGCATGCAGTGCGGCATTCTGGCTTCGGGTTTGTTCGTCAAATTGTTCTGCGGTGGTAAACTGATTTGAGCGATATGCCCATACGTGGCCTTTGTCAAAGAGGAACCAGCCGCCGACGCGCATGCCTGCCTTCGGAGCCATGACGAGCAATTCAGAGAGCTCGAGAGGAGGCTGAGGATACTGCTGCTTCGGGATATTGATTCCGTGATGGATTTCGATAGGGAACGTGTCAACTTGAGCATAAGGAACTTCATCCGGCAATATCGCTTGAACATCGTGGAAAGGAACGTCTTCCCAGCCAATTGAGGGAGATGTTCCTTCCCTGACGAGCACGATTCGTTCAAGTTCTAGGGTAATGCCCGGATATGATGCTATACAGGGAAAGATCGCCTTGACTTTGGTAACAGCATCCCTGCGAGACGCGATAGAGAGAGTAGAGAAGAATTCAAATTGCTCGCCATCACGACCAGGAGTATGGCCATGATAGACTGCAGGCAGATCATGGCGTTGCGGTCCGGCGATACTCTTCAGGATGTGGTGAAGCTTACCACTATATGCCCCGACGACGCGCCGTACGAGCTCTTCCTGCGTTCCGCCGTCAACATGAAGATGCATTCTCCCCGGCTCGCGAAAATAGCCAGGCGCATAAGGATTCGGTATCATACGAGCCGCAAGAACGGCCGGCCTATTTGAAGCTAACATCCTCCCATAGGAGGTATGAATAGCAAAAGCTTAAAAACAGCAGTATCCTCCCTACTGTTATGGATGCTGCTATCCTTCACGAGATCGGCCTGAACAAATCAGAGGCGAATGTGTACCTCACCCTGCTCGAGTCCGGCCCCACAACCACCGGCCCATTGATGAGCAGGGCGAAGGTGTCCGCGTCGAAGATCTACGGCATCCTCGAACGATTGATTGACAAGGGGCTTGCCTCATTCATCATCCGTGCAAAGACGAAGTATTATCAGGCCTCGCCGCCGGAAAGCCTGATCGATTACTTCAACGAGCGCCAGGAAAGGCTGAAGAGACAGGAAGAACGGATAACCACCCTCGTCCGAGAGCTCAAAATACGCCAAAATACGGCCGGAGAAAAGCAGGAAGCGCGCATTTTTCTTGGATGGAAAGGCGTACAGAATGCGTATACCCTGATCCTTGACATCTTGCCCGCAGGATCAGATCTTATCGGCTTTGTCTCGCCGACAAAAGAAGAGGAGAGAAAAGAAGTCAAGCTGTTTTACCTCCAATATCATAGAAAACGAGTCGCGAAGCGCTACAATACAAAGCTTATAGCGACAAAACAGTCGCGACGCGTGTTTGAGCATGAACCATATGCTTCATTCAAGCGATTTGAGGTGAAGTATGTGGACAACTGCCCATCCGGCCTGGTCATTTTTGGTGATTGCATCCTGATGATAGCATTTGAAGAGAAGCCGGTTGCCGTTATTATTCGATCAAGACAGATTGCGGAGTCGTATAGGGCACTTTTTTATGGTATGTGGAAGATGTCGAAAGGGTGAATACAAAAAGAAGAAGAAAAATTAAAAATTCTTTGCCACAAAGCCGCCGAGATTATAGGTCAGCGTAGCACCAGGGCCAACTTCAACCAGATCAAGCGCCGCGCCGAAATCATAGCCATCGATACTGATGCCGAGTCGTGCACGCTGCGTGCTGAATTCGTGGCCATCGCGTCCAAGGTCCGTGACCATCTCGAGCTGCGCCACTCCTCTCCAATCTCCAGCGAGGAGAGGCGTGTAGCGCACTTTCGCGATCAGTTCAAGATTGGGACGTTCAAGAATACTTGCGGTCGTCAAGGCATACACGCTTCCATCGCCGAACGAATAGAAATATTGCGCTCCGGCTCTCGGCACGATGCCCATGCCTGGCGCCATCTGGGCTTCAGCGACCGCGTCGAATCCTTCGCCGAGCGAGTACGTCAGGTCGACCAGCGTGAATGGACTGACCTGATGGTGGTAATCGATCCTCGTCCTGTTCCTTGCGAAGATACCAGCGCGATGCCCGAGATCGCCGCTCGCCTTGATATCCACCACGGCGCTCTCATCGCCGACCATGACTTCCGCGGAGCCTCCGGCTCTCGCCGATCTCGCGTAGCACAAGGCCGCGAGAAGGCCGACCAGTAATCCCTGTCGCATGTTCATTTTGGTTGCCTCCTTTATTTTATCTCTTAATAGTAGTACTAATGACCATTGACTACATAAACTTTAGCACACCACCACTGGTATGCAAACAATAATCTTTTTATAGAGAAGCCATATAACCCATGCGTATGGATACCACCAGCCTTCGTGAAGCCGGCCTGACGGATGGCGAGATCAAGGTCTACCTTGCCTTGCTCGAGCTTGGAGCCACGACCACCGGTCCCATCATCGAGAAATCAGGCATCGCCCGCTCGATCATCTACCAGATTCTCGACAAGCTCATGCAGAAGGGGCTTGTCTCGATGGTGATAAAAGACAAGACCAAGCACTTTCAGGCGACAGAGCCGACAAAGATCCTTGAATACATCGGCGAGCGCGAGGAAGCCTTGCAAAAAAACAAGGAAAAGATAGAAAAGCTCCTTCCGCAGCTCATGCAGATGCAGACCATGGCGCCGAAGAACGTGGTCAGCATGTACCTCGGTTTCAAAGGCATCCGCACGGCGCACGAACATCTGTATCTCAAGCTCAAGCGCGGCGATGAGTATTATTATCTCGGCGTCCCGCCAGAACAGCCGGAAGAGCAGCATCTCTATTGGCAACGAGATCATCTGCGACGAGATAAAGCGGGCATCAGATGCAAGCTGCTCTTCAACAAGGACACGGACCGGAAAATCCTCAAGAACAGGAATTCCTACAAGGACAGTGAGGCGCGCTATATGCCCACGGACATGACTACCCCCGCGTGCTTCGGCATATTTGGGGACACCGTCATCATCTTCATCCAGATCCCGCACGCCATCTGCATCGAGATCGTCAATCAGGATATCGCGGATTCCTTCAAGGCCTACTTTGATGAGTTCTGGAAGCGGAGCGATCCATTCAAGAGATAGCCACGAAACTGTTTTGTATCTGCAGAACGATTCGGCTTTTGGTTTTCCTTTCCCCTTACGAGACCCAAAAGCCGAATTGTCGTCATCGGGCGCATGACGCACCGGCTCTGTCCGGAATCTCGCGCCCGCGGCGCTCGGCCGGTACCGTCGAACGCCTAGCTGGTACGCCGCCTCGTCGACGTTTCGGCCTTCCTCATGGAAGGGGAAGGCCGAAACGTCGACTCGGGTTAGAGCGCGGAATCCTGCGGAGCGCGCTGGCGCGAAAAAGACGGCACCGGCGCCATTCCGGACAGAGCCTGACACACCGCAACCTATTTAAACAGTATCACTAAAATTAGCCATATCGCAAGGTTGGGGAAAGATGGAACTCAAGCAGAAACCGCACTTCCAGGAAGGCATGTACTTCAAGGAGCAACATGAGTACCTGTTGGACCTCTTCAGCCTCGAGAGAGACGCCTTCACGGTCGGCGGCTCTGGCGGCAATGTCTTTGAGGAAGGCACGATCAAGGACTTCAAGATGAAGGCGTTCGGTTTTCTCGCGTTCCTGTTCCTGATGAAGTTCCTGCTCGACATCCAGCTGCCGTCATGGTTCGAGATCATCGCGCTGGCGATCGCCTGCTTTATCGTGGTGGAGATCGTCATCCAGGTCATCAGCAGGTTCAATGAAAGCAGCAGGAGATCAGCCTTCGGCGGCATCGCCTTCTCCATAGCCATCCTCATGGCCGTCATCATGGTGATCGGCTATGTTGGTTAAGCTGCTGGGCATCATCGACCTGGCAGCGGTCATCGCCGTGCTCCTTTCTCCCATCCTGCCAACAAGAGTCCTCCTTGCGCTCGGCATCTTCATCATCCTGAAAGGCCTCACCTTCGGCATCACGAGGAGCGTGATGAACCTCCTTGACATCGTCTGCGGACTGTTGATCATCCTGATGGCGTTCAAGATCACGTCGCTCACGATCATCATCCTCGTGACCTTGTTCCTGCTGCAGAAAGCGTTCTTCTCCATCATCTCCTAGCGTGATATCCTAGCATGATGCGGGATCATCGTCTGCCGAGCGTCTTCTTCAGGAACCCCATGAGGGCGAAAGCTTCCCGCCGGGTGAGAAAGCTCCGCCCGATCATGCGTTTCCACACCCGCCGCTGCGTCTCTTGGCGACGCTCCGGCAGGTCAAGCCGCTTCAGCGCCTCATCGAGCAGGATCATGACCTGGTCCTTGTCCCGCTTGGAGGCGGTGGGGGTGTTCGCCGCGATCTTCTCCTTGCCGAAGGCCTTGAAGATCTCATAAAGCATGATGCCGCACGCATGCCTCATGTTCATCGTCGGAAACTTCTTCGACACCGGAATCGTGACGACCACATCCGCCTTGAGGATCTCCTCGTTGCGCAGGCCGGTGCTCTCCCTGCCGATGAGGAGAGCCACCTTCCGGCGCAGGTCGAGATTCATCACCAGCTCATCCGGCCGGATCGGGATGCGCGGGATATTATAATCCGTGCCCACTCTTGCGGTGGTGGCGATGAGATAATCAAACTCGTCCAGGCAAGCGATATCCTTCTCCACCCGTGCCCGGCGGAGGATATCCTTGGCGTGCGTCGCGCGATCCAGGGCATCTGGAGAGACATGATCGCAGCGCGGATTGATGAGGAGAAGGTCGCGGAGATCGAAGTTCTTCATGAGCCGCGCTACTGCGCCGATGTTGCCTTCATTCTCTGGTTCGACGAGGATGACGGTGAGCATGATACAGGAAATATTCCGGATGGTTTAAAAAGATTGCGACGATATCGCTCTATAGCGAATGATTTACGCCGATGTCGAAAATGAACCGATTACACCGGAAAATTTTCGGAAAAAGGAGAGAAAAGCTTATTAATCGCAGGCATGCATGGTATCCATACAAAACCATGACAGAAACGCATATAAAGAACAGGCACCTGACACTTTTTATGAACAAGCGGGATACTCTCGTCGAATTAGGAATTTTCATCCCTCTTGTCATCGCCGGCCTGTTATATTTCAATTACCCTAATCCGACACTGCTTTTCCTATGTTTCATGCTCAGTTTCGGATTCGCCATCTTTGGCGAAGCGATTACCGATTATTGGTTATCATAAAATGGCAGACATACCAAAGAATGTCAGTTACAATCTAGTATTGATGATAATTGGCGCAGGATTACTCTGGTTCATCTTCTTTGCAACGCCGATAACGAAAACGATAGATACGTTTACAGCGATAGTGGTCTTTATCTCTATCGGTATTTTCAATATTGGATTATGGTACACAAAAACTGAATACACGTTAGAAAGAGCCATCAACCGGATGCGCTATGTGCGAGAGAAGAACGAGTATCGGGAGTATCTACAGGCAAACGATTTACTGACAAAAAAGATAGAAGAGAGGATACACCAGAACCTTAGGACGGCGATGAACAAGGAATAAAAGTTGTTACAGTATAGGAAGATAACCGTCATCTTTTAATACCTCCTTCCTTTCTCCAACGTTATGGCCGCTATCCTCGTCAAAAGCTTCGGCTGCAGCGCGAACATCTCTGAAGGAGAGATGATGAAAGGCCTGCTGCAGGAAGCGAAACATGCCATTATTGACCAAGAGGAAGAGGCGGATACGATTGTTCTCAATATCTGCACGGTCAAGGGGGATAAACATGCCCTGCGGGAGATACGCGATATACGAGAGCGGTATCCAGAGAAGAAGATCGTCATCGCCGGCTGCATCACGCCAAGCATCGTGCAGCCGATAAAGGAGCTGGTGCCGGATGCCTCGCTGGTAAGCACGCATAATATCGACAAGATCACCGGCGTCATCGATGCAGGGGATCAACCGCAGGAATTCCTCCATCGCGCGCGCCTTGAGAAGGTCGGCATGCCGCGGGTCAGGAAGAATCCAGTCGTCGGCATCGTAAACATCGCCTCCGGCTGCACAAGCGCGTGCACCTTCTGCTCGACCAAGCTCGTCAAAGGCGGCCTCCAATCCCACTCTACGGAAGCCATCCTCGACGAATGCCAGCAGCACATCGCTGAAGGCTGCAGGGAACTCTGGCTCACCTCACAGGACAATGGCGCGTGGGGCATGGAACACAAGCAGGACCTCGCTGACCTCCTCTGCTATCTGACGGAGCGTCTGCGAGGGCCGTACATGATCCGGAGCGGTATGGCGAATCCAAAACATATCGTGCGCTTTCCGGAGAAGCTGGTGGCGGCGTACAGGCATCCAAAGGTGTTCAAGTTCCTGCACATCCCCGTGCAGTCAGGGAGCGATAACGTCCTTGAAGCCATGCGACGGCAGCACACAGCAGCGGATTTCATCCATCTCGCGCGATGCTTTCGGGAGGCATTTCCGGGGTTTACTATCACTACGGATATCATCACCGGATTTCCCGGCGAGAGCGAGGAAGACTTCGAGCAGACCCTCCAGCTGATTGAGGAGGTCAAGCCTGACGCGGTGAACATCTCCCGCTTCGCCGCGCGGCCGGGAACAGTAGCAGTGGCCATGCCCGATCAAGTGCACGGCAATGTGAGCAATGAACGCTCTCGTGCGCTTGCGACACTATGCAAGAAGGTCGCTGTAGAGCAGAACAGGAAATGGATCGGCTGGGAAGGGGAAGCGATGGTGGACGAGCAGGGCAAGAACAACAGCTGGATCGCGCGCAATCAGGCGTACAAGCAGATCATTCTCAACGGCGATTTCCAGCTCGGGCAGATGGTGCGCGTCAGGATAACGGACGCAACGCACTGGGATTTGAGAGGGGAGGTAATTAATAATTTTTTATTTGATGAATAGCCAGTATTGAAATGTATTAAAATGGAATCATGAAAAACTCGGATTTAAAAAAACTGGAAGAAAGTCTAAGAAAGCAACTTTTAACTTCCAGCATGGAAGATTTCCAGAAAGATAATTTAAAAGAGCTTATTAGAAAAATAGGGAATATCACGCATGAGGATATATACCGAATACATCCCCCAATAAGATTAGGAGAAATGTTAAAAAAAGAAGCTGGAAAATTTTTAGCGCTATCAGAAAAATATTATCCTTATTCTATAGATTATACTAAAGAAGATCAAGAAACCATCCTGTTTAATCAAAAGGTTAGCAGAATATTTCTTGGTATCGCGTGCGAGTATATATTAAAAACAACATTCCTAGTTAAAGGATATTGTATTCACGAGGTAAAAGATAAAATAGAGCAAAGAAGATTACCACTGAAGTATACTGATATAAAAAATAAAAACTTGATTTATGATAAAACTATAAAATTTTCTGATTTACTGGAAAAGATAGACTTAATCTTGGAAAAGAAAGTTGAATCAGAAAGTATAAACATGATAAAATTATACTTCTCTATCGCGGCGGATTGGAGGAATAATGATATCCATTTGGGAGTTAGGCATTGGGAAAGAGGAGGTACTAGAGAGAGTATAAGAACTTGTTTTAAACTATTGCAGAAAATATGCGAAGCGGAAATTTTAAAGCATAAAATCAGAGAGCTAAAAGAGAATAATAGTCGAAAGTATTAGATGCATCATCGCGCAAACCCCAACACCAAATTCACCAGTATCAACAAGATAAAGAACACGCCAACATTCTTCCACACCTTCCGCGCGCGTTCCTTCTCGAAGAATCGTTCGCACACGAGCTGGAACATCCTGCCGCCATCGACGATAGGGATTGGCAACAAGTTAAACAGGCCGATGCCGATGTTCAGCACATACATCCACAGCAGCAGGCCGGCGATCCACAGCACGACTGGCGCGACCCACACCCCATATCGCTGCTCAAAAGATTCCTTGATCCTGGTGCTCTGCGCGACAAACACGCCCATATACGGCTTTTCCTTGTCCGCGGGATTGCTGGCGAGCGTGACGGAATAGGCGCTCACGTTCGTGAGCACGGCGATGGTATCGCCGGGCTTCTTCGCGCCAAGCGCTTTGGTGAAGTTCTCCACCGTCAGGACCGATACGCCATCGATGCCCGTGACCATCTCGCCTTCGCTGATGCCGGCAAGCTGAGCAGGAAAGGTCGCATTGTCCTGTCCGGCGAAGCCGGTGATCTGGACGCCTTGATAATCAAGCATGCCATCGACCATAGGGTTCACCCCAAAGAAGATCACGCCGACGATGAGGATAGCCAGCAGGATGTTCGAGAATGGTCCGGCGGCGAAGATGGACAGCTGCTCACGCATCGGCCGCTTCATGAGCTTCTTCTCATCCGGCTCGACAAAGGCGGCAGGCAGTATCGGCGCGAGCACACCTAAAAAAGCCAGGCCAGATGACTTGATCTTCAAGCCATACAAGCGTGCCATGACACCGTGCGAGAACTCGTGCACGATCACGAGCACGAAGATGGAGATGATGAAGTAGAAGAACGGCACGAAGAACGTTCCCGGAATGTCCTTCGCGAATGGCTGCACGATGCCCACGCCGGACGGCGCGGAGGGAACAAATATCAGGGTGTAAAGGTTATGCACCAAAGATATCGCGATGGCAGCCATGCCGATGAAGCCGATGACGATACCGACATAGCCGAGCCACTTCAGGATCCCTGGAAAGCGCTTGGCGGTCTTGTCCATCGAGGAGATGCCGACTTTCGTCCGGTACATGATGACATAGAGCAGCGGGAAGAGGATCTTCTGGACCTGCAGGCGTGACCGGCCAAGATAAAGGACTAGAGCGAGAAGGATCACGAAGACGATAGCGGCGATTGACTGGACATCCATCTTTTTTACCTAGACAGTCACATAGACAAATAGGAAGCCTATTTCTTGCGCACGGGTCGCAGGGCCTTGGACGTGCACTTCCGGCAGCTGATCTTGTGGTCAAGCACCTTGCGGATCGGAGCGCGCATACGGGTCTTGCATCTCCTGCAGACGAACATACCTTGGAACAGCCGGACATGGGCTTCAGGGAATTTAACCATGGGAAATCACGCGATCATACAGGCTTGATCTGTTTCATCACTTTCTGGTCGAGCAGGATCCAGTACAATACCTGGCTGCCTTCGATGCACTCCTTCTTGAGCTCTTCAGGGATATCCAGCTCAAAGGTCTCGTAGGTCTCGGAATCCATCACCGTGGCCTTGGTGCCGGCGAGGGAGAGCACCTGCGCATTGCGCTTGTCCACCATCGGGACATCCACACTATCATGGCCGGGCATGACGATGACGCGCTTCTTGTCATCCAGCAATCCGACGCCGGTCAGGCGCACTTTGGCATGGCCATGTTTGCCTGGCCGTGATGTCTGCGTGTCCGTGACCCTGCACGCGACGCCATCGATGACAACATAGCTGCCTTTCTGCAGCTCGCCGATGCTGACCGGTTTTGTCTGACCTTCTGCCATTGTCTGGACACCTTTTTCCTGGTTCTTTGGGGTTAGGATGTTATATATAAAGGTTGTGATGGGCGATCAGGACCAATACGGCCTGATGATGCACTATAGATGCAGTACGCGGCCTAGAAAAGCCGTCGCCAAAATGGGAGACCGGACTTGGCATCGCCTGTTCCTTTCCATCTTGCCCTGCTCACCGCGCCATTCAATCGCCGCTCGACCGCTTCCCAATCCTCGAACAGCCGTTCTTTCCTGCGGAATTCCGGGGTGTGGAAATGGTTCCTGCTGCCCGCACAGTTGAACTTCTCCCGCTTGTGCAGCATCTCATGGTACATGACGTACTCCAATAACGACGCATCCGGAAGATGCTGGAACACCGTGCTCACGCTGATCATGTCGGTCTTGTAATTGTAACTGGCGAGCTTGCGCTTCGAGAACGACCCCCACGCCAGATTGGGCCGTTCGAGGATGCCCGAGAAGTATCGCTCATTCACACGATCGAAGGCCGCCTCAAGCGCCGGATCGGACCTCGTCTTCGGGATAGCGAGGTGCAGGCTCTTGACGAAATTATTGTACAGGTCGATGTACATCGTCTTCCGCTTGTCATGGAAAAGCCGCAGCATGAGCTCTTGGAGCAGGCCGATCTGGATCTCCCGGCTCACTTCTGTCCACTTCCTGCACAGCCGGAACTCAAGCACCTCACGATGCAGGCGGACATTGGCGTTGTAATCGCTGAAGCGTCCGGAGTAGCGGAGACTGGGCTCGTATGGGAGCTGCTTGTCCGGGTAGAGGAGCTGGTAGGCTTCCTGGATAAGGGATGGGTCCATACAAAGAGAGACATGCAGCTCACTTTTAAATTTTCTGTAGCACGACTTCTGCAGCACGACGATTCTTGCTTGCGGCTCTCCTCATGGGTAAGGAGAGCCGCAAGCAAGGATCCGGACAGACGGACCAGATACCCCAGCTCACCGGCAACAAACATTTATATACCTCTTTTCCCCTAAACCGGAAAAGAAGGCCTTTATCATGAACCCCGACCCGCACGCGCAGAAGAAGCTGTACGAGTATGTCATGAGCATGCTCGCGCAGGGCTGGGACACCGAGATCATCAGGCGCGAGCTGCGATGGGCCGGGCATTCGCAGAAGGCTATAGACACGGTTCTCCAGGATGTCCTCGCGAAGTACGGCAAGGACGTCCACGCGCCAGCCGAGGCGATCAAGACGGCTCATGCCGAAGATGTCCCCGAGGAGTATACAGAAGGGCAGCAGGAGAAAGACGTGCCGCGCGTCGTGCGCGAGATCGCGGACGGCAAGGATGAGGAGGAGCGGGACAAGCTCTCCACATGGGCCGCGCTTTTCCTGATGAAAAGCACGAGCGTCGAGAAGACGTTCTCCGCGATCTATTTCATCGTCGTCTTCATCATCATCCTCTGGAGCGGCTTCGCCACAGAATCACCGGTCGCCAATGTGTTCGCCGCGTTCCTGCCGATCATCCTGACCATCCTCACCGTCTTCGCTCTCAGCGAGTATTTCGAGGAAGAGTACCGGTGGACCATCGCGCTCATCCCGCTATTCTGGTGCGGCCTGGCCATCATCGGCGTGAAGTACAGCGCCCTCCCCCTGCTGCGCGTCCTTGACGTGCAGAACATCGCGCTCCTCAACCTGATCCTCGGCCTCATCTTCGTCGGCCTTATCTATCTCTTCGGCAATCTCGAGCGTTCCCTGGTCGAGAAGGAGCGCATGAAGTCAAGAAAGAAGAAGGTCATCGCCGAGTTGACTGGCGAGGAGAAGAAGGAGCGTCATGGCACGGCTATGGGACAGCTTGACGCTGTCTTCAGCGAGCTCGAGGACCATATCAAGCACATCAATAGTGTGGTGAACAAGACCTATTCCCAACGGCACGGCGGCAGCCAGGCCATGCGCGACGCTATCAGCATCCCGATGGAATGGTTCCAGGAGTACAAGCAGACAGCGGCGGCGCACTCTGACTCGAAGCTGAAGGCGGCGAAGAAGGCCGTCACGCAGGTCTACCATCGCCTCGAGGACATGAAGCGGCAGGAGCACGACCTTTTTGGTCCGGCTGCCCTAGAAATCCAGCATCTCAATCGGGACAAGCGTGGCAAGAGCAAGATAATCGATGTGCTGGTCGCGAACGAACCGGGACCGTTGCACGAGCATTACCAAAAAGCGCTGGAGAGCTGCAGCAAGGCGATTGAAGCCTTGAAGCACGGTGGGATGCTGCCGGAAGGGGAATGAGCACAAAAGTGGATTAAGAATGAAAACAATGAAATATTGTTACACGCTGATTGCAATGATTATACTGCTCATCACCATCACTGCATGTTCTCGTCAGCAACTCCAAAAAATGGATGAGAAAGATACCCTACGCGCATGCAATAAAGATAACGATTGCACCATGGTATCTGTCGGTTGCTGCGGATGTTCTGGTGGCGGTGGTCGCATGGCAATCAACAAACAGGTTGAGGAAGCATGGCAGGAGAAGCACACGGCTGAGTGCGGTGACGCAGTAGTATGCCCGGCAGTCATATCCGACGATCCAACATGCTCGCCATCGGCAAAGGCTGAATGCAGATGGAGCAGGTGCGAGATAGATGCGTAACGCCGACACCTGTTTATTAAACCCCCCTTCTGTTTCCCCAAAGGTGGATATGAAGCCTGTCTGAAAAGTTGAATCCATGCACCTTACACAGCTCTACAATCCATTCGCTTCTCGCGCGTATCGTTTCGCTATCGATCCCTTCAGGCATCAGATAAATCTTCTCTGGGGGGATCCGCAATGCTAACCGGAGCAACTCCACATCATCGATATCCTGCTGCTCTGCGATGACGAATTTAAACTGGTAGTCATGCCGATCCATGAGTATCCTCATAGCGTCGTCATTTCTCATCGCCTGCCGGTGCATGGCCTCGTATCGAGAACCCATGGGCACGCTGTTGTTGAGCTTTGGCGAAATGCTCATATAGACCTCGGCCGGCAATTCTTTGAATATCGTGCCGTTCGTTTCTACACTAACATGATAGCTGCGGGAGACAAGCGCGCTTGCTAATTCAGGAAGCTCCTTCTGCAAGAACGGCTCACCACCAGTGATATCAACGTATTCCGCATTAGTGACCATGACCTTGTGAAGAACAAGTTCATCGACAGACTCGTGCGTTCCTACCGGATTCCATGATGTATAGGGTGTATCACAGCGTGTAACTTCACTCGTGCCCACGTCTCGCCATTCGCAGCGGAGATTGCAGCCTGATGTTCGTATGAAAAATGTGGGGATCCCGATAAATTTTCCTTCGCCTTGAATAGAATAGAATGTTTCAGCGATGTACATGAGCTCCATAATGAGGAGGTGCTTAAATAGGTTACTCTATTTGTAAATCACTTTATGCGGCTTCAATCCAGCATATTCTACATTAACAAATGGTTTTGTGTACGCTCCTGCCTTATAGAAATATAATGTATCGCCTGGTGCAAGATCTTCTGGAAGCATAACCTGTCGATTGATGATATCCCGTCCATCACAGGTGTTCGTCGTTAAAACAAACGACTTGACAGATTGCCTATCCTTTCCCTCAACCGAAATGGGAAATGGATGGCAAGCATAGATCGCGAGAGCGCCGAAAATCGAGCCATCGAGGTATGCATACGTTTTATCACCGCGCTGGTGGACATCAAGGACAGTATAGACCAACGTGCCTGCATCGCTGACAATGTATCGTCCCGGTTCTGCAGCAAATTGAACAGTATTAACGTAAGGACGAATAAGAGAAGTTATAGCTTCGCCGATTTCCTCAATAGACGGCTCATCTCCCTGGAAGGAAACAGGAAAGCCACCAGCGATATCGACAAAGGGTAAGCGATGTTTCTCTACGACAGGCAAAATGCTCTGAAGTGCCTCAACCCAACTTTGGATTCGGGTATTTTGCCCGCCGACATGAAATGTCAAACCATATGGCTGAAGTTGTTTTCTTTGCGCATAAGCGATTAATCCATCAAGTTCATCGATATCTGCACCAAATTTGTCAAGATTAACCTTGGCTAATGCATTTGTTTTAGGCATGCTCACTCGGAGTACTATATTAGATCCCGGGGCAAAATGGGCAATAGTCTCAATAGTGGTCGGCGATTGCGCCGCAAAGACAGAAATACCTGTTTCATGGAGCTTCTGTACATCATCCGGATGCGGCACGGGATTCGAGTGGATGATAGCCGCAGGGGGAGCATCCACCCGAATAACCGCCTCTAAATCTGATGGCGAAACAATCTCGAACTTTGAGCCTAGCTCGCGAAGACGCTTGAGCACCAAGGGATCATCGTTCGTCTTGACCGAATAATAGACCTCAAAATCTGGTAGCGCCTCCCTGAAGCGGGTGAACTGCTCCTCGACTTTACTGACATCAAGCTCCAATCGTGGCGTATACATGCTTGTTTTCCTCCCTTTTTGTTAAATATAGCACTATGAAGTAGTAAATAATATGATTAACTAATAAAACTTTTTATAGAAAATTTAGCTTTTTAGCAAAAATTTATAAATATACAGTTATTTTTATGGAAAATGGACAAATTGGACTGGAAGATTCTCGAGATTCTTGACTGGTACGGGCGCGAACCGGTGAGCAGCATCGCCCGGCAGGCGAAGGCCAGCAAGGATGTCGTCGCGTACCGGATCCGAAAGCTTGAGGAGCAGGGCATCATTATCCGGTATTACCCCCTTCTTGACATGCACAAGCTTGGTTACTATACGTCCCGCCTTTATTTTGAGCTTGAAGAGATAGACGAACAACAGGAAAAAGACTTCATCGAGTTTCTCGACAAGGAGATAAATGCAGGATTGATTTTCAGGATGGACTACCCGTACCGTTATGGCATTGTCATCTGGACACGATCCATCTATGATATCGAAAAAGTGATCATTCGGATAAAGCGAAAGATTGGAAAAATATTGATTAGTTATAATCATTCTATCTTTTGCACATTTAGAGTTTATCCGAAAGATTATCTATTTGATAAGAAATATCATATGACATATCGTAGTCTTGAACCTCAAACGATGATGCCACATGATGACATTGATTTCAAAATATTGAAAGAATTGGCCACAAATGCACGGATGTCCACTGTCGAAATTGCCAAACATCTGCATATCCCTCAAACGACAGTCTCCAATAAGATACGGAATCTCGAGAAGCGCGGCATTATTATGGGCTACCGTGCGGAGATTGACTTTATTAAGCTCGGCTACATGAACTATTTCCTGGAGATTTATCTCGAGATCAATGAGAACCTATCGCAGATCGAGGCATGGGTAAACACGAACAGGAACGTCGTCTGGCTGCAGAAAATCATCGGCACATGCGACATCGAAGTAGAGGTAGAACTCAAAGATCGTGTCGAACTTGAATCATTACTCAATGAGCTTCGCTCAAGATTCAAAAACATCCGCAAGATCGTGTTCTGGTCGCAAGAATACAAAAAGCTTACCTTCTTACCATAATGTCAAAAACGGCGGGGGTGAGCGAAGCGAATATGTCACCAGTCTATTTGACTGGTGGCCCCCCTCTGTTTTTGACATAGTGAAAATCGCATATTTTCCGGTTTAACTCCCGAAAGGTATATAAACTCCTAGGAGAATAACGGTCTTATGACAGAAGCAGACATAAAGCACATGCATAAGGACATGGAAGAGCTTAAGCAGGATATTTCCATCATCAAGCATATCCTATCTGAAGAAGGCGAACTTACCGAAGAAACTAAAAAGCGGCTTGCAAAGGTACGCGCCACTCCTGATTCTGAATATGTTGATTTATAATGATATGGAAGGTTCGGCTTTCACCAGATGCGCAAAGCTTCTTGAATAAATCCAATAGGAATATCCAAGAACGATTGCGGAAAGGCCTGTGGAAGCTCGAGACAGATAACCCATTTCGCTTTCTAGAGCATTTTGAAGGAGAAAGCTATTACAAATACCGCATTGGCGATTATCGGGCGCTTATAGACATAGATTTTCAAAATAAGATTATTAAAGTTCAAGTACTTGACAATAGAAGCGTGATTTATAAGAGAAGACATGATTCTTCCTCTGATCAGTTTTCTGAACTATGACTTTCTTAAAAACTAATAAGGCAAACTATTTATACTCCGCTCACCCTGTTTGTCAGGTAACCGCATGGCCGTTCGTCTCGACGAGCTGGTAGAGAGACCGTGGCATCTGCAGAGTCTCGCAGCTGAGGTTATCGATTTCTATGACACGCTTCGGCGCGGCGCTGCCGGCCTCGAACATCTCCTCGGCCTCACGACGCCACGCAAAGCAGCCACTAATCTCCTGCGCGAGACCGCGTACCTGACAGAGCAGGCGCCGCACATCCTCCTCGGTTTCACCCGCAAGAAAGATGGCGCGTCGAATGGCGTCTATGCCGACGTCCAGGAAACTATCGACGCGCTTGCCGAGCGCGCTCCAGACCATCGCATCATCCTCGTCGGCTACAGCCTTGGCGGCATCCATGCCCGCGCATACACGCAGATGCACCCCGAGCATGTCGCCTTGTGCTTTATGGTGGTTACCCCGCAACAAGGCACGCCGCGCGCGAACTTGGGAAGATGGCTCCGCGTCGTGAACGCCTATGGGCCGAGCGTGGAGCAGATGATCGCGAACAATCCGTGGATTGAAGCCCTCAATGACCATTACATTGCCAATCGCGGGCGCTTCTCCGAGCAGGGCACGCGCTTCGTCAACTTCCGCTCTATGCATGACGAGCTTGTCCCTCGACGATATTCCGCGCTTCATGGCGTCGATGCGGAATACGCGTTCGGCGGATTGGGACACATGAGCGCGGTCCAGAGCACGCGACTCTACCATCACCTCATCCGCGAGATCCGCGACGTTTCCGGCGGCAAGGACTGCCCTATCCTCCTCCTGCACGGCTACGGCCTTGACCGCGCCATGTTCCGCCGCCTGAGCAACCAGCTGCAGGCGCATCATCCAGGCATCGCCGAACGCGTGCACGCGATCAGCTATGATTACACGAAAGCGGTGCCGTTCAGCGTCACAAGATGAGAAAACAGCCCTCCTCTCTCAGCGACATCCTTTCAGCAGCGACGATTTCGGTTTCTTGCTCTCCTTACCCATGAGGAGAGCAAGAAACCGAAATAGGGCAGAGAATAGCCACTGTCTGCAACGGTTGCAGCCGTCTCAAAGATGCTTCTTCACGTCCGCCAATGAATAGATGACATCCTTCCCCTTCTTTGTCCTGCCGCGGTCGAGCAGCAGGGCGCGGATGCCGAGGCTGCGCGGGATAGCATAATCGAACGTCGCGTCATCGCCGACGTGCAGCAGTTCCGAAGGCTTGCAGCGCAGCATGCCGAGGAGGTGCTGGAAGAACTCCTTGGACTTCACCATCAGATGGTCATCGATGACCGAATGCACCTCGTCGAAACATCCCTTGATGCTTTCCACGTCCATCTTCAGCTGGACGAACTCCCGCGTCGAGTGCGTGATGACGATGAGCTTATATTTCCGCTTCAGTGTGGCCAGGGCCGGCTTGACATCCTTGTAGACGCGGATGTCCTTTCGCAGGTCATGGACCACCTTCCGCCAGTCCTCCTCCAGCCTGAACTTCTCGAACCAGTAATGCGGCCGGTACCAATTGATGTCAAAATGCCCGACCTTCTTGTAGCTGTCCAGGACGATGAGCGTCGCCTCCTCGATAGGGATAGAATAGCGTTCCGCGTACAGTCGAGGGATCTCTTCATACCAGAAAACCCTGCCGAAGCGGGAATCATCCACCAGCGTGCCGTCGAGATCGAAACTGATGACTTTGTGACGGACTTGCGGCGTTTTTCTTGCTGGTCTATCTGTTTTTATCTGTTTTTTTGCCCGCTTGCGCATGCTTATTCCTCATCCCGTGACTCATACCGGAGGATGGCCGCGATCTTGCCGATGTCGCGCAGTTGGACGCCCTCGCGCGTCTCGGTGGAGATGATGCGCACCTCGGTGTTGAACTGCGTCGCGATGTCCTCATACCCCTCGATGGTCTTGTCATCCAGGGATTCGGAGAGCAGGAGCACCTCGACAGCCCCAAGCTCAAGCTTCCGCTTCACCTCGTCATGGCCATACGCCACCATGCCTTGTTTTGTGGCGAGTAGGGTGAAGAACTTGAGCATGATCTCTTTTTCCTTCGCCACGTTCTCCTCGGCAAGGACATCCTGCGACTTGTCCACGAGTTCCTGCAGGCCGAACTCTTCGGTATAGCCGAGGTCTTTTATCGCGAGCACCTTACGCTTGAGCTGATCCGTGATGAAGTTGCCCTCGGCGAACTCATACTTTGTCGGGCCGGGACCGCCGATGAGGATGCCCTTCAGCTCCCGCATCGTAAGGAACTGTTCTTTGAGATAATCCGCCACCTTCTTGAAGTGCGCCTTGGCCGCGAGCTCGCGGTTCATCTCGAACCGATGGGCGGATTGTCCGCCTGCCTTAAATTTTCCAGGAACTTCAGAATGGGTCTTGAGCAGGGGGATGATCGTCTTTCCTTTTAGCATCGCAATCGTAGCATCCCGCCGATCAAGCACGACGAGACCATACACTTCTTTCTCCTCGCACAGGTCACGCAATGGCTCCAGCACGAACTCCTTGTCGCACCGATACATCCGGATATTCAGGGGCGCGGGAGGCTCGAGGCTGAAGACCTGGACATCGCTCTGGCCTTCCCGCTCTGCCACATTGCCCGAAAAGGCCGCGAGCCCGTTCTTCGGCGTCTTGCCGATGGTGCGGAGGTGCTGGATCATCCGCTCTAAGGCGTCGGTCACGTTCTTGCGCGTCGAGGCGGACTTGATATTGGAGGCCGTGCCCTGCTCCTGCGCAAGATGCTGCATGATCTTGACCAGGTCATAGCCTGTCGGAACGTATACCGTGACCAGCTCCGTGTGCCTGCCACGATAACCTTCCAGCGCGCGGACGAATTTCTTCAGCTGGTAGCGTTCCCTTTCGGTCATATCCATGACTCACCAGAAAACAAATTGATTTATAAAATTACCTGTCTATTCCCCTAAACATAGCTTATAAGGGCTATAACGGTCACCACCCTTACAGAAAGGTTTAAATACAGCTGGTTTTTCCAGTAGCTATTCCAAGGGGCTATGGGGTAGCTTGGCTAGCCTTTCTGGTTTGGGTCTAGGATGCCGAAAGGCATCTTTGGCAAAACGCCAGAGGACCCCGGTTCAAAACGGTGACTCCGCCATGCGGCGAGGGCCGCGTGAAAGTCCGGGTAGCCCCATTTCATTGGTGACGTACATGGCAATAATCCGCAAACGGTCTTCAACAAAACGCTTCGGCGTCCGGTATGGCCGGAGCAACCGCGACAAGCTCGCCGCGGTCGAGGATCTCCATCGCGGATGGCACAAGTGCCCCTATTGTTCTAAGGAAGCGGTCAAGCGCGAATCGGCAGGCATCTGGGAATGCCATAAATGCAAAGCTCGCTTCGCCGGCAGGGCGTACACCATGGCCAAGCGCAAGACGGCCGCAGAGCTTACGGTCACCGAAGAGCAGTACGGGACCGTAGTCCAAGAGACCGCGTCTGAGGTCGAGCTCCCTGAAGAGGAGACGGCCGCATCCGATGAGGAGGCATAAGCATGGTCGAGTACAAATGCTTCAACTGCAACAAGAAGGTCGCGCCTGACTATCTCCGCAAGAAGGTGCGATGCCCCTACTGCGGCAGCAAGATCCTCTTCAAGCCGCGTATGGTGGCGACCAAGGTCAAGGCGCGATAGGGCCATGACCTACGAGGCGACTATCACCGTCAAGGGAGATATCGCCGCGCTCCACCGGGCCATCGCGTCCGAGGCCAGAGAGATGGAGCGGTCATCCATCACAATCACGGAGGACAAGGGTGGGCTCGCCCTGCGCGTCAGCGCGAACGATGCGACCGCGTTACGGGCGAGCGTGAACACGGTCCTCAAGCTGCTGCTCGTCCACGAGAAGATGGCAACGATCAAATAAGATACTCAAAAACGATATAATCAAAAGACAGTCAAGCAAGAAACGATGGCAGACGTACCCAAGGAGATGGAAGGCAGGATAGCGGAGCTCCAGATGATGGAGCAGAACCTGCAGGGCTTCCTCCTCCAGAGGCAGAATTTCCAATCACAGCTGGTCGAGGTCGAATCCGCCCTCGGCGAACTCGACAAGACGCCGATGGCATACCGGATCATCGGCAATATCATGGTCGCGGCGGACAAGACAGAGATGAAGACGGATCTCGAGCAGAAGAAGGAGATCCTCATGCTGCGCCTCAAGACCTTGGAAAAACAGGAGACGAAGCTTAAGGAGAAGGCCAGCAAGACCCAGAGCGACGTGCTCGAGGAGATGAAGAGACGATGATGGTGACCAACATGGAAGAGATAACACATATCATCGAAGCCATCAGCGAGCTTCAGAATGATACGACCGTCCCGAAGAACATCAAGACAAAGCTGCAGGGCATCACGCTCATCCTCCAGCTTGAGAGCGAGGGCATGTCCATCCGTGTCAACAAGGCCCTGGACGAGCTTGGAGAGCTTTCGGACGACGCGAACATCCAGTCCTATACACGGACGCAGCTGTGGAACATCGTGTCGTTGCTGGAAAGCATCTGAAGAACACAATATCAATTCTTGTTTAAGGCGTATGCCTACATCTTTTTATTTAATCCTTATCGCATCATCTCTTCGCTTTCTTCTTGTCCCCTTTGACCAGCACTATCTCTGATTTCGTGATCGAGGCGTTCGGGATGTGCACGACGTCGCCGTCCTTCGTCTGCAATTTGGTCTCGATCAGGGTGACCGCGATGACCTTCCCCCTGATGCCCCGCACGCAGATGGCCTGACCTTCCTCGATGACCTTGTGCCGCAGGAGATAGAAGCCCGCCATCGCATTAGGGATGAAATCCTTCACCGCGAACGCGAGGGCGATGACGCCGACCAGGATGATGGCGCCGATGATCATCTGCAGTATGGTCGTCGTGACATTCAGCTGGTTCAGTGCCATGATGATGGCGATGGCGTAGATGAAGTAGCTCGTCACGGTAGCAAGAGGCTTCTCCATCTGGACGCCGCTCTGCGTGGCCCGCTTGAGGATGGCGTCGACATCCATGCTATGCAGGGTGCGCTGCACGAACCTGCCGACGACCTTGCCGATGATGAAGCCGACAAGGGCGATGATGACGGCGATGATGATAGAGTAATAATAGCTGTTGTAGATGTGATCCATCAGACCAAATGCGCGGTCGAGGAGGCTTTCGGACATGGTGGGCGGAAATGGACGGGTGCAGTATTTAAACCTTGTTGTTGCCGGAACCCGATAGGAGGAGGGACTCAAGATATTCTTTCTTATATTTCATCCCCTTCCTCGCCGCCAGCTTATCCAACGCTTTATCAAACCTCGACCCATACTGTGCGCCCTGCTTCTTGCGCCAGGCGATGTCATGCGACAGACCAAGCTCTTCCGCGATCTCACGCAGCACAACTTTCTTGTGCTCGCCGACGATCTTCGCCCCACCCGGCAACTTCATCGCCTCGACGATCACCTGCTCATCAAGGAAGGGGGTGAGCAAGGTGATGCCGAGCCGTTTTCCCACGGCAAAATCGCGCAGGAAATCACGTCGCCACATCTTCCGCAGGCCATTCCAGCATTCCTGATTGATGTCCGCCGCCTTGACATGCCGTTCGTAGCCGGCGAAGATCTCTTCCGAGCCGAGACCGGAGAAGAATACGCTCCCCGTAGCGATGCCCTTGGCCGCGATGACCACGCTCGCGACGCCGACCTTGACGACATAATCCGCATCGATCGCGTCCGGTTTCGGAAGGATGCGCACTGCCTCCTTGACGATCGGCTCCGCCTCTTCCAGGGAAAATGTCTTTTCCACAAGCCGCAAGCCAAGCAGTTTCGCCACCTTGCGCGCGGCGACAAGATCCGGCGGCTCCTCCATGCTCCCCGTACGGAAACCGACGCTATAGCAGGTGAAGTCCGCTCCTGTCTGCCTGCACAGCAACGCGATGAGCGATGAGTCCACGCCGCCGGAGAAGAATACGCCGAAGTGCTGTTTGGGAACGCGCTTCCGGACAGCATCGATGATGGCCTGTTTCAGAGCCTCTTTGCTCCCATTCCCCTGCGCCCGCCGATGGAGTACGTCGATGTGCGCCGCCCAATCGCTTTCCGCGATAAGATCCCCTTGCTTCACGATACCTGCCTGTTCGGTCATACGATAGAGAAGCAAGATGCGCTTTAAAAGATTTGCTTTTGTCCGCTTTTCTCGTCCTCCTCACAGAGTAGGGAGGACGAGAAAAGCGGGGAACAGCTACAGGATATCACCGACGTCAAAGGTGCCAAAGCTTTAAAAATCCAGCCCTGTTTGCCGCTGTATGGGGGACACTAAAGCAGCCACTCGGTTCAATTTTGAGCCGTATCTTGATTTCTTGTTCATGAACCTGCTCCACGGTAAGGAGGAGGAGGATCACCCCTTCAAGCGAAGCAGGCGCATCCTCATCCATGCGCTCTATCAGGACTGCCCACGTGACGTGAGCAGGTATGAGAAACGTTTTATCGCGCGGAACCTTGCCCACCTGGTGCAGGCCTTCCCGGATAAGGGACGGAAGACCGGCGGCATGGATGAGCGGCATTACTTCCTTGTCGCGAAACGGCTCGCCGCATGGGGAGCGGACAAGGAGACCATCGCCAGCGGCTTGTGCCATGATTATACTGAAGACAAGCTTGAAGAAGAACAAGGTGATGATGGGGACGACGCCGAAATAGCCATCCGGTCCATCGGTGAGGATCTGCAGGACCTCCTGCGATGGAATCTGACCGCGAGTTATCCTGTGGCGGAACTTGAAGGCATTGACGCGGCGCATCGCGCCAGACGATTAGTTGCCATAAACTATAAGCTCACGCGGAACCCGAAAAATTCCTATCTGGACTCGATGCAGCATCTTCTGTTTCCCATACAGGGCATATTTACGCTTGATGACATCGTTCTTGATCTTGAGCGTCATGGAATGCCTGGTGTGGCACACCGATTGCGAGAAGATGCCGCAGCAACAGCCAATGCGGATCTCAGCCGGCGAGAACTGGAGTATGTCATTGCCTGCTATGCCCGTCAAGGCCGTGTAGCCATCGGTGAAGCGTCTCGTGCGCAGCAGCATCTTACCCGACAGTACCGTGCGGCGTATAATATTACCGATATCCTGCGGGTGATGCTCGTCAAATGCGCCGACCGGCTCGACAATGGCGACTCGCATGAAGCGATCGAACAGCGAACCACGATCCCTCCAGGAAGCATCACACGCCATGACAAGGAACAGATCGTATGGCTTCGGGAGCTTCTGCATGATGATCCTCTCCATGCCAAAGCGCGATTGTTTGGTTTCAATGCTGCCCATCAGGCAACGCTTCTCGAGACGCACCAGATCGCCTACTCGGTGGCGAAAACGCATCTGTTCTCGCAGGTGGCGAAATTGTTTTTCTTATATCATTTCGGCAACGATTGGCCGCACGCTGTGCAAGAACAGCATCCAACGGTTTATCAGGCCTATCGGGAGCTGATCGAACGGACCCGATTCCAGATCGACGCGGCCCGCGGGAGACTCACCGACACCGTAGAGCGGTCAAGGCATGATCACGAGGTCCGAGAATATGAAGAAGCCGGATATCTTGATGTCGTGACGCATCGCCAAGGCGGGACGGATGACGACCTGCGTGGAGGATACTATGGCCTGCACGGGACCCTTGACCAGTACCGTACCTGGATGGAGAGAAACAAGGCAGATATGAATCTCCATCGGCAACGTCCCATGCGTGTTGATCTTGACCTTGCCGCCTTTGACAGGATGCTGGAGAAGATGCTTGAGGATCCGCATTACTTTGTGCATGGTTATACCGAACGGGCGGAAAAGCAGCTTTATGAACGACGGCCTGAGATGAGCCCTGTGGGAAAGATCGGGGAATCACCATGACGATCGACGACAAGGTAGCGCCATTCTTCCGGATGTTCGCGGGAATGGGGATAGACAGAGAGCTCGCCAAAGAGCTTCAACATGAACATGCGCTCTACGTCGAGGCTGGAAAAGATGAAAAGAAAAAAAAGAGACCTTTCCTGCAGGATGATGTCAGTGATGCCGTCAAAGGGACCATCATCAGGACTACCCATCATCTGGAGAGAGGAGACTGCCGATTCATCCCCGAGGAACACGATCTCGACGCGATACGATCATGGAATGCGGCGTATGCGCGCGCGATGACCTTCTTTCAGGAGAAAGCGGGGGATATATTCGCCCGGTTGGCCGGCAGGACTGCCAGCGCTTATGCCACACGGCATATCCGCAGCGAAGGCGAGAAGCAGGCGACGCTGCGCTGGTATCTCGGAGAGCACGGCAGATTGTTCGATGAAGAGATAAGAGGACAGGCAGGAAAGCTGCGTGCAGGCAAGCTGGAAGCGCACCTCCTTAATCAGCCATTGGACATGGTCGCCTATCTCCGCACGACGCCGATGACTGCCAGGGCAGCGTTTGATGGCATGATCGTCCGCGCCAAGTCGGCTGACCGGCTCGCGAGGAAAGTCGCCCAGAACTGGATAGACATCTGGACGAAATACGACACAGCGAAACGACAGAAAAGACGAGGAGAGGTGTCCCCAGATGACCTCGCCGTCAGCTATAAGGATTTCCTCATCACCGACCAATTCGCATTCGCTCTCTTTTTCGGCAACAAGACACCTTTTGCGTATGATTTCATCTTCGGCGACGACATGGGATTCAGGCAGCTCGAGCTGCGGGACGCCTCCACCCTGAAGATACGGCCGAAAGACGGCACCCGCTTGCGGCGGATAAAGCTCTTTCACGAGCGGGAAGCCCTTATCGTCGACATGCATGTCGATGATCTCGCGAGTTTCATCGATATGCAGTATGGGGAGAGCCCACATTCGATCATGGTGCATAAGCAACACACGGACGCCTTGAGCGGCCCTTATTGTCGGAGCTATAGCCGCATCTATGAGCAGGCCTATCGCTTCTTCCTCGCCTGTGATATGCCAAGCGTAAAACCGGAGCTCTTCGACCTTTACACTGCGGAGCGTCCCGAACGTCAGAGGACTTTGACCTCGATGCGTGAGCCTATCCTCCGTAGGATCGATTATCGTGTCGATGATATCGAACGTCTCGCGCGCCTCCTGCGGCCTGACCCTTCCTTAAAGGTGAGAAAGGATCAGGACCGCATCACGGAGAATCGGCGGAAGCTCGAGCGGGAGTTCTCGAGGCGCTTCGACAAGCGGTTGGCGGACATCAAGCGAGAGCTTGAGACGCCGCTTTATGATGCGGTTGTCGGCCATGCGTACGCGCTCGAGGACATGCTCCGCGATGGCGCTTCGATGATATTCGATTATGATCCCACCGCGCTATCCGTCGATGCCAGCCACCAGGCGGCGGAGCTTGCCCAGCATACGGAATCGATGATGCGGTTGCATGACTTTTTCTACAAAGATACGCCGCAAGCCGGTTATCTCGACCGCCAGCGACGCTTCATCGATGAGGCCGTGACAAACATCAGGTTCCTGCTGGAGCGGCAGACGCCTGTTTTCGAGGCATTGCAGGCGGCGTATGATTCACTCGAAGAGCATGGCTATACCCCTGCGCGAGTTGACCGGGCGCATCGCCATATACTGAACGCGTTCGACGAGGCCAATCGCGCCATTTCCGAGACAAATACATCATATAACTCCATCGCGTCATTGAAGCTCGATGTGCGCATCCTGCTGGCGAGCAGGGTGATCGAATTCCAGTCAGAGCTGCTGGAGCAGCTGGAACGACGGCGGCGCGCAAAAGATGAAGAGTTCGAGCTGGATGGCGACAGCCTCAGCATGTTTAAGGGCTTCAGGCATCGTGTGGACAGCATCGCCTATGGATGCATGGATCGCCTCTCCGATGAGGTACGAGAGGCGTACTTGCGACGGAGAGAGCGATTCGACAAGCTTGCCGGTCTGGACAGCTAATCCGGCGCCAATATCCTTCTCGTCTTCGGCACGAAGTTGAGGATCCTCCCTTCTTTCACCTTGCCGCTGCCGAGGAGATCATCGCCGCATCGGATGATGACGAACGTGGCGTCAAGGCCGTCTATATCGAGGTCATTGCCTTTCAGCCACTGCCGCATCTGTTCCTTGCTGATCTCGACGACGTTTTTAGTCGCGTGCTTGCCGATGAGCTGGCTGCCTTCGATGCTCAGGCGAAGTTCCTTGTCATGCAGCAGCTCGCCGACATATACGCCGGCGGAATTCACGCGCAAGGCTTTCGTGTCAAGGCGTTCGATATCCCGATTCGTGAAGAAGATCCTGTTCTTGCGGTTCATCAGGTAGACATAGTCAAGCTTTTTCGTGAAGCCCCACTGCTGCTCGAGCAGGGCGTTGATGGATTTTTTCTCCTTGGCGTTGAGGATGGTGAAGGGGAGCATCTCAGATCCCCCACACCGGATTATTCTTCCGCATGATCTGCGCTATCTCCTTGACCGCCTCGATCTCATCAGGAGAGAGGTAGCGCTTGAACTCCTTCAGCTTCCGGAAATGGTCCTCAGGAATGGCGCTATAGAGTATATCGCCTTCATTGATCTGCCTTCCGACGACGACATCATCCATCGAGATCGCCACCTGTTTCCCTTTCGCCGCCTCGCTGATGCTCTCCTGCTCCTGCTGGATGGCCTTTATCCGGGTAATCCCCTTCCCCTCCTTGTTCATCAGCGGCATGCCGGCCCGCGCCTTGCCCGCGAGGATCTCACAGCCGACCACCGCCGGATTGCTCTGGCGGAAGACATAGCCGCGCAGGAGCTGCATCTTGCATGGCCGGACGAGCAGGTCAAGCGCCCCCATCTCCACGGCCTTGGCCTGCGCGACCTTCCATGCCTCATACGCATCGATAAGGCGATAGATGACATCGCTCGAGATGATACGGACTTTTTTTGACGATTGCTTGAGCTCATCCGGCACCCGCACATTGAACGCCAGGATGACGCCGAGCAAGGGATCCTTCTCGATATTGCTCTCCGCATCGACGATGTCCTTCTTGGTGATCTCGCCGATCGTGGCCTTGCGGATGGGGATGCCTTTCCCCTTGAGAAGGTTTATCAGGGCCTCGAGCGAGCCGAGATTGTCCGCCTTGATGATCAGGCCTTCCTCGTCTGTCTCGATGACGACGCTCTCGACCTCGCTCATGACGAGCGCCTTCGTCTCCTCCACCTGGGAGGATGTGCAGCTCAGGAGCGGCATGCCGGCGATCACCTTCTCGGTGTCGGGAGCGGTGATCTTGACGCCGGTGGCCGCGACGACCTCCTTGACCGGCTTGAACTTCGATTTGGCATCGCGCATCTCTGCCAGCGGCATGGGCTCGAACAGCGCTTTCACCCTCGTCACGATGGGCTGGTCGAGCCCGCCGATGACGATCGTATCGCCGAGGCGCAGCGTGCCGTCAAAAAGGATGACGTCCATGGTGATGCCGAGGCCTTTCTCCTCCTTCACCTCAAGGATGCTGCCTTTCGCGTTGTCTTGCGCGTGGAGGTTGAGGCTTTGCTCGAGATATTTCTGCGCAAGCGCGGTGACGACCATGATAAGTTCAGGGATGCCCTCGCCGGTCTTCGCGCTGCAGGGCACGATAGCGATCTGTTTCGTGTAATCCTCGACACGGTCGAAGCGTTCTGAAGAGATGCTGAACGTATCATACAGCTCACCGACGATCCGGTAGAGGCGCTCTTCAAGCACGGTGCTGGTCTCTGGCCGCTGTTGCTTGAAATTTTGCAGGAATAATGGCGATTTCTGCTGCCAGCCATTGAGAAGATCGATCTTGTTCGCGGCGATGACAAAAGGAGTTTTATACGTCTTGAGGATCTCGATAGCCTCCTTTGTCTGCGGCCGGAAGCCCTCATTGACATCGATGACCAGGACTGCGATGTCCGCCATGCTCCCGCCGCGCTTCCTCAGGGAAGTGAAGGCGGCGTGGCCTGGCGTGTCGATGAAGAGCAGGCCAGGGATGGTGAAACCCAGCTTGAGCTGATCGAGGAGTTTTCCGCAGATCTTCTTGATGGTATCCAGCGGGATGATGCTCGCGCCGATGGCCTGCGTGATGCCACCTGCCTCCTTCGCGGTGATGGCTGTGCCTCTGATCTTATCGAGAATGCTGCTCTTGCCATGGTCCACATGGCCAAGGACAGAGCAGATGGGGCTGCGGAGGAGGGACATTTGAGGTCACAGACAGTGAGACAAGAGGACGATTTAAATAAGTTTCTGAGGCCTTTTTAAGCTTATATAAACTATATGGCTTAACTATTTCAACACTACCTGCCTAAGAAGAGGCAGGTGGTTGATGTGAAACGAAAATATGACGCTATTTCTGATATGAAAAAGGCCCAGGAAGAGCTGTTTGAAGAAGTCGGGGACCCGGACGCGTATGATTTCCAGAAGGATTGAGGCGATCACTTCCCCATTAACCGCTTGATCGTCGCGAAGACGCGGGATGTATCATCAGACCTGACGATGAACGTCAATTCTTTCAGGGTAGAGACCACTTCCACGATATTGATATTCTCCCAAGCCATTTCCCGAGTCATGAAAGAGAAAAAACCTGGCGTATTCAATATCTCAAGAGGGAGCGTTATGGTCACCGAACTCAGATGGTCAATCACCATGACGATATCCTCTTTCTGGAAGAGGCTGATGAACTCTTTCTTGTGATGCTGCTTGATGATATACGTCACCTCATAGACACCTTGTGTCACGGTCAAGAAATCCCTACCTGCTTTTTCAAACAGCGATTTCGCGACACCCATGGTGGTCCGGTTCTTGTCGACAGTTATCTCGACGAGATCCTCCTGGATGATGATACTTGATGTCGTGTTCAGCGGGATGTCTTTTAGGATGACCCTGCCCCGTTTTTCCCGCAGCCGGCGCAAGGCCATCATCACGGTAGCATGCTTGACCTTGTTTCCTGCTGTTTTTTCCACTTCAGGAAGAAGAAGTGCGGCAAGCGCGCTATAGTTGATGACTCCCCGCGCGATGGCCTCATAGAGGATGGGCCGTCTGCGTATAGTGCTTTCCACGATAGGAGCGATAAGCGTCATGGGACTTATAATAATAACATAATATATAAATTTTGTTATTATAGTAACAATAGCTTTATAAAAACCGGCTATGGAGATAAGATAAAAAGGAACAGGTGTCCCTATGACGATATCACCCACGGTCCTCGATACCCTTTGTCAGCAGTTCGAAGCGTTGCATGCAGGCCATGCTGGAAACGGCAACGGAAAGCCGCTTCGGAAAGGCATGACAAGGATCATGGCTCTCGGCGCTGCCCGCGCATTGGAAGAGACTGTGGCTTACGTGCCGCGTCATAGCTATGTGACAGTGGAAGGGACACCGATGTATATGGATAAAAAGAGACCATGGGATGACCAGCATGAACTCGGTACAAATATCCTTCTTGCCCATGCCCGCACTCTTCTGGAAGCGAAAGAGTGCCATGTCGAGCATTATGCACTGCTTGATGATTTCACTGGGGAACGGACGGCAGTCGCGGCGGATTTTATCGATAAGATGAGAGATCGACCGCAAAATATCTGCTATGAAGCTGCATTCGTCGATGAAGCGGAGAATCATATCCGGCGTTTTACCGAAGCCGGACGGACACGAGAGCATGCGATGACCGAAGAAGTGTTTCTCTGGACCGGGACACGCGGTCCCCTTCTCCGTGTCAAGAGCGGAAGACCGAGCTGTGGGATACTGGATGCATGCTATCAGACAGAAAAAAGCAGACATGAAAGCGCCACAGGCCGTCCAACCAACCAGTATCATGTCCTCATCCACCCATCAAGCTTTGTCCCGCAACAGGCAGACATGCGGGATATCCTTCGGGAGATACATGATGGTCGGCTTCCGGGCGCCTTCATAAACCTGTTTTTCCACAAGTCCACAGCATACCAAGTTCATTATACCCCTCCAGATGGCAATACACGAGGTCCTCTATGATACTGGATGACGCAACGGTGCAGTTGTATGAGGCGTGCGGCAATCGCCTGCTTATCGTCCACCTGCCGAGAGAATTCCAACACGCCGATGATGGACTCCGACGTGAACTCCAGCAAGCAGGATTATCGCACAAGGCGGATAGTGTCCTCGTCATAACCGGAAACCCACAACTGGTGCAACAACAGGGATATCATGTTATGATGGATGTTTTTGAACCAAGAGGCCGGGATACTTTCCGACCGGAACTGCACGGCAGCTGGTCAACCATGTGCGGTAATGGTATCCGTGCCATAGCTTGTTATCTTCGCGATACCCATAGAGTAAAGGAAGAACGGTTTATCATCAGGACGCGAAGCGGGCCACGGGAGGTATTCTCCCTGCCAGACAACAACTTCCGGGTGTGCATGGGCAGGTTCAGCGATGAACAATCGGATCTCGCGCGATACGTGCATGATTTCAACATGATCCCTCTCCAGAAGACTGTCCAGAAAACAGGCACCCCTATGCAGGAGATCATCATCGGCTTAAATGGAAATCCTGATGCGCAAGGCCATATCGACGGTGAACCGCATCTCGTCATCTTCGTGAAAAAAGAAGCCTCCATCGGGCAGCTCCGGGAATGGGCACTGGCTATCGCACCCTTACTTATTGCGGACCAGGGACGGTTTCCTGAAGGGATCAACATTTCCGTAGCCAGCATCGGAGAAAAAGAGGGAAAGACACAGCACATCAATGCCTGCACGTTCGAACGTGGCGTCGATTACGTGACCGCATCCTGCGGCACCGCTGCAACCGTGATTGGTTCTCATCTTCTTGCAAAAGATAAAGACCCCCAGATGATCGATGTGCACATGCCCGGAGGCATATTGCATATCGAACGAGACGGAACCGACCAATACTACCTGACCGGGAAGGTAGCCCATATACTTATGAATAAAGCAGAAGTACGGTAAAACAGCTTCTATCATGCTTTTTAGTGCCGTGCTACTGCTATAGAGAGAGTATAAAAAGTGGACAAATGTGCAATGAAATGACCAAAATCCTTTTATATAAAGCCAATTTCTTACTTAAAAGTGGGGGTTGATTAGGTTATGGGACAAGAGGAGGATGAAAAACCAGGACTTACCGAAAGGGAGACCCGTATTCTAAAAGCTCAACAGCTCCGTAAAAAAGGCATCAATCCTTACCCGTACCGTTATGATATCACCTCATTCATCGGTCCTTATCGTGAAATATATGGACCACGTCTATCAGGGCCAAGCACTTCGCTAGAGGACCGCATTCGGCTTGCCGGGAGACTGATGGCTAAACGCCGATATGGTAAGCTCAGCTTCGGCGAACTTGTGGACCAATCAGGTAGCGTCCAGATGGTTGTAGAGAGGGCAACAGTCGGAGACGAAAATTATCAGCTTTTCTCTAGCGCCATCGACCTTGGCGATATTGTTGGCGTTGATGGCGTACCGATGCGCACAAAAACAGGAGAGTTATCGGTCAAAGCACGCGAGGTACAACTTCTCACGAAAGCCATCAGCCCGTTTCCAGATAAGTGGGAAGGTGTCCGTGATGAAGCGATCATCTATCGAAACCGATCACTTTATCTCATGATGAATCCGGAAGCGCGGGAGATATTCATCCGGCGTTCACAAGCCGTGAAGATCATGCGGGAGCATTTCGACCGCCTCGGTTTCATGGAAGTGGAGATACCAACACTCCAACCAGTATATGGCGGGGCGTCAGCGAGACCGTTCAAGACACATGTCAATGCGCTCGACGCGGACTTCTATCTCAGCATCTCTCCGGAGCTCTACCTTAAACGGTTGGTCGCAGGTAATTTCTTCAATGGCGTGTACACCATCTGCAAGAACTTCCGTAATGAGGGCATCGACCGCTCGCACAATCCTGAATTCACCATGATGGAAGTCTATCGTGCCTTCTGGGATTATACCGATATGATGCGGCTCACGGAGAACGTGTGGGCAGAGATCTTCGAACGCGTGCGTGGAACGACGAAGGTCGGCTATCGCGCACTCATCGATAAAAAACCAACCGATGTCGAATTGGATTTCACACCGCCATGGAGACGGGCCACGATGCTGGACTTAGTACAGGAGCATACAGGCATTGATGCCGGACGCCTTGACAAGGAAGGCCTTGTGGCAGCCATGAAGGAGAAATACCATGATGGGGAGCTCGGCGCTGACGGCGATTTCTATCGCGAGCATAGCTGGGGAGAGCTCGTGCAGGAACTCTTCGGCACATTTGTGGAGTCAAGGCTCATTCAGCCGACAATCGTTATCGATCACCCGCTCGAATCCACACCGTTATGCAAAGGGCACCGTGGCGACAGCCGGCTTATCGAGCGATTTGAACCGTTCGTCGCTGGTATCGAGGTGGCGAACGCCTATTCCGAACTGAACGATCCTGTCCGGCAACGGGAGCTTCTTGAAGAACAGGCAGCGAAAGGACGCGCCGGCGATCCTGAAGCGCACCATATGGATGAGGAATTCCTTGCGGCAATCGAGCTCGGTATCCCGCCGACTGGCGGCTTAGGGATCGGTATCGACCGCCTCATGATGTTCCTAGCTGGCGCAGAGACCATCCGTGACGTGATTGCCTTCCCGCTGGTGCGAACAACGGAAAGAACGAAGCGGGCATCAGACAAGGTCGGCATCGCCGTGCTCGGCTATGGGATGATCGGGACAGAGGTTATCAATCATTTCAAGGAGCATGATGAAATCGAGATCCGACACGTCCTTGTCCGGGATACGGACAAGGAACGACCGCATCAGATGCCGATCACGACAGACCTCCAGGCGATCCTCGATGACGATACGGTCAAGGTCGTCGTGGAGCTAATGGAAGGCAATACTGCCAATCAGGCGTATCAGGCTATCCGCGCAGCCATCGAGCGCGGCAAGAGCGTCGTCACGGCCAATAAGGCAGTCATGGCCGAATACTTGGTGGACCTGCTCCACCATGCTCGCGAACAGGGCGTCACGCTCCGTTTCGAGGCCTCTGTCGGCGGCTCGATACCGATCATCCGGACCATCAATGATAATCTGCGGCATGATGAGATCACTGAAATGACCGGTATCCTGAGCAGCACCTGTAATTTTATCCTGTCTTCCATGATCCGAGGCATGAGCTTCGAGGACGCGCTACAAAAAGCGAAAGACGAACGATATGCAGAACCGGATCCTCTCTTGGACATCAATGGCGTCGATGCATCGAGAAAGCTCGCCATCCTCGGCTCGCTTGCCTTCTCGCATGAAGTCCTGCCGACAAGCTTGTACCGATGCGGCTTGGTTGATGACGAAGGAAGGCAGCTTCTTGACCCCGCTGATTTCGTATTTGCGAGAGAGCATGGCTATATGCTCAAGCTGGCCAGCCACATAGCACTTCAAGGGAACACGATCGTCGGCGGTGTCTTTCCGGCATTGGTGCCGGCAGATCATGCGCTTGCTACCATCCATGGCATTGATAATGGCATCGTTGTTTATGGGAAGAAGATCGGTCGGAATATGTACACCGGCCCCAGCGCTGGCGCAGAGCCGACCGCGAGCGCCGTCATATCGGATGTGTATGACGCGGTGGCTCGTTCCCGAAAAGGTTTCCCTCCCACGTACAATGTGCGTCAGGGAGGGAATCTTGCTGTTGGCCTGTATGGTCTGGCAGAGTCAGCAGGCTATATCCGTTCCTATTCTCCGGACGAACCCGGTAGCCTCATGATGAAAATGCGGATCCTCTCTGAAGCGGGCGTCAATGTCGATTCAGCCCACAACATGCCCGATATACGGAGAGAAGCAGATGGCGAGACGCCGGACTTCATCGGGATCACCCCTACTTCCAATGCAGTCATGGATCAGGTCATGTCCAAGTTCAGAGAAGCCGGCATACATGACACCTTCTTTTTGCGTGTCCTGAAAAATAGATAAGCCCCCGTTTCCACCAGTATCTACTGTCATCATTCCTTCGCCACCTGCCACACCGCGTTGAAATAGCGCCGGAAATGCCCTGCGATGCTCTTCGAGTGGATCAGGACCGCGATGATCGGCTCCTCCCAGGATACCAAGAGGAGGCGATCGTTGCAGATGTCCATGTTGCCAGGGATAGGAAAATCAACATAGCGCATGTTGATATAGCTCGCTTGCTTGATGAATGGCGAACTGCGATATTCCTGGTTGCTGATGCCGCGTGAGTGGGGGACCGCCTTGAAGACGGATTGCATCGTGAAGTAGAACCGGTCAGACTCCTCGGCATATTCTTCCTCGTGGATGTAGAAGAACATGTCCTCATCGTCCTTGCCGAGACCGGATAGGACCTTCTCGTACGCTGTACGCAATCCTTTCATGCCAAGGAAGACTTCAGCCTCCTGTTGCGGGACTATCTGCTGCAGTTTCGCGAGCTGGGGCAGGATCTCTTTCAGCTCCTCACGCTGTGTGGCAAGCTCTTTTTCCTTCTTTTCAAGATAGGTATACAGATTTGACGGACTCGCGGCTTGAAAATGCTTTGTCTTGTCCTTGACAATATAGCTCACGATGCCTTTCTCCATCAGGCGCTGCAGGACATCGTAGATGTTGGAGTACGCGACCCCTGATTTCTTGACAATCGGGCCGACGGTGGTCGAGCCGATGCCCATCAGCGCGATATAGACCCGCGCCTCGCCTTCAGTCAGACCGATCTTGAGGAGGTCGTAAAGCTTTTCTTTTGCCATCTTACAGCCTTTAAACAGCTTCTGTATAAAAAGCTTTGTACTATACACCCTGTACAGGGGAAGTAAATTATAAATAGCACCATTGTATTTTACTACTAAAAAGTAAAGATTAAAAATGGTGATGACAATGACCAACGACGACTATGTAGCAAGCCTTGATAGTTTTTTGGCAGAAACAGACGAAGATGGATTGATTGTAGATGCCATCATGCGCGACTTCGATGCGTTCGCGCCAAAGGCGCTGCTCGAGGAGATTAATCAATGTGATGAACCGCTCCGCATCCTGGATGTCGGCGCGGGAGATGGGATGAAGGGACTCTATTTTGCGCGACAATTCGGCGAGAGCAGGATTCTCGATATCGATGCCGTAGAGCCAAAAGAAGAGCAACGGGCGAAATGGGACGAACCTGTCTCCTGCTATAACCGCATCTACACGACACCATTCGACCAGACGAAGTTTCCGACCGATCGAAAGTATCAATTCCTCTTGCTTTTCCATTCGCTCTATGAGTTCCCGCGGCAGGATGATGGGACAATAGCCGGACTTGACAAGATTGATGATCTGCTTGCCGACAATGGCACCGCGATCATCGCAGTAGAGCATCCACGCTCTGACTTCCAGCAGATGAAACGGGAGCTTAATCCTCGTTTCGGCATGCGCGAACCGGTATCCGAGCAGGTCATAACCGGGACATTGGAAAAATACAGGATGCCCTATCGTGTCAATGGACGGATGGTCGATCACCGATTTCCCCTGAACACAAGAAAATCTGATGTCGGGCTCGGCAGGGACGTGGCGTTCCTCTTCTCCGACTCTCTGGAAGAGCGGACGCTCACCACTGACCAGTATGCCGAGATCGGCGGATGGATCAGACGACACGAGCGGCGTGACAAGGGAGAAAGCTTCCTGTGGGTGCCGGATAGCGTGATGTGGGCGTATAAGAAAGAGCGATGAGGGGAAAAACGATATGACACAACCAGGTATACCACTTTACCAGCAGATCAAGGGATGCGAATCCCGCATCGCCGACCTCGAAGCGCGCGCGGCATATCTCCGCAGGCAAGGCTTCGATGTTCAGGGAACGATCCCCCTACTGCAGGATGAAGCGCGACAACTGCTTCATGGCAAGGCATACGACAGCAACCCCATCGCTCAACGTATGCGCGTCGGCGAGCAGCTCGAGAACATTGTCGACGATGTTTTCGCGCCATACAAGAAGGTGAGCCTGCGATGGAATAAGGAAAGGAGAGAGAAATATAATGAACAGGTCAGACATCTCGACGGGATCGTTCCGTTTGGACTCTATGCGTATCCCGCTTTTCATCATTGGACAACAGAAGGAGCGATGATTTATGCGACGTCTATTGGAGCTGCGCTGGTGGGTGGGATAGGTTATCTGAGTGAAAAAACAGAAGGTCATCAATCTTCTGTAGAAGAAGTGACATTATTATTTGCAGTAATTGTAGCCTGTTATGGCATGGCAAGCGGTTTATTGGTGCACGGCATATTCGGTGGCTCTCTCCCACGGAAATTGGACGGGATTAAAGAATATGTCCAGTACGTCGACAAGAGTCTCGGAAGGGGAGAATAGTATCAAGAACAGAGGGTCGCCCGCCGCGCTGCCATCGACCAGCTATCGCTTCCTATTCACTTTCTTTTTGTCTCCCCTCGAAAGGAGAGGGGAGACAAAAAGAAAGTGGAGGCGAGAAAAAATTAAACGGCGGCGGGCGACCAGACACTGTAACGGTATCTCTGCCAAAACTAAAAGAAAGTCGTGAATGATGGCAACAATGACTTTCGACTAAACAGCTTAATCCCTTCCTTCACCGCCTCAACCTTACCAGTATCCACTCTCCCTTCCCCAGATTGAAGGGATCGCGGACAAGCTTGTACTTCCTGAATCCCAGCTTGAGATGGCCGTTGAGCGAGGCCTTGTTCTTGGACTTGATGTAGGCGATGACTGGCTTGCCTTTCACCTCCCGCAAGAGCCGCTCGTACAGCGCACAGCCGATCTTTTTCCGGCGGTAGCGCCTGTCCACCACCCAATCGTAGACGAGGATCTGGCCATCTTTCGTCGGCAAGGCGAGGATGGCTCCTACAAGCTTGCCATGCTCGTCCTTGGCGATGTACGAATAGCCATGCCGCACCGTCATCGGCATATCATACCTATTGGTGACCTCATGTCCGTACACCCGCATCTCGAGAAGGCGTATCTTCTGGGCTTCGGAAAACCGAGGCTTGCAGATGCGGATCATAAAAAGAGAAGAAAAAAATTAATATTTCGCCCCGAAATTCTCGCGGATGAATTGGAGCATCATCTCGTTGCCGGCAGATTTGTAGACCGCCTGTGCCGTCCCGATAAGACCTTGGCGCAGGCACTCGTCGCCTAATCTGCTCAGGCGTTCCATGTCGCCTGCAATCTCATACGCCTTCGCGGCGTAGTTGAAGTAGGGGTGTTTCGAGCACGAATCTCCGAGCTCGATGAGCTTCTGCCGATTGCCGAGCGTGCTGAATATCTCCAGCGCAGTATCCCACTTGCCGCGCTTCATGCATTCGGTGCCGATCTGGTTCAGGCGCTCGAAGTTGCCCGTGAAACTGAAGGCTTTCAGGGCCTCGGTGAACTTGGCTTCTCGCAAACATTTCTCGCCGAGCGCGTTGAGCTTCTGCTTCGCTTCTCCGAGGATGTAGCACTCGATGGCGTTCATGACCAGGCCGATGTTCTCATAGTTCTCGCCGATCTCGAGCAGGCGTTGCTTGTTGCCGACGACGATGAAGGCCTTGATGGCTTCCGGCGTCTTGCCGCGGCGCAGGCACTCCTCTCCTACCTCGTTCAGCAAGGCGTTCTTGGTGTCCTTGTCGAACATGGAGAGGTTGATGCTCTCGATACCGCGCTCGATGAGCACGGGCACCAGACGGTCGAACTTGCGGATATCCATCGACGGGACCTTGCCCGTGGTAGCGGCCATCTGCTGGAACTGAGGATCATGCACAGTCTTTTCGAGCTGGTTAGTCACCACACGCTTGATCAGCATCTCTTCGGTCTCAGAAGTCATAGTGTTTCCCTCCTTTTTATGGCCAAGGACAGTGTCCTAGTATACATTTTTGTATATTAAGAAACAGAAGTGGTATATTAATGTTTTGGATTCGTCAGCCAACCGAAAATTTTAAATACATGTACATACATTTACTTTGTATGGCAACAAAGAGCATCACCATCACCAGCGAGGCGTATGAGCGATTGACCGTATTCAAAGAATCGAACGAGAGCTTCAGCGATGTCATCAATAAGCTCACGAAGAGAGACTCCCTTCTCGACCTTGTCGGCGTGCTTTCTCCGAAGGAAGCGGAAGAGCTGGAAGCATCGGTGAACGAATCGAGAAAGCGGATGAGAAAACGCATGGACGAGACGGCGGCGCGACTGCGATGATCCTGGATACCACGTTCGTGATAGATGTCATGAAAAATGAGCAGAAGGCGATTGAAAAGCTCCAGGAGCTCGTCAAGAAAGGGGAACCGCAACTGATCACCGCGATAACGATATTTGAGCTTTTTAGCGGCATGGCAAAAAGTACGAAACCGATAGAAGAGAGAAATAAGATCCTCACAACATTGAAAGAACAGCTCATCCTTCACTTCGACAATGATGCGGCAGAAAAGGCGGGAGAGGTCGACGGGATGCTCAGCAAGGAAGGGAGGATGAACGACCCGATAGACTGCATAATCGCCGGAATAGCGCTGGTGAAGAAGGAGAAGGTATTGACGCGGAATGTGAAGGATTTTGCGAAGATACGGGGAATCGAGGTAGAAAGTTACTAAGGATAGATACTTTCACACCATCAACCCTTTCAGATACTGCTCCTTGATCGTCCTGAACCCCTTCTCCGTCACCTTGACCTGCGTCGCCCGGTCCTCTTTCTTCCGCTCCATCAGCTGTATCTCTTCCAGTTTCGTCACATAGCGCGACACGGTGCTCATCTTCGCCCGATAGTCGGCGTGCGGATATAATTCCGTCACCAGCGTCTTCAGCGGGATGAACGCCACTCCTGCCTCCTTGCTCATCTTATAGGCGAGGATCAGGATGCGTTTCTCCTGGCTCGTCAATTCATACTTCACGCGCACGCCCTTCTGCTCTTCCTTCTCGCGTGGGGCGAACAGATCGGCAAGCTGGTCGAAGATCTCGATGAATTCCCTGCCTTTGTTCGTGATGCTCAGGATATGCTCCCCTTCCGCAAGATCCATCGTGACCAGCTCCTGCCCCACCAACCGCTGGAGAGACGGCAGGCCGACAGGAACCCCCACCCGCTGCTTGATGAGGGATAGCTTGGTGCTGTATGAGGCCTTTTCCCGTACCTCATGCTCATAGAGCGCCTTCAGGACATTGATGGCCGTCCGATCGATCAAAAGGTCGTATAACGCCATAATAGCCGGAAAGGAGCCCATGTTTTTATTGTTTTCCACTGTTACTTCTCAACGGAAACAATCTCCACTGGAAACAGTATCGGAAGCATCGGAAATGGCGGAAAAAACGGAAGATTTATATAACTGTGCAACCATAGGAAATCTATGGTGGTTGAGAAATCGGAGCCTTTCCATAAAGCGACGACACCGGCAGAGATGACCTTTGCCTCGGTGCTCAAGAACCCGATCTACCGACGCCGGGACGTCCTGTACGCCCTGACGCCGCCGACCGGGTTCCTGCACCGCACGACGCAGAAGAACGAACTCGTCATGGAGCTGGCGCCCATCCTGATGGGCAATGCCGTGAGCAGCGTATTTGTCTACGGCAATCCGGGCACCGGAAAGACCGGCTTGATCCTCGAGCTCATCAAGGAGCTGGAGGAGGAAGCGACAAAAGAGGGTATCAACCTCAAGACGACGTATGTCAACTGCTCTGAGAACCGGACAGAGACGGTCATCCTGCTCGAGGTCCTGAACCAGCTCGTGCAAGGCAAGGAATACCCGAAGATGGGCTGGAACCGGGCGAAGGCCATCGACGAGTTCAACAAGGTGATCGATGGGCTGGGATGCCATGTGCTGGTCGTCCTCGATGAGGTGGATTATGTCCTCAAGGAAGCGGGGGATGACATCCTCTATCGCCTGAGCAGGATCAACACGGACATCAAGTCGCCAGTGTCCAGCATCATGATATCCAATGACGTGCGCGTCTCGGATTACATCAAGCCGAGGACGCAGTCGACGATAGGTAGGGTCAAGGTGATTTTCGCGCCGTATACGGCGGAGGAATTGGGGGACATACTGAAGGATCGGGCCGGGTTCGCGTTCAAGGAAGGGGTGGTTAGCGAACCCGTACTCAAGAAGATAGCGGAGATCGAGGCCTCGCGTGACGGCGACGCGCGCAAGGCCCTCGAGCTCCTCGACAACTGCGCCAAGAGCGCGATAGCGAAGAAGCGCCAGAAGATTACGCTAGACCTGGTCGACGAAGCGGACGCCACATTGGAACGCGACCAGATGCTGAATGTCATCGCATCGCTCACCCAGCACCAGAAGCTCGCCTATCTCGCTATCCTGAATAACCAGAAGAAGATCATGGGCGGGATGGATGTATACAAACTGTACTTGGAAGCGTGCGAGTCATACAATATCAAGCCGTTGACCGAGCGCCGGGTGCGGTCATTCGTGGTCGGCCTGAACGAGATGGGGCTCATCGAGTCCGAGGTCGGCTGGCTATCCGACCTGAAGAAGAAGACGAGGAAGATCGAGATCACACTCGATGCGGCCCTGAAGAACAAGGCCATCAAGCTCATCAGGGACTCCATATGACAAGATACAAAGACAAGATACAACGGATAGGATACCGAGCATCCATCGGTAGCACATCCAATACTATATTCATTGGCCGTCCTTAAGCCAAGGTTTGGGAGAGAGACACGGGGAAAAAGAGGTGACGTAGCGTAAGCTACGGTTCTTTTTCTTCTTTTCTCTCCTTCAGACCGCACGTTCACGACGTTCACGCTGAGGGGTGGTTACTTCAGGCGGCAAGACGGACGGGTCTGCCTTCGGGCATACGCCCGTTCCGTCTTGTTGGCATCATCGAGGGCTGATCATGGAACCAGGATATATCGCGGATGGCATGTACACGAGCATCACGCAGACTGAAGCGTGGCTCGTGCGGGAGACCGGACAGGAGCCCATCATTGAGCTCCAAGAATCACGTTCCCAAGAACCACGTTCATTACCATTTGCCCAAAGGAGAGAGGCAAGCTCCATCACCTCGAGGCTTTTCTCCTTTGGTGCAATTTTTTATTTCTGCGGGAGAAAGCTACGGAAGTTCCAGCAGGTGAGGGCGCTTCTCCAGCGCATCAGCAGGAGGACCATGTTCATCATCCTCGTGCCTGCATATTGGCTCATCGTGTTCCGGCACATCCTCGGCTATTTCGACCTGAGCCTCTTCATGTTTGTCGTCGGCATGTCGTATGTCATCTCGACGCTCTTCATCGACCACTGGGGCGTCCTGCAATGGGGGATGCGCGGATGATGCACCCGATGCACCAGAAGGTCAACTTCATCAAGGTGAGAGAGCAGCTCCTCAACTGGCGGCAGATCGAGTTCAGGCGAGGACGGATGTTCATGCGTTTCAAGCGGCGGGCGGTCAGGATATACCGGCTGCCAGAACAGGAGAAGGAGGGCGGAGAATATGGTTACGACTGAACAACGTAGAGCGGGAAACGCGGCAGGGACAACCGCATCGATCGACAGGATGGCGGGAGAGGACGATACCGGGCGCGACATGTTTTTCCTTGAGAGCCTTGTGCTTGAGACGGCACGCCGACAGCTATCGACGCAGGAGCCCCCGGCTGTGGAAGCGAGAGACTCGATGATCACAGAAGCTATCAGCTACATCAGTGACGCCATTGGCGCGGATGCCTATACAAGAGAAATCGCGACGCTCGTCGCGCGCATGCCGCGGCAAGACGCGACACCGGCGCGCCACGCGCGGCAGGTGATAAACCTCGTGCGCATGACGGCAAGCCGGCATGGCCATGCCTTCTCGCCAGCGATGCACGCTTATCTCGCGCAGGCGAAAGAGCCGCGGCAGACGGAAACCGTCCTCCAGCTCGCTTTCGCCGCGGATACGCTGGCGTATCTGCGCGGCAGGGGATGCTCCCAAGCTGATGCCTTGCGGCAGCTCGGTGTCCGGTACGCGCCATCGACGCCTATGGCGAAAGCCATCAATACTTATCGTCAGCAGGCCGTACGCCATGCACAGGTAATGAACTAGGCCGCAATCCATTCTCCAAGAAATGATTTAACGATTTTTTGCTGGTGCGCTCCTCATGGAATAGGGAGCATACCAGCAAAAAAGTATGATGACCAGAATGACCGGATGATCTTCTTACGCCAGATGCGCGACGTGCTGCCGCAGCACATCCTTCGCGGTCTCCAGGAAAGATTCCTCTTTCACCGTCGGGAAGATGCCGCCCGCGGCCTCGCGATGGCCGCCGTGCTCGCCGGCCACTGGCAGCATGATCTCGCGCAGCACGGCACGAGCGTCGGGATGCCCTGACCCATCGCTTCCCGCGATGCGCAGCGAGACCTTGGTCGCACCGTCGTACTCCCGCGCCATGCCGAGGAGGAGCGTGCCGCGCGGAAAGCGGTTGCCTCTCGCGAGCATCGAGACAAAGGTCCCGATGATCGTCGGCCGGATGATGTCCTCTGCATTGATGATGAAGAAGCCGTCCTCCTCGATCACCTGCCTCGAATGGCGGTGCACGCGCAGCCATGCCAAGGCCGCCTCCAGTTCCTTGCGATACGCGGCCTGGCTCTCGATAGCGTCCAGGGTCTGGCGCTTGTCGCCGAGGCAGACGCCGACGCCGAGCATGGCCTTGCCCAATCTGCCGCAGGCGTTGAGCAGCGTGGAGAATTCGCGCGCGTCACGGAGCGGCGAGCCCGTCGGCTCATTGGGCAGGAGATAGGTGCAGCCGAGGACATCTTCCGGCGCCGGCTCATCCTTGCGCCGCGCGACGATGCCTTCGATGAGGTGTTTCACATCCACCAGGCTGAGATCAGCGAGCGTGCGCCACCCACCCTGTCCGGCACGTCTCGCCGTTATGCCGAGCCCCTCGAGAAAAGCCAAGGCTCCCTCTTCACTTCCGGTCACGCCAGGGATGTACGGATCCCGACTCTGCTCGAGCAGGCGATGCAATGGTTTTGAGTGGAAGCCGAAGCAGCGCAGGCCGATGTGCACCTCGAGCGTGCCCGCGGCGATGGCGTCGTTGAGGATGCGCTCGTTCAGGCCGAAGAAGCCGTTTCGTTCCTGGCATTCGCCGATCGCGCCCACGATCGCGAGGTGCGCGAGACTCGCGTAGCGCGCGTCGAATTCCTTGGCGAACAGATACGCCACGCCCGCGCCGGCGATCTCCTTGTCGCCGTTCAGGCCATGGCTGTACGGATTCACAAACATGATGTTTGTGACTTGGGTGGACAATCGTTCCGGCTCATGATGGTCAAGGATGAAGATGGCCTCCTTGCCCGCCAGCTCGTCCTCGATCCAGGAGAGGGCGTACGAGCCGAGGTCGGCGAAGAGGTAGTGCTGATACGGTTCCGCGGCCAGCTCGGCGACGGTCTCGCGCGTCAGCTGCTTCACGATCGAGACCGAGTATGGCCGTTGCATGTCGGTGAGAAGCTTCACCAGGATCGCGCAGGCCGTGATGCCATCCGCGTCAAGATGCGTGATGATGCGGACGCAGGCCTCCTTCGGGATAGCCTGGAACCTGCTTGCCGCCTCGGAGAGGCGGAGCATGAAATAGGCATAATTATCTGGTATTCCCCCATCCATCAGCAGAGGAACTGAAAGAAACAATAAAAAGGTTTCGCTGCGCCACCGCTAGACACGACTAGACATGGGTATTCCTCCGCGTATCCCGTGGGTATCCTGTCGTTTAATTCCACATACAGGTCCTGCGTAGGCTTATTCCGCGTACAGTCGGATGCTCTTGGCGTCGTACTTCCAGTCGAGCGGCAATACCTTGGTGCGCTTGTAGTACTTCACGAGCCGCTTGATCTTGGACTCGGTGAGCTGCAGGCCTCTCTTGGCCGGCATGTCCTGCTTGTTCTCCCCCATGTGCTTGCGGAGATTGATGGACTTCTTGACCAGATTGAGCAGGTCCTCGGGAAGCTCCCGCTGCAGGCCTCGCTCTTTCAGGATGGCCTGTATCTTCTTGCCGGCTGTGGTCCGGACATCAGGAACGCCATAGGTGTCGCGGAGGATGATGCCGATCTCCGACGACGACTTGCCCTCTTTCCCAAACTTCGCGACAAGGAGCTCGACCTCTTTCGCCTTGTATCTCGCCCAGGAGGGTACGGACTTCTTCACCGGCTTCTTGGAGCCGGACTTTCCCTTCTTCCGTGAATGCATTCGTGCCATAGTCGTACCTCATTCGTGGCTGTTTTGCGGCTGCTTTGCAGCTGCAGGAATCGGAGAAAACGATGGGCGCGTAGCGCCATCAGCTCTCCAGTATACGCAAGCGCGGCCTTCGCCATACCGACGTATCTCTCGATAGGCTAATGGATCGGCAAGTGCTTTATAAAGATTGTGGTGGTCGTGCGCCATCGACGGAACTCCCTGCCCATGAGGAGCTCTGTGGATGATGACGCGATTCTGGCGATTCGTTAAATTTAAATACTCCGGAATTTCCGTCCACCTACATAAAAATTGGTGTTGTCATGCGTCGTCGAACCATATTCATCATCGCCATATCCCTTCTCACGATCATGCTGCTTCTTTCCGGCTGCTACAAACGCACAGTCAAGCAGAAGGCGGAAGACGACAAGCAGGAGGCTGCTGAGGCCATCGCCACTGCGGCAGATGTCGCGAGCGCGACCGGACGTGCCGTGATCGGGACGAACGTGACGGCCTGCGCCTCTCCGTTGGCAAAGATCAACGGTGAATGCTGCCTGGACGAGAATAATAACAGCGCGTGCGATAAGTATGAGGAAGCATGCGGCAATAAGATCTGCGAGGCCAACGAGAACACCTGTACCTGTCCGACAGACTGCGGCCAGTGCGAGACGCAGCAGGCGGGCGCGTGCCAGCAATTCACCTGCGAGAACAATCTCTGCGTCGTGAAACAAGCACCATTCTGCTGCGGCGATAATACTTGCCTGGCCACGGAATCCTGCGGCTCATGCTTCCAGGACTGCTGCTCCCTGAACCCGGCGAAAGACACGCTCACGAACTATGAGATGACCATGCAGAATTGGGACATCGTGGTCGGGGACACGGCGCCGCCGAAGGACGTGGCCATCTCCAGCGACATCCTGACCTCCATGCAGCGCTACCTGATCAAGCGGCTGCAGAAGAACGTAACTGTCGGCAAGGGTATCCTCGCCAGCGAGGCCATGCCCACGCTCAAGACACGGGACCATATCGTACTCGGCAATCCATGCGACAATGCGGTCGCGGCCGAGCTGCTCAAGCAGGACATCGCGCGGAACTACGACCCGGCGAACGAGACGCAGCAGAACTGTCAGATCTTCGTGCCCGGAGAATCCATGCTCCGCCTCGTGGCCACATCACAGAATACAGTCTCTCTCTACATCGGCGGCTATAGCTGGAAGGAGACCGAAGGCGCTGCGCAGATCCTCATCCAGCAGGCGAACAGCAACAACACGCGCTATAACCTCGCTGGCAAGGAGTTCCGCATCCTGGGAGAGAAGGCAAGCCCGAGGATCGTGGCGGTGCAGTAGATTTGCAGCAAATTATTTGATTGTCATGACACTTCTCGCATAGCTGATGTTCATCGCCGCTCTTTCTTTAGCATGGCCGAGATACAAGTCGAGATCGCCGCGCAAAATCCGCTGTTCCCCATCAGCCAATGTCTTGAAGAATGCCGAGAACGCCATATCCTCTAAGGCAACATCGAGCAATGGTCTCTTTTCTCGCTTGGCTTTTCTCGAATATGTGGCAACAGTATCATGGCCGACGCCATGCACCGGATGCGTCCATCCATGCGCGCGGGTGATGGCCACCATAGCTTCGCTCGGAAACTGTCGGACAGCTTCGAGCTTGCTTGCCATGACATCCACGTTTGGCGACAGCTGGTCCAGCGCCTTGCTCGCTCTGCAGAAGGATTCATAAGTTTCCACAATCATCTGTGCGGGCTGATACCTCGCCTGGACAGAGCTTCGCAGATCGCGCTGGAGATCTGTCGCGATCATGGCATACAGCACGCGCATACCGCTCTCCACGACGGCCACCTTCCCGGCGATGTTTTCCCAGTTGATTGGATTGTTCTTGCCTGCATCCGCGCTCGAACCGGCAAGCCGCGCTGCCGCATCCCGCGATGTAACTTCCCCAATGTCTGACGAGTAAAGAATACGCATATCATTCGCAAAATCGCCGAGGACGTGCATCAGGGTGACGATACCGTTTCCGACATCGCACAACCGCTCTTTCTGGACAATCTGCGAAGAGGTAGTATCCGCTTTGAGGTCAAGCTTTTCGAGGACAGCACGCTCGAATTCGATGGCTCGTCCTCTCCCGATGACCATCTCGATGCTTGCGCCTGTGCCGACGATGCCGCTTATCTTGCCGCGCAGGTCGGCGAAGGCCGCATCGCACTTCTCGACCCGATCCGCCAACCGTGCGGCGTAGCCTGCCAATGAGGCGCCGAATGAGACAGGGGAAGTGATCTGCAGATGCGTCCTTCCTGCCTGGAGGACGTCGATATACGTCTCGGCAAGACCGCAGAGCTTGTCTATCGTCTCGGCAACCTTCGGCCGGAAGGCTTCCTGCCAGCATCGCTGGAGCAGGTATGAGCGTGCCGTATCGACGACATCGTATGACGTTGTTCCAGGGTGAAGAAGCGCCTTGGTTTCCGGCGACACGAATCTGCCGATCTCCTCAAGGACGGCAAGCTGGTCATGTCTCGTCACCGTTTCCTCAAGCAGGGCCATGTTGAGCGGGCTTATCTTGCCGATGGCATCCTTGACCTCATCAAGATGCCGTCGGTCTGCCTGGCCGAACTCTACCCGCGTCTCGAGCAGCACCATCTGGACATGGGCGAAGGCGCGCCATTCGGCATCGGCGCTGAGATACGGAGAAAGCTTTTTCGATGTCTTACTGTACTTGCCGTCATCCGGGCTGACGCTCCTCAGTTCCGCCTCTGCCGCTCTTCGCTCTTCATCACCCAATCTGGAAACAAGGTCTGTCATGGTTCCATCTCAGAAATGCCAGATGCTATGCCTCATGTCGGTCACATCAGCTCCTCGTGCCATCATATTATCTCCGATTGATGATATGCATCGTCATTTTCCGCTTCTCGAGGTCATAGAAGACCGTCGCGACCGCCACCCTGAAGTCAGGCTTCCCGGATTTGGGAGCGAGAGCGGCAAACACGTTTTTAGCCAGCGTTTGAGGGGACCGTTCCTGCAGCCGGACATCAATAGGCGTGCCAGTGAATACAGGTATAGTTCCAGAAGAAGGATTATGCCCTTCATAGGTGGAGATCATCTTCCCTAAGCCCTCATTGAGCGGCATCCCAAAAAAATATTTCGCCGGCTTGCCGCTGATATCCCGAGAGATGATGGACATCGCCGCGGCATCCGTCCTCATGACACCGCTTATCCTTGGAGTATATGTAGGCGCATCGGGCTCATAGCTTGCCAGGTCAATAGCGCTTCCCGGCAGGTATACATATTGGTCGTTGAAGGCATGGGAAAGTACATCCATCGGTTCCGCCCGGCTTTTCGCTTGCTGCATCCTAACACAAGTTGTGTAAAGGAGGTCGGTCTGCGCGCCGTTGCTCACAAAGAATGTATCCTCAAGCCTGCCGATAGCAGGGTAGACAAGCAAGGCAGGATTCCCCTGCCTCAGCTGCGCCTCATCAGTGACCTCGACCCGGACAGCCTCCCCTTCTTCGACAAGCTGTCGTGCCTGGCTCGATGGGCTCCTGCCGGTGATCGCGTAGACAAGGACATTGTTGCGTCCGCTCTCGTCCCGGCCCATGATGATCATGCGCCCTACATACTCTCTGTCCAGTGCCGCTTCCAGGCTCATGGATATCATAGTGAAGAGTGGCATACCACACTATAAATAATTTATTATTGCATAGAAAGATGGCGGATATTTCGTCCTACATCAGGGATGCTCCTAATCCGGCATCCTGACGACAAATGTGCTCCCTTTGCCGACTTGCGATTCCACATCTATGGTCCCGCCGTGCAGGTCCACGATGCGCTTCACGATCGGTAAGCCTAATCCTGTGCCGCCTTCCTTGCGCGTCATAAAGTCCTCCACCTGATAGAACCTGTCGAAGATGTGATGAAGATTCTCCTTCTTGATGCCGATGCCCGTGTCGCGCACGATGAACTCCCATGATCTCTTCTCCCTCGCCGCGTCCAGCGTGACGCTGCCGCCGGGCTCGGTGTACTTGACCGCGTTGCTGAAGAGATTGATGAAGATCTGCTTGAACTTGTCCGGGTCCACGTTGACCATGAAGCCTTTGGGCACCTTGTTCGTGACGGTGATGCCCTTCTCCTCGGCCAGATTCTTGTAGATGCCGTAGTCGACGAGCTTCGAGAGGTCGCATCGCTTTTTGAGGATCTTGACCTTCTTGCTCTCGAGCTTCGAGAGGCTGAGGATATCATTGATGAGGTTCGTCAGGCGCACGTTCTCGCTGCCGATGACCTTGAGGGTATCTTCCTGCTCCTTGGTCAAGGGTCCCATCTTCCGCTCGAGCAGGAGCGAGGTGTACAGGCGCATGGACGTGAGCGGTGTGCGCAGCTCGTGGCTCACCACGCTGACAAACTCGTCCTTGAGCTTGCTGATCTCCATGGTCTCAAGGTATTTCCGTTTCGTCTCGGACAGCTCGCTCTTCAGGATGGCCTTGTCCACGAGCTTGAGGTACACCACGCGCGTGAACAGCACGATGGAGATGAACGGGAAGGGATGCGCCAACACGCGCAGGTACGGGTTCGTGCCGAGGTAGAGAAGATGGTTGGCGATGTTGAGGACGGGCGTGACGAGGAAGACGGCTGACGCGAGCATGACGTTGCGGTTATACTTGTCGAACTTCCGGTTGATCGCGAGGAAACCGATGAGATAGCCGAAGACGACAATCTCCAGCAACTCGAGGAAAGCGAAGAGCATCTGGCGATAGGCGCTCTCCGCCGGATAATAATTCAGCCAGAACACCCAGAGCAGCTCGATGGCAAAGAACAGGCCGAGCACGCCGAGCAGTACCCCTTTGACCCGGATAAGGTATGCCTTGGGATCTTTCCGGACCGGGAACAGGAAGGCGTTCGCGATGAGCACGAGCGAGAAGAGTTCCATACAGCGATAGACGACAGGCAGATAGATAAGGAAGACCTTGAGGTCCAGGCCGCCGAAGATGGTCATGGCGATGACGCCCGATAGGAGCAGCTTCTGGATAGAGAGCGTGACGAAGCCATACAGGAGATACCGCAGCTGCTCGGTGCGCTCGCGCCGGTGCTCGCTGAAGATCATGTAGCTGACCAGCACGAGCAGGACGAGTTCCGCGGTGCGCTTGACCAGCTCTCCTTCTATCGTGCTGAGAAAATGGCTGATGCCGTGATAGACGGCAAGAAAGGCCTCGAGCATGGTGGCGCCGTATGCTTATTCCTGCTCGGCATCCGGGCTCTTGTCGAGCACCTGGCTGATGACATGGCGGAGTTCCATCGGCTCAAACGGCTTCATGATATAGTCATCCGCCCCGAAGGTCATGCCCTTCATCTCGTCGCGGTCCTCGTTCTTGGCGGTGACCATGACGATCTTCGTGGAGCCGATCTGCTTATCATTCCGGATGCGCTTGCAGATCTCTATGCCGGACATCTTGGGCAACATGAGGTCGAGCACCACCGCGTCCGGCCGGAGCTTCTTGATCAGGCGCAGCCCTTCTTCCCCATCATGGGCCATGTGGACATCGAAGTCCGACTGCAGGATGAGCTTCTCCGCGTTCGCGATATTGACCTCGTCCTCGACGATGACGATGGATCTCTTCATCTGGACACCCCCACCTGCCGTATACGCGCAGGACTGGTATAGAGCCGATAAATGGACATGGATATAAAAAGGTTCACCTTTCTATCCGATGATACCCCGTTATCACATCCGCTGGAGCTTCATCTCGAGCGTGGCGAGGCTGATCGGCTCTCGTACTGCCGCGAGGATCTTCTCCTTACCATAGCGTTCAGCCATCTCCCACACGACAGACATACCTGGATGATACGCTGCCCCACCATACGTCGGCAAGTGAAAGTCAGCACGCGGGACGAAAAAACCTTTTGTACGATGCTCGGCAGTGCCGCGTAATAGGCCGAATGCGATGCAATGATCTATCTGCTCGTCATTGCTCATCGGCGTATCTGAAAATTTTCTCGCTGCCTGATACCCTAAGGTTGCCCGATTCAGGCGATAGAGTTGCGCTTCAAGAGCGACCACCTGCGGATCCATAAAGGTCCGTACGAGATCCTCATAGAATATGATGCCTTGTTCGGCAACGCCTTCATTGATGACCGTCATGTTAGAGCTCATGGTCTGGATTTCGGCATACGGATCCCCGTTTTCCCGCGCATACATATCCCACAGGACGCATAAGCGAAAGTGCCCGCCGATCTCATGGCCGACAGTAATGGCTAAAAGAGGGAGAGTCGTATCCGCCATTGGAACGCCGAACGTCTCCGCCTGAAACTCGCCGCCGCGTCCATAATCAAACGAGCCACCAACACCCGGCTGTGCCGCGTCAGGAGGGACGATCTTCACATTCGCTTCACGGGGGAACGACGCATCCGTCGCTTTGATATGATCGATAAACAATCGTGCTAATTCGCCATATCTCGCGGAATACTGCTCGGGAGGCACGCGCTCATGCGAGGCGCGGAACGCGGCAACACGTTCGGCAAAGCTGCTTCCGCCAAACCCGAGATCGCTTAATTTGCGATCGATAGAGGCGCGGAAATCGTTCAGATACGCTTTGGTCGGGATGAGTGGATAAGAAAAGCCGGTGATCGCCATGACTGTATCGGCATAGCTCGGCCGCGTTATCCCGAATCCAAGTTGAGAGGCGAGGATCTTCGCATCAGCCTCAAGACTATCGATTTGGTGGATGCGGGAAAGACGTCGGACATCATCATGGATGCCTCGCGCTGTCCTGCGCGCATCCGCAAGACGGTCTTTGATAGGGAAGACTACCCAGATAGCCCGTCTTGCCAATAGGAGCTCACGTTCCACATGACTCTTCTCCTCTGCTCCGATCGTCTCGCGCTGGGTCGCAAGATCACGCACGCGCTTGACAAGCTCATGTTCATACAGGTCAGGAAGCTTATCCGGCATGGTGACACAATCAAAGATAACCCTGCTATCACCATACGGCCCATTGCCACCGGTGAGGGCTTCGAGAAGAACAACGAGATCCTTGTGTTTGCGCCCGAACTCTTGAAGAGCATCTCTCATGCGGAGCAGGGCAACCGGCAGACTTTATAAAATTGATTATACTAGAGTGGTCGTGTCAAATCCGAGAGAAAAAGAATAGCCCTGCTCGGATTTGAACCGAGGTCGCAAGATCCAGAGTCTTGCATGCTTGGCCGCTACACTACAGGGCTGTAAAGCGCTGGTGGGAGAATTCTGAGGTCTTTTATAAGGATTTTGCTTATCAGGGTATCCTGGACTCGATGAGCTTGGTGTACTCGACCGCGGCCTTGCCCAGGTCAACCTGCCCCTGCTTCTGTATCGTGATGCCGCCGTAGATGTCCTTCTTGACGAACTCGACCGTGTATTCAGTGATGTCGTTCGCCGCGTCATAGGAATAATATGCCCTGCTGTCATCGCCGATGCGCGGCGCGTCAAACGGCGTCACGCTCTCGTTGAGGGTCTGGTTGAATATGCCCACCAACCCTTCCGGATCATACCGCGAGACGAAGCAGTACACCGCAGACTCGATGACCTGCTTTTCCTCGTTCGGCTTGACAAAGCCGCAGAAATAGCCTTCCTGCCAGCCGCGCGCGAGGTCATCCGCGCTGATCTCCTCGCCGAGCTGCTGGCCGGTCTCCTCATCATCGAGGAAATAGCCATCAGGAAGGTCGTCGAGGGTGAGCGAGAAATCCTGCACATAGCGTCCATAATCCGGGCAGAGCTCACGAGCCTCGGCGAACGAGCCGTCGGAACAGACAGAGGCGCTCCTTGAGCAGGCGGCCAGGATGAGGCTCAGCCCAAGGAAGAGGATGGCATAACGCAGGTTCGTGGCCATAGATACGGCTGGTAAGGACGGGGGTTTAAAAAAGTTGCGGCGTTCTCTGGAAGCAGCAGCATAGTTTAAATACTTCCGTATCTATCCTTCTCGCATGACATCGAAAAAGAGGAGCGAATGGTTCTTTCTCGCTGTAGTGGTCGTGCTTATCGTCGTTTCGCTGTTTTTCCTGGACATCACCACCTATGCCACCAAGATGACGCAAAGCTCGTCCCATCGCATCCTGCTTGAGTCAGGCGAATCCATAGGCAATGAGACACCTGTCCTGACCGGCGCCGATTGGGTTGGCCTGCAGGACGGCATCGCCTACACCGCGCATGGCAAGACCGAATACCGGCAATTCCTCGTCTTCAAGGACACCAGCGATGCTGACCCCATTGAGAGCGGACGGGCCATCTTCAGGAGAGATGAGAGCGGCAAGGTCGGCGATTACCTACGCTTCAGGAGCGGGGATGATATGTTCGAATACCGCCTGATCTTCTCCGGCGGCTTGGAGAGCGATATAACCGATGGCGAGCTTGACGATCTCGACGGCCTCCGCCTCTCGCTCCTCGGCCGGGACTTCACCGTGGTGCGGTCGAAGGTAGACAGCTCGACGCATTCCCTCTCGATCACGCTGCTTGGGGGTGCCCTGCTGGACACGCTGACCGAAGGCCAGCGGAAGACCTATACCGTCAACGGCAAAGAGTATGACGTCCTTGCGGCGAGCATAACCGATGAGCAGGAGCCGAGGGTCATCTTCTCCATCGATGGCGAACAGACCGACACCCTGAAAAAAGGCGAGATTGGCGTGCTGAAGAACGGCATGAAGGTCGGCGTGCGGGACATCCTGCCGAACGAGGCCACCGAGAATCCTGGAGATGACCAGGTGGAGCTGTACCTTGACGCGCAGCCCGTGACCTTGCATGACAGCGATTACGCGGATGACGCCTTCGACGAAGGCGGCGCGACCATCGGCCTTGTGGACATTCCTGACACACGCGTCCGGATCAAGGCTTTCGGCAGTGCAAGTTTCCTCACCATATTCAACATCGATTACCGCGTCGAGGAGAACGCTGCTGGCGGCGACCTGTACATCCCTGCCGGTTCCGGCCTCCGCGACCATATGTCCATGCCACAGGCGCTGCTGAGCGACGCATGGGACCTGCGCTATGATGGCGTGATGGACGCACCGATAACCGAGATACGTTTCGACCCGCGAGGAGACCAAGGCTACCGGCTGTCTTTCGTGACACAAGGGGAGAAGGACATCCGCGTGCCGTTCATCGACGCTTCCGGAACCTTCAAGTTCGGCGATAGCGACAATGACCTCCTCTTCATCGAAGCGTCGGGCACTGGGGCACCGAATATCAATGTGGATGATTCCTTTGTGCTGAGCAAGGGCAGTACCGACCACGCGGAGACAGATGTCATGCGATACGAATCTTACGACGCCGGCGGCCAGCTTACCTTTGAAGACCTCGGTGAAGGTACGATAAGCGTGCCATTCGACACTAGTACACGCGAGGGCACGCTCACGGTCAGCGGCAATTCCTATCGCGTCGTGGTCGATGCTAACGGCAATCTCGCCATCGACCAGAACGGCGATAAGGCCATCAATGGCGGCAAGGCCACCGTGACTATCGATGGCGGCGGCGTCCTTGACTTCGGCTCGACGATGAGCATCGGCGGCGTGACGAGCCTGTCCATCACCCTAACGACCCTCCGGCGCCACCTCGACGAGAAGACCGCGGACGAGGTCGTGACGATAAGCATCACGCGCTCCGGCTCTTCCCTTGACCTTGACGTCGCTGACCAGAGCGCAATCAAGCTGAGCAGGGAAGACGATACCGAGAAGGGACGCACACGCTATGGCGCCCTGTTCGAGCGCGAGCGCAATTCCGGCGCAGACGAGCTGAAGATAGAATACCCACGGACACAGCAGCTGGCGGAAGTTGTGTTGACGACGGGGTAAAGAAGAGTAACGATTATCGCAATTCGCATGCTTCTAAATCATCAAAATCGCCCCTGCCCGCATGGCTTCCTAAACCTACGTTGCCCCGTGTATAGAGCGTATTATTGAGAACGAAAACCTCAGCATCATTGAAAGAGGCCCGGATTTCTGGCCCAATCGCTCGCACGGTGAGCGTATGCCACTCATCATAGGCACCGGTAACACGCTCAGTCCGTAAGCGGGACGCATTTAAATCCTCGAGCGTCAAGTCAAAACCACCATCATGACCGTTCTCAATCTCGAGTATATAACCCCGGTCTAAACGCTCGTCATAACCCGTTATGCTTCCCCGAGTGTAACGAAAAATAAGACCTGCATGCTGCGAGGACCCAAAAGGCCCCTCAGAAAGCCTGACTCGTAAGCTGGCCTGAAAATCAGCGTAAGCACGGTCGGGAAAATAACCGACACGCCAACCACCACCGATTTCTGTCTGTTGGGCATAGCCATCGGGATGTCGCACCCAGATACCGTTTTGCATGGTGAAATCTGCAAAGTTAGCATCGCCATTAAAGCCATTTGCGTAGCATGCAGGGGGATTCGCTACATCATCACCTTCAGCATCGCCAGATTGGACATCGGAAACTATGACATCAAGACCGGTTTCTGCATCAAGAGCATCGCGTACGCGAACATCAAGACCAGGCCTTGCATCGTGAGCTACGTCGCGATCGGAACCCGCATCAAGGAACCTTTGACGAAGACGACGAAGCCGATCAGTGTCATGCGTGCAGGAAAGAAGGGTAGCGCCAAAGATAGAGGCCATGATGAGTCTTTTCATGTAACTTTCGAGGAAGTCTTAATGCTTATAAAGATTTGGGTTAATATTAATTAGAATCCTCTCTGGAGACGCAATAAGAGGTCACGAATCTGATTTTGGTAGACAGCTAAACCAGAAAAGCTACCAATGACAAGATAGATCGCGTATTTAACTGCAACTGTTTCTGGAATCCCCCATATCAGACTACTAACGTAAAATACTAAAATATGGGTGACTGTTAACAAGAGGATAACTATGAGTGCTACATCTAGCCATCGCATGCCTCTTGGCTTTTTAATCATAATAATACCTCCATCGCTATTACGATATAGTCCCTTATACCACAATCTTTATATACTTTGATATCTTTTTTGATACTATGTTTGATACTAATAGTAAAAAACAATATGACGACGGCATATTGACGCATAAAGGGGATAATAAAATATATCCTGATACCAATTTTGATACCAAGTTCAGCAGAGACAATGAAGCAAAAGAACAGATTTTAGCGCTTTTACGGCAAAAACCCATGAGAAATAAAGATATCATCAGGAGGATATCACCCCTTGGAGTGTCTAAAAACAAGAAGCCGTCCGATATAACTGTAAAAAGAGCTTTAAGAGAATTGATTGATAAAAATAAGATTATTAAAATTCAACATACTAAATTAAAAGAATATGGTTTAAATAAAAAAGATAAGCGAGCCAAGTATTATACTCTAAAAATAAATGAGAAGGAATTAGAATGGATACTTAAATTGATAACTTCGTTAGGGAGTGATGATGAACGAGAACAAAAATTAGCCTTACGAGAATTATCTGAAAAATATTTACGTCTGAACTCTGATCACTTGGATAAGATAATAATTGAAATAATAAAAAAGAAACAAGAACAATGGTGTACTCAGAAATATCTTTTTGCTTTAAAAATTGTTTATAACCATATCCAATTAGGTATCACTCCCTCAGTAAAAAGTCTTGGATTACTTCTAAACACCATGTATGAAACAATAATCAATTTTTATAAAAATATGGATCCAATGGATGCAAGACCTCTTGATGATTTTGAAATAGAATCAATCAAACTACAAATACAGCTGTTAGGGTTATTTCAAGATAAACGAATTATCGATATTGCAAAGCTATTGGCCGAAGAGGGGTTATTAATGTGGGCTGAAAGTTTTTTATCAACTTGGGAGTGCTCAAAGATTATTCAAGAAAATGACACTGTATTTTATGATTTACAAATACATTTTAAGAAAAATAATAAAATAATAGAATCAGTATACAGAATAAGAAATAAAGCAAAAGATGATTATGAAATGTACAAAAATAATTTTCTTCCAATAGAAGAAGCATTGCGAGATGTTATCTACTCATGAAACTTCTCTTGCTTAACGGTCATGGCAGCAGTATGTAAGGAAATAACGTTAAATTGCATAATAAAAGGGGTGGCAAAAACAATAAGAAAACTGCTAGGATAAACTAAACTATAGTTTCCAATCACAAAGATTATTTAAACTTAATTAGCATATTATCATTATATGTCATGGAGTACGATATTAGACGGGCGAGGATTTTTAAATAGTAATCAAGCTCGAGGTCTTGCAAGAGAATCGGATACTTTTTTCTCTATATTATCACCTGAACTTACCAAGATTAAGGAAACACTCCGTAATAAGAAGGTTGATCGGTTCTTAAATGGCAAACAATCATTACTTAGTATTGATAACGACACTAACTGTCGATTAGCAATAGCCAATCTAGCGCAAATTTACGGCCAATTCTTTACAAAGTTGGATCATTCATATCTCTTAAGAGGAACGTTAGAACTTGTAAAAACTAGAGTTAACCACCCTCGTTTTGGCGAAGGTTTAGACCTGTTTACCATAACAAATCCATTTAGCAATGAGACACCTGTTTTCTTATATTTTAAACACTCTAAAATTAAGAGAGCAGGTCTGTTTGGCGAGGTTTCAGTAAAAACGTTATATCGCAATGAGCAGAATAGGATAGAAGCGATGGGAGAAGATTTCTTTGAAGAGGATGTACAATTTCAAATACCGTTAATCCTTCAAGATATTACTGATTTTGATGAAGTGTTTACAAAGAAACTATATCTTGAAGGTAATATCACCTCTATTAAAATAGGCAATAGTAAAGAAATAACTTCTTTACAAAAATTATGGATTCCATCAGTAAGCGGCTCATCGGTAAGTGGTCATGTAGAAGGTGTTAACGCATATTCTCTTGTAAGCACTCATGACTCCGGTGCCCAACTTAAAGAACAAATGAACAATCTAATTAAACATTTTCAACCCTTGATAAATCACGGAAACCACAAATTTAATCTTGTAGATTTTGATATTTGTAAAGAATCACAATTACCCGCCGTAACAGACGAAACACAACGAAGTATCCTACAAACACATTACCAGAAAGGGTACAGAGCTACAGTTGGAACTATAATCACTAATCGGGGAGATAGAGAAATAAAAACATGTATTAGTAAAATGTTGAAATCTCAAAATACTGATTACACAACAATTCTTGATGGTATGAGCGTTCCAAGGAATTTAATGAACCTTCTAAGTAGAGAGAAACTACTTACTGGTAATTTAAGATATCACTTACTCACGTTGAAAGTTTTACCCATCAGTTATAATGTGAGCGATGTAACTAACTATTCACCACAAAACCTAAGAATGGCACTCTCTTTTGCTAAACTCGTTCCTTATTTACTAGACCCACAAGACGATGAAGTAATAGTACCAAAGCAACTACAAGACATGCATCTTCGAGCAGTAGAATTATTCAAAAAGCATAATTCAGATGAAGTAGAAGATTATCGGGAAGATAATGGGTTGTTAAACTGATTAATGATGAGAAAAAGTCAATTACATGTGTCTCTAAAATGATTTTGAAAATGGAAATCAAAGAATCTAAAAAATGAATGAGGAGGAGGGAACGAATCGAATGAAAATCTTTTACATAAATTACTTGGGAAACAGGCGAGAATTCGAATGGAATAAAAAAAGTATCCAAGAAATCTTGAATAAGTATGGAATTTCAATCGAATGTCTTGAGCTCGTTCCAAAAACATATCGTGAACAATTTGATACTAACAGTTTTGCAGAACTACCCGATAGATGGACTCGTGATAATACCACTAGACGAAATGTAACAGCAGGTAGTGAAGGTATTGCATGGTGCAAGGAGGATGGAACTGAAAAATTTAGTTCCAACGTGCAACCGAGAACGGACTATAAAACTGATTGTATTGATATAGATTTATTTCTTAGAATTTATCCAAAGAAAAAGCGTGAACTTTGTAAGGAAGAAGAATTCCTTGGCAAAATACACAATATCCCTATAGAAGAAGCAAGAAAAGGATTCACAGTGGGTTTTGTGCATGATAAAAAAGATTACCTAACCTATTTCTCACCTGAAAAAGTTAGGGAACTATGGGATAAGACATTTATAATACCATCATAACATATCCCAATGTATTTGTAGATCATTGCACTTCACAAATACTCCGTTTACTTAGACTAACTAACAAAAAAAGAGAGGACCCCAATAGAATAATCCCCAAAATACACCCCCAGAAACAAATAGCTACTACAAACTATATACCAGACAAGCGTAAAAATTCCAGAGATGCACATACCCCGCTACTTTTTCTTGAAGAAAAAAGTAGCCCCGCCCGGATTCGAACCGGGGTCTCCGGCTCCAAAGGCCGGAATGATTGACCGCTACACTACGGGGCTGTTTGGGATGTGGAGAAGAAGCTGCTAGATGAAGTATTTAAAGCTAACGTGAAGAACGGCCAAAATGTCAACCATCCCTTTTTCCCCGAGGTGCATCATTCTTCAGCAATTTCTTGAGCTCAAACACAAACGCCGATGCACGCTTAAGCGACGTCTGCGCCTTGTTTTCCTTTGTCTGTTCAAGCATGTCGTACTGGAACCGTGAGCGTTTATCGAGTTCAAGGGAGTAGGATTCTATGACAGATTCAGCTTTGGCGCCTGCTATCTCCAGGGCATCCTTCTGCATGGTTTCATAATCTTCCAGAAGCTCTTTCTTTAATCGGTCAAGGACAAGGACTATCAATGCATCGCTTGTCACCTTATGGGCTATCCTGTCCTGGGTCTTGTAGCCATAGTGGAGAAGAACAGCATTTGCCATATAAAACATCGAATAATACGATGTGACGATGACCCATAAATAGGGTTTAAGTTGGCTCTGCACAAGCTCCGTTGAGACCTTCAGAGAAAGGTCTGCGTTCTCAAGGTATTTGCTTTTTGCCAGTTCATTGCTTTCTTTCCGTAACAGCCCCTCCTGCAGATATCGTGTGAAGTTGCTCTGCGCTTCCCTTTTTCTCTTTTCGTCTATCATCGTATCATCTCATAATATGGTTCAATTCCATGAAGGATGATATTGTTTTTTATCGCTTCGGATCCCACCGTGACCTCTTTTGAGTTTTTCATCGCCGTAAAGTCTGTCTCTTTAAATATATTGATGTGCATCTCCAGAGGAAGCGTGCCAGCGATGGTCTGGATCTCCTTTTCCATCTTCTCTTCCGCAGTGTCGGGAACGATGAACAGAAGATCGATGTCAGAATGTCTTGTTTGCGTCTTTTTTGCATAGCTGCCAAACACCAAAAGGATGTATAATCTTGAATGGAGGCCCTTGAAGGAATCGTCCATGACGGCGATATCTTTATTCTTCAGCAATTCGTCTCTTCGGAGGCATTCTGCCTCAAAGAGCAACGGATGGGCTTTGTCGATGAGCGTCACCCGATGCGACTTGCCAAAAGGCTGCAGTCTGACTGATGATGCTTTAGAAAGTCTGGTGACGATGTTATGCGCATTTTTATAGTCTTTTTTCAAGAGCTTGGCGATCTGATTTATGCTCAGCTCTTTCTCCCTGTTTTCCAGGAGCAGTCTGATGACTTCAATATCCTTGCTTTTCATGTAAATACAACCATAATGTTATGTAAATACATACATAATATAAAAAGTTTACTGTTTTGCCGCCTTTATGAAGATTAAAATCAAGGATAAATACCCACGAAGCAGCCTTACCGCAAGTGCCGCTTCATCTCTTGCTCCGCTTTCCGTATCTGCCGGTTGAGCTCGTCTTTCGTCTTGTTCTCTTCGCGCGCGGCCGTCTCTTTCGCTTCTCTCGCGAGCTGTTCAGGAGAGCGCTCGATGGCGATCTCCTCCTTCTGGAGCCTGCCTTTGAACCTGCTGAAGTAGAGGAAGATGATGGCGATGATGGGCAGGACGAGCAGGGTCAGGAGGAGCTTCGGCGTCTTGTCCTCCTTCAGGTCCAGCCCCAAGGCCTCGGCAAGGGCGAGGTCCTTGATCTGCCGGATGCAATCCTCATCGATGACGCCGCGGACATTGAAGCTCAGGTCAACGTCTGACTGGATATCATCGAAGCGCCACATGATGAGGGGATCGGGATTCACAACCTTCAATAGATCCTTGTTCTTGAACTCAAGCTCATCGATGTGCTGCGCAAGACATTTCGGGATCTCTTGGTAATAAGAGACATTCTTCAGCCCCTTTTTCGGCTTGATGCTTGTGGTTACGGTGCTGAAGGTGACGCCGTCCTTCGTGAACTTGTCTACCGTGCGCTTGATGTCTGAAAATTGGCCCATCAGGGCCTGGCGCCGCTTGATGGCCTCGACGGCATCCGGGTCTGTCGCGTGGCGGACGTCCGTAGTGATCCGGTCCAGGGCTGCCTTGTCAAGCGGGGCATTCAGGCGAACCACGGCCTCACGCTGCATCGCCGGCGTAAGGTTGCCGAGATTGTACTCGATGACCGGGTCAGCCTTGATGATCGTGAAACCTGATCCCTGCAGACCGCGGACGTCAGGGAGGATATCTTTGGGAAAGGTGACGCGCAGCTTGACATCGCTGATGGGCAGGAGCTTCTCGTTGCGCACGCGCAGGGTGAGTTTGGTCATGCCGCCCTCCGCCTCGCCGATCTTCGTCACGACCACATTTCCCTGTGAGGAGACGCTGGCGATGAGCTGGTCGATATCTTCAGGCGTCGGGATGACCTCCTCCGCTTCCTGACGGAGATCATCCACGATGCCGCGCGGGCGCACATCCTGATGTTGAAGGACGACCTGGAACTGGCGCTGTACTTGCTGTTCGCCGCAGCGGATGGTGATGCGATTGGCCCCTTCTCTGGCGGTGATCCTTCCCGGATTCTCGACGATGCGCGCGAAGCTGTCCTGGTTGAGCTGGTAGGCGCACTCCATCTGCGGCTCGACGGCGACGTGCAGGGGCACATCGATGGCATTATAGATGAGGCCTTCTTCTGGCTGGAGGATGCGGACAGCGCCGCCTTGCGGAGGGGGTGTTGGCGGCGTTGGAGAAGGCCCTGCTGCCACCGTTATCGTGACCGCTTTTCTCGCTATGGTCGTGCATTCATACCTGTCGAAGACCGTGAGCGTGATGGTATACGTCCCTGGCGAAGCGTAGGTGTGCCGGGTCTCTCTTCCTGATGCCGATGGCGAGCCATCGCCAAAATCCCATTGGTAGCTGGCGATGCGATCACTGGCGACAGCAGCAAACGGCACAGCCTGATTGGCAGCGAAGGATGGAGCCGCGTCAGAAGGGTATTCGAACGCCGCCCTGATGCCGAGGAAGTCGCGCAGGAAGGAGCACTGTGACGCATCAACCTGCCTGCAGGCGCCATCGCGGCAAATCCTGCCGCTGCCGCAGGGCGTGGTGTCATTGACCTCCTGCTGTCGGGATGCGAGGAGCGTACAGCCGACGCCAGGATTCAGGCCGAGGAAGACGCCCGGCCCTTGACATAATACAGATGCAGTAGCGGGCACGAGCGTCTGGAGCGTATCGATGTCACGGCAGACGCGCGTGAACTGGCCATTCCTTGCCGCGGCATCCCTGCATTCATTCGACGCAGGCTGGTTGGGGAAATCCGCCATGTTCGCCGCAGGCATGGGCGAACATACGGAAAAGTCATTCCCGCAGGCGGCGAAGGAGACTGGGGCGGCAGGCGGGTTGGGATTGGGATTAGTTAGGCATGGGGAGTCGAATGACGGCGAAATGCTGCCGCACGCATCGGTGATGCTCTTGTACTGCGTGCCGCGGGTGCAGGCGCAGGATTGGGTGGTGGATGGATTGGTGGAGTAAGGAGTGCCGATGTAGCAGGCGATGTCTTGGATGCCGATAGCAGGACGGCCGCCGGAGCAGAATTGATCGTATGGAACGGCGTAGGTGGTGGTACAACACCTATCACGATTGGCATCATAAAAAGCTTGATCCATACAATTTTCTAATAAATCTATATCATCAGGTCTATCGCATCTTATAAGATTAGCACTACAACTAGCTACTCGATGAAATAAAAGTGATGATTCCTGAGCGCATGCCACCATAGAAGGAAGTGTTCCGCAATATTCATGAGTAGCGTAGGTTGGAGTTACGGCAACAAGGAGGAATATAAAATATAAAGTATAACAAATAAGCCTCTTTTTCTTCATTTTAAGCTGATAATATAAAGTGAGTATTTAAACCTTACTTGCTAAAGTGGTGACATTAAACTTTTGCGTTCCTAAATGCCAGAAAAGATTAGATTGAAATGGAACAGGGGTAAATCTTTTCGTCTCCAAAAATTATTCGGCGGCTGGAGTTTTTTCTTACTAAAGATTATAGATTTTTCTATGGAGTAGGGTAGAACTTCATTTCGTGGAGGGGGGTTTAGTTGTTAGTGGGGAGTTCGGTTTAAGTCATCGGGGGCAAGAATAGTTAACTAATTATTAGATAGTGTTCACTTTGTGTTAATCCTATATAAATTTTGGTGTAACATTAAGGATTATGGCGGTCATCAAGAACATTACCAGGATTAAAACTAAAGAAGAGTTGATTAAAAAAGCAAGTTGGCTTATAGGAAAAACTCTTGATAGTATAACTAAAGCAATTCAAGAGAGTGATAAACATTCAAGAGTTTTAACCAAAGGAGATGTTGGTTATGTGATTGAAAAAGGATTTTTCGGAATCGATAAAAATAGTGATGCCAATCCCGATATCGAACATCTGGGGATAGAAGTTAAAACCTGCCCATTAAAATATAACAAAGATAAAACAAAACTCTCAATAAAAGAACCATTATCACTGAACATTATTAATTATGTTGAAGAGGTCAATAATAAAAGTTTAAAAGAGTCTTCTTTATACAAGAAAAATAAAACAATCTTGTTTATTCTATATATTCATGATAAGGATAAAAAAAGGTCAGAATATGTCATTAAATACGTTTTTCTTTGGAATATGAAAGATGACATCCTTAAAGAGTTAAAACCAGATTATCAACTCATATTAAAGAAAATTAGAAATGGAAAAGCTCACGAAATACATCAAGTTGAGCACAAATATCTGACGATTTGTCCTAAGCACAATGGTAATTTTAAAGACCCAAACTGCAAAATATCTAAACGGAAGCAGCCTTATAGTGATATTCCTGCAGAAATAAGAGCTTTTAGATTAAAAAACAGATACATGAACCTCATTGTCTCTAGATATTTAGGTAAAAGTCTAGAGAAAGGGGGTTGGGATATAAATTAAAGTGTTATTTTTGAGAGAAGGGATTTCCCAATCCTTTCTACAACTCCTACGACTAAAGCGTTACCCATAAGAAATGCTCTTTTTATATCCGTGCATCCCTCCGTGTGATTATCTGGAAACATATTTAATCTTTCAAGTTCTAAAGGGATTAACCTTCTGAATCTACCACTTTCTGTTTTAACTATGTGTTTAAACCTAGAAGGACTCGCTCCACCTTCACCAGTTACAATAGTTCTAGAAGGAGTGTCTAAAGAATCTGGAAAAACCATGGGTCCTTCAGAATAGTTATATGAGAAATCTCTTTTTTTATTGAATCTCTTCTCATTTTTTGCCCCTTTTAGATATTTCCATGTTTCTAATGAACCATTGACAAAAAACTCTTCTGGTACTTTACACTCAGGTATTAAAATATCTCCAAGAGTTATTTTTTTCCCTTGATGATCTGGAGACACTTTTAAAGTAAATACTTCCCTATCAATCATTATACCACTATTTTGAAAAGGGCTAAAATTTCCGGTTTTATTGAAATTATTAGAGATTTCTACCAAATTCCCCTTTATATTAAAGTTATTTGGAAAAGCAGTTTTAGTTTCATTTATCTTAAATGCTTTTGCTAAAGTTCCTTCATCACTGACCCATCTTTTAGAATCAGTATTTTTGAATTTTCGGTATACCTGAGAATTTTTATGATAACCCATAATAAAAACTCTTCTCCTTCTTTGGGGCATCCCATAATCAGCCGCATTGATGATTCTCCATTCGACAACATAACCCAAATCTGATAATGATGCAAGAATTATTGCAAAATCTCTTCCTCTTTGACTGGCAGGGGAAGCTAGTAACCGATCAACATTTTCCAATAGTAAGAATTCTGGCTTTGATTTTATATCTTTTAAAATTCGGTGAATTTCCCACCATAAAACACCTTTCTTTCCAGTTATTCCTTTCGACTGGCTAAGGCTCTTAGCTACAGAATAATCTTGACAGGGGAATCCTCCAACCAAAAGATTATGTTCCGGAATTTCATCAATCGCGACTTTGGCTATATCTTTATTAGAATGATTCTCTTCTCCAAATCTTTTCACATAAATATCTGAGGCTTCTTGGCTTTTTGTTGCAGGTTCCCATTGGTTGCTCCAAATAACACTATATTTTTTTGAAGCATTTTCTAGTCCTATACGGAATCCCCCAACACCTGCGAATAATTCAACTACTTTTATTTTATCCATTCTCCTTAACCACCTTTTTACCTAATTCAGTAATCCTGTAGAGTCTTCCTCTTTTCTCCTCTTCGTTTAAGCATATGACTAGATTATTTTCTTTGAGATTCTTTAAAAAGTTGCTTATATGATTTAGGCGGATTTTTGTTTTTTCAGCTATTTCTGATGGAGTCAAATAATTGGCAGTTGATAAGCTTTCAAGTATCCTTCTCCTATAATTTGAATTTTTTAAAAGACTTATTCCTTTTATCATCTGCTTATCCATCCCCCAATTAAAGTACAGTTTTATATAAGTATAACCACATATAACACACAAGTTACACACGCATATATAAATGTTTGCAACTTTTAGGATAGTAAGGATTTTATACTTACTTTTTCATCTCATAAACATGGTAGATGTATTTACAAAAAAGGTAAGGAGCAAGATTATGTCTAAGATTAAGGGGAAGGACACAAAACCAGAAATTTTGTTAAGAAAAAAGCTATTTGGTCTTGGATACAGGTATGGTTTGAATCATAGATTTAAAGATTTGAACTTTAAACCAGATCTGGTCATGGTATCGCGTAAGACTTGCATATTTGTTGATGGTTGTTTTTGGCATAGGTGCCCCGATTGTTATAAAGCTCCAAAATCAAATAAAAGATATTGGTTGCCTAAAATTGAGAGAAATACCGAAAGAGATAAAGAACAGAACAGATATCTCAAGAAGAATGGCTGGAAAGTCGTCCGAATCTGGGAACACGAATTAAGGAAAGATATTAACAAAAACATTAAAAAGATTGAGAGAGTCATAAATAAAAAATAATCTACAAATTCAGCTCATCAAGCTTAAGCTTATTGAAAGATTGTCCGAGATGCTTCTGGATTCAGTTCAACAAAGCGATTAAACTCGTGTAATATCAAAAATAATAGTAGTAATTTCATGATTCGCATCACCAAAGCCACGATTATCCATAAGAATTGGCCAATCAGGACCGTAGATAAACAATCGCTCTTCTTCAGAAATGCGACTTCTAAAATTGTCAAAATAATCGTTTATTGTGCTTAAATAAGGAGTATTAAAGCATAACATCGCTGTACATGCCGGACCAGCACCACCATATTGCCAAAGCTCATTATCTTCTATTAATAATCTTGTAGTCGACGCTTCTAAAAATCTACTTTCATCAGCTACAATGCCCATTTCGTCCCTAACTCTACTTCGCAATGTTATGTTATAACTTGCTGCATTTACCCGAATGGTATAGTTTCTAGCTGAGCGTTGACCTTCATCATCGGTTAATATGCATGCAGCATTGAATACCCTACCGACATCAGCATATCGTGCGAGGTACGGCGCAGACAGATTCCCCGGACCATTGAACGGTTCACCGCAATACCTATCAGTAATCCGACCACCATCAGGATCCATGCCGGTGCAGGGGCACGTCACCACATCACCTTCAGTGACTTCAATATCATTCGTCATCACGATCGGCGGCAGCCACCTCAACCTAACATCCACATCCACCTGTTCTATCTGTCCGCCCCTGCCGTCGCTTGCAGCCATCGTGATGCGCAATGGCCCTCCATTGTCCCGCACGCCGAAGCAGCCGGATTCGGGATGCGAGCTGCATTCCGGCGGCAATGGTCCGGAGATGACATCGGTGAAGTTGTAGGCGCACTCGGCGACCTCGTACGCCGCCTGCTCGCTGCACGTCACCGTCACCCTGTCGCCGTCAGGATCGTTCGCCGTGGCAGTGACCGGCGATTCCTCGCGCAGATAGCCGACCAGATTGAAGGGAGAAACACCATCAATCATCCCCCATCCGGCGACGCTCGTGATGATAGGAAGATAGTTAACGATGGTGACGATGGCGGAGCTTACCATGCTCCCCTGCGCTTCCCCATCAAACGGTCTCGCACGACACTCGACCCTATCACCGCGCTCGGTGACCGAAGCAGGCAAGACAGCGCTTAGACCGCTGGCGTAGAGCATCCCATTCCGGTATATCTCGAAATAATTGCAGCTCATCATGTCGCCATCAACATCGGTTATCCCGCCGCAGATGCAGCTCACATCGACAAAACTCGATGGATCAGGCGGCGTCACGAAAACACCCGCGAGCACCGGCAGACTATTTTGTATCGTCACACTATCTGTACGAGGCATGCCCTCTCCTTCCGGATCGATGGGCGTGACCTCGCACGTTATCGCATCATGCTTATCACAACCAACAACTCCATTGCAATCAAGCGTGCTCGTCGTCTGGTCAATGATTTCAACGCCATTGTTCAGCCAACGGTAGCGATAGTCGGGAGCAGCCCCAACCCTGCTCACCCAGCCGGAAGGTGTACAGGTCAGAACAGTATCAGTATAAGCCGTATTCGGCGTCACATCCACCAGAGTAATAGAAGGCGGCGGCTGTGGCGTATTGACCACCGTGATGGTGCTCATCACGCTGTCGGTCAGCCTGCCGTCGCTCACGGTGAACGTGACGCGATACACGCCAGCGTCCATAAAGCCTGGCGCATAGCGGAAGATACCCCTCCGCATATCCAGCGAGCCGAAAGCGGCATCGGACGAAAAGGTAAGGATGTCCGCGTCAGGATCAAAAGCGGAAAGCATGATCGTCAGGACTTCCCCTTCACGAACAGTATAATCGCCGACCGGCTCAAGTCGCGGAGGATTGTCCATGGGCTGGCATTCGGAATTGCCGTCCATGCATGTCTCCATCGCGCCGCAAAGGTCCTCGACACGGTTCTCCCCATAGCCGCCGATTCCACCGTCGCACATGCCTGTATTCACGCCGCAGTATCGTCCAAGATCCTGCTGGAAGACGTCATCGCCGGGATCGTGGCCATCGGCGCAGACATACTGTATGCCGAGGGACGGCGTACATACTGTCGTGCCGTCATCCGCATGCGACACATGGCAGCCGCGCTCAAAAGCATAGCGCAGACAGGTCGTGCTCCGCGGAAGGTTTGCCATGGTCTGCCCGATGCAGCTCGGCTCCTCATCAGCATCACACACGCTGTCGCGATCCGTGTCCTCGCACGGCAGCGGCTGGACCGTCACCGGGAGGATATCAAGATAGAGATTATCCAGCGTATCATACGCATAGGCGCGGTAGTCAAAGACGCCAGCCGCGTCCTGTCGCGTAGTGAAGCGCCGCACACAGCTTCGTGCGCCATCGCAATCCAAGTTTGCATCATACTCGCCAAGCCGCACGCGGATGCGATCAACACCGACGTCATCCGTGGCGCAGAGCGTGATGATAAAATCTTGTCCGGCAGTCACCGGATCAGGCGCATAGCCGCCCCACAAGAGCTCGGGAGCGTCATCAAGGGCGTCATCATCTTCCGGCGCCTCACAGTTGCCGTCCCGTGGCGGCGGCGGGATATCCGTGGAACCGCCTCGCTCTGGTCGCGTGAGGATATCGCGTATGGTCGTGCTTGGCTGCGGGAATAAAGAGCGTGATACACGAGGAAGGACGATGTCCGCCGCTGTCCGTGTCTTGCGTTGCGACGTCCCTTGCGGCGTTGTTTTCTCGCTCGTCACCGTGTCGCTGCGGACGACCGCCACCGGGGCGGCTGCATCAATTGCCCTAATCGTCACCGCGTTGCGCGGCGCTGCCGTCGTGGAGATGGAGACAGCGCCCACGATACCGGAAAGGACGATGAGCAGCATCACGCTGACGATGAAGGGTTTGCTGTCCATGGTGATCACAAGGTGTCTATAATTCCGAAAAGCGCCTGAGCGTTCCCTCCCCCGATGCCGATGCTCTCAAAAACATGGCCCATATTCGCATAGATGGAAGGATCGGCAAACTCGAAGATGACACGACCGTCATCATGGCCATTGCCAAGAACCACACGCACACGGCTGATCTCCTTCGTGCCAAATGGCCGCGCAAGGTTCGCCTGATACGCGCCAATCGCGTCCCGCGATTCCGCTTCAAGCGTCCCATATCGTGAATCCTGCTGGACAAGATCAGTCCAGACGGAATACGGCACTGCGCTTATCCGCCGTGGCTGATCGAAGATGAGCTCGTCCAATGATTCGCCCATGTCATCAACCATGCCGCCGTCGTATCGATCAAGGACCTTGACCAAGCCGGCACTCCCCGTAGAGCGCCCACGCGCGTTTTCTGCAAACATCGTGTTGCGATACTTGCCCGGGACAGTATATCCTCCTTCAAGAACACCGGTGTATTCTCCATCGCCGGCAGCTGAACCACGCACATCCATGTCCGTGTCACCATCGCGGTCATCCTTATCCCAGAAAACGCTGGCCGGCTCGCCGGTTACTTGGCCGGAGAAGGCCACTGCGGTATTGATGTACATCCCAAGGCTTGTATAGTTCGTGACCTCAAGAGCAACATCCGCATCCCCATCGACGCCCCCATCGCCCCCTTCCGTCCCGCCATCCTCAACATAGCCATCAGGAAGCGCATACGGCCTGCCATCTCCGCAGCCTGCCATATAGAGAACAGCAGCAAGACCACCAGCTACAAGCGTTCGTATGCCCATTAAAGCCACCCAAACGGGATATAAGCCCTCTCCCTTTATAAAGTTTTCGCTATTTGTACCTAATGAGTAACAAAAATAAAGAAAGCGTGCTTAATGGAATTGCAACGGATATTCCGCAGTCGCGAGGACCGTGTTTGCCGTGCTTGAGTGATCGACCACGGAGAAGTACACCTTCTGCGGCGTGTTTTTCTTGACAAGCTCGATATCAAGGCTGAGACGGACCGTCTTGGACCCATGCATCTTGATCCTTGGAAGGTCGAACTGCTTGACTCGTAAGCGCTCATTCTGCTTGCCTGTCTCCAGATAGACAAGAACAGCGGCATTGAGGACATCTTGAGCATTGTTCGTAAGGTTATACGTGATGCCGGTGAGGGAATAGGTATTGCTCTTCAGCTCGAGGACAGTGAAGGTCACCGGAGACTGCTTTGTCACAACAGGTGCGGGGACGGCAATCGCTGGCGCGGCATTCGGCGCCCTGATGGCCATGCCGGTTATCCCTTTGGATACCTTTGGCGCTGCCTTGACTTCAGGAGCCTTCGCTATCGCCTGCGTCGGTTCAGGAGAAGCGTTCGCCGGCTCTTCAGCAGGCTGGACCGGAGCTGTCTGTTCTGCCGGTGGGCATTTCGCCGGATCGTCCACCTGCTCTCCACCGGGGCAGACATAGACCAGAGATTTCTGGCTGCAGGCGGCGAGGAAGAGGAGTAGAACAATGGACAGGCCCAGTAAAAACACACTCTTTTTTTCCATAATGACCTTCAGAAGAAGGGAACTATATAAATTTTTTGGAAATGGCAACGCTTCCGACTGTTCCGCACAAGATATTTAAACCGGACACGAAAACAATCACCTGATCACGGGGCTGTGGTCTAGCTTGGTATGATTCACCCTTGGGGTGGGTGAGGTCGGGGGTTCAAATCCTCCCAGCCCCACTTTCTTTCATCATGCTTTTTTCCATAGGGCGCGAGAGCGAGCCGATTTCTTTCTGATGCTCTCCTCATGGGTAAGGAGAGCGCCAGAAAGAAATCGGAGAGGAAATGAGGCAGAGGGGAAAGGAAGCGGAGAGAAGAGAGCAGAGAGGAAAGGAAGCAGAACGGGGTAAGGCAGAGAGGAAAAGAAGCGGCTGAAAATTCCCTCTGCCTGAAGTGAAGAGGAATTTTCACTATGATGAAAATATTTTTCCCTCCAATGAACAAAATAAAAAGAAAAGGCTATGGGCCCGCTGGGATTCGAACCCAGGACCTCTCGATTATCAGTCGAGTGCTCAAGCCAGGCTAAGCTACGGGCCCAAAACGCCTCCGGCCAGACTCGAACTGGCGACCTGTCGGTTTCTGAGACGGCATATCGTGAGATGAACCGTTCAATAACAGCCGACCGCTCCACCTGCTAAGCTACGGAGGCATGAAGCACCGGATTTGGGGGCGCTTTATAAAATTTTCGCGTTAAAAACCGAAACTATATAAGAGAAGGCGTTTTAAGGCTGTCTATGTGGGTGTTGGGTCTCATCTCCATCTTGGCAGGCATAGCGCTTCTCCTCGTCCTCTTCTATCGCCTCTGGTTCCTCCGCAATCCCAAACGCCCCATCCCGCAGGGCAAGGCCATCGTCTCGCCCGCTGATGGCACCATCGCGCGCATCGTTCCCTTCAGCCAGAGCAAGCTTTCCCTGACCATCGAGAAAGGCCTGCTCGGCAGGATCCGCGCGTCCACCGGAGATGTGGCGAAAGCCGGTTACCTCATCGTCATCGTCATGACACCGCTTGACGCGCATTACCAAAAAGCGCCGTGCGACTGCCGCGTCATGGGGACACGGCATACGGAAGGGAAGTTCCTCAACGCGGTCATCGGCGCAAAGGATCTCCGCGCGGCCTTCGAGAACGAGCACAACACCATCCTGCTTGACACGGAACACGGCAGGATGAAGGTCATCCAGATAGCAGGATTCCTCGCGCGACGCATCCATTGCTTCGTGCGGCCAGGCCAACGGCTGAAGAAAGGCGAAGATCTCGGCATCATCAAGCTCGGCAGCCAGGTCTGCCTCATCATCCCGAAACTAAAGCTTAAAATACGTGAAGGACAGCATGTTCTTGGTGGAAACACGGTGATCGCGGAACCATGATACCAAAGCCGACGCTCCGACAGAAGATAGGCTCTCACATCAAGGCGAGGATCCCTGCGGAACGCATACGCGCGCGGACAGAACGCATACGGGCGAAAGCGAAACATGTACGGACAAGGATCCGCGCCGGCATCCAGACAAAAGTCACCAAGATCAAGCAGAACAAGCCCATCAAGAAGCTCCCGACCATCCTGACCTTCGTGAACGCGATACTCGGTTTCATCGCGCTCATCAGCGTGTATAATGAGCAGTACCTCATTGCCTCGCTGCTGATCATGGCCGCCTTCATCTTCGACATCCTCGACGGTTTCATGGCGCGCTTCCTTGAGGTCACCTCCACCTTCGGCGTCGAGCTCGACTCGCTCGCTGATGCGGTCACGTTCGTGCTCGCGCCGGCGATGCTCATCTATTTCCGGTTCTTCCAGACGCCGCGCATCGGCCTTGTGGTGGCGACGTTCGCGGTCATCTGCGGCATCGCGCGGCTGGCGAAGTTCAACACGACCACGGACACCAGAAGCTTCATCGGCATGCCGACGCCGTTCTTCGCGGCCATGACCATCGCGCTGGTCTTCCTCGACATCAGGCTCCACGAGGAAGCCGCAGCCCTCCTCTTCTTCATCCTGGCGCTGCTCATGATCAGCCCGGTGAAATACCCGAATTTCAAGGATGAGGCGACCAAGAGATACCGCATGCGTGCCGTCATCGGCCTCGCGGCATTCGCGACCATCATCTTCCTCCCGATATCGATGTCCGTGAAGGCGATCGCGGCGAATGTCCTGTTCTGGCTCTTCTTCTTCCTTCCCTTCTGCCTCGACCGCACTGCCATCCGGCGACGGAAGTTTGTGGTGGCTTTCGGCAGCGGCCTCGCGCTCGCGACCGTCGCGTTCTACGAGAATCCGGCGTTCCTCCTGATGCTGCCGGCGATATACTCCGTCATCGCCGCCCCGCTCATCCAGGCCGCGATGATGGAACGGAGGATGGTATAGATGGCATCAGCGATACTCCTGAAGCTGCTTTCAGCCCTGTACTTCATGCTTCCCGCCTATGTGGCGAACATGGCGCCGGTCATCGTGAAGCGCGTCAAGCTCTTCGATGTCCGGCTGGACTATGGCAAGACATGGAAGGATGGCAAGCCGGTGTTCGGCGAGCACAAGACCTGGCGCGGCCTGGTCTTCGGCGTCCTCTTCGCGTCTGTGATCTTCGCCGCGCAGCAACGCCTGTATGCGTATGACATCTGGAGAAGCATCAGCCTTGTGGATTACCCGAATCTGCCCGCCATGCTCGGCGTATTCTTCGGCTTCGGGGCGATCATGGGCGATGCCGTGAAAAGTTTTTTCAAGCGTCGGAGAGACATAGCGCCGGGAAAGCCATGGATCCCGTTCGACCAGCTTGATTTCATCGTGGGAGCCTTGCTCCTGGCGAGCGTGTATGTCGTCCTGCCGCTATGGGCATATATCGTCCTGCTGCTCATCAGCCCCTTGCTGCACATCCTCACGAATCACATCGCGTTCTATCTACACATACGCAACGAGAAGTGGTAAGAGCAAGGGCAATAATAACGCGGGCAGGAAAAACACAAGCCACGTCTCCCGGATGGTGCTCCAAAGCATGCGCCAGAGCCTTGCGTCCTTCCTCGTGCTGGCCATGAGCGATCCTTTCGGCAGGCCGAAGAGGAAGAGCACCACCGCGACATGCAATAGCGCCGACGAAAAGAACATGATGCCGAGCAGCGCGCCGAAGAGAAGATAGCTGCTACGATAGGGAAGGAGCAGGTAGCCTATCCCTGCGCCGATGAGGATGATCGCGGCCTGCAGGAGTGTGTGATGGGCGTAAAGCACGACAGCGATGAGGATGAGGTAAAGCGCTTTCTGCATGAGCAGCAGCCATCGCCTGCCGGGCACGACCTCTTCAGGCGAGATCGCGCCGAGCGTGATGCCGGAGAGGAGACCAAGAAAAGTCACGAGGACGATGCCGGCATAGGAGAGATAATCCATGCTTCAGAGGATGGACAGCTGGTTAATATACTCTTCTCCGATGATCCGGCAGCAAAGCGTTGACAGCAAAGTATATAAACTTTCAATCCGAAGACAGCCACATGACAAACCGCGCCGATCGCAAGCTGTACGGCAGCACCAAGGTGCCCCGCACCTTTATTCTCGCGATACTCCTGCTCATCATCCTGCTGCTGACCGCTGTCGGCGTCATCCAGGGCAGCCAGCTCAAGCTCATCACCGGCGACGTGGTCTACCGCGCTCCCGGAGCATGCGAGGATGGCCGGTATCGCTGCTCGAACGATGTCCTCCAGACCTGCAGCCGGAACGCGTGGAGGAACCAGGAGATATGCAGGGATGGATGCCGGAATAATGCCTGCATCACCGATGCCGCATGCACGGAAGACAGCTATCGCTGCCTCGGTGATTACCGCCAGCGATGTGCCAGCGGAAGCTGGACCAATGAAGAGACGTGCCCTGCCGGATGCGTCGATGGCCGATGCGTCTCGGGCAGCCAGTGCCAGCAAGGAGAGTACCGTTGCAGCGGAAGCGTCATGCAATCCTGCATCTATGGCAGCTGGTTCAACAAGGCACGATGCAAATCAGGATGCAGAGGAGATGCGTGCGAGGAATTCATCAGCAAGCGCTCCTGCACGGATGAGGACAAGGGCAAGGATTACTTCAGGCGGGCCGAGACGTATGGGGTGGACCGGCATGGCCTCCAGTTCTCGAAGACGGACCGGTGCGTATCCGGCAAGGACCTTGTCGAGTATTCCTGCCAGGAAGGCTATCTTCTCGAAGACAGGTTCTTATGCTCAGGACAATGCAGGAACGGCGCGTGCGTGAAGGAAGAGATTGCTATCGGCGCCGCAGAGAATGCCTCCCAAGACACCATCGTTGAAGAACTGGCGTCCCTTCCTGCAGAGCCGGTGACCGGAAGGATCGATCGCGGGGGATTCTGGGCGGGGATGTGGGGATGGCTTCGCGGATTTTTCGCCGAGATTGTCTAGAAGGATAGGGTGAAAATGTTTTCTCGCTGAGTATTCGGTCTTCATCACTCTGATTTACTCGCTGGCGTTTATCCGCTAGCGCAACGATTTTTGGCTTGGTTCTCCTTACCCATGAGGAGAACCAA